>ERZ857521.748-NODE-748-length-45795-cov-16.191014_pt1 | contig 45795 bp, 38 predicted proteins | sample MGYA00519701_ERZ857521 | MGnify/ENA primary metagenome ERZ857521 (study PRJEB31778, sample SAMEA3449346) | human gut metagenome | biome: human gut; feature: human-associated habitat; material: faeces | place: United Kingdom | collected 2010/2012 ...
CGCAACCGATTTGCGTATGTTCTCCAGAATAGCGGAAAGTTTGTTGTCTCTCCGGACGATCTGCATATTATATCTTTGCTGTTGCTTCCATATCGCGCTTATTTATAATGGTTACTGATATCCAACAAACGGCATACGGTTATTACCTGTTCGCCGAGAACTTCCCTGACTGTAAATTCAAGGCGGTATTTGATATTGATGCGCACGGATGAAATACCTTTCTTGTCGCCTTGCAGCACTTCATAGTTCAAGGATCGTATGCAGTAAAGCTGTTCTACATTTTCAGCGCGTATGAGAAACATCACGCATTTGTAATAGCCCCTTGATTACTCCGGGCTGGTAGCGGTGCTTCTTGTCACTTATAGGTCCATCCGCTGTAAGATTATTAATCTTCAGGCTGCAAGATTATTAATCTTACAAGCGGAAGATTATTAATCTTACAACAGACGAGGTTATCTGCACAAATCCACGCATAGCATAATTGTTATGGAAAATAAGCAACCGTCCCTATGGCCATTCAGCTAAAATTATTCCGTGTTGTGCCTTGATGTGGCATATCTTCCTTCTAACTTTGCCTGCGTATCAAAAAAGAAATGCTTATGAACGGAATGTACCCAAACCGGATAACCCTCTACTTGCGCACCACCAACTGGACCATGGGATATTGTCTACACCTCAAGTCGTTCAATCTGTCCCGTTGCCTATCCCTTTGGAAATTGGATTGCAGCTTATGTACATCGCTCGCCCGACTGGGAGTGAACAAACGCTCTTCCCTACGTGAAGTGGACTACGAAAATACAGCGTGCGCCCAAAAAGGGAAAAACACCAGCTCCATATCACACAACAAATGGAGGGCATATATCCCTTATTTGAATGATGACTGAAAAAACACCTAAAAAGCACAAGCAGCCCATGATATATCTGCCGTTTATCTTTGGCGTTCTAAAAAAATTTCGTAGTTTTGTAGAAATTACAAAGCTAAGAAAACAACGCAACGATAGATTAAAAGACATATTACATAACTTGCTGGCATATTATCAGACCTGGTTAAATCTGGAAAATTTACAAATGGAGTCTACGATAATAAGTCAAAGCCTGTTCTGTATCCTTCACCGAAGGACATGGACTGCTTTTTCTTATTCCGACTCCAAGGTTTTTCCAGAACCCAACCAGACGAATGAGAAAAATATAAGGACATGTCCTTTTTTTTATTCCTATGCAATACATTGGCATACCGTCTGCTTAATTTTGCCACATCTAAACAATTGAAAAAGTTAAACCTAAAACACTGATCCACTATGTCAAAAGTATTCCAAATCATTCCCAGACACACCAAACGGGTGAACGGAACCACCCTCACCCCGGAAATGACAATTATCGTCACTACCCAATCGCACACTACAACTCCTTTTTACAACGGTGCGAAAGAAGTACAAGAAGCCTACATGCGCCTATACGGTTTCGACTATAAGAAAGCCTGCTGCTCGGCAAACGATTTTGATTTCAAAAAACTGGACTAACCTTTACTACAAAGACTATGGACAACAACCGGATTTATCAGAAGATATACGACATTGCCAGCCAACTGCTGAAAGAAAATGCCGTCTATACACGTGCCGACCTGGCATACGAATTACAGGATTTCGGTATCAAAGCGGATTCGTTCGAAATAGGTATGCTGGTATGGAAAGCCTACAAATATTTCAACGACAACGAAGCCATCCGGCACTCTTTCTACGATAATGAAAAGAAAGACCCGCTGGTAGACGAATACCGGACAGATTATCTGATAGAGACGAATGACAACACTTCGCTCTTCCCTTTGCTCCAGCAAAAGTTGGCCAAGGGAAATCAGGCGTTGAACCAATTGGAAAACACCGTAACCCAAACCCTACGGGAACAAGCCGTTAGCGGAAGTATCAGTACGCTTAATACCCTTACAGGTACACAAGGAATCGTAAAAGTAAAAAACGAAGCGACTGCTGTATTCAACCTTTATTCAGAATTAGTCGGCAACTATGACGATGCGAAACATCAAATCCAAGCAGTCACGACCGACTTTGTAAAGCTACGAGGACAAATCTGCGACACATATCGCCAATACGCCCTTGTATTGACCGATGCGTTCGGCGATTCCATTAAAACGGTTAGCCCCGAACTGTTCGACTTCGATTCCATCGAATGGCTTGACGTACACGGAATGCTGCAAAATGTAAAGCTAGACTATGACAAAATAAACGAAAAATGTTCCACCTTGATGAGCAGCATTACCGATAGTTTTGCCCAATCGCTGAAAACGGCAAGCCAATCGTATAAAGCAGCGGGCAGCAAGCAAATCGGGCTGGTACTCGCCGGGCTTAACATGGTGTCGCACTACATCGATGCCGGACAGAAAACCGCCGAATTGAAACAAGACCTGCTCACGTTGAAAAACAGCGTGAAACATGATGTAACCCTCATCAAAGGAGACATGGGAAGGCTATTCGTCATTTACAAAACCCTGAACGACCTGTACATCCCGCAAGCCGAAGCCTTCTGCCGGTTCAGCAAACAGGTCCTTTCAGGCGAATGGCAACAATTGACCCAAGCCCTCTATGCCGATACGGATATACAATCGCTAAAAGAAGAAAGAGACGAAGCACTCGAATCTTATAAAACCCTTGAACGGGAAATGACCGACGAGCAACTGAACATCGACTATTACACTACCCGTATCGAGGAATGCCGCCAACTGTTAGACGGAATGCAAACCCAATACCAACAAGCCCAAGCAAGCAAACCCGAAAAACCGTTCTTCTTGACCAACCTGCTCACGTTAGGCTCCGCCAAGCAAAAATACAACCGGAACATCTACGACTGGAACCAAGCCTGTGCGCCTGTCATTTCCCAATACGAAGAAATGCAGACCGATATGAAATTGGATAGTGACGAACTGGAACAACTCCAACAACACTTGAACGAAAACAAACGGACGCATCAGCTGCTGAAAGAAAAACTGCACCGCCTCAACCGGGAAATAATGAACAATATAAACGTAAGCCCCGCCCTGCAAATGAAGCTGCTGCCCCACTTGGAATCAATGGTCAAGCTGTTGCGCATTGCCAGAGAAATAGCAAACAGCAAATTAGATAACAAATTGGTAAAAACCGTATCTATCACCCGGCAAAATACCGAACTGCCCCAAGAATTGAAACAAAATCTTCAGCTTTTCGCCGATACCCTGAGAGAACATGCGTCTATTGATTATGAAACAGCTAAAAATTCCTTCTATGCCGTATCAGACGAATCCCCGACCGACTCCAGACAATCAACTTCAGACGGAAATGTGACCGAAGCGGATTTCGCACAATTATCGGATGCAGAAAATACAGCGATACAAAACACGGTAAACCTGCTCGAATCGTGGAGCCGACTGAAAGCGATGCAAGAGCAAAGCGCAATAGCCCATCAGGCATACGACAAGGAATTGGAAAAACTTCAGGAAGCATTCCGAAACAACTTAGCCGACATTGATAACCGAGGTGTTATCTTGCGCGAAAGCCTGAAGAAAATCAATACCGCCACCAGCGAAGAAGAGCTGAAAGAAGGCTTATTATCGCTGGCACAAAAAGAAGGTGAATCTTTCAGCAAAGAAGAATGGAACGAATTTTTAAACGGAACTAAAACCATCGAACTATGAGCGAACTGCAAAGCAACCGGAGACGTCAGGCTCAAAAAGAACTGGGTCTGACCGATGAACACGAACAGGCACAGATAGAACGTGCCATGAAGCAAGAAGAAGAACGGAAAAAGAAAAAAGAACTGAGACGCATGGAGATAGAAGAATCCTCTTCCTACCGCGCCACCCAGACCATAGCCAAATGGATGGACAAGTATTTCATCGACCCGATACTGGGCTTCATCCTGCCTGCCGGGACCGGAGATGCCTTGACCTCCCTATTCGTAATACCATATATTTATGTAGCAGCCTGCAAGGTGCGTTCATTCCCACTGACCTTAGCTGTGATATTCAACGTGCTCCGTGATGTAGCCATCGGACTGATACCGTTGTGGATTGGCGACATCGTAGATGTATTCAACCGATCCTACGTACAAAACGCCCGGCTGATTGTAGGCTTCGTAGAAGATGACAAAGAAATTATTGAGGAAGTAAACCGGAAAGCCTTTTGGACGGGAGTGCTTATCCTCATTTTCTGCGCTATCATCTACCTGCTGGTCAGGCTTGCCGTACAAATTGTAGAATGGATAGGAAGCTTTTTCTAATTTAAGCTGTTTTGAGAAGCTGTTTTGAATTTCTCCAAAAAGTTTTTCTTGGCTTGATGTATCTATTTTCGTGTGTGCTTTGGGCGATTTTTTGGCCCTTTTCGCTCCTGTTCTTCGTCAGATAGCCCGCTATCTTCCTCATCACAGAAGCGAAAATGCCTCAAAAACTCATCCCAAATCATCGCACGATAAATTCAAAACAGCTTCTGAATTTATCGTGCGATGAATTCCTTTCTACCCTCTGTTATAAAATGTAAAACTTATTGTGACATGAAGACTTTTCTCTAACTTTGAAAATGAAGCAACCCTAACAACTATGAGTGCACATACTTTACAACTGATGATTGTCCTCACGGTTTTATCTTTTACAGGAAACAATATGAACCGACCGGATAAAGAAAAACAACACTACTATTGCGAATATTGCGGAAAGAAATTCCCTGATGTCCGCCAGCTCACCTCCGCCACCTGCCCCCGTCATCCCGACGGCTCGAACAAAGGTCGTCACAAGCTGTACGAAGGAAGCGAAAAGCAGGAATACACCTGCAAGTATTGTGGAAAGAAGTTCCCCAGCATCCAAGTGATGACGGGCGGACAATGTGTGAATCATCCGAAAGGTACGAACAAAGGACCACACGCCCCGGCGTTGTAGCCCCTACATATAATAAGGAGTAGAAACTATGTTTAAAGGAATGACCCTATTCAAATGTACCCAATGTGGCAAGCACTTCAAAGCCCCCGACATCGAGTATTGTGCCACCACCTTTTCAATGCCTCAGCCCTGCCCGAAATGTGGAAGCATAAGAACACGCCCGGTAAGTTTGTTCGGGAAAGTGACGGAAGAGGTTTATCGGGGGATTTGGGAGAGAATGGAGAAAGAGATTGGAAAGGAACAAATTAAAGAATAATGTTTTAACAATAAAAGTGGAAGGATTAAATTATGACGAACAATTCTGTTTCTACATCAAGCATCTTAAAGCTTATAGCTCTAGGAATTGCAGCTTTAGCCAAATGGTACAATAGCTTGTCTCCAGAAGACAAGGCTAAAGTAATTGAATTACTAAAAAGTTTAGGCAGCAAAGGAATCATAACAAATGCAACAGGAATTATTCAGCAGTTAAAAAAGTAAAATTAATGTCTGTCATTTTTGTCAATATAGACGTATATGGGAGGGCTACCCTCACCCCTACATTGGCTAATTGCGGAATTCAAAAAACAATTCAGTTATGGAAAGCTCTTCAAATCAACAAAAAAAGAAAAAAGTAGAAGATATGTACCTCAACTTCATCAAGTTATTGCATGATAGTAATGACTCGTTGAACAAAACCAAGGGTGCAAACAAACAACTTAAAGACTTGAGATCCAATTTGCTCAATGCATTATCTTCATGCATTGAAAATGCAGAAAAAGAAACGACAAACTCTATGCATGAGATAGCATGGGATAGATTGGTGATAGCCTTCTTTGGTGAAACTAATGCAGGCAAAAGCACAATCATCGAAACATTCCGCATTCTCTTTGACAAAAAGAGACTCCCACATAACGATGGCCTCATAGTAGGTGATGGTCGGCAAGATTTTACCATAGATTATCATGAATATGACCTGTCTATCAATGGAAAACCTTTTACTTTGATAGATGTTCCCGGCATTGAAGGTAATGAAACTGATTTCAAAGACATCATCAAAGGAGCACTGCAAAAAGCACATTGTGTCTTCTATGTTCATGGGCACAATAAAAAGCCAGATACAGCCACTGCAAAAAAAATTAAGGATTACTTAGGCGAATGGGTAAATGTTTATACAATACAAAACATTCGGGCTGATGCTTCCTATTATGATGAAGAAGAGCTTCGTCAAACATTATTTACATCAGGAATCAATAAAGGTTCTGAATTGATTACTAATGCTTTCAAAGAGATATTAGGTGACGTATATAAAGGAAATATTCCTTTACAAGCCCTATTAGCAATGTGTGCCAAAGCTGATTTTACTCCGAAACGTCCTGATTTGATAAAGACTCAGCAAAAACTTTATCGCTTTTTTGGCGATGCCGAAGCCATATTACGTTTCTCCCAATTTCAGACGCTGATAAATGTAGTTGAACAAAAAGCAACAAACTTTACAGATGAAATTATGGATGCAAATAGGCAAAAAGTCATTGCACTTGCCAATACAGTTGTAAGGATGTTGCAGAAAATCACAAATAATCATAAGGATAAATGCAATCTGTTGAAGAACCAGTTAAGGGACTTTAAGCGAGATGTAAATGACATGTTCGCAGTTGCTAATTATTCATTGACTTATGGAATTAAACCGTTTGTTGATTCCGAATTTAGCCAATTAAAAAATACTTTATATAGCATAATTGATAAGAATGGCACTAATGTGAAAGAAGAAGCATGCATGGCTGTAAAACGTTTTGAATATAGTTTCAGCACCAACTTGAAATCAATGGTCAGCAGACAATTAGATACCTTAAATCAAACATACCAACGTAAAAAGAAAAAATTGGAGGGAGTTCATTTATTGTATATGGAAATGAGAAGAGTTGATGTATCTTTTGATTTAGACATAACAAATGACCTAAAAGAATTAGATATAAATTTAGATGACGTAGGAGATGTTTTAGGCGCAACAGCTTCCGGTGCTGCTGTTGGATTCGTTGTAGGATCTTTTGTTCCTGTAATAGGAAACATAGTAGGCGCTAGCGTTGGAGCGGGAGTAGGTTTCTTGGGAAGCATTTTTTCAAAAGGAGCAAGCAATAACAAAACAAGTAGCACAAAAAATGAAATAAGCAAAACTTTAGATGAAGCAAAGACCAAAGTATCTTCTGCTGTTTCAAATTCGCTTAATCCTTTATTAATTGAATTATCAAATAAAAAGCAACAACTTTTGAAAGACATAGAAACTGAACTTAAGAATCTAAGTGAATTGAATTCTATAGCTGATCAACTTTTAATTGACGTGGATAGCTATATACAAAATATTAAAACCAAATAAAAAATGACTGTATTTAACCATTCAAAAGAAACAAATGCAAAGCTCATCAACTTTCTTGAATCAATCATTCAAGAAGGAATAAAGTTGGGACTAAATTTAGAAGATTTGCAAAAGAAGTTCAAAAGCATTAAAAATATGGCTGAGGATGGCATCATCCGTATAGTCTTATTAGGCAGTTTTGCGGATGGTAAAACAACTGCCATAGCAGGCTTACTCGGCAAATTGGACTCAACCATGAAAATTGACCAAGATGAATCCTCAGACGAGTTAACTGTTTATCGTCCCAATGGATTAAAGAAAGGCTTTGAAATAATAGATACACCGGGGCTTTTTGGTAGTAAGAGCAAGGAAGTAAATGGAAAAAAGGTTAAGTATTCAGATATTACAAAGAAATATTTGTCACAAGCACATATCATTATTTATGTATGCGATGCTGTAACCCCTTTGAAAGAAAGCCATGAAGGAGTCATCAGATGGATTATGCGTGATTTGAAGAAACTTGACTCTACAGTTTTCGTCATAAACAAAATGGACGAAGCCGGCTATGACTTAACAGATGACGAGGAGTTTACTAATGGATCACAAATAAAGAAACAGGCACTTATAGATAGATTAAAAACTTGTATAAATTTAACGCCAGAAGAAGTATCGTGTTTGCATACCGTCTGCATTGCTGCCGATCCCAAGGGACGTGGTTTGCAACATTGGTTTACCAAAATGGAAGACTATAAAAAGCGTTCCCATATTGGAGATTTGCAAGCCAGCATAGATGACATAGTAGCCCATAGCAACGCCAGACTATTGTCTGACAATGCCATTAAAGCTTCCATAAAAGATTCTTTAATGACCATAACAAAAGAGATAACCAAAGTAACTCCACCTCTTGAGAATGCATTAGATGATGCTGACAATTCATGTAAAGATTTACAGCAAGAGATTCGTGTACTTGAATCTGAATTGGCTTTTAAAAAAACAGAAATAGAAAAGAGGATGGATGATTACAAGGCAGGATTATATGCAGATATCAGAAGTGCAACATTAGAAACCGTAAATGAGGTCATTGAAAGAACGATCGGGGGAATAGAAAATGGGAATCTTACTTTTTACATTGTAGAAAGAAATATTAATTCCATTTTAGGCAGTGCTCAAAATGACATCAATCAAGCTTTTCAAAATGCTAATGCAAAGTTTGAAAGAGACTTTAAAGCCCAAGAAGAAATGCTAAATGCTGCAGCTAAAGAAGGATTAAAATATATGAAGAATGTCACTATCAACAAGGAACAAGTACTTGCTATACGTGATGAATTCTTCAAGAACATCAAATTCAAACCATGGGGTGCCACGAAACTTGCCGGAAACATTACAAAATGGGTAGGAAGAGCCGCAGGAGCTCTTACCATTTTTTTAGAAGCAAGAAACTGGTATAAAACATGGAAAACCAACAAAAACTTAGATGAATTAAAAGACAATTTACTTAATGATTTAGATAAGGCTTTCAAAGAAGTATATTCGAGATTCAATACAAAAGAAGCCTTTTACAAAAATTTTGCATCTAATTATGAAACCCTTTACCAAAACTTAAAAACACGTGAAGACAACGTTGTAAATTTAAAGAAAAGCGTACAAGAATTGAAACAATATAAGACAAAGATATCCGGTTTCTTAAAAAACAATGCAGAAACCGTAGATTATCAAGAAGTATAACATAATAAACATACAATTATGGAAGATAACAAGAAAAGAAAGCCAAAAGACCACACAAAAAGTGGGCTGAGTAAGATTGCAGGTGCAACCATTGCAATTGTTGGAATTATTTTAGGCATAAAAAAGAGTCAGAAATCATGATATTGATATAATAGTGAGCATAAGAACAAATATTGTAACAAAATAACAGTATTATGTCCAAAGTATTCCAAATCACCCCAAAGCGCACGAAGCGCATCAACGGAACAATACTCACCCCGGAAATGGTAGTCACCGTCACTACCCAGTCGCACACCATAACTCCATTTTATAATGGAGCCAAGGAAGTGCAGGAAGCCTACATGCGACTCTACAACTTCGATTACAAGAAAGCATGCTGCTCTGCAAATGATTTTGAGTTTAAAAAGTTAGATTAAAATTGGCTTCTCATCTGACTCTCAAAAGCCAGTATATCTTACTTTGCCGATGAAGATATACTTCATCAGTCAACGCAGTATATCTTCATTGGCAGTTGAAGTATATCTTCTTTCAGAAACCTGTTTTTTTTCATTCACTTGTGCAATGTTTTGGCACTTCCCCACCCTAACTTTGCACAAGTAAACAATAACCAAAGATGATTATATGGAAACATTCAGAAAGAAAATCCAGCAAATGACCGGTTGGTCAGACACTGTGGTCAATGCCATTCAATGTGAAGCCGAAGCACGTATCTACATCGGTGCAGGACTGAAAGAAGCAACCGTCAACGGAAAACCAGCCTTAATCCAACCCCGGATAGACCCAAACTATCAGATGCCGGAATGGTGGATAAAGGAACACGGGGAAAAGTGGCGCGGATGGACAAACAGCGACTTAATGGGCGAAGGCTATCCTCCACACGACGAGAACGGAGACCCTTACGAGCTGCACCATATCGGGCAACTGACCGATTCGCCTCTTGCCGAACTGACCTGGTCGCAACACCGGGAAGGGGAAAACTATGCGGTGCTGCATACTACCGAAGACTACTCGGACATTGACCGCAGGGCATTCGAGAAAGAGAAAGCTGCACACTGGAGAGCAAGATATCAAGCAAATATGTGACAATGGAAAGAAAACAACATACATTTCCGGGTGAAGAGCTGGACGAACGGGAACGGGTGTGGCGTTTTGCCGACTATGCGGCAGGAGCCTGCGTATCGCTGTTGGAAGGATTCATGCGTCACGCACAAATCCCCGACCAATTGAAACCTACGTATGAAGAAGCCGCATTTGCCTTGCACTACATACTCGACAACCAACAGGAAGAGGAAAATGTAAATCTGGAAACCTGTGCCCGTGTCTTGTTCGGGTTACATCATTTTGCCATCTGCCTGCCTTTTCTCAATGCCGAATACATAGCTGTAGACGATGAAGACTATGCTCAAACAAACCTACTGATAGCCAAGCGGATACTCCCTGTACTGAAAGACTTTGCAGCACACACCCAGTGTCCACCCAGCTACTTTAACCGCATCTACACAGACATCAAAGACCAGTGTGCCCACTGGGATGCCACCCTGCAAGAGATGATATTTGCTTTCGAGTATTTGACCGAACCTGCCAAGTACCATAACGAAAGAGACATCAAACGGATGCAGACAGGACTACACCTGTTTGCCGAATACTTACAAGAAATGTATAATTGAACCCCATGCGAAAAAGGAACACGCACATGAAATACAGAGACGGGTATTTATGCGGATACGATGACCTGACCCAACTGCCGGTAGACATACTGGAAGACATCATCATCCGCATCTACCAAGATGGTTTGCACTGCACTTGGAAATCTGGGACAGGGAAGATACGGAAGAAAGATGTTATTCGGACGAAGAGTGCGATTTATGGGGAGTGCTTTGCGGAGAAGAGCGCAGATATACTCCTTTTTGGGGTGTGATGAGAGACCATGTCTACGTCAACGAAAAAGAACCGGAAGACAATAGTCAGCCCCAACAACGCCTGTACAATCCCATCTTGGAAGACAGATTAAAAGAAAAACAAGCAAACGGGTTGGGAAAAGACTTCTGCTACATGAAAGAAACATACAAGCTTTCGTGGCAGGACATGATGCAGATTTCACGCTTCAACCTGACCGTCAAGATGTATTACGATTAAATTAAACGACCAAAAACCATGACAAAAGACCTGTTTGACAAATATATATGGCTGGTAGATACTATCTACCGTGCCGAAAAAATCACTCTCGAAGAAATCAACAAACGGTGGATGCGTACCCAGTTAAGTGAAGGGACCAGCCTGCCACACCGCACGTTCCACAACTGGCGCAACGCTATCGAGCAAGTATTCGACATCAACATCGAATGTGACCGCACGGCCGGTTATTATTACTACATCGAGAATGCTGATGACATGGAAAAAGGAGGCATACGCAACTGGCTGCTCAACACGTTTGCCGTAAACAACCTCATCAATGAAAGCCATCACCTGAAACGTCGCATCTTATTCGAAAACATACCGTCAGGCAGGCAATTCCTGACTTCCATTATCGAAGCGATGCGCGACGGACTGGAAGTGAACATGCTGCATCAAAGTTATTGGCGCGACACCCCCACTCTATACACCGTACAGCCCTATTGCATCAAAGTGTTCAGGCAACGCTGGTATGTCGTAGGCTTTTGCAAAGAGCGTAACGCCCTGCGTACGTTTTCGTTAGACCGGATACACCAGCTGACTACTTCAGACATACATTTCACTTACCCAAAAACTTTCGACCTGGAAGGATATTTTGCCGATTGTTTCGGCATCATTGTAGACGATGAGGATGTCGAGACTGTACGGATAAAAGTATCTGCCACACACCGGCAATACGTGCGTGCCCTGCCACTACATTCCTCCCAAACAGAAGTGGAGACAACGGATGAATACTCCATTTTCGAATACCGTATCAAACCGACTTTCGATTTCAAACAAGAAATCCTTTCGAGAGGAACCGACATGGAAGTCCTTACTCCCGAATACTTCAGAAAAGATATTGCAGACACCATTCGGGAGATGTCTGCCCATTACCTATAATCCCAAAACTTTGTCATCTGTATTCGAAACAGGAGGACAATAAAAAGAAAATTTGAATCTAACCCGATTATGAAACAGAAATTTTACCATAAATAATATAAATCAGAAGTTAAACGTAAAATGAATGTCCGCATTTAGCCGGCAAAAAGTAAAAAAGGAGTTATTTCAAGAAGTTAAAAGGAGCTAGAAGACCAATACTTTTATGCTATTGGCTTTTAACTCCTGCCGAAGGCATAACTCCTTCTAACTCCTTTTACCTACTGGTTTCGTGAGGATATTCATATTATAAGAAGCTATTGATTTCCTGTTTTCACTTCGCTCCATGCCGGCGGATTAACTCCCATCAGGTGGCGGACAAAGAAATCGTAACGTTTATGTTCGCCGAAGGCTTCACCCATGGTGTGGTGCGCACCGGGAATAACCACCAATTCAAAATCCTTGTTGGCTTTGATAAGTGCATTGACTACTTGCATGGTAGAGGCAGGGTCTACATTGTCATCCAGTTCGCCTACCACCAACATCAGCGGACGGCTCAACAGATGGGCGTTTTCCACATTCGAACAGGCTTTGTATGAATCGTCTATCGGGTAACCCATCCACAGTTCGTTCCACCAGATCTTATCCATACGGTTGTCGTGGCATCCGCAAGCTGAATAGGCGGCTTTGTAGAACTCGGGATGTAGCAAGACGGCGTTCAATGCCTCTTGTCCGCCAGCCGAACATCCGAAGATACCTACACGGTCGAGGTCGATGTACGGATACTTCTGAGCAAGGGCTTTCAGCCAGGCTATGTGGTCTGCCAGTCCGGAGTCTTTCAGGTTCTTGTAGCATACTTCCTCAAACTCTTTCGAGCGGAACGAAGTGGTCATGCCGTCTACCTGCACCACGATGAAGCCCAGTTCGGCAATCGCCGACATGTAGCCGTTGAAAGGTGAGAAGGTCTTGGGCACGTACTGGTCGCCCGGACCAGAGTAGATGTATTCGATAACAGGGTATTTCTTCGAAGCGTCGAAGTTGGACGGACGGTAGACAATGCCCCACATATCGGTCTTGCCGTCGCGTCCTTTGGCGGCGAATACTTCGGGAGCTTTCCAGCCGTTGGCGGTAAGTTTCGAAATATCGGCTTTTTCCAGTTCCATCATCACTTTGCCGTTTTCCGCGTTGCGCAGTACGGCTACAGGAGCCTGGTCTATTTTGGAATAGACATCTACCAAGTATTTATGGTCTGATGAATACCATGCTTTGTGCATTCCCTCCTCAGGAGTCAGTTCTTTCATGCCTTTGCCATCGAAGCCGATGCGGTAATAATGTATCAGATACGGGTCTTCGTCTTTGTTCACCCCGTTGGCCGAGAAATAAATCTGCTGGTTGGCTTCGTCGACGTATTGCACTTCGCGTACGTACCACTCGCCTTTGGTGATTTGGTTGATGGGGCTTGCCGTAGCGCGGTCGTATAGATACAGGTGGTTGTAGTTATCCCGTTCACTCGACCAGATGATACGTTTGCCGTCGTTCAGGTAGTAGCGGTAGATGCGCGGATAGTTGACGTATTTTTCTTCCTTTTCTTCGATAAGCGGGCGTACGCTGCCATCAGTTACCGACATTTCGAGTACCCGGTAGACTTTGTGTCCGCGTTCGTTGTATTCGAAGGTAATTCCTTTGCTGTCGTTGTTCCATATAGGTCCGTACAGTTCATACTGGTGGCTGAAGAGTTCGGTAGAAGGTATCAGCCGTTTGCCGTCTTCCACCCCGAAGATGCAAGGCACCTTGAAGGGTAGTTCATCGCCCGGTTTGGCGTATTCTTGCTTGTGCAGTTTGGGCTGAAGCTGGTCGGCTGGTGATGATTCCACGTAGTATACATACCGTTTCTCGGTAGGTCGGATGCGGCAAGAGGCTACATACTTCGAGTCTGGCGACCAATAGATATACGATGAGTAATAGTTTGCCATCGTGCCGTCCTGGCTCAGTTGCTTTTCTTCACCGGTTTTGATATTGCGTACGCATACGTTGTCGTTTTTGATGAAAGCCACATACTTGCCATCGGGCGAAGTGACGGGTGCTCCCTCTTTTTCGTCATCCCGTTCCATCCAGTGGCGTTGCGGTCCCGGTGCAGGAAGGTTGCCTTCCTCGGTCAGCTTGTTGTGGGTAATGTCGAAGCACCAGCGCTTTCCTTCAAAAACGAAGCGCAAGGTGTCCAGGCTTTGCGACACGCGGCATCCGCGGATGGGAAGCTGCATCGGGTCGATTTCTTTGCTTGTGCTTGCGGCAAGGGATGCCGATAACTTGTTTGAGTCGAATAAAAGAGCGCGTTTCTTCTCGCTGGCATCTACTTTCACGTATTCCTCACCTTCGGGGGTATTTCGTATGTACCAAAAACAATCGGTGCCTTCTATCCACTGCGGGTTTACGTTGCTGTAGTATACTGATTTCGGACTGTATTTTTCGCGCAGCCCGTAAGCGCGGTTGTAATCTTCTAATGTGCCTTGCGCCCAAGCCGCACCGCTAATCAGGAGTGCGGCGGTAGTGAGTATGGAATATTTCATTGGTTTGTCGGGTTTATATTGTGCAGGTAACGTATTAAGGAGAGAAAGGAAGCGAAGTTCGAATATAAGCTTTATTTTTTAGCGATATCATCCAAATTTTACTTCCTTTCTCTCCTTTAATACGTTACTACTTGAATACTATTTCACTTCCCATTCATAAATTCCGGAAGCGTTTTTCTCTGGTAATACGACTTCCAATTTGACGGCTTTGGTTTTGACCGGTTCGAAATCAACAATGTTCGGGTCGCCTTTCTTTACGCCGTAGTCGTTCAGGTTCTGAACCGGAGTCCATGCACCTGCTGCGTCCTTGTAGTAAATCTTCCATGACTTCGGGACACGGCATCCGCCCCATGGAGCGTCATCGAACCAATAAACCGTAGAGCTGGAGACGGTCATTTCTTCAGGGAACTCGTATGAAATCCATTCGGTTGTCCCTTCTTTAGGCCACCAATGATAATAAGGAATGGTACGGTCGTTCTCATCTTTTGGCACCAGTCCGTCGGAGATAGAAGAAAGCGATGAACCTTTGTGAGATGCATCTACCTTGCTTTTCGATGCCAATGTGGGGATAGCTGTCGGACGGGTAGCGTTTACTTCATAAGGCAACCATACCGCCATGTTGCCCGAACCACGATGTGCCCATGCGTAGTAAGGAATCAGGGTCAGTGTATGGTCTTTTGCAACGAGGCGTCCGTTGTTGTCATATTCCAGGGTTTGTGCCTGAGTTTTGATTTCATTGATGCCGTACAGCAGGTCGGGTTTGCTCACCACTTCAAATTTCGGTGTGCGGTTCATCAGGATGCTCAGTACGTCGAAGTCGTTGTCGGGCCATTCGGCGCAATATACAATCGGGCCTCTTTCTATCGCAATGCGTCCACGGTCGGCTTCCACTTTGTTGTTGGCTTTGACGGTGCGCGGTTCCATGTCGAAGTGCACTTCCACCTGGTCGCCTTTCTTCCATTTCCGGTCGATGGTGAAATAGCCTTGCTGCAGTTCAGCATTCATTTCTTCACCGTTTACTTTCACGCTGTATTTGGGGCGCAGTCCGTCAGTGTACATATACAGGTCGCTCGGCACGACTTGATTTTGTACCCAGCCCGGTATGCGGACTTTCATGGCGAATTGTCCGGCACTGTTACGGTCTACGGTGATGGTGACATCTCCGTTCCAAGGATACGAAGTGGTTTGTGACAGTTCTACTTTCTTGCCGTTAACTTTCAGTGTCGCGTTGTTCGACATGAAAAGGTTGACGTATACATTGCGGTCTTTTACAGCATATACATATCCCGGAAGCGAAGGAATAAAGCGACAGATGTTCGACGGGCAGCAAGCACATCCGAACCAGGGCTGACGCTGGTGTTGTCCCATAGATTCCAAGGGATTGGGATAGAAGAATCCTCCGCCGTCGAGCGATACGCCCGAAATCAATCCATTGTAAAGCGTACGTTCCAGTACATCGTAATATTTGGCGTCGCCATGCAACAGGAAGAGGCGGTAATTGACATACACATTACCGATAGCCGCACAGGTTTCGCAGTAAGCCGACATATTGGGCAGTTCGTAGTTGGCTCCGAAAGCCTCGCCGTTGCTGGTGGCTCCGATACCGCCGGTAATATAGAGTTTCTTGCCTACAATGTTGTCCCAAATGCGGTCGATAGCATGTACATACGATGTGTCTCCTGTCAGGGCTGCCACATCTGCCATGCCGGCATACATATAGGTGGCACGCACGGCGTGTCCTACTGCTTCGTCTTGTTCGATGACCGGTTTGTGTGCCTGGCTGTATTCGTCACGACGTGATGTGTAGCCACGTTTGTCGAGGAAGAATTTGGCTTGTTTCAGGTATTTTTCATCACCGGTAACGAGGTATAGCTTGGCAAGTGCCATTTCGGCAATCTGATGTCCCGGTACACGTACCACCTGGTTGGGACCGTCACCGATTTCACGGCATACGCAGTCTGCATAACGGATAGCGATGTCGAGAAAATTACGTTTTCCAGTAGCCTGGTAGTGAGCGATAGCGCCTTCTATCATGTGTCCCAAGTTATAGAATTCGTGACTCAGTTCCTCTACTTTCTCCCAACGTTTGCTCCCCGCCCATTCGTGCGGATGTTTGGGATTCATCGTACGTGATGTATACAAGTAACCGTCGGGTTCTTGTGCAGCGGCGACAATGGTCAACACACTGTCGATGTATTTTTCCAGTTTCTTGTCGGGATAGGTTTGCAGCAGGTAGCTGGCTCCTTCGATGGTTTTATATACATCGGTATCATCGAAAGACAATCCGCCTACCTTGATGGTATCACTTGGATGGGCGGCCATCTCAAAATTTTTATAACGTCCCGTCTCTTCACATTTGCTGAATGCCAACGGAATAGTTGTTTCACGGCTCGCCTTCAGCCGTTGTCCCCAAAAAGAATCTGTAATCTTTACAGAAGTGAACGGAACGGGATCGATAGGATACCCATGTGCCGCCGTTCCCTTTTGTGCGTATGCTCCTCCTGTTACGATAGAAAAGAGCAAAGCGGAAATCATCAGTTTTTTCATGGTTTGTATTTTTTATGTGAGTTAATTGTTTACTGTCATTTCACTTTCCATTCGATGATTCCTCCCGATTCGCCCGGCTGGAGCTGAGCGGCTATTTTCAGTCCGGTGGTCTTTACGGGCTTGAAGTCGAGGCTGTTGTAGCAATCTTTCTTTACGCCGTATTCGCCGAGGGCTTCCACTTCTTTCCACGTGTTTCCTACCTTATAATATAATTTCCAGCTTTGCGGCACGCGGAAGTTGCCATCGTAGTGGTCGAAGTCGAGCCAGTACACCTGCACGTTCGATACGGTATAAGGCTGGTCGAACTCGTAGGCAAGGCTTTCTTCGGTGCCTTCTTTCAGCCACCAGTAGTGGTAAGGCTTCGAAGTATCCGACGAACGGCGTGGTTCCCATTGGTCGTTCACACCCCACGCATACGAGATGACCGAAGCCGATTCGGGTGCATCTTTCTGGATGGGTGCCTGTATGCTGAACGTCTGTGCCTTGCTGGCTATGGTCGGTTCGGGGGTTGGAGTTGCATATTCCTTGGCTTCGGGAATCCATACTTCCATCTGGTCGGCACCGCGATTGTTCCACGTAGAGTAAGGAATGGCGCGGAAAGTAACATCATTCACCGTACCGTCACGTTCCACTTCCTTGGCTGCTCCGCTCAATACCATTACGCCATTAAGCAGACTGGCATCGAAGGCTGCGTCTATCTTCGTGTCGGGAGCAATGAACTTATTGAACACGGTACTGTCGGGCTGGTCTTTACCTTCCAGGCAGAACACAATGGGTCCGCGTTCCAGTGCCAACATGCCGCGGTCTATTTCTACTGAGTCATTCGCCTGGATGCGACGTACGTCCATCGGAAGATCCAGCTCGATAACATCGCCTGCCTTCCAGCTACGGACCAAGGTTTCATAGCCATCACCTTCGGCAGCCCGTGCCGACGAGCCGTTTACTTTCAAGGTATATTTCTTAGGAGCATCGGTATAAGCGTAGAGGTCGGATGCTACCGGAGCACTCTTTGCCCAGCTGGGGATGCGCAGGCGGATGGCGAACTCTCCTTCTTTATCAGGCGTCACCTTAATGGCTATCTTACCGTTCCAAGGATATCCGGTGGTCTGTTCCAGTGTGACCTTGGTGCTGTCGGCAAGCTGCATCTCGGCTTTACCTTGTATATAGAGGTTGACGTAGATATCGTTCTGCTGAGTAGCGTAGGCATAGTTGGGCACGGAAGCGATGAAGCGGGTCACATTACCCGGGCAACAAGCACAACCGAACCAACGTTGGCGTTCGTGCTGCCCCATCGATTCCAGCGGATTGTCGTAGAAAAACTTGTCGCCACTGAGCGAAACGCCGCTGATGACACCGTTGTAAAGTGCACGTTCCAGCACATCGATGTATTTCGATTCGCCTGTGGCAAGGAACATGCGGTAGTTCCAGTACACGTTGGCGATGGAAGCGCAAGTCTCGCAATAGGCGGTGTGGTTCTGCAGTTCGTAATTCGGTCCGAAGCCTTCGCCTTGTGCACGCGACCCCATGCCGCCAGTGATGTATAGCTTCTTGCTTACGAGGTTGTCCCACAGGCGGGTCAAGGCATGGAAATAAGCCGTATCATGAGTAAGGGCTGCCACATCTGCCACACCCGAATAGAGGTAGCCGGCACGTACGGCGTGACCCACGATTTCGTCTTGTTGCAGGATGGGCTTATGGTCTTGGCTGTATTCGCTCAGCTTGTGCCCGTCGGTGCCCCGTCCGGTTTCTTCGACGAAGTATTTCGCCATGTCGAGGTATTTCCGGTCGCCCGTCACCTTATATAATTTGCAGAGTGCCATCTCTACGATGGGGTGTCCGCTGGGGCGGTGTATCTGTCCTTCCTTCGGTCCGAAGGTCTTGCAGACGAGGTCGGCATTCTTGATAGCGACATCAAGGAAGGTACGCTTGCCGGTAGCACGGTAATGGGCGACGGCTGCTTCGTACATGTGTCCGCTGTTGTACAGCTCGTGGCTGTTGATTTTTTCCCATTTCGAGCGTCCCCACCATCCGGAGAGACGATAACATTTATTGGTGACGCAGGTAGTAAGATAACCGTCCGGTTCTTGCGCCGCGGCAATGATGTTGATGACGCTGTCCAGGTAATGGTCCAGTTGCGGGTCATATTTCACCGCGAGCGAATACGATGCCCCTTCTATCACCTTATAAGGATCGGTATCGTCGAACGAGAAGTCGCCCCGGTGCTCTCCTTTTTTCAGTCCGGCGGCAATGGCGAAGTTATCAAATCGTCCGTTTTTCTCACATTCTTTAAATGCGGAAGGGATAGACACGGTGCGGTTGGTCTCGATGCGGGGCAACCAGAAGCTATCGCTCAGGTGCACCTGAGTGAACGGCACTTCCTGAATGGGAGCATCGGGCTGCGTATAGGCAGGTTTGCCACACGAAGTGACTCCCAACGCTACAAGTCCGCTCATCAGTGTTAACAGATAGTTCTTCATATTATTATTTTTAAAATTTCATCTGCACAAATGTAGGAGGAAATCTGAAAACCGGATAAAAAGATAGTCCATACTTATAAGAAAATAGTCGTGTAGAGGTCTACAGAATATGCTGTACAGCACGTTTAAACAGAATATAGACGATTTTGTCATCTGTTTGGATGATTTTTACAGATAAATATATCCACAAACCAATTGTTTTACTATGTTGTAAGAGATTGTTTTAATTTCTCCAACAAATTTGCTTAGCAGATACGAATCAATATATGATTGAATGGTTCAGGATCTGTTACAGGCTACCTTCTTTTTACGTTTTCCATATGAAAACCGTACGGTTTCCATATCGAGAACGTACGGTTTTCAATTGGAGAACGTACGGTTTTGATAGGAAAACCATAAAAGGATGCCGTCCGGATTGATAATACAACCCTATCAGAAACTCCAAATATTGGGAAGGATTTTGGGATTTTGATTAAGAAGCTGTTTTGAATTTCTCCAAAAAGTTTTTCTTGGCTTGATGTATCCGTTTTCGTGTGTGCTTTGGGCGATTTTTGGGTCCTTTTCGCTCCTGTTCTTCGTCAGATAGCCCGCTATCTTCCTCATCACAGAAGCAAAAATGCCTCAAAAACTCATCCCAAATCATCGCACGATAAATTCAAAACAGCTTCTAAAATGAATATCCGCAAAATGCCAGCAGATAAAAGAAGTTAGAAGGAGTTATGCCTTCGGCAGGAGTTAAAGGACAATAGTATTGGCTTCTAACTCCTTTTAACTCCCTCAAATAACTCCTTCTAACTCCTATTGGTAAAATACGGACATTCATAAAAAACCGCCCATCAATTCGTTGCGTTTTTTCCCGATGCAATGAACTTGCCTGGCGTCATGCCGAACTGTTTCTGAAAGCACTTACTGAAATACGATGGATTGCTGAAACCTACCATGTAACTCACTTCGCTGATGTGGTATTTGTTTTCTTGCAACAGCAACGCCGCCTTTTTCAGTCGTACCAATTGAATCATCTCATTGGGTGTAACGTTTGCCAGCGCTTTTATTTTCGCGAACAAGCCCGAACGGCTGATGCCTAACTTTTCGGCAAGAAAATCGACCGACAAATCGGGGTTGTCGAAATTGTTTTCTATCAGTTGGTTCATCCTGGTCAGAAACTCTTCGTCTGCCTGGTTGCCCGCTATCGTGCTGATGGGCACTACCGGCATCTGCGAGAATTTCTGTTGTAATTGGCTGCGCAAGTCCATCAGGTTTTTCACGCAGGCTTCCAGGTATTGCATGGAAAACGGTTTCTCGATATACGCGTCCGCGCCGCAATTCATGCCTGCAATCTTCGAAGCGTTATCGGTTTTTGCCGTCAGCAGGATAAAAGGAATGTGACTGGTCAGCCGGTCTTCACGCACCCGGCGGCACAATTCGATACCATCCACGTTGGGCATCATCCAGTCGCTGATGATAAGCGAAACTTCTTGTTCTTTCAGTCGTTGTAATGCTTCTGCGCCATCGGCTGCGGTAATCACTACATAGGCGGTGCCGAAGCTGTCTGCCAAAAAACTTGACATGTCTTCGTTGTCTTCCGCTATCAAAACGACAGGCAGCTTCTTATTCGCCAAACCGGCAGGCTGCACCTGCAGAATGCCTTCGGGCACTTCCGGGACTTCTCCGGCAGTTTCTATGGAGTCGGTTTTCTCTTGCCGCACCGGCAGTGTAACACGGAAAGACGAACCTTTGTTTTCTTCCGACAGTACATCGATGCGTCCGTGGTGAGCTTCTACAATGCCCTTTACGATGCTTAATCCGATGCCTGTACCCGGCTTGTTGTCGTGCGCCTGATAGAAAGGACGGAAGATAAGTTGCAGTTCTTTGGGGCTCATACCTTTCCCGTTGTCGGTTACGGTCAAGGTAAACGTATGCTCTTGCGCAGCAAATTCCATCTTCACCTGGTCGCGGGTGTACTTATTGGCGTTAGTCATCAGGTTGCTCAGCACTTTGGTGACCGCCTCGCGGTCTACATCGGCACGGAAGTCTTCGGGCGGATAGACCTCTGTCAGCGTAATGCCCCGTTGTTCCAGCGAAGGCTGGAAGCGCTCACACACGGCTTGCATCAGTTCTTTGATGTTCTGCGGCGCAAAACGCATTTTCATTTCGTTTTGTTCCACTTTGCGGAAATCCAGCAACTGATTTACCAGATAGAGTAAACGCTGGCTATTACGATCGATGATATTCAAGTCGTTGCGCACTTCCGACGGCAGATTTTGCGTAGACTGCATCACCTTTTCCAACGGCCCGATGATGAGCGACACAGGCGTACGGATTTCGTGTGCAATCATGGTGAAAAATGAAATCTTGGCTTCGTGCATTTCTTTTTCCTTCCGCACATTCAGTTCATCAATGGCCTGCGCATGCTTTTTTTCACTGCGGCGTATGATGTAGCGTATCGATGCTGCCAGTACGAACACGAACAGGATGAAGTATGCTACCTTAAACGGAACCGACAAGTAAAAAGGAGGATGGATGACAATACGCAAAGCGGTGCCTTCTTCGTTCCACACCTTGTCATTATTCGAAGCTTTCACCCGAAACGTATAAGTCCCGGCAGGAAGGTTGGTATACGTGGCATTGTGCTGTGACCCGACGTAGTTCCAACCTTTATCAAAGCCTTCCAACATGTAGGCATACTGGTTTTTCTCTGGAGTGCAATAACTCAATGCTGCATATTTCAGGGTGATGACATTATCGGTATACGGCAGATGCAGTTCTTCTAATTCGCCGATAGCAGCGGGTAGTATGCCTCCGTTTTCGGTAGCGATGGGTTTGTTGAATATTTCCAGTCCGGTCAGCACTACGGCAGGAGCTTGTATGTTCGATTTCAGGCGGTGCGGATGAAAACGGTTGAATCCATTAATGCTCCCGATATAAATTTCACCGCTTTTCGACATTTGCACTGAAGCGGGCAGGAAGGATTCGTTCTGCAGCCCATCACTGCGGGTAAACACTTGTGTCCGTCCGTTTTCCGGATGATATTTTACCAGTCCCTTTGCCGTGGTGAGCCACAGGTGTTCATCGCTTTCCGCAATGGCGTTGATGCATTCGTTCGGAATGCGCAAAGCTTGTCTGCCGAACCGGTCTTCCTTCTCCTGATACAGGCAAAGCCCTTCGCCCGTGGCTGCCCATAGCCTGTCTTTCCGGTCGATGTACAACTGATTGACAATCTGGCAGGCGATGCCTTCCGCCTTGCCGTAAGCCTTCCATTCTTTTTGTTCCGGCTGGTAGCGGTACAGCCCGTCACCCTGTGTGGCAATCCACAGGTAACCTTTCGCGTCTTCTTTCATATCGATTACGGTGGCTTTTACCTGTTCGATGCGTATCAGCCTGTCCTTGGGGCGGTCGTAGCGACATACCGAAGTCATGGAGCCGGTCCATATCTGCCCCCTTCTGTCCTTGAATACGGTATAGATGCTGGTTCCTTCCGGTTCCTGATCCTGATAGTCTTTTATCGTTCCGGTTTTCCGGTTCAGGATACGAATGTTTCTCCCGTACGTTCCTATCCACAGGTTATCGCCATCTATACATAACGCGTGTACGTTATCGTTGGCAAACGCCGTTCTGCCAGGAAAGTCTTCAAACCTGCGGCGGATGGGGTCGAAGCGACTTAATCCTCCATCGTCCGAGGCCACCCATACCTTACCGTCCTCGTCTTCGCAAAAGCGACTGATGATGGTGCCTGTGAACAGACCATTCCCATTTGCGTCCGAATACCCTTCGAACTGTCCGCTGTAAGGCGGCAAGTAATTGATGCCGTTATAGAAGGTGCCTATCCAGATACCTCCCTCCCGGTCTTTCAGGATAGGATAGATAAACCGGTCGGAAAGCGCTTTGGTTTCTTCGCCATAATAAGCATACACCGCACTGCATCCGGTAATCCGATCAATCAGTGCCAGACCGTTATCCGATCCTGCCAATAATACATTGGACGAGTATTCGCCGATGGCATGGATGTGCGAAATGCCTTTGTCGCCATGTGGTTCCATATAACGTTCCACCGCTCCCGTCTGTGGATTGATTTTCCATATACCCTCTGTCCACGTACCTGCCCACAGGTTTCCTACTGCATCTTCCCACATAGCCATCGAATAGAACGAGTCGGGATTGTCCTGCAACGGAAAGGCGGTAAATTGATTCTTCTGCTTATCGAACCTGTACAGCCTTGCCCAGGTAGATGCCCACAGTTCTCCTTTTTTGTCGCACAACAGGTAAAAAATATTGCCGTCATCCTCCCGCATGGGATAATGAGCCAGTTGTTCTCCGTTGGCGGCATACCGGAAAACCCCTTGCGAACGAGTAGCTATCCAGACATTGCCTTGTGGGTCGCAGACGATTTTAGTAACCCAACTCCGGATGGGGCTAAGGCTATCTGCCGCCACCGGACGGAAAGGGATGATTCGCTCCGGCTTCCGCTCGAAAATGTATACGCCACAATCGGTGCCCAACCACAGACTGTCTCCCCTCTCGCAAAGACAAGAAATGGTATTAGTAAGAAATTCTGGCGAAGACGCGCTTTCTTTCTGATAAAACGTAAACTCGATTCCATCGAAACGATTCAGTCCGTTGTCTGTACCTATCCAGATGTATCCTTCGGCATCCTGTAAAATATCGTAAACAGTATTCGATGACATTCCGTTTTCTATGTTGTAGTGTCTGAACTGGAACAGGGAAGGCAGTGCATCGGCAGCCGCTCCGAATAAACAGACATTGCATAACATCCACAGACAGAATAGTTTCTTTATATTCATGGAATTAATGATTTTCGAATAACGGCGCAATTTACGGAAAATAATTTAAAAGAATGTCATCTGTCTTGATTTTTATTTTTTGGGATTATTTGTTCATTTCATTTCAGATACACCGTGATTTTTCCGCTCAGCTGGAGGAGAGAGATTTCACACATTTTGGTGTCATACTCGGCAGAGAGGATGCGTTCTTCGGCATCGAGCAGGCTTTGTTGTGCCTCACGCATTTCGATACCGGACAGATTTCCCAAGAGATAACGCTCTTTGGCTATCTCGTGGTTCTCTTTGGCGGATATCAGGTTCTGGCGTTCCAGATGCAGCAGGCGGAGGTTGTTACGGTATGCCTGCCACAGGTTGCTCAAGTCGGCACGCAAGGCTTGCTCTACCTGCTCGCGTTCCAGCTGGGCGTTGCGGATGGCAAGGCTGGCATTGCGCTTTTCGCGCCGGCGGTTTCCGTCGAAGATATTGAAACCGATGGTGATGCCTCCGCTGAATCCCCAATTGTTGCGCTGGCGCGTGGCGTTCACATCGTATTTATTAAAGGTATAGCCATATCCCGCATTCAGACGCAGGTAGGGATAGTTGCGCGAGAGGACTTTCTTGTAGTCCAATTGAGCCAAGACGGTATTTTGGTCGGCATGCAAGAGATTGGCATTGGTGCTTAACGTGGCATTCCAAAGCTCGTCGAAATCAAGGATGCGGTTCAGGTCGATGACCGAATCACGCACACGGATGGGACGGTCTACATCCTTATTCGCCATCAGTTCGTTCAGGTTGATGCGTGAGGTGTGCACCAGTTCCTGCTGCTTCATGTACTGGGCACTGTCGGCATTGAAGTCTACCGTTGCCTGTTGGAAATCGAGGCGCGAGAAATTACCGATGTGGTACCGCTCTTCTACAATGCGCAAACGTTCCTTCGAGAGCGAAACGGCATAGCGGAAGTTCTTCAGGCGGATTTCCTGCTGGATGTAGTTGTAATACTCGGCGGTGAGCGTGGCGATGAAATCCTCAATCGCAATCCGGGTATTGGTAGCTCCCTGACGTTCCAGTTCCTGCAATTGCTTGTAAGTGGTAGAGATATTAAAGCCGTCGAAGATGGTCCAGTTCAAGTCGATGCCGGCATCGAGGGTATGGTCGAGCACATTGCGTTCGGCTACCGTACTCCCGTCGGCACGCAATTTCGAATCGGAGCTGTTCAAGTCACCGGTATATCCTGCGGTAAAATCTACCGTAGGCAGATAACCCGCATTGCCCAACGTGGCGTTGTTCTTGCTGATTTGTTCTTCGTTGCGCGAGATGCGGAGCGAATAGTTGTTCAGCAATCCTTCTTCCAGGCATTGCTTCAAGGTATATTCATATTGTGCCTGAAGGGGAAGTGCGGCAAAAACGGCTATTATCAAGATAAGAATCTGCTTCATACGTTCTTGGTTTTGTTTCGGTTAGTGGATATGTACGAATAAATGGCGGGCACGATGAACATGGTGAGGAATGTCGATACCAGCATACCCCCCACTACTGCCGTTCCCATAGCAATGCGCTGGTTGGCACCTTCGCCCGTGGCAAACGCCAAAGGAATAAGTCCCAATACCGTAGCCGCACTGGTCATCAGGATAGGGCGCAGGCGCTGGAGGGCAGCATCGCGGATGGCTTGCATCTTGTCCTCGCCTGCCTCCTGTTTCTGGTTGGCAAACTCTACAATCAGAATGCCGTTCTTCGCCACCAGTCCGATGAGCATGATGATGCCAATCTGGCTGAAGATGTTCATGGTGATATCTCCGAAATACATGAATATCAATGCACCGGCAATGGCAAGGGGCACGGTGAGCATGATGATGAGCGGGTCTTTAAAGCTTTCGAACTGCGCCGCGAGGATGAGGTAAATCAACGCCAACGCCAGGATAAAGGCAAACATCAGGCTTGACGAGCTTTCCCGATAGTCTTTCGAGTCGCCCGAAAGTGCCGTACGGAAGGTTTCATCCAAGGTTTCGGCGGCTATCTTATCCATCTCGTCCAATCCCTGGCCGATGGTCTTTCCTTCGGCAAGACCCGCCGATACCGTAGCGGAGATAAAACGGTTGTAGTGATAAAGTTTGGGCGGGGTGATTGACTCGACAAATTCCACAAGATTGTCCAGCTGAATCATTTCGCCTTTATCGCTCCGGATATAGATGGAGCGGATATTGGCTGGCTGGTTGCGCTGCTGGCGGTTGATTTGCCCCAATATCTCGTATTGCTTGCCGTTCATGTAGAAATACCCCATGCGCTGGCCGCTCAACCCGTACTGGAGGGTTTCGGCAATATCGCGTACGCTCACCCCCATCGTTCCTGCCTTGTCGCGGTTGATGTTGACCTGCATTTCGGGGCTGCTGAACTTCAGGTCGACATCCGCCATCTGGAAAGTCGGGTTATCGTACACCTTATTTAAGAAAGCAGGCAATACTTTTTCCAGCTTGTCGATGCTTACCGCCTGAAGCACGTATTGCACGGGCATGCTGCTTCGCCGTCCGCCGAAAGAAGACTGCTGCTGGACAAAGGCGCGTGCCTTGGTCTTGGTCTTGATGGCTTGCGAAAGCTGCTCCGCCACCTCCATCTGACTGTAGTCGCGTTCGTTGATGTCCTTCAGCGTAATCTGGATGTTTCCGCTTCCGCTCGATACCCGGGCTGTGACCGCCTCGGCATCGGGTATGAGGGAATCCACCAGCAGGTTGATGTCTTCGGTATAGTCTCGGATATATTCGTAGCTTGCTCCCTCGGCGCCACGGGTGTTGATTGTGATTTTCGAACGGTCTTCCAGAGGTGCCATTTCTGCCGGGATATGCGTCCAAAGCACACCGATAAGCACCAATGTGACTGCAGTGAAAATAATAGCCCAATACCTGCGCTTCAAGAATGCGCTCAACCCACGGGCATACCAGTAGTTCATGCCTTCGAAGAATGGTTCGGTCTTGCGGTAGAACCAGCTTTGTCTTTCGCGTTTCTTCAAGAGTTTGGTGGCAAGCATCGGCGTAAAAGTGAGGGCGGCAAAGGCAGAGATAAGCACCGAACCAGCCACCACAAAGCTGAACTCGCGGAACAGCCTGCCGCTGGTGCCTTCCATAAATACAATGGGGAGGAACACCGCTACCAGCGTGATGGTGGTAGACACTACGGCAAAGAAGATTTCTTTTGCCCCCTCGATGCCTGCCTCAAAAGGCTCCATACCCCGTTCGATACGGATGTAAATGTTTTCGGTCATTACGATGGCATCGTCTACCACCAGTCCTACCGAAAGCACTACCGCCAGCATGGTCAATACATTGATGGAGAACCCCGCCACGTACATGATAAAGAAGGCACCGATGAGCGAGACCGGAATCACGATAATCGGTATCAGCGTGACGCGCCAGTCGCGCAAGAACAGGAAGATGATGACGATAACCAAGAAGAAAGCCTCGTAAACGGTACTCTCCACTTCGGCAATGGAGGCACGGATAAAGCGGGTATTGTCGAATCCATACGTGTAAGACACATCGTCGGGAAGGTCTTTTTCCATCTGCTTCATACGTTCGTACACGGCATCGGCTATCTCGATATGGTTGGCTCCGGGCTGAGGGATGACCACCACGCCCACCATCGGCACACCGTTCATCTTCATGTAACTCTTTATGTCGGCAGCACCCAGTTCGGCATACCCGATATCGCTCAGTCGGATGACTTGTCCGCCTACCTCCTTAATTACGACATTGTTGAACTCGTCGGCGGTATGCATTTGTCCCATGGTGCGCAAGGTCAGTTCTACGGTATTTCCTTCGATGCTTCCCGAGGGAAGTTCTACGTTCTCGTTGTCCATCGCATTCTTCACGTCAACTGGAGTCACACCATAGCCCGCCATCTTTACAGGGTCGAGCCACAAGCGCATCGAATAGCGTTTTTCACCCCATATCGACACGCTGCTCACATCGGATATGGTCTGAAGCTGCTCTTTTACGGTCAGGTCGGCTATCTCGCTCAATTCTAAAAGCGAACGGTTATTGCTCTGGATAGCCACCATCAGGATGGGGCTGGCATCGGCATCGGCTTTCGATACCGTAGGCGGATCGCAATCGCGAGGCAAGTAACGTTGGGCACGCGAAACCTTGTCGCGTACATCGTTTGCCGCCGTTTCCAAATCGACCGATAATTCAAATTCCACGGTGATGCGGCTCTGACCCGTCTGGCTCACACTGGAAAGCGAACGGATGCCGGGGATACCGTTGATGTTCTGTTCCAAAGGCTCGGTTATCTGGTTCTCGATGACATCGGCATTGGCTCCCGAATAACTGCACGTTACGGATATGATGGGATTGTCCACCGAGGGGTATTCGCGTACACCCAAGGTCGTATAGCCTATCAATCCGAAAAGCAAGATAATGATGGTGAGCACGGTGGCAAGCACCGGCCTGCGGATACTGAGTTCGGAAATATTCATAAGGCAGGCACGGTTTTAGTTGATATTATCCAATTTTACAGGCATTCCCGTGCGGAGCTGCAAGGTTCCGGAAGTCAGGATGGTATCTCCTGCCGCTAACCCACGGAGTATCTGCACTTCGGATTCGGTTCGGATGCCTATCTCCACATCGACAGGCATGGCGATTCCCGAGCGGTATACGAAGACCTTGTTCTGCCCCATTTCGGGCACGATGGCTTCGGAAGGGATGGCGATGGCATCCTGTATCTCACCTTGGCGCAATTCGACATCGGCATAGCGTCCGGGAAGCAATTCGGCACGGGTATTCGGGTAAATCGCACGTACGGTCAGGGCATGCGTCTCGGGGTCAATGCTCGACTCCAGGGCATATACTTCCGCTTCGAAGGCATCCAGATGCCCCTCTACCTTAAATGATAGCTTCGTACCTTTCCGTATCTTACGTGCATAACGTTCGGGGACGGCAAATTCCACCTTAATCGGTTTTATCTTGGTAAGTTTGGCAATGACGGTTGTAGGCGAAGCGTAGGCACCCATACTGACCTGCCGCAAGCCTATCACTCCATCAAAAGGAGCACGAAGCTCGGTCATGTCAATCGTGGCACGTACGTTTTCGATATCGGCATGAAGGGTGGCAAGCTCGGTTTTCACCTGTTCGTAAGCCTCCTTACTTACAGCATCGCGCTGGAGCAAGGCGTTCTGGCGGAACACGCGGTCTTCGGCAAGCGGCATCTGCGCTTCCAGTCTTTGCAGCTGTGCCTGAAGCTGGCTGTCGTTTACCTTGGCAAGCAATTGCCCCTGGCTCACCATTGTCCCTTCCTGAAAATTGATGTCAACGATTTTTCCTGATGTTTCGAACGAGAGGTCCACTTCCTCATCGGGTATAAGCTTGCCGCTTACAAATAATTTATCGGTCAGTACGTGGGGGCGCACCACCTGCGCGTTCACGTTCAAGATTTGCTTTTTCTCGGCAGGCATTTTCCTGTCCGCCTCATTGAGTTCGGTATTCTCTCGCGGTGTAAACGAATAAATGCCCAATCCGGTCAATCCGGCTATTATCGCCACGATAATCCCCCATTTAATCCATTTGTTCATGTGCCTTTCATGCTAATTTTGGTTTCTACTAATGCTTATGTGATGACAAAAGTAAGAAAACGTTTAAACAAAAACCACTTTTTTTAAAAATATTCACAAAACAAGATGCGATTTGTTCCCTTGTCACGCTAGTGTTCATACTGATTTGCAGTCCGAACAAAGCCTCCAAAACAAAGCCCAAAATACATCTCTCGACAAGCGTCCAAAATGGACGTTTTATGTTTTATATCATAAAATGTAACATACGTGATAAAATATGTAACAAACAAAGAGTCGGATGTATCATAGAGAAAAGTTTTTGAAGCATTTGTGAATACGAAATAGCTAAACTTTCCATATATTTGCATAGGACCAAAACCAATCAAGTATTAATTATGATGAAAACAAATAGGTTGAATATTAAGTTAGGGTTAGTTTTATTACTTTGTCTTTGCTTCGCCGCGATTGGCGAAGCAAAGATCTCTTTGCCTTACTTAATAAACGACAGCATGGTATTGCAACATGGAAAAGCAGTACCTATATGGGGAACCGCTGATGCAGGCGAAAGTGTTACCCTCAAGTTTGCAGGAAAAGAGTATCAAACCACTGCCGGTCCGGATGGAAACTGGAAGATCATGCTTCCTGCCATGAAGGCGGGAGGCCCGTATGACATGCAGATAAACGACATTACCTTACATAATATATTAATAGGTGATGTATTCCTCTGTTCGGGACAATCGAATATGGAGCTGACCGTAGCACGTGTAATGGACATGTTTGCCGATGAAATAAATGCTTACGAAAACACAAACATCCATTATCTGAAGGTTCCATATTGCTACGATTTCAATGAGCCGCAAAAAGACATCAAAAAAGCCGAGTGGCAACCGTTGGACAAAACGCATGTCATGGGATATTCGGCTTTGTGCTATTTCTTTGCCAAGCAACTTTACGAAAAAACAAAGGTACCCGTAGGTATCATCAACTCAAGCTGGGGAGGAACTCCCATCGAAGCCTGGATCAGCGAAGAAGGTTTGCAAGACTTCCCTGTCTACACACACCAAAAAGCAGTATATGAATCGAAAGAACTGATAAACAACATCCAACAGATAGAACAAGCCCGTGGACGTGCCTGGCAAATCGAACTTTACAAAACCGATAAAGGCACTCATGCACAAACTCCGTGGTATGCCGAAAATTACGATGATTCGGCATGGCAAACCGTTGACATGTTTTCACCTCAATGGGCTACCAACGGATGGCGCCCGATAAACGGTGTACACTGGTTCCGTCAGCAGATTGACCTGCCTGCCTCGTGGAACGGAAAAGAAGCTACGTTGCGCCTGGGATGCATTGTGGATGCAGACTCGGTATATGTCAATGGAAAATTCGTAGGAAGCGTTGCCTACCAATATCCTCCACGTATTTACAACATCCCGAAAGGACTTCTGAAAACAGGCAAAAACCAAATAACCATACGCCTGGTGAGCAACGGAGGATTCCCTTCTTTCGTAAAAGACAAACCATATAAGCTGATTTGCGGGACAGAAGAGACTAACCTCTCGCAACAATGGAAACACCGCATAGGAACAGAAATGCCTCAGGCTCCTTCGTCTACAGCTTTTCAGAATATGCCCATCGGACTCTATAATGGCATGATTGCCCCTCTGAGAAATTATGTGTTCAAAGGCACTGTATGGTATCAGGGCGAATCAAACACAGGTAAATGGAAAGAATATGCCAGCCTGCTGAAATCGTTGATGAAAGACTGGCGGAAAACCTTCGGAATGCCTGAAATGCCTTTCTACATCATGGAACTTGCCGATTTCATGGCTCCCGACAATCCTGGCAGAAAAGGATGGGCAGCTTTGCAGGCACAACAGGCGAAAGCCGCAGAAGAAGACCCGCACGCCACCCTGATTCCCAATAAAGACACAGGCGAGTGGAATGACATCCATCCGTTGGACAAGAAAACAGGAGGCAAACGACTGGTAGAAGCCGTTACCCAAAGTTTTTAAACCTACCTCACAAAATAAAAGGGAATTGCCAAAAAACATAAATAAAACCAAGAACCAATTAAAGAATTAAATACATACCATGAACGCACTACAGAATCAAAAAGTCTCCATGGCCGAAAAAATCGGTTACGGATTGGGAGACTGCTCTGCGAACCTTGTGTTCCAGATGATGATGATTTATCAAACAAAGTTTTATACCGACGTATTCGGACTGGAAGGAGCCATTGCCGGAACTGTTATGTTGGTAGCACGCATTGTAGACGCTTTTGTAGACCCTACCGTAGGCATTCTTTCCGACCGTACGCAGACACGTTGGGGAAAATACCGCCCCTGGGTATTGTGGACAGCCATACCTTTTATGGTATTCTATATTCTGGCATTCTACAATCCCGGCATTGAAGACAAAGGGCTGGTGGCATTGTATGCAACCATCTCCTATACGTTATTGATGACGATGTATTCATTCAATAACACCCCCTACTCTTCACTGGGTGGCGTCATGTCGGGCGACATCAAAGAACGTACCAGCATCACTTCCGTACGTTTCATATTCTCAACTATCGGACAGTTTGTGGTTCAAGGACTAACATTGCCCCTGGTCGGCAAATTCTCGGAAGACGGCGATAAAGGACATGGATGGCTATGCACGATTTCCTTATTTGCTGTAGTGGGATTCATCTTCCTTGCCATAGCTGCCTTCTCGGCAAAAGAACGCATTACCCCACCGGCCAATCAAAAGACCAATTTACGCGAAGATATCAAGGATATTTTCGGAAGCATACCTTGGCGCGCAATGTTCGTGCTGACTCTATTTGTCTTCATCACCCTAGCCATGTGGGGAAGCGCTATGAACTACTATTTCGAGCATTACGTCGATGCGGGAGCCCTCTATAACTTCCTCGACCGCATGGGACTGGTATCTGCCGAAGCACAGGATTCAATAGGTTATCATATATTAAATGCATTCGGGCTGATAGTGAGCTCCCCTGACAAAGCCTACGAAGTAGGTTTCGGTGTATTCAACATGCTGGGAGCATTGGTACAATTTTTCGGTGTAATCTTTCTTTCCAACTACCTTGCCAACCGCTTCGGAAAGAAAAATACATTCATTGTATGTCTGACACTGACCGCCATCTTCACGGCAATGTTCTACTTCCCGGCGAAAGAGAACATTGAATTGATGTTCTTCCTGAATTTCTTGAAGAGTCTGGCATACGCCCCCACCGTACCTCTGCTTTGGGCAATGATTGCCGATGTAGCCGACCATTCGGAATACATCCATTACCGCCGTGCCACGGGGTTCACTTTCGCCGGAGTGGTATTTGCCTTAAAAGCCGGCCTGGGTGTAGGAGGTGCCATCCTTGGCTTCCTGCTTTCTGGCTTTGGCTATGTATCGGGAGTCGGAGCTGTACAAAGCGAATCGGCTATCCACGGAATCATTCTCTCGTCCAGCCTGATTCCTGCAGCCACGTTCTTTGTTGGAGTAATTGCCTTGTGTTTCTATCCTATCACCAAACAATATAACGAAAAAATGCAGGCAGAACTCGCCGAACGGAGAAGCAAACAAAATTAAATGACAAAGTATCAGAAGCTGTTTTGAATTTATCGTGCGATGATTTGGGATGAGTTTTTGAGGCATTTTCGCTTCTGTGATGAGGAAGATAGCGGGCTATCTGACGAAGAACAGGAGCGAAAAGAACCAAAAAATCGCCCAAAGCACACACGAAAACAGATACATCAAGCCAAGAAAAACTTTTTGGAGAAATTCAAAACAGCTTCTCAGTTAACTGAATAAACAAATAACTTAAAAAACAAAATCCATGAAAGTAAAACACATTGCATCTGCTATTCTGGCAGCAACGTTCGTCGCAGCATGTAGCGGACCTAAAAACACTGTTCCACAAGAGCTTACACTGAAAGATGTCGTAGGCGACCAGTTCCTTATCGGAACGGCAGTAAATGTCCGTCAAGTAGCTGGAAAAGACACGAATGCTACCAATATTGTGAAACACCATTTTAATGCCATTGTTGCTGAAAACTGCATGAAAATGGAAGAACTCCATCCGTCAGAAGACGTGTACGACTTCAAGGCTGCGGATGATTTCGTAAAGTTCGGTGAGGAGAATGGCCTGACTATGACCGGCCACGTACTGATTTGGCACTCGCAATGTCCTGAATGGTTCTGTGTGGACAAAAACGGAAAGAACGTAAGCCCCGAAGTTTTGAAACAACGCATGAAAGACCATATCTATACCATAGTAAATCATTTCAAAGGAAAGCTGAAAGGATGGGACGTGGTAAATGAAGCCATTGTTGAGGACGGCTCGTACCGCAAGAGCAAATTTTATGAAATCTTGGGTGAAGAATTCATTCCTTTGGCATTCCAATACGCACACGAGGCAGACTCCACCATCGAACTATATTATAACGATTACGGAATGGATAACCCCGGACGCCGCGAAGGAGTTGTAAAACTCATCCGCAGCCTGAAAGAAAAAGGTTTGCGCATCGATGCTGTCGGTATGCAAGGACACATGGGTATGGACTATCCGAAAATTGAAGAATTCGAAAAAAGTATGCTTGCTTTTGCAGCAGAAGGTGTGAAAGTAATGATTACCGAATGGGATATGAGTGCCTTGCCTACCGTATCACGTACAGCCAATATATCGGATACAATCGCCTTCAAGAAAGCGCTGAATCCGTATCCGGATGCATTACCCGATTCTGTATCGCAGGCATGGAACGCCCGCATGAAACAATTCTTTGAACTGTTTGAAAAACATGCCGATATCGTAGACCGTGTGACAGCATGGGGAGTAACCGACGGAGATTCCTGGAAAAACGGTTTCCCTATCCGAGGACGTAAAGACTATCCGCTGCTCTTCGACCGCAACTACCAGCCCAAGCCGTTCATCACGGAAATGATAAAAGAAAAGGAAACAAACACACCCCAATAACACAGAAGAAAAACTTAAAAAACTTATAAACATAAAAAAACTCATAACCATGAAAAAAGAAGCAAGATACCTCGTACCGAATGATTATATGGCAGACCCGTCTGTACATGTCTTTAACGGCAGATTATACATTTATCCCTCGCACGACTGGGAAAGTGGAGTTCCCGAAAACGACAATGGCGACCATTTTAATATGAAAGATTACCACGTATTCTCTACCGATGACGTAATGCACGGTGAAATCACCGACCACGGAGTTGTATTGAAAGTGGAAGATATCCCCTGGGCAGGACGCCAGTTGTGGGATTGCGACGTGGCTTTCAAAAACGGCAAATATTACATGTATTTCCCGATGAAAGACCGTAATGACATTTTCCGTCTGGGAGTAGCCATAAGCGACAAGCCCGAAGGTCCGTTTATTCCCGAAGCCAATCCGATGTGGGGAAGTTATAGCATCGACCCTGCCGTATTCTGCGATGAAGACGGAAGCCATTACATTTATTTTGGAGGTATCTGGGGCGGACAATTGCAACGCTACCGGGATAATAAGGCACTGGAAAGCGCCATCCTGCCCGAAGGCAACGAACCAGCTCTGCCCGGACGTGTGGTAAAACTCCGTGACGACATGATGCAGTTTGCCGAAGACCCTCGCCCCGTCCTCATTATCGACCAGGAAGGAAACCCACTGAAAGCCAATGACCCGCATCGTTTCTTCGAAGCATCGTGGATGCACAAATACAACGGGAAATACTATTTGTCATATTCTACGGGCGATACCCACTTCTTGTGTTATGCTATCGGAGACAATCCATACGGACCGTTCACCTATCAAGGAGTTATCCTCACACCGGTAGTGGGATGGACCACACATCACGCCATTGTAGAATACAAAGGCAAATGGTACCTCTTCCACCACGATTGTGTACCCTCTGGAGGAAAAACATGGTTGCGTAGTCTGAAAGTAGTAGAACTGGAATACGATGCAGAAGGAAAAATCATCACTATTGACGGAGGAGGAGAATGATACGAATGTTGCTTCTCAGCATATGCTTGCTGCTTGCTGGAGAACGGCTGTCCGCAGAAAACGGCAGCCGCCTCTGGCTACGGCAGGACACTACAGCAAATGCTAAGGTAGAATGTTCACTGCATTCTCCTACACTGGATATAGCTTGCTCTGAACTGAAACGGACATGGAAAGGCACTCCTGTATCACTTGAGCTGTTCAATGATGCTACCCACACCGCTTTAGGACCCGAAGGTTATACCATCCGGTCGGGGAAAAACGGTATCACACTTGGGGCCATCTCCGAAAAAGGTCTGCTTTATGCCACCTATCACCTCTTACGACTTCAAGCAACCCAGCAAGACACTCAGTCACTCCATATCGAAGAACGTCCGGCGTATCCCATACGAATCCTCAACCATTGGGATAATCTGGACGGTACCATCGAACGTGGATATGCCGGACATTCACTTTGGAAATGGAACAAACTGCCAGCGACACTTTCTCCCCGTTACGAAGCATATGCCCGTGCCAACGCCTCCATCGGTATCAATGCTACAGTGTTGAATAATGTCAACGCCTCACCCGAAATGCTGGACACGCCTTATCTGAAGAAAGTAAAGGCACTGGCTGATATTTTCCGTCCTTACAACTTAAAAGTATACTTATCGGTAAATTTTGCTTCGCCGATGATTATAGGCAAATTGGCTACTGCCGACCCGTTGGATCCCCAAGTAGCAAACTGGTGGAAGCAGAAAGTACACGAAATATACAGTCTGATACCCGATTTCGGAGGTTTTCTGGTAAAAGCCAATTCTGAAGGCCAACCCGGACCATGCGATTATCACCGCACTCATGCCGAAGGCGCCAATATGTTGGCAGAAGCCTTAAAACCTTATGGAGGCATTGTAATGTGGCGTGCCTTTGTGTACAGTCCTTCTGATAACGACCGTGCCAAACAAGCCTATCTGGAATTTCAGCCCCTTGATGGAAAATTCCTCGACAATGTCATTGTACAGGTAAAGAACGGTCCGATTGACTTCCAGCCGCGTGAACCTTACAGCCCACTCTTCGGAGCGATGAAACATACCCCATTAATGGTGGAGTTTCAAGTAACACAAGAATACCTGGGACACTCCAACCACCTGGCTTACCTAGCACCGATGTGGAAAGAATTTTTCCAATATGTAAAACCGGAAAGCATACGTGCCATTGCGGGTGTATCGAATATCGGAGACGAAAGTAATTGGTGCGGACACGATTTTGCACAAGCCAACTGGTATGCCTTCGGACGCCTGGCATGGAATCCGGAACTTTCTTCGGAAAGTATTGCCGATGAATGGCTGGCACAGACATTTACAGCCAACCCTCAATTTATACATCCCGTAGAGGATATGATGATGCAGAGCCGTGAAGCTGTAGTAGACTATATGATGCCCCTCGGACTACACCATATCTTTGCCTGGGGACACCACTATGGACCTGAACCTTGGTGCACCATTCCCGGAGCACGCCCCGACTGGCTTCCCTCTTATTACCACCAGGCCGACCGTACAGGACTTGGATTTGACCGTAGCCATACCGGAAGCAATGCCGTGGCACAATACCCCGACTCACTGGCGCGTATGTTCGACTCCATCGATACCTGTCCCGAAGAGTTCCTGCTTTGGTTTCACCATGCACCGTGGACACATACCATGAATAACGGAACTACTTTATGGGAAGAATTATGCCGCCATTACCAACATGGTGTAGACAAGACACGAAACTTCTGCCAGACTTGGGAGGAAGTAAAACCTTATGTGGATACAGAACGTTGGAATGCCGTAAACGAACGGCTTCAAATTCAAACCAATGATGCAGTGTGGTGGAAAGATGCTTGCCTGCTCTACTTCCAGCAGTTTTCAAAAATGTCTTTTCCGAAAGATATAGAGCGTCCTGTACATAAATTGAAGAAATTGATGAAGGTAAAACTTCCCATCAGCAATTACGAACGGCCTACGCCTGAAATGCTACCGAAAATAAAGTAAAAAACAAATGAATGCACGCAAACAGCCAATATATACTCCTGAAAAATGAATATATACTGCATCGGCAGTTGAATATATACTGCATCGGCAGTTGAATATATACTGCGTTTGCAACCCAACCGAATTGGCTGATTGCAGAGATTCATTTAATTGATATTCAAAAAAAGAGGATATGCATATCTGCATACTCTCTTTTTCTTTTTACGTTACCGAAGCATCAGTCCACCATCATCACCCATCCGTACGGGTCGGGTTCGTCACCATACTGGATGGCACGAAGCTTGTGGTAGAGCTTTTCGCTGATGGGGCCCGGCTTGCCGTCTTTCGAAATGACATACGACTTGTGGTTCTCCAAATCATCGATACGTTCTATCGGGCTGATGACCGCAGCCGTACCGCACGCGCCGGCTTCTTCGAACGTTTCCAGTTCCTCTTCGGGGATAGGACGGCGTTCTACCTTCAAGCCCATGTCCTCTGCCAGCTGCATCAAGCTCTTGTTGGTAATGGACGGCAGGATAGAAGTAGAAAGCGGAGTAACATACGTATTATCCTTGATGCCGAAGAAGTTGGCTGCACCGCACTCGTCGATGTATTTCTTTTCTTTTGCATCGAGATAAAACTCGCACGCATAACCCGCATCATGCGCCATCTTGTTGGCACGCAGGCTGGCTGCATAGTTTCCACCCACCTTGTATGTACCTGTACCGAGCGGAGCAGCGCGGTCGAACTCACGGATAATCACATACGAGTTCGTAGCAAAGCCTCCTTTAAAATACGGGCCTACCGGAGTGACGAATATCACAAACAAATATTCACTTGCCGGATGTACGCCTACCTGTGCCCCCGTCCCGATAAGCAACGGACGGATATAAAGAGCCGCACCACTTTCGTAAGGCGGAATGAAACGTTCGTTGGCTTTCACCACTTTGCGTACAGCTTCGCAGAACAACTCTGTCGGAAGTTCGGGCATCAAAATACCCCGGCATGTGCTTTGTAAACGTTCTGCATTGGCTTGCGGACGGAATACACGGACCTTGCCGTCTTTGCCGCGGAACGCTTTCAACCCTTCGAACGCTTCTTGCCCGTAATGAAGGCAAGTAGCCGCCATGTGGATATTCAATGTCTCCTCCGAGCACAATTCCAATTCTCCCCATTTCCCGTCGCGATAATAGCAACGTACGTTGTAATCTGTCTTCATATACCCGAACGGCAGATTAGCCCAATCGATTTCTTTCATGCGAATAATATGTTTTAAATGTTACATTTCGTTATAAACAATGCAACAAATGTAAGAGTTATATTTACAAAATCCAATTTAATCCGCACTTTTTTCTTCTTTGCTTCCTTCATCAAGCATCTTTTTGATTTCCGCATCCGCCTTATAGAGTTTTTCTCTACAATATTTAATCAGACGCTGAGCTTCCTGTAAGCGGCCTGCCAGCTCGTCGATGTCCAGTTCATTGCTTTCAATCTGCGCCACGATTGCTTCCAGCCGCTTCATCGCTTCAGAATATGTTTCTTTTTTGGTTGCCATAATATATAATGAAAACTTACCTATAATACCTTACTTTTAAACTCTCCTTTTGCTACTCGCGTCACTATCTTGTCACCCGGCGAGAGCAAAGCTGGGTCTGTCACCGCCTTACCGTCTTTCAATGTAATGCTATATCCTTTCTGCAACAGCAGGTCGGGAGATGCCGATTTGACTTGTTGCTCAATCAACAGCAGATGCTGGGTTTCCCGTTGCAGACGTGAACAGAGCACCACGCCCAACCGTCGGTCTAATTGCAAACGATAATCTTCCTTAATCAAACGGGTCTGCCAAGCCAAATGCATACGCTTCAACAAACGTTCCTGACGGAATCCTTCATCCTGCAAACGCATTTGTACACGTGCCGGAATACGTGCCACCCAATGTTCTAAACGTTCTTTCTGCCGTTCTAACCAAGCAGGCACTTCCTGATAAAAGAACGACACATATTCATCCAACCTACCAGCAGTCTCACGCAAATGATTGATTAAGAACTCGGCAGCAGCCGTAGGAGTCTTTACCCGCGTATGCGCCACCATGTCAATCACCGTATCATCGCGCTCATGGCCGATACCGGTAATGATTGGCAAAGGAAACTGAGCACAATTCGTTGCCAGTTCATACGTATCGAACCCTGACAAATCTGATGTCGCTCCACCTCCACGGATAATCACCACTACATCCCAATGTTCCAGCTCGGCATAAACCCGGTTTAAGGCACGGATAATGGAATCCTCGACCTGCTCGCCTTGCATCACCGCCGGAAACAATTTGGTATAAAACACAAACCCGAAAGCATTGCGCTCCAACTGGTCGCAAAAATCTCCATACCCCGCCGCCGTGGGCGAAGATATCACGGCAATGCGTTGGGTAAGTTCGGGCAATTCCAACTCCTTATTTAATGTAAGCACGCCTTCTTCTTCCAAGCGTTGCAAGATTTCCCTTCTCCGCTTTGCCATATCCCCCAACGTATACGTGGGGTCAATATCGGAAACCGTAAGCGAATAGCCGTAAAGCTCATGAAAATCCACCGTTACTCTTACCAGCACTTTCAGCCCTGCCACGAATGCCTGTCCGGTTTCCCGCTCGAAATAAGGCTTCAGCTCACGGAATACATTGCTCCAGACAATGCCCCGCGCCTTGGCAAGCAAGGCATTGCTCTTCGGGTCTTTCTGTACAAATTCCAGATAGCAATGCCCCGAATAGTTGGTCCGCACATCACTCAGCTCCGCCTGCACCCAATACGCATCGGGCATGGACAAGCGGACACTTTGGCGCACCAAGGCATTCAATTCGTATAAAGATAGAGGAGTATGTTCCATAAAAGTCCAAAATTCTTGGGAGCAAAGATACAATTAATAAATGAAGAACGAAGAATGAAGAATGAAGAATCGCTTCGCGCGCATGGAATTCTTCATTCTTCATTCTTCGTTCTTCATTAATTTTGATTACCTTTGCACTCGGATTTAATGGTAAAAAGAGTTTTATGTCACAAAAAGGAACCGCTTCCGAATTAGGCACACAACCTATCGGCAAACTATTGACGCAATATGCCGTCCCTGCCATCATCGCCATGACGGCTTCTTCACTTTACAACATGATAGACAGCATCTTCATCGGGCACGGTGTAGGCGCTATGGCCATCTCCGGACTTGCCATCACATTCCCCCTGATGAACCTTGCCGCCGCATTCGGCTCGCTGGTTGGTGTAGGTGCTTCTACGCTGGTTTCGGTGAAGTTAGGGCAAAAAGATTATACTACCGCCCAGCATATCTTGGGCAATGTCGTATCGCTGAATGTCCTTATCGGCATCGGATTCACGATTCTTTCCCTCTTGTTTCTCGACCCGATTCTATATTTCTTCGGAGCGAGCGAAGCGACCATCCCTTACGCACGCGATTACATGATTGTCATCCTCTTGGGCAATGTGGTGACACACATGTACCTGGGACTGAACTCGGTGCTCCGCGCGGCGGGTTATCCGCAAAAGGCGATGTTCGCCACAATCATGACCGTCGTAATCAACACCATCCTTGCTCCGATATTCATCTTCGTGTTCCATTGGGGCATCCAGGGAGTGGCGTTGGCTACTGTACTGGCGCAAATCATCGCCCTGACATGGCAAATCAAGCTTTTCTGCCGGAAAAACGAACTGCTCCGCCTGAAGAAAGGCATTTACCGCCTGCAAAGCCATTTGGTGCAGAACATCATCGGCATCGGGCTGGCTCCGTTCTTCATGAACATAGCCGCCTGCATGATTGTCATCTTAATCAATAAGGGATTAAAGCTGTACGACGGAGACCTTGCCATCGGAGCGTTCGGTATCGTGAACCGCATCAGCTTCCTCTTCGTCATGATTGTCATGGGGCTGAACCAAGGCATGCAGCCCATAGCCGGATACAACTACGGCGCACGCCAATACGGACGCGTGAACCAGGTAATGAAAATCACCGTGATAGCCGCCACTATCGTAACGACAACCGGTTTCCTGGTGGGCGAACTGATACCCGAACTCGTGGCAAAAGCCTTTACCACCGACCAGACCCTGATAGACCTTTCGGCACGCGGGTTGCGCATCACGGTAATGTTCTTCCCCATTATCGGATTCCAGATGGTCACGTCAAACTTCTTCCAAAGCATCGGCATGGCAAAAAAAGCCATCATCCTTTCGCTGAGCCGGCAGGTGATGATACTTATCCCGCTCCTGCTGATTCTCCCGCTCTTCTGGGGTGCAGACGGCATCTGGTTCAGCATGCCCATCTCCGACCTTGCAGCCAGCATCATCGCCGCCATTATGCTCTACCGCCAGTTCAAGCTATTCAAACAGAAAACGATATAAAAAATCCGGGTGGGATAACAGCAGAAACGCTATTCACCCACCCGGAGTCTAACTTGAATAATGTGCTTTCGGAATGCCATCACGGATAGCCGCAAAAAATTATCTGCCATTTCTATCCAAACACTTTCCACGCATCTCAACTCACCTCTTCACATTCGCGAAGCCACAGCGTTGCACTGGCATCGCTCGGCATACGCCAGTCACCACGCGGACTTAGCGATACGGAACCCACCTTCGGACCATCGGGCAGACAAGAACGCTTAAACTGCTGACTGAAGAAGCGACGGAAGAAGTTCGACAACCATTTCTTAAGAGTATCATCATCGTAAGTACCACGGAAAGCTACTTTTGCCAGATAATAAATTTTGGCGGGACGGAAACCGAAACGCAAAAAATGATAAAGGAAAAAGTCATGAAGTTCATAAGGACCTACCAAGTCCTCGGTCTTCTGCCGGATATTGCCATCCTCATCAGCTGGTATCAGTTCAGGACTGATAGGGGTATCAATGATATCGAGCAGCGTAGCACGTGAACCGGCATCTACCGTTTCTGCTACCCACGTGACCAGATAACGTACCAAAGTCTTTGGAATACCGGCATTGATTCCATACATCGACATATGGTCGGCATTGTAAGTACACCAGCCCAAAGCAAGTTCGGAAAGGTCGCCCGTACCAATTACCAATCCTCCTACCTTGTTGGCATAGTCCATCAGAATCTGTGTCCGCTCACGTGCCTGCACGTTTTCATAGGTCACGTCATGCACATCAGGATTATGTCCGATATCTTTAAAATGCTGAAGGCAAGCATCACGAATGCTGATTTCACGTGAGGTAACCCCCAACGACTCCATCAGCGCAACAGCATTGCGATGAGTACGCCCTGTGGTGCCGAATCCTGGCATCGTAATGCCGACAATGCCCTTGCGCGACATCTCCAACTTGTCGAATGTCTTGACACATACCAACAACGCCAACGTAGAATCAAGTCCTCCCGAAATACCTACCACTACCGTCTTGCATCCTGTGTGTACCAACCGCTTTGCCAGCGCTGCTACCTGAATGGAAAAAATCTCCTCACATCTGCTGGCAAGCATCTGCCCCCCTGCCGGGACAAACGGATGTGGGTCTATCCGCCGAGTAAGTGTAAAATCTTTCTCCAATACCCTTTCGGTCTGTATAACCTTTATCGGCTCTCCTTGATACTGACTTATGTTGGCGGCAAAAGTTGTATTCACCAAACGTTCGCCCTGCAAACGTTCTACATCGATTTCACTTACCACCAGTTGCCTGTCAAAAGAAAAACGGTCGGAAGCTGCCAACAACGTACCGTTTTCGTATATCAGCGCATTACCCGCAAACACAACATCGGTAGTAGACTCGCCAAAACCACACGAAGCGAACACATATCCAGCCAAACAACGTGCAGATTGCTGAGCAAGCAACGAACGAAGATACTGATGTTTGCTGATATTTTCGGTATCGGCAGAAAGATTGAAAATGATATCGGCTCCTTTAAGAGCCAATGCCGAACTAGGCGGGACAGGCGCCCACACGTCTTCGCACAACTCTATGCCGAACCTTGTCTCGGCAGTCTCAAATAACAAATGAGGACTGACCGGAACGTTTTGCCCGTAAAGACGAACGGTAGACTCACCATCAAGCGAAGTGGCAGGAGCAAACCAGCGATGCTCATAAAATTCCTTATAATTGGGTAAATAAGTCTTGGGCACAGCTCCCAGAATCTTTCCTTTCTGAATAACTACGGCACAGTTCAGCAACATCGAGTCTACCCGAAGCGGCATACCCAAAATGGAAATGATATCCAACTGACGAGTATTGTTGAGCACGCGCATCAGTGCCATCTCTGCCTGCTCAAGTAACAATGCTTGCCCAAATAAGTCACCACACGAGTATCCAGTGAGGTTTAACTCGGGAAAAACCAATATCTGCACCCCGTTCCCCTCTGCCTTCGCTATCAGGCTTTCTGCCTGCTCTGCATTGTATGGGCAATCGGCTACCTTCACCAAAGGAATAGCGGCTGCCACTTTCACAAAACCATATTTCATAAGTATGTCATTTAATATCTTGGCTTACATCGGACAAAGATAATATAAAATAAGGTGTATCCCTTATCTATATTGAAAAAAAGTAAAAAAAGCATCTGTTATTTTGTACATAAAGAAAATATTTATACCTTTGCCAATGATTTAAAGTTGTAACAATTACAAATAAGGAATAATAAGATGAACGTTTACGAATATCTGCTCAGTTACCAAATCAAGCCGTCCGTACAACGCATTGCCATTATGGATTACTTGCTGAAGCATCATACTCATCCGTCCATCGATGAGATTTATATGGCTTTATGCCAAGATATTCCTACATTGTCGAAAACAACTGTCTACAACACCCTGAAACTGTTTGTAGAACACGGTGCAGCCCGCATGTTGACCATTGACGAACGGAATGCTTGCTTTGACGGAGACATATCTGTACATGCACATTTCCAATGTAAAGTATGCGGTAGAATCACGGACATCCCTCTATCGGCAGAAGAACCGGATGAGATTAAACATATGAAAAAAGAAGGTTTTCAAATAGAGGAAACACACCGATACTATAAGGGTATATGCCCTGAATGTTTGAAAATGAACAAGAACTGACCTAGGCCTTTGGCCATAGGCAAAAAACAACTAAATAACTAACAACTAAAAAACATTGAATTATGAAGAAATTTATCTGTACTGTATGTGGTTACATCTACGAAGGTGAAACAGCTCCTGAAAAATGTCCTTTGTGTAAAGCTCCCGCTTCCAAATTCAAAGAAATGGAAGAAGACAACAACGGTCTGACATTCGTTGACGAGCATGTAATCGGCGTAGCCAAAGGTTGCGATGAAGAAATGATTAAAGACTTGAACAATCACTTTATGGGTGAATGTACTGAAGTCGGCATGTACTTGGCAATGAGCCGTCAAGCTGACCGCGAAGGTTACCCCGAAGTAGCTGAAGCTTTCAAACGTTATGCTTGGGAAGAAGCTGAACATGCTTCTAAATTCGCTGAATTGCTAGGCGACTGTGTATGGGATACCAAGACTAATTTGGAAAAACGTATGAACGCAGAAGCTGGTGCTTGCGAAGATAAAAAACGTATTGCGACTCGTGCTAAACAGTTGAATCTGGACGCTATCCACGATACAGTTCATGAAATGGCAAAAGACGAGGCTCGTCACGGAAAAGGTTTCGAAGGTTTGTACAACAGATATTTCAAGAAATAATCTGAGTTCTATTTTAATGCAAAAGAGGTCGGAAAATTCCGATCTCTTTTTTTATCTTTCCACATATATAAAAACGAAGCACGGTCCGGAAAGAAAAAACTTCGGCTCTCATATCATATCGGACAATCGAGTAGGAGGTAAACATTAATCATAGGTGTTTATCTCCTATTTTCATGTTCACCGACCTCTCACACCACCGTACGTGCCGTTCGGCATACGGCGGTTCCTATTTTG
>ERZ857521.752-NODE-752-length-45506-cov-13.436228_pt1 | contig 45506 bp, 40 predicted proteins | sample MGYA00519701_ERZ857521 | MGnify/ENA primary metagenome ERZ857521 (study PRJEB31778, sample SAMEA3449346) | human gut metagenome | biome: human gut; feature: human-associated habitat; material: faeces | place: United Kingdom | collected 2010/2012 ...
CGTAAGCCAGCAGATTTACAGTCTGCCCCATTTGGCCACTCTGGTATTTGCCCTTTTTGAGAGGGAATATTTGGCTTATTCCCTCGTTTTCTCAAATGCGTTGCAAAGGTAATGCTATTTTTTTAATTTGCAAGCAAAATCAATCATTTTTATTGCATCGATGGCACATTCATCGCCTTTATTGCCTAATTTTCCACCTGCGCGGTCTTCTGCCTGTTGCATGGTATCGGTTGTAAGCAGGCCGAAGAGTACCGGGATGTCATGGGTTGCATTCAAACAGGTAATACCTTGGGTGGCTCCCATGCATACATAATCGAAATGAGGCGTATCGCCGCGCACTACGCATCCTAGGGCGATAACTGCATCTACTTTGCCGCTTTTGATGAACTGGGAGCATCCGTATGTCAATTCGAAGCTGCCCGGTACGGTTGCGGTCAGGATGTTTTCATCTTTTGCGCCATGTTTTTTTAAAGTAGTTACGGCTCCTTGCAGTAGGGCACCGGTAATGTTAGAGTTCCATTCGGATACAACGATTCCGAAACGCATGTTTGAAGCATCGGGTACGGCATTGGTGTCGTAATCGGAGAGATTGTGGTAAGCTGTTGACATGGCTTTTGAGTTTTTGGGTAGATGGTGAGAATTGGTTTAATGAATATCCGCAAACATGGATTGTTTGCGGATATTCAATTTAGTTTATATAGTTTGCGTTGGCCTCATGCTGGTAGGAAGATTCCGCTATGGAATGCTTTTCCCACCTTTATTTAATAGAAGCGCGTTCGATATACTTGTCGATATTCATGGCTTGGTAGGAGTTGCCATATTGGGTCTTGATTTCCTTGTAAGCATCTACAGCTTCGGCGTTTTTGCCTTGTTTTTCCAGAATCTGACCTGCCTGTAGCAGATAGATGGGGCTTAAGGTTGTGCTGTTTGCTTTGTGGGCAGCTTTCAGTAGGGTGGCTGCAGCCTTGTCCAGTTGTCCCATCTGTGCATAGCAGTTACCCAAAGTACCGATGATTGCCGGGGCTACCATATAGTCGTCTGCACTGAATTTGTCGAGATAAGTAGTGGCTTCTTCGTATTTGCCTAATTGTGCGTAGCAAAGTCCGGCATAAACATTAGCCAGATTTCCTGCATCTGTTCCGCTGTACTCGTCTGCTATTTTCAGAAAGCCTGCATATCCCAGGCTGTCCCCTTTCAAGGCGGACTCGAAATCGTTGTTTCCGAAATATTGTTCGCCTTTAAACAGTGCTTCGGATGCTTTTACCTCGTTGGGCTCGCCGATAAAGTGGGTATAAGCCTGAAATCCGCATACGATTACTACGATAGCTACTACGATACCTATCAACAGGTTCTTGTACTTAAACAGGAATGCTTCGGAAGTGCTTAATGCTTCATCCACATTCAATGGGTCATGAGTTTGATTTTGTTTTGACATCTTTCTTATTGTTTTTTATTATTTTCCTCACAATGCAATTTCGGTCAGCAAAAGTAATTTATTTATAGTTATAAATGAAATTTGCGGGCATGTTTTTTTATCAATCGTCCTTTTATTCGTATTTTTGTGACTTAAAAGTGGATGAATTATGTGGTTAAAACGCATTTCTATATTAAATTACAAGAATCTGGAACAGGTAGAACTGGGATTTTCCCGAAAGTTGAATTGCATAATCGGTAAGAATGGCATGGGTAAAACGAACCTGATGGATGCGGTGTATTATCTTTCGTTCTGCAAAAGTGCTACCAACCCTATTGATTCGCAGAATATTTTTCATGACCGTGACTTTTTTGTGATACAAGGATTTTACGAGAATGGCCTGGGCGAACCGGAAGAGGTGTATTGTGGGTTGAAACGTAGGCAGAAGAAGCAGTTCAAACGTAATAAGAAGGAATATTCCCGCCTGTCGGACCATATAGGGTTGATTCCTCTGGTTATGGTGTCGCCTGCCGATTCGTGGTTGATAGCAGGAGGGAGCGAGGAAAGGCGCCGGTTTATGGATGTGGTTATTTCGCAGTTCGACCGTGAATACCTGGATGCCCTGATCAGGTATAACAAGGCTTTGCAGCAGCGTAATGCCTTATTGAAATCGGAAATGGAACCGGAAGATGAACTGATGACCTTGTGGGAAGAAGGAATGGCTGCGATGGGAGAAATCGTTTACCGGAAGCGGAAAAGCTTTGTCGATGAATTTGTACCGGTATTCCAGTCGTATTATGCCTATATTTCGCAGGAACGGGAACAGGTAAGTTTGACCTACGAATCGCATGCGGGAGAGGGAGACTTGTTGCAGCTGCTGAAAGAGAGCCGGCAGCGCGACCGTCTTTTGGGGTATTCTACCAAAGGTATGCATAAGGATGATTTGGTTATGAAACTGGGTGATTTCCCCATCAAGCGTGAAGGTTCGCAAGGGCAGAATAAAACCTATCTTATCGCATTGAAACTGGCGCAGTTCGATTTCTTGAAACGGATAGGAAACCATACTGTTCCCATTGTATTGTTGGATGATATATTTGATAAATTGGATGCATCGCGTGTGGAACAGATTGTCAAACTGGTGGCAGGAGACAATTTCGGTCAGATATTTATAACCGATACCAATCGTGAGCATCTGGATAAGATTCTGCGTGAGGTGGGAGAGGATTATAAACTGTTTGAGGTCGTAGACGGATGTGTGTCGGAACGGAAAGGAGAAGATGAAGTATGAAACGGAACAATACAGAGCAGGTAGGGGATGTTATCCGGCGTTTGCTCAGGCAGGAAGGTCTGGAGACTCCACTTAATGAATACCGGTTGATAGAGGCATGGAAAGACGTGGTGGGTCCCGTCATTGCGCGTTATACGATGAATCTGTATATCAAGAACCAGGTCTTGTATGTGCATTTGTCGTCATCGGTCTTGCGGCAGGAGTTGTCAATGAGCCGGACGTTGCTGATACGTAACTTGAATGCTCAAGTCGGTTCGCAGGTAATAGTCAACATTGTCTTCCGGTAGAGGCAACGTTCCCGTTTTCGGTCCATACTTCGTCCATAGGTATGTCGGAGTCTTCTGTCGGAAGTCCTGGCTCGGTCAGTTGGAACTGGAAGCATATACCTATTTTATATACATTCAGTTTGTTGAGCAGACGGTCATAATATCCTTTGCCTCGTCCTAAACGGTTGCCTTTCCGGTCGAAAGATACGCCTGGAATGATGGCAAGGTCGATGGAGGCAGGTGAAGGAAATGCTGTTCCGAGGGGTTCTTGGATGTGGAAGTTACCTGTCTGCAACTGGTCTGCACCTTTATATGTGCGCAATTCAAGTTCGTTGCCCTTTACTACAGGCAGCACAATTACCTTTTGGGAATACCATTTTTCTATGAATGCATGTGTCTGTACTTCATCGGGAAGAGAGTGATAAAGCAAGACGGTTTTAGCCAGTTGGAAGCGCGGATGTGCTTCCAACTGGCTAAACAACCTGGAAGAAAGATTGTGTAATTCTTCTGTCGTATGCTGTTTTTTTTCTTGTGCTATACGGGTTCTGATATCTTTCTTTGACTGCATGTGCTTGATGTGTTGGGTCAATTGGTTGCTTCTTCCGGTGCTTTAGGGAAAGATTCTCCTTTTTCCAATACTTCCAGAGCTTGCAAGACGGTTTTGTCGGTCTTGTTGCTGTATTCAATGTATGCTTCGATGCCCAGAACATTGTATATGATGTTTCCGTACAGGTTTTCGTCGAACAGTTTTTTGGATTTGTACATCAATATATTCCGGCGTTTCAATCCTTTCTTTTCAGCATACGATGCGAATTTTTCCAGCAGGTTCTGGGTTTTCAGGTAGTCGGCCATGCTGTCGGGAGTCGTATACTTCTGGAGCGTGCTTCGGTTCTTGTCTGTATAATCCAGTGTATATCTGATAATCAGTCCCCGTGCAGCGGCCATGCGGAAGTAAGTCGTAATGCCTGTGGTGTCTTGCGGAACGAAGATATCTGGCATAATGCCTCCGCCTCCATAAACAGTCCGTCCCAACCGGGTATGATAGATTTCCTGGGTATTCTGCTTGATGCTGTCTGCCGAGAAAAATTCGCCATGTTCGTAACGGGTAATCAAGTCCATTTCGTATTCTGAATCGTTTCCTTTTACGTATGGCTTTTGGATACAGCGTCCCGAAGGAGTGTAATAGCGGGCAATGGTCAGGCGGATAGCCGAACCGTCGCTGAACTCGATAGGTTGCTGTACAAGCCCTTTGCCAAACGAGCGGCGTCCGATGATGGTACCCCGGTCATTGTCTTGAATGGCTCCGGCAAATATTTCGCTTGCCGATGCCGAGCCTTCGTCCATCAGCACGACAAGCGGAATGCTTTGGCTGCTTCCAGTACCGTTGGATGTGTAGTTTTCGCGTGGGGATTTACGTCCTTCTGTATATACTATCAGGCTGTTTCCAGGCAAGAACTCATTAATCATTTGGATAGCTGATGCCATATATCCTCCGGTGTTTCCACGCAGGTCGATAATCAGTCCTTTGTAGTTGGCACGGTTCAGTTTGGCAAGTGCCACCAGCAGTTCCGGATAAGTGGTTTCTCCGAACTTGTTTACTTTGATATAGCCAAACTGGTCATTGACCATATAGGCGGCATCGATACTTTTTACCGGAATGTCGCCACGGACAACTGTAAAGTGTAGTATTTCTTCTTCACCAGGGCGGTAGACACCCAGTTTGACGGTGCTTCCTTTTTCGCCTTTCAAGCGTCGCATGGCTTCGGTATTGGTTACTATTTTACCCACGAAAGCCGAGTCGTCTACTTCAATGATACGGTCGCCTGCCAGCATACCTACTTTTTCCGAAGGTCCACCGGGGATTACATTGTTCACGTGGATGGTATCGTCTTGGATGGTGAACTGTATGCCTACACCGCTGAAGCTGCCTTTCAGGTCGGAATTGACAGCTTCTAAATCTTTGGCAGGGATGTATGCCGAGTGCGGGTCCAATTCGCCGAGTATTTGAGGCATGGCTTCTTCTACCAGGTCGTACATATTTACAGTGTCTACGTACTGGTCATCTATGATACGCAACAGAGCGTTCAGCTTGTTGGATGAAGTGTTGATGATGCCCAGTTTGTTGCCTGAAAAATGGTTGGCATAAAATGTTCCGATTAAGATTCCTATCACTACACAAAAGGCAAGCAGGAAAGGCATCAGCCGGTTTTTGTTGTTATTTGTCATACGCTTCTTCGTTTAAATAAATCACTTCTATATTTGCGCGTTTCAAGAGTTCGATACCATCTTCCAACCGGTATTTTTCGGCATACACTACCCGTTTGATGCCGGCTTGGATAATCAGCTTGGCACATTCGATGCAAGGGGATGCGGTGACATAAAGTGTTGCTCCTTCGCTGCTGTTGTTCGAACGGGCTATTTTGGTGATGGCATTAGCTTCGGCATGCAATACGTACGGTTTGGTCAGTCCGTGTTCGTCTTCGCATACGTTTTCAAATCCAGCAGGTGTCCCGTTGTAGCCATCCGAGATTATCATCTTGTTTTTGACAATCAGTGCCCCTACTTTTCTTCGGTTGCAGTAAGAGTTTTCTGCCCAGATAGTAGCCATGCGCATGTATCGCCTGTCTAATGTTTCTTGTTTGGTGTCGCTTGGTTCCATATATATAATAAGGTGTTATTTTAGTTTCTGAATCCGACGGGGTAAAATTGTATATAGTGGTTCTTGTCTGCATTAAATAGTTTAATGAGTTGTGAATCTCCCCGATAAAAATGTGCGTTGCTGATTTCATCATAGAACGTCTTGTCTCGTCCGCTAGGGGTATGGTTGGGAGTCAGCCTCACCGAAAAACTCCGGTCATTTCCGTCTGCACTCCATGTGCCGGTAAACGTAAACGATTCGCCTTGTCCTGTTACGCTCCCGTCTTCAGCAAATTGGATGATGAACTTGTCCGGGTCTTTGTTGATTTGCTCCAAGTCATCTTTCGAGGTTGTCAAGGTGTAGTTATTGTCATCTTGCCAGTTTGTCGTGTCATACGAACCGCTCCAATGCCATGTCTGTCCGCTGGCAAATATTTCAAACACATCATCTTCCTGGTTGCATCCGCAAAGCAGCGTTGCCATGCACAGCCAGATGTATAATCCGTATTTTCTCATTGTTTTTTCATTTTATGATTCCATTCCGTTTCAGTAAAGCATCGATGGCAGGCTCTTGCCCTCGGAAGCGCTTGTACAGTACCATCGGATGCTCAGTTCCTCCTTTCGACAAGATATTGTCGCGGAACGATTGTGCCACTTCGGTATTGAAAATGCCTTTTTCCTTGAATACAGAAAAAGCATCAGCGTCCAGCACTTCTGCCCATTTATAACTATAATATCCGGCGGCATAGCCTCCCGACATAATGTGCCCGAACTGTACGCTCATGCACGTGCCGGCTATTTGCGGCAAGATTTGTGCGCGTTTCCACGCTTCTTTTTCGTATGCACGGACATCTCCGTCGAATGCGGTATGACGTGTATACCATGCCATATCCAGCAATCCGAAGCTGACTTGACGCAGGCAGGCGTAGGCAACGTTGAAATTGGCTGCGTCTATAATTCGCTTAACCAGTTCTTCGGGCAGTGGTTCATGAGTCTGGTAATGACGTGCAAAGGTATTAAGAAATTCTTTTTCAATGGCAAAATTTTCCATGATTTGCGAGGGAAGTTCTACAAAATCCCAATAAACATTTGTTCCGCTCATGCTTTTGAACCGTGTATTGGCGAATATGCCGTGCAATGCGTGTCCGAATTCATGCAGGAATGTGGTTACTTCCGAGAATGTCAGCAGTGCCGGTTTGTCGGGGGTCGGCTTTGTGAAATTCATCGTGACGGAGACATGTGGACGGCTGTTGGTACCATTGTCGTCTATCCATTGTTCCTTGTAGCTGGTCATCCATGCTCCTGATTTTTTCCCAGCACGTGGATGGAAATCGGTGTAAAGTACGGCCAGAAAACTTCCGTCTTTATCGTATACTTCGTATGCTTTGACGTCCGGATGATATACGGGGATGTCTTTGTTTTCTTTAAAAGTTATGCCATACAGGCGTGTAGCCAATCCGAATACACCGCTTTTCACCTGGCTCAGTTCGAAGTAAGGCCGGAGGGCTTCTTCGTCAAGGTCGAATTTTTCCTTGCGCAGTTTTTCTGAGTAATACGAGAAATCCCAGGGCATCAGTTCGAAGTGTTCTCCTTCGAGGGCATGTGCCAAGGCTGTAACTTCTTCTATTTCTTTATGGGCTGTAGGGGTATAGGCTTCCAGCAGTTGGTCGAGCAGGCGATAAACGTGCTGGCTGTCTTCTGCCATGCGTTTCCTGAGTACATAGTCGGCAAAGTCGGTGAATCCTAGCAGCTGGGCTATCTGCATGCGCAGGTTTACCAACCGTTTGACGATATCAAGGTTGTTTTGCTCATTATCGTGTGTACATTGGGTATTGTAGGCAAGATATAGCTGACAGCGTAATTGGCGGTTGTCGCAATATTTCATAAACGGCACATAGCTGGGTGCTTGCAGCGTAAATATCCATCCGTTTTTCCCTCTTTCTTTTGCTGTATGTGCAGCTGCTTCGACGGCACTTTCGGGAAGCCCTTTCAGGTCTTCTTCTTGGGTCAGTTGCAATTCGTAATTGTTGGTTTCTTTCAAGTGGTTTTGTGAAAAACGAAGAGTAAGGGTACTCAGCTCTGTACTGAGTTTGCGGAAAGTCTCTTTGTCCGTATCCGAGAGGTTGGCACCGTTGCGCACAAATCCATCATACGTTTTTTCCAGTAACCGGTATTCTTCGTGTGTAAGGTTGATCCGGTCACGTTTTTCATACACATGTTTGATACGTTGGAAAAGCCTTGCGTTCAGATTGATGTCGTTGCTGTGTTCCGACAATTCGGGCATCAGTTTTTCAGCAATGGCTTCCAGGTCATCACTTGTTTCGGCACTCATCAGGTTGAATAGCACCGTGGTGACTCGGTCAAGCAGTTCGCCAGACTGTTCCAATGCTTTTACCGTATTATCGAAGGTAGGTTCTTGTGGATTATCGGTAATGGCTTTGATTTCTTCGTTTTCACGGCGCATGCCTTCGCGGATGGCAGGCTCATAGTCGGCGAGCGTGATTCGGTCGAATGGCACGGTAGCGTGCGGTGTATGGTAGGGGGTGAAAAATGGATTTTCCATAAATGTCATTTTGTTTGTTTATTGGTTTGGTTGTAGGCTATAAGTGCATTCATGTCGGGGATTTCTATTTCTCTCCGGCTGAGTGATACCAGGCCTTCTTGTTTTAGTTCATTTAATATTTTCGATACGTTGATGCGTGTGTCATCTATCAGGTCGGCAAGGTCCTCCATCCGGATATGCAGCCTTTTGAAGCCGTTGGTGGTGGTGCATCGCAGCAACAGGAAATTGATGATTTTGCTTTGTGTGTCGCCGATGTGGGCGTTCCACAGGCGGCGGTAAATGGTTTGTGCCCGGTTGCTAAGCAGATTCATGAAATTCAGCTGGAAGATGGCATATTTGTTCAGTTCTGTCAGAATGTATGATTTGTCGATACTGATGATGTTTGCGGGCGTCAGGGTGTGATATGACGCATTGTATTGCGGATACATTCCGAACAATGAATAAGGTTCTATTACATACGGTGCTTCCAATGTTTCGTAGAGTGTATAATTATGGGTTTGGTCTGCTGATTCTGACTGTATTTTGCCTTGCAAGACAAAAAACAGGCCCTCGCAAGCATTGTTTTGGCGCACGATGCAACTACCTGCGGGAAGCTTTTGAAAATGTAGTTTTACTTTTTCCAGTATGGCTGTAAAGTCTTCTTTACATAGCCCTTGGAACAAGGGAAGTAGCAAAAGCTTATTGTACATACTATTCTCTTCCATCTGTCTTTAACTTTATTAAGTTATAATTTAACATACAAAATTAAGCAATATTCTGATACATAACATGGCTTTTACCTTTTTTATTGTTTCTTACCGTCTGGTAATGCTTGCTGGGGCAGAGGACGGTTTCGGTCAACATAGATGATACCGGTTGGTCATATAACTAGTCTGGCTTGTGCAGGTATATCCTTTTGTCTTTGAAGATATATTCGGAGAGCGATGGAAATATGTTTTCCGGCTGGGTGGTTCTGTCTTTTTTTATGAAATTTGGAGGGATATTGCTTGGTATGTATCTTCATTTCGTTTTTTTATGTTATATTTGTGAACAAAAATTAAACTTATGAGGCTATGGGAGTATTTAGTTTGCAAGAATTGGTAAGTGCGTTTATTGTACTGTTTGCGGTAATTGATATCATTGGTGCTGTTCCCATTATTCTGGATTTGAAGCAAAAGGGACGTTCTGTCAATGCGATAGAGGCTACTTTGATATCGGCTGGACTGTTGCTGGCTTTCTTTTTTGCCGGTGACATGATTCTGAAGCTTTTTCAGGTGGATATCGCTTCGTTCGCGGTGGCGGGTGCGTTTGTCATTTTTTTGATGTCGCTCGAAATGATACTGGACATCGAGATATTCAAGAATATCGGTCCTATCAAGGAGGCTACGTTGGTGCCGTTGGTTTTCCCGTTGCTTGCCGGGGCTGGGTCGTTTACTACTTTGTTGTCTTTGCGGGCGGAATATGCAACGGTTAACATTTTATTGGCTTTGTTGCTGAACATGGTATGGGTGTTTATTGTTTTAAAGATGACCGACCGTATCGAACGCATGCTGGGGAAAGGGGGAATTTATATTATCCGTAAGTTTTTCGGCATTATTTTGCTTGCCATTTCTGCCCGGTTGTTTACGGCAAACCTTACATTGCTGATAGAACAGTTCCAGCACGGTGGCTGATACAGGGTAAATTTTTCATTCTTAAATTTTTCATTCTTCATTTAAAAGATGCTTGTAACACTTGTTATTTTGGTCCTGTCTGCCGTTTTCTTTGTTTCGGGAAGGGTGCGGTCGGATATAGTAGCGTTGTGTGCGCTGATAGGCTTGCTGGTTTTTCACGTCTTGACTCCAGAAGAGGCTTTGTCGGGTTTTTCTAATTCTGTAGTGATTATGATGGTAGGACTGTTTGTCGTAGGAGGGGCTATCTTCCAGACCGGATTGGCCAAGATGATCAGTTCACGTATTTTGAAGTTGGCGGGTAAAAGCGAGTTGCGTTTGTTTTTGCTGGTCATGCTGGTGACTTCTGCCATCGGGGCTTTTGTAAGCAATACAGGAACTGTAGCTTTGATGTTGCCTATTGTGGTAAGTCTTGCCAACAACGCTGGTATGAATCCGGCACGTTTGTTGATGCCGTTAGCCTTTGCCAGCAGTATGGGAGGTATGATGACGCTGATTGGTACCCCGCCTAATCTGGTGATACAAGACACACTGGTACATGCGGGATTTGAATCCTTGTCGTTCTTTTCGTTCCTTCCGGTAGGGTTGGTTTGTGTGGCAACAGGCATCGTGGTGTTGTTGCCTCTTACGAAATGGTTTCTATCGAAGAAACGTGAAAAAAACAATGGTGAATCTTCCGGAAAGTCTTTGAATGAACTGGTCAGAGAATATGGTTTGGCACATAACCTGTTTCGTTTACGGGTGGATGCAGCTTCGGGTATTGTCGGTCAAACGGTACAGACATTGGATGTGAGACGGCGCTACGGACTGAATATTCTGGAAGTACGTCGGGGAGAAGCTTCACAGCATCGTTTCCTGAAGACAGTTACGCAAAAGTTGGCATCGGCAGATACGGTTATCCAGGCAAATGATGTCTTGTATGTAAATGGGGATATTTCATCCGTAAACCGTTTTGTCGGGGAATGTAGGTTGGAGATGATGGACGGGCACATTACCGAAGAAGCCGTCAATGGCGAACGTTCGTTGGGATTTTATGATATCGGCATTGCAGAAATAGTGTTGATGCCCACTTCCAACATCCTCAATCAGCGGGTAAAAGAAGCAGGTTTCCGTGATAAGTTCAATGTGAATGTGCTGGGGATACGCCGGAAAAAAGAGTATATATTGCAAGACCTTGGCAATGAACGGATGCACAATGGTGATGTGTTGCTTGTGCAGGGCCAATGGCATGATATAGCCCGGTTGACTAAAGAAGATACCGACTGGGTGGTATTGGGACAACCTTTGGCTGAGGCCGCCAAGGTGACGCTCGACTACAAGGCGCCGGTGGCTGCTGTTATTATGCTATTGATGGTGGCGATGATGGTTTTCGACTTTATTCCGGTGGCTCCGGTTACGGCGGTGATGATTGCCGCTATGCTGATGGTGCTTACGGGATGCTTCCGTAATGTAGAGGCTGCCTATAAGACCATTAATTGGGAAACTATCGTATTGTTTGCAGGTATGCTGCCTATGTCGTTGGCATTGGAGAAGACAGGAGCGTCCGATTATATATCCGGTTCTTTGGTGAACGGGTTGGGGGCATACGGACCATTGGTTTTGATGGCAGGCATTTATTTTACCACTTCTTTGATGACCATGTTTATCAGCAATACGGTGACGGCTGTGTTGATGGCTCCTATAGCCTTGCAGAGTGCTATGCAGATTGGGGTAAGCCCGGTGCCTTTTCTCTTTGCCGTAACAGTAGCTGCAAGTATGTGTTTTGCTTCACCTTTCTCTACTCCTCCTAATGCCTTGGTAATGCCTGCCGGACAGTATACGTTTATGGATTATGTCAAGGTAGGTTTGCCATTGCAGATACTTATGGGGGTAGTGATGATAGTTGTATTGCCGCTATTGTTCCCGTTTTAGTCCTGCAGTTTTTTGTGGGTATGGTTAATTCTTTTCAGTCAAGAATTTCCAATAGCGGACAGGCATGTCTTTTTTATGTTTGACAGGATTAAGGCGTTCGCGGATACAGATGGAGTGAAAGTAGTTTTTCCAAAGTGTCTGGTATAGTCTTTCTTCCCTGTCAAGTAGATTTTCATCAACTTTTCCGGTCACTAAAGCAGGCTGATGGACATTTGTAAAAGCGATTTCGTTCACTTGTATGCCATCGTAATAGTAACCGAAATGCCGACGTGCGTCATAGATAATCCAGTGTTGGTCGGCAAAACGGTCTTGAAAATGCCTGATGGTTAATGATAGCACATTATATAGAGGTTCTATTATGCCGAAATATGTGCCATCGGCAAGTTTTTGAAAGCGCATGAATTGTAGGATGCGGTGACGTTCACCGCTTACTTTTCTTCCAAGTTGTGTAACAGCTAATGTTACAGGGTTGGTGAAATCGGTAGTAATGGAGTGTTTTGAATCGAATATTTGTTTCATATATTTCATCAAGAGCATAGGAGCCTCGGAGGCTTCAGACAACCAACAGTAGGTGATGAGTGCTGTAGCTTGTTTCGATAGTTTTCTACACAAGGCTTTCCATACCCGTTCCGCTTTTTCAGTACAGGTGGTGACGCGGTAAAGTTCATTATAAAATAAAGGAAGAGGCTCTGTTTCATGCAAAAGTTTGTCGGGAAATGTCCGGCGTACGTATGCATCAAACAAAGCCGTAAGCAAGCCTTCGAATGTATGGTCGTAAACGAAGATAATCATTATAATAAAGAAAAATTTTGATTACTTTATATCTTCCAGTACGATGGAATAGCTGGCATCGAAACTCTTGTCAGGTTCCAGGGTCTGCATCCATTCACGGTCTTTAAACTCTCCTTTGTATCCGACAGAATCACAACGTCCGTACCATGGCTCAATGCAGACAAAAGGAACATCGGGATGGGATACAGAAGGCGACCAGATGGCTACCAGTGGGCTGTCGAATTCTACGCTAAGGTAAGGAGTCTTGGATTTGTCTGTCAGTGTGATTTTTTTCAGTTGGCTATTATCAAACATGTAGGTATCACATTGGAAAGTGGCAGGAGTTAGTTCCAGCATTCCATTGTTTAGTGTCAGGCTTTGTCGTTCGTTTGATGTACAGCCTTTTTCTGTTGGCGAGATATATTCTAATGTTTTTTTGTCTTTACCGAAGTCGAGAAACCCTTTTTCTTGGGTAACTGTGTCGAAGTCACGGTAATAAAAAGCAGGGTGTGCGCCTATTTGGAAATACATGTTTTCGTTTCCTGTATTTTGAACACTCCACATTACTTCGATGCGATTCCCTTTTAGCCGGTAGCCAATTTCCAGTACAAATGTGAAGGGGTATTTCTTCAGTGTTTCTTCATTGCTTTCCAGACTGTAAATGAGGGCGTTCTCTTCTTCGTATGTCAGCTGGAAATCCATGTCCCGTGCAAATCCATGCTGCCCTAATTCGTATGATTTTCCCTTGTGGCGGTAAGAATTGTTCCATACCCGTCCTACAATAGGGAATAATATAGGCGAATGACGTCCCCAGAACCGAGGATCTGCCTGCCACAAATATTCTGTTTCATTAGCAACGATGCTTACCAGTTCGGCCCCATGATCGGCTACTTGGATACTGATTTTGTCGTTAGATAGTGTTTTCATATTTCTCGTTATTTATGATGTTTGGATTTTTATTCCAAAAATACGAAATTCCTTGTTTGCTCGTGTAATTTATGCAACTTATTTTTGCTATGTATACTTTTTTTACATACATTTGTCTTGGCAAGACAAGAAAAGATATGAATCGTGAAATAGTGATAGTTTTGATAATAAGTTGCCTTTGGGGAGGATTGGCAGGAAGTTGTGTCAGGAAGAAAAAGGTGGAAAATGTAGATTGCTATGCGCCTTTGTTTGCGCAATGGGAAGATACGTTAAGTGATAATCCTGTTTTTGTATGTGAAAAAGTCGATAGTATCTTGCCTTTGCTGAAGGACAGCATTACGTATTATCAAATGCTTACCCTTAAGGCAAAGGCAAAGATGTTTATATCGGAAACAGATTCGGTAGAATGCCTGTTGCGTTTAGCTACGGATTTCTGCAAAAAAACGAATGTGTCCAGTAAGCGGCATTGGATTTTATCGGCAGAAGTCGCAAATATGAAGGGCAACTTGTATGCACGTACGACTGTTTTTGACTCAGCACGAATGGCGTTTCGGAGAGCGTATGATTTTTGCGAGCGTGTGGATGAGCCTTATAAACTGCTGAATGTTGCGTTGAATTTGGCAGATGCATATAGTGGCGAAGGCAGATATGACTGGAGTTCGTATTGGTACAGAAGGGCTTTGGCATTGGCTGATTCGTTGCGCATGCCCGATGAGGAACGTTTCCCGATTTATTATGGGCTTGCTCAAGTCAATATGAATTTGCGGGATTTCGACCGTTGCGACTATTATTTCGATTTGGCAGGAAAATATTTCGCTCAAATGAAACCTTATGAGAAGCATATTTATTTGAATAACCGGGGAAATTCTTATTATTATCGGCAGGACTATCCGAAAGCATTGGATTATTTCCGCCGGTTGTTGGTGTTTGTCAACCAGTATCCGGATATGAAATTTGAACGGAATATGACAATGGTGAATTTAGGAGAGGTTTTTTTGCTGATGAATCAGACGGATTCGGCAACTTATTACCTGAATCAGTGCTATGCTTATTTCAAGGAGATGGAAAACACTTCTGCTCTTTATTACATAGATACCCAGCTGATTGAACTGGCTTTGAAAAGAGGAGATTTGCCTTTGGCAAGGAAACGTTTGCAAGAAGCTGTAAAACCTGATGTTATCGACCCTAATATGTTGCATATACGGAACCGTTACTTGCAGCATTATTTTGAGGAAAGCGGTAATTTCAGGCAAGCATATTATTATTTGAAGGAAAATAACCGAATAGACGATTCTACCCGTAATGAACGCATCCGGATGAGGGTTGCATCTATAGCATTGCGTTATCAGCGCGATAGTACACTGATGAAGAAAGAAATGTTTATTCAACAAAAAGAAAATGAAGTGTTGCGCCTGAACCAATGGCTTTATGGTGGTTCGCTGGTGGTGGTGCTAGCAGGTATGTGCGGCTTTTTTATTTTCTTACATCGTAAAAAGAAACGTGCCAAAGTAGAAAGCAACTTGCGTACGGCCATCACTTCGTTGCGTTTGGCGAATATTCGCAACCGTATTTCTCCACATTTTATTTTCAATGTGTTGAATCGGGAAGTGAAGGCGAATCGGGTTGCGGAGTCGGATACTAACCTGAACGGGTTGATTAAACTGATACGTCGTAATTTGGAATTGGCAGATAGCCTTTCTGTTACATTACGTGACGAGTTGGATTTTGTGCAGACTTATGTGGAGTTGGAAAGCAAGACTTTGCAGCCCGATTTTGTCTATACCGTCGAAGTGGATCCCCAAATCAATCAGACCAATGTGAAGATACCTGCTATGCTGCTGCAGATTCCAATAGAAAATGCCATCAAACATGGCTTGCGTACAAAGGTGGGGCCAAAGCGGTTAAGCATACATATTTGTCAACACACCGATGAAATAGAAATATTTATCCGTGACAATGGAGGAGGGTATCGTATCGGAAGTGGTGCCTCTGGAACAGGGACCGGTATGAAAGTTATTACCAGGACACTCCAATTGTTGAACGCTTACAATCGTCGTCCGATTGTGATGCATATAAATAATGTAGAGATGGCATCGCATGAAACCGGATGTGAAGTTTATTTTCGGTTGCCAGTAGATTATTCATTTGAATTGAAGAAACAAAAGAAACCCTTTTATGGAACAGATATTTAGAACAGTCATTGTAGACGATGAGGAAAGTGCCATTGATAATTTGTCGTTCGAATTGCAGCGTTATTCTTACGTGTCGGTAGAAGGGACTGCACGAACGGGAAGTCTCGGATTGAAGGTAATAGAAAAGACAAAACCCGATTTGTTGTTCCTGGATGTGGAATTGCCAGATATGACCGGGATGGATGTACTTGCCCGCTTGCGTGACCGGATTACATGGAATATGCGTGTCGTATTTTATACGGCATATAATAAATATGTGATTGACGCATTGCGTAGTGCTGCTTTTGATTTTCTGCAAAAACCGGTTGATTCGAGTGAATTGCAGATGGTTATGTCACGATTATATGAGCAAAATGTGAAAAGTGATGTAGGCAATGTTACCGCTTTATTAAAAGACAGGCCGTTTATGGTAATGACTCCTACTGGGGACTTGCGTTTTTTGCGTGCATCCGAAATCGGGTATTTCCGTTATTTATCGAACCGTAAGATATGGGAAGCAGCCTTGACCGATGGTACATTCCTGGCGTTGCGTCGGAGTACGACGGCAGAACAGTTATGTGCTTACGATTCGGTTTTCATACAGATTCATCAATCGTATATCATCAATATGCATTACCTGATTATGGTGCAGGATAACCGTTGTATCATGTATCCGCCTTTTAATGCTGCCGAGGAGTTATTAATATCCCGAAAATATAAGAAAATAATGATCGAACGATTTTATCAGCTATAAGTTTTGACCATATAGTGGCTAATTTTGTGCATTTAGCTCACGAAACAGATAGGATAGTTGTAAAATCCCGTTTTTGTGAAATTGTTGGTAATGGCTATTTTTTTATTTTTGTAGAAACATTTAACGATAGAGCATATTTATGAAGGGATTTTTAAACAGAAGGATTTGGCTGGTGGCAGGTAGTCTTTTATTGGGTATGACGATGCATGCCCAGTATTTGCGGACATCCTATTTTATGGAAGGTACTAGCTCAAGGTTGGAATTGAATCCAGGATTACAGCCTATGAGAGGATATTTTAATATACCTGTTCTAGGGTCATTCAATGTCGGTACGTCTTCCAATGTGTTGGGCATCAACGATATTATCGATGTACTTGATTCGGGAGAAGATATATTTCTAAATGATGACTTGTACAGCCGGTTGAAATCAGACAACCGTCTGAATGTAAACCTCAAAACCGATGTCCTTTCTTTTGGTTGGTATGCGGGGAAGGGCTTCTGGAATGTAAATGTCGGTTTACGTGCTGATGTAGGAGCATCTATTCCCCAGTCTATGTTTGAATACTTGCGTAGGGTAAATAATACAGAAGATATCAATGGTAGCTTCTCGAATATGAACTTCAATTTGAATGCTTATGCCGAAATCGGCTTGGGATATTCCCGTCAGATAACCGAGAAACTTTCTGTGGGTGGACGTGTGAAAGTGCTGTTGGGGATAGCACGTGCCGAAATGGCTGTTGACAATTTCGATATTTATGTGGATGACGCACTGACAAACGGTGATTATACGGAACTGAATCCTTATCAGACGTATGGTAGTGCCACGGTTAATGCACGTGTCTCCACGACAATGAAAGGTGGAGGCTTGAGTTTTGATGAGACTACGGGGCAGATTGATGGGTTCGATATAGACGGAAGCAATTTTGGCATAGCGGGTGCAGGATTCGGTATTGACTTGGGAGCCAGTTACAAGGTATGGGATAACTTGACCGTATCAGCGGCTGTACTTGATTTAGGATTCATTAAATGGAAAGAAGGCGAAACTACAGTAGCTGCACCTGCTAACGGCTCTTTTGAAGTGACAGGCAGCAATTATCAGGATTTTCTGGATGGAGACTTCTTGAGTATGGATCGTTTCAATTTTGTGCAAGACAAAGAGGCTGCAGAAGATACCAAGACTACGTTGGCGTCTACTATCCTGTTGGCAGGTGAGTATGGTTTGCTGGATAATAAGTTGAGTGTTGGTGCTATATATACCGCACGCTTTGCTGAACCTAAGACCTTGAATGAACTGACATTCTCGGCCACCTACCGGCCGAAAAACTGGTTTAATATTGCTGCCAGTTATTCTCCAATTCAGGCGGGAGGAAAGTCTTTTGGTCTTGCCTTGAAATTGGGAGCATTGTTCTTAGGTACTGACTATATGTATTTTGGGAATAGCTCGAAAGCGGTAAATGCCTTCATCGGGTTGTCTATTCCATTGGGAAAGAGCAGAGACTAGAAGATTCTTACGTAAGAATGTTTGTTCGTAATGTGTGTAGGGTGAAATGAATATACTTGCTTTGCTGTTGTAATATATATGCGTTGACACCTACAGATATATAAGCGTTATAAAATATATTAAGGAAAGACTCTCTTACAGAGAAGCAGCATATTTTGTCTTGTCTGTCTTTATTTTCAATGCTGCTCGGTAAGAGATGTCTTTCTTGTCTTTTTCAGATTTCCAGTGATTTTAGTTTTGTACCGTCAAGATGATAGAGAGTGATGACTCCATTTTCATAAGTGGCGAATGTGGGTTGATTCCCTCCTTTGGGGAAGGTTATAGAACCAGTATTGCATATTGTTATGCCATTTTGTTTTTCCAGTCGCCACAGATGGGTGTGCCCGTAGAACAAAGCATCATATTTCCCTTTAGGCAAACGGTTTTCATTGTATAGATGTCCGTGTGTCAGAAGCAGGAATTTTCCGTTGTCTGCTACTAAGGCATAGTCGGAAAGTATCGGAAAATCAAGTAGCATTTGGTCTACTTCCGAATCACAATTGCCTCGGACGGCAATGATTGACCCCGAAAAATGATTGAGGCATTCAGCAATGCCTTTAGGGTCCAGCCCTTCGGGAATCCTGTTGCGTGGACCATAGTTCAGTATGTCACCTAAGATGCAAAGTACGTCGCATTGGTTTGCGTCATAGAATTTCATTACTTGTTGCAGGCAGGGCAAAGAGCCGTGGATGTCGGATACGATTACATATTTCATAAAGTTGGTGTTAATAGTTTGTTATTCGCCTGCAAAAATAGAAAGAATTGGAGAATATTTCTCATTCTCTGGTGAATCCTTCATTCGATTCAAAAAAAATCAATCTGTCTCTCTGTCCGTCAACATACGCTCCTGGTGTTTTATTGGTAGACTGTTGTTACTTTTTTTTTACAGCATAAGTCTGCTTTTCGTCCGTTTGGACTTCTTTTTTGTGTATATAGTGATAAAAGCTGGAAATGAAGGTTTGTATAATATCTTGAATCTCTCTATATTTATAAAAATTATAAAAAGAGAAAGATATGATGAGCAGAAAATTTTTGTTTTTGGCAGTGTTTTCTATCCTAGGCTTATCGGCGTTTTCTCAAATGTCGGCCGATCGGATTTATTTCGGTGTAAAAGGAGGAATGGGGCTTTCGTGGGCTAAGTATTCCGAGTTGAAAAATCGTGACCCGAAAATGCTATTTGGTGGTGTAGGAGGGGTTTTTGCTGAATTTGAGTTCGGTGAGAACCGTTTGTTTTCTATCCGTCCAGAAGTGGACTGGCTTTCGCGAGGGACTAAAATCAGCGACAGTGATTTGGATTATAAATTGAAGGCGAAATATGTAGACGTGCGTCTGCCTTTGATTTTTAATTTTGGTGATTATCAAAGCGTACGTCCGTATGTGTATGTGGCTCCGGTTGTCGGCTTTGTGCGTGGCGGTGATATATCGCTCACCGAACATGGTATGGATTATAAAGTGGATGTTTCTGAGGCCAATATGGCAAACACTTATTTTGCCGGTGCAGTAGGAGCCGGAGTGAAAATACCCATTCATTTGAACGGAGGCAAACGTTTGCAGTTTGCTTTGGAAGCCAATTATCAGTATGGGTTTACCGATACCTACACTGATATGGAAAAGAGTGGAGAGGCTATTGCTGTTAATCGTTTCTGGTATGACATCCGTGGTAACCGGAAATTGCAGGGACTTGAGATAACCGCTTCGCTTTCTGTGCCGTTGAGTATCTTTAAACGGACACCTAAAAAGAAAGTCGTAGAACCTGTATATGTACCCGAACCGGTAGTAGTGGAAGAAAAACCGGTGGTGGAAGAAAAGCCTTGCTATACATTGGAGGAAATTATGGAATTGCTGGGTAAGGGCGAGTCTATTACAGGTAAGACCATTTGTGCGATAGACATCATTAATTTTGAATTTGATAAGAGTACCATCAAGAAAGAGTCGTATCCGTATCTTGACAAAATTGTGCGCTTGATGAAGAATACGCCGATTCATGTGGTTGTAAGAGGGCATACGGACAATGTTGGTGATGCCGATTACAATATGGAACTTTCGAAAAAACGTGCGGAGGCCGTTTACAATTATTTGTTGAAAGCGGGTGTAGAACCCAGTCATTTGTCGTATGAATATTACGGAATGACGCGTCCTATTTCGACCAATGATACTCCGGAAGGGCGGCTGATGAACCGTCGTGTAGAATTTGAAATTACCGAATAATAAGTTAAGGAGGAAAGATTATGAAAAAGATAAATGCAATAATAAATAGCTTTGCGTTTTTATTGCTGGCTGTATTGATGTCTGCGTGTAATAAAGACGGCATTGAAACCATTGTGATAGAAGACGGACAGCCGAGTCTGGCACAGATGATTGTCGGCACATGGCAGCCGAACAGAGGAGAAATAGCCGACCCGAATACTGGAGAGGTAATCGAAGTGATATCTCCGGGCGAAATGCCGTGGATGAATATCTATGATGATAGTACAATTGATGTGTCTCAAGGTGGAAGCGGTCCGGGTGGAAGCACAGGCGGAGGTGATTTCGTATGGAATGTAGACGAAGGAGATAAACCTGGTCCGGGTAGTGGAAGTAGTGGAGAATACGACGGAAGCGGTCCTTCGTTTCATTATGATGATTATCATTGGTATATTTTCCAGCTTACCGAGCACGTTTTCATTATCTACCGTTTTTATGGCGATTACATCATCATTTATTATTATTACCGGTTAGGTGGTTATGATGGGGCGGAACCTGAACCGACACCGGAAATTGAAGTCATAACAAACGAGGTGGATGTCTCTTCAGATTATATATTTGTAACAGGTCGAATTAGTGTTGAGGCGGCTGGTTATTTTCTAATTTCTACTTCAGCAAATATGGCTGATGCGCAACGACACTATGCGGAAATTAATTTTAAGGGAAGTGATGATCCTGCAGATTGGGAATATTATTGCGGGCTTGGTGAATTGCAGCCTGAAACGACTTATTATGCCCAACTTTGTGCTGTGGTTGGAGAAAGTGAAGTGCAAGGAAATATTGTATCGTTTACTACCTTGGATTGGTCGCAGTTGTCTCTTAGTTCTGTTACTTATACTCCTTGGGGAGGGAATCAGACAGATTTTGTAAATGAAATTCCTCTTGGCTGTTTCTTATTGCATGGCAATTTGCAGGGAGATATTTGGCAAAATAATTTGATGGTCTCTTATGATTTTACAAATAAAGTATGGAATATGCCAGTATCAGATTATACAGAAGGAGATGCGGCGTTGATAGCGTATTGGCCTTATCAGCAACAAGCCAACCCGTGGGAATTTGTGGTTTATAATGGCATTGATTATATGTATGGTACGTGTGAAGGTTTGAATAGTTCTAATCGTGAAGCAGATATTTACTTGAATCATGTGATGGCAAAGGTGAACTTTAGCATAACAATAGAAGATGGATATTCGTTGGACGAAACGATAAATACGGTTGTAATAGGTAATAATAATAATCCGGTAATTTATGATCGTTATCAAGCCATACCTTGGGCAGGACATGTGAACATGACTACCAATACACTTACACCTATATATAATAGTCATGATGGCGTATGGTTGGATTGTGTTATTCGTCCGAGTACTGATGCGCAGGTAGTAGAGACATTTATGGTTCCTACTAAGTTCAGTGCAGGAAACGCTTTTGTACAATTGTTGTGTGGTAATAACAAAGTTTTTTCATCTGATTTCTCTGAAGATATTTCTTGGGAATCTGGACATGAGTATACTTATGAGTTGGTTATTACCAATCATGGATTGAAAATATCTGAAGGAGAAATTATTCCGTGGGAAAACAATATGCAAGGAGGAATCACTGTAGGTGATGATAATTATGTAGAATAATTAAAACAGATTTAGTTATGAAATCAATAAAGACCATAGTCGGAATAGGGTTGCTTATGTTAGGGGCGATAGGTTTCGCTTCGTGCAGCCAGGAGGAAGATAATGCCGTCATTCAAGAGAAAAGTAACCTGCTGAAAATACGTACCAGCGTGGCAGATTCGCGTGGAGTTATCACAGGTACAACTTTCCAACAAGGCGATGAAATAGGTATCTGTGTAACTACGGTGGATGGGCACGATTATACAGGAAACAGTCAAAATATACGTGCCATATACACTGGATCAGACTGGCGACTGGAGCGGGAGGTGGAGTTGCGTGAAGATGAAGCTATCGTATATGCTTATTATCCGTACAATGCCAATGCTACGGATTCTATTGATATCTATCTGAATCCTACAACTACTCCTGAACAGATTGACTATCTACAAGGCAGTTGCCAAGGAGTTAGCATCAACAACACAACGGCAAATATTCGTTTCAATCATGCCTTGACAAGATTGACGTTTGCGGTTACGAAAGGATTGAACGATGTGGGAGAAGGAGTGATTAGCCGTGTGCGGATAGAAAATAAATTGATGTATTATATGGGACAATATGTAGGGGAACAACCTACGAAACGGGATACCAAAATTGCCACCAGTGGAAAAATGAGTATCAAAACAGGCGAAAAGAGAAAAATAACAAGTGAAGAAGATTATTTTGTTGAAATACCGGTAAATTGTACTATAAATACCTCAAAAGCACAAAATATAGATATTCTGTTACTTCCTGTTTTTTATTCATCATTACAAATCAATGTATGGCATGGAGGCGGTATTGGTGTTATTTTAACAATTGATGGGAAGGAATATGAATTCCCCTTGTCGGCTAACGTTAATCATGGATCTGAAGGTTCGGTTATTTCCACTTATTCATGGGAGGCTGGTCAGCAATATACGTATCCTATCGTGGTGAGCCGAACGGAAAATCTAGTACCAGATACTTCTGCAGGCGAAGCCGTTTACATGGGATTTGATGGAGAAAATGGTAAGCCTTTGTATTGGTCTACCTGCAATTTGGGTGCTTCTTCTCCCGAAGATTATGGCGGACTTTATGGTTGGGCTGACCCGACAGGGGAAAAAATATCTGAAAATTTGGATGAGTATCCCAGTGCAACACCTCCTGCTGATATTAGTGGAACGGAATATGATGTGGCGCGTGCTATGTGGGGAGGAAATTGGCGTATTCCAACGAGTGGTGAATTAAGCGATTTAGACCGAAATTGTACGGTGGAATGGATTACGCAAAATGGTGTGAAAGGCTGTTTATTTACGAGTAATATAAATGGTAATACATTGTTTTTCCCATATAGTCCATCTCGGAATGGGACAGAAATCAGATGGAGTGAATGGGATACGGTTTCGGGCACCTTCCATCAAAGTAGCTTATATTGGAGCAGTACTTTAAACAAAGATGAACCTGAGCATGCCAGTTGTTTCTATTTTGATAATGATGGAAATTGCTGGATTGCTCGAGGAGGGGAACGGTGTGATGGATATTCTATCCGTCCGGTAACAAACCAACCTTGAATATGCTATACTTTAAGTGTGCATTTTGTATATGCGTCACAGCATGCAGGACACATACCGCGCATAGTATAAAACAAAGAGAAATTTATGCAAATTAGAAGCTGTTTTGAATTTATCGTGCAATGATTTGGGATGAGTTTTTGAGGCATTTTTGCTTCTGTGATGAGGAAGATAGCGGGCTATCTGACGAAGAACAGGAGCGAAAAGGACCAAAAAATCGCCCAAAGCACACACGAAAACGGATACATCAAGCCAAGAAAAACTTTTTGGAGAAATTCAAAACAGCTTCTTAGTTCTCTCTTATACATATAGTAAGCCAAAGAAAGGAGGTTGCTCGGATAGGTAACCTCCTTTAAATTTTGTTTGGAAAATTCTTAGAATTCAGCTTCTTTCTATTATTTAACCCATTTAATTGGGGGTATTTCAATTTGGAAGACAAAGTGAAAAATGTGTATTGCTGGGGAGGATAGTCTTCTTTTCAATATCAGTTTTTAAATTTTGGGATGCAAATAAACCGGACAACCTCTCTTTATTTTTATTCATTCTCTTCTTTCAGATCCTGCAGCTGCTGTTTTATATCATTTACAAAATCATTTGCCTGTTCCATAATATCATCGAATTGCTTTTTCAGTTCCTCATGATTGAACTCGGCGGCTTTGTCCGACATCTCTTCTGAGAATTTTTCCAGTTCTTTCCGTTGGTCTTCGGTCATGTTTTCCAGTACTTTTTTGCCTTTTTCATTGATGCTGCGGTATTCTTCGCCTACCCGTTTCCAGTCTTCTTCCGTATAGGTAGATGCATTTTTGAGAGTTTCTTCGGTCAGGTTTTTCATGTCGTTCACGTAATCTTGGGCACTGTAGCTGGTGCATGCGGTGAGGCATATACCGGCAAAGCCGATGGCAAGGGTAAGGTGAGATAGTTTTTTCATAAATAGAAGTTTTTTGATGTGAGTGAATACAAAGTTAAACAAATTCTTGAAATCTGGCGGATATTTTCTTTATTTTTGCAACAGATTCAGAAACCAAAATTGATACCCATGAAAAAACAGATTCTTATGTATGCATTGCTGATGCTGTGCCTTTCGGTGTCGGCATCTTCCGGAAAACAATTGTTCAATAATGGCTGGCGTTTCCATTTAGGTGATATCGCAGAAGCAAAAAACAAAGTATTTGATGACGGAGTGTGGAGGGAACTGACGCTTCCGCACGACTGGAGCATCGAAGGACGTTTTGACAAGGATGCACCAGCCGGTAATGATGGAGGCTATTTACCTGCCGGCATCGGATGGTACCGCAAGACGTTTGAACTACCCAAGGCTATTGAGGGCAGGAAATACCAACTTTATTTCGAAGGAATCTATATGAACTCGGAGGTCTATGTCAACGGGCAGCGTGCAGGTGGGCATCCGTATGGCTATTCTTCGTTTTTTGTAGATATTACATCGTATGTGAAAACGGGAAAGAATACGGTGGCGGTCAGAGTTGATAATTCGCAGCAGAAGAATTGCCGTTGGTATACAGGTTCGGGAATTTACCGTAATGTGTGGCTGGTTGAAAGTGAACTGGTGCACATCGCCAATTGGGGCATTCAGGTGACCACTCCCGACCTGCATACAGCCGTTGTTAAGACTGACATTGAGAACGAAACGGATGAAAGGAAAACACTTGAAGTACAAACAGAGGTATCCGGACAGCAACAGGCTGATACGATTGTGCTGGAGCCGGGTGCGCGGATTGGCGTAACGCATACCTTGGCATTATCCGATGCAAAGCCTTGGTCGCCCGATACCCCAAACTTGTATACTGCCCGCATCACCGTGACCGAAGAGGGGAAAACAGTGGATTGTAAAGAAGAACGCTTCGGTTTCCGTACTTTGGCCTATTCTGCTGTAAGAGGGTTTCGGCTGAACGGGAAACCTATCTTGTTGAATGGAGGATGCCTGCACCACGATAACGGCATTTTGGGAGCGGCTGCGTACGACCGTGCTGAATGGAGGAAGGCAGAGCTGATAAAACAGGCTGGTTTCAATGCCGTACGTACTTCACACAACATTCCTTCGGAAACTTTTCTTCATGCTTGCGACGAGTTGGGGCTGTTGGTTATCGATGAAGCTTTCGACGGTTGGCGTGATGCCAAAAATACGTATGATTATCATACGTTGTTTGACGAATGGTGGGAACGTGATATTGAAGCGATGGTGCTCCGCGACCGCAATCATCCCAGCATCTTCTGCTGGAGCATAGGTAATGAGGTCATTGAGCGGAAGAAGATAGAGGTCGTGACTACGGCACGCAAACTGGCAGGCCTTTGCCGCAAACTGGACCCGACACGTCCGGTGACATCGGCGCTTGCCGCATGGGACAACGACTGGGAGATATATGACCCCTTGGCTGAGGCGCACGACATTGTAGGATATAATTATATGATTCATAAATCAGAAAGTGATCACCGGCGTGTTCCATCCCGTATCATGATGCAGACCGAATCGTATCCCAACGACGCTTGGAAGAATTTTCGTAAAGTAAAAGACCATGCATACATTATCGGTGATTTTGTATGGACGGCGGTAGACTATATCGGTGAGTCGGGCATTGGACGCTGGTATTACGAAGGCGATGTGCCGGGTGAGCATTACCACCGTCCGCTTTATCCGTGGCATGCTGCTTATTGTGGCGATATCGACCTGACGGGACTGCGCAAACCTATCAGCCATTACCGCTCTATGTTGTGGAATGATGCGGGAGACGAGCATTTGTACATCGCCGTAAAAGAGCCTGATGGCTACAAAGGAAAAATACAGACTACGCAGTGGGGGACGTGGCCTACTTTTGCTTCATGGAATTGGGAAGGGCATGAAGGTAAACCGATAGAAGTGGAAGTATATTCACATTATCCTATGGTACGGCTCTACTTGAATGACCAACTGATAGAGGAAAAGCCGGTAGCGGAAATGAAAGCTGTATTTTCCTTGGCATATACACCGGGTGTGCTGAAAGCTGAAGGCATCCGCAATGGAGAAACAATCGAAACACAGACCTTGCGAACAGCAGGAAAACCTGTTGCTCTGCGCCTTACAGCGGACCGAAGTAAGCTCAATGCCGACGGGCAGGACCTTTCGTTTATAGTAATAGAGGCAATCGATGCGGAAGGGCAGACCGTACCGGTGGCTGATAACCGGTTATCGGTATCTGTCGAGGGTGCGGCTACGTTGCTTGCTTTAGGCAATGCCGACATCAAAGATGAAGACCCGTATTTCGATTCTACGCATCGCTTATGGAAAGGACGTGCATTGCTGGTGGTGCGTTCCAATAAGAAGAGCGGTAAAGCAAGCATACAGGTATCTGTCGGGGATATCGGCGGAAAGGATGTGAAGCAGCGTCTTTCTCTTTCGTTCAGGTGACGTTGAAGCATTGGGGGCAGCACACAGAGACTGGCATCATCCGTGTGCTGCCGGTTGGTATTGTTTATTATGAATGTCCACGGTTAGCCAATCCGGCTGAGTTGAAAACGCAGTATATATCCATAGGCATATGCAGTATATATTCAAATGCGTATGCAGTATATATTCAACCGCGTATGCAGTATATATTCATTTTTCAGGACTATATATTGGCTGTGGGCGGACATTCATTTTGTCTTATTTGCATCAGAAGGGGTGGCAGGTTTGAACAATTGCTTTTTCAGCCATTCACGTACTGGCAGGTCGTAGAGGCGGTAAGCTCCGTATGCTATCAGAATAGCAAGCAGGAAAGTGCTGACTGCAACGAATATGTGTGTGCCTGTGGGGGCATCTTTGTGGCTGTTTGCCCATGCCATTTGCATATAAATAAGCGGGTAATGGGTGATGTATAGTGGAAAAGATATGTCGCCGAGGAACTTATTGATGCTTTCCGAGGTGCTTCCCTTTACGCTGCTTCCGGAGCCTATGGATACGATAAGCGGAAAGAAAACCAGGATACAGGCAGCTTCGTAAAGCCCGTTTGTCCAGCGTGCGTTTCCTTCCGGACCTAATCCCATCCAGGGCATGCACAGTAATACGACAATCATTGCCGAGCACCACCAGAATCCTCCTTTTACCTTGATGAGTTTTCCGGTGCGCGACAACAGCAGTCCACAGAAGAAAGGATAGAGCAAGCGTGTCAATCCTATCTGTAATTGGTCGGGAGAAAGACACCAGCCTCCTATTACCGTATAGGAAGCCGAAGAGCGTGCAGCCAGGAAACCGAAAATGTCAATGTTTAGGCAAAGCACGAAGGTCATGATACCGAAGAGTACCACACAGGCACCCAATGCTTTTCGTGAAAAGTGCCTGAAAAGGACGGCATATAAGAAATTGGCAAGATATTCCCATTGCAATGACCATGCCGGACCGTTCAGGGGATTGGTTTCTCCCCATCCACGGATGTCCATCGATGTGGGTATGGGAATCATGGTAAATGCCCATAGCATAATCAGGGCTGTTTTATACCAAGGCGTGTCTCCGATAAGTGGAAAGCTGGAGCAATCACCGAAATAGAACAGGGCGGCTCCAAACAATGAACCGAATATCACCATCGGATGCAGGCGGATAAGCCGCCGTTTGACAAATCCCCATGTCGACATACGGTCCCATCGGTCATCGTAAGCATACCCTATGACAAATCCCGACAAGACAAAAAAGAAGTCTACAGCAAGATAGCCGTGATTGATGGGCTGGCTGGTACCGCCGTGGTAATAGGTTTCAAACAAATGGTAGGCTACGACAAGCACAGCGGCTACACCGCGTAGTCCGTCCAGTATTTCGTAGCGTGGCTTAGAGGCAAGATATACATTGCTTTTCATGCGTAAAATATTTTAATTTGTGAAACTTACAGGAGGTAAGAAGTCAAGTAGAAGCCAACACCTTTTAGGCTGATAGCATAAGCAGTGCCATTGCCCTTTATTCTTCATTCTTTACTTTCTCTACCTTCTTGTAGTATATGCAAAGATAATGGATAATGCTTGTTTTCGATATTCCGCTATAAAAGTAAAGTCTTCATTAAAAAACTGTTTTGAATTTCTACAAAAAGTTTTTTCTCGTCTTGATGTGTTCGTTTTCGTGTGTGCTTTGGCAGTTTTTGGGGTCTTCAAAACTCATCCTAAATCAGCATACGATAAATTCAAAACAGTTCCTAAAAAATGCATTTTATTTTTTGATATAATCTGTGAGGAAAACGGAATACCTTTGCGGGAATTGTGCTAATTTTGTCAACGTATTAATAAAACGATAAGTATGAAACAAAGATTATGGATGCTGGCGGCGGGATGCCTGTTCGCACTCGCTGCCCAATCGCAAGAGACCGTTGCGGTAAACACAGGGAACATCGTTTCGCCGGAAGTGGATACGGCGGCGCAGACAGTCACATTCCGCCTGTTGGCACCGGCGGCAAAAGAAGTCACGGTAGAAGCCGACTATTTCGGCAAGGTGCAGAAACAAACTCCGCTGGGGGCGGTAGAGATGCCTCTCCGTCAGGCGATGACGCGCGACACAGCAGGCGTGTGGACGCTGGAGACTCCGATGCCTGCGCCCGAATTGCACACGTATTGTTTCTACGTAGACGGGTTGCGGATGGTGGATCCCAGCAACGTATATATGCTCCGCGACATAGCCACGTATACCAATTATTTTCTGGTCGACGGTGAGTTGTCTGCCAACTATTTTGTGCGCGAAGTGCCTCACGGCACGGTGTCGAAGGTGTGGTATCCCAGTCCGAAGCTGGGGATGGAGCGCCGCCGCATGACGGTCTATACTCCGGCAGGTTACGAGGACGGTACGGAGCATTATCCTGTGCTCTACCTGCTTCACGGTGCCGGGGGCGACGAGAATGCGTGGAGCGAACTGGGGCGTGCCGTGCAGATACTCGACAACCTGATAGCGCAAGGCAAGGCGAAACCGATGATTGTGGTGATGCCGAACGGGAACGGCGGGCAGGAAGCTGCTCCGGGCGAGTACCCGAACAGCATGTACAAGCCTTCGTTTATGAATCCGAAGACGATGGAAGGTTCGTTCGAGGTGGCATTTCCCGATATCGTGTCGTATGTGGAGTCGCATTACCGCACGGTGAACGACAAGGCGCACCGTGCCATCGCGGGCCTGTCGATGGGCGGATTCCATTCGCTTTACATCTCTGCCAACTATCCCGATCTGTTCGATTATGTAGGTTTGTTTTCGGCAGCCGTCAACCGTGAGGCAAAGGGAGACAATGCTTTTGTCTATGCCGACCTTGACACGAAGCTTGCCCGCCAGTTTGCCGAGGCTCCGAAACTGTATTTCATCGCCATCGGAACTGCCGATTTCCTGTATCAGGACAATGTGGGGCTCCGCAAACGGTTCGATGCCCAGGGCTACCGTTATGAGTACATGGAAACGGACGGCGGGCATATCTGGAGCAACTGGCGCAAGTACCTGAATCATTTCTTGCCGGAGCTGTTCCGGTAGTTTTTCACCACAGATTACACAGATTTTCAATTAAAATTATTTGAATATCCGCAAACTGCCAATCAACCTGTAGGGGCGTATCGCATACGCCCCTACAGGTTGATTGGCAAGATGCGGGCATTCATATAAAATTATTTTAATCTGTGTAATCTGTGGTGAAAGACAACCTACACGCGGTCGGCTTCCACGTATCCGTGCATCACGGCGTAGATGGCGAGGGCGGACACCGACTTGATGCCCAGCTTTTCGGTAATGTTCTTGCGGTGCGAGATGACCGTGGTGAGGCTGATGTTGAGCCGTTCGGCTATTTCCTTGTTGATGCAGCCTTTGGTAAGGAGCACCAGCACTTCGATTTCGCGGGGCGAAAGGTCGTGCGCGGTGGCGTGCAGGGGAGGTAAGGAGTGATGCCCGTACTGGCGCAGGCGTACGATGGCTTTCAGCAGTTCGTCTTGTGCAAGGGTGCAGTTCAGCGTGGGTACGCCGTTCAGCTGCGGATGTTCCCCGTTCGAAAGCACGATGGTTTTCGGTTGCCGTTCAAGGAAGAATGCGGTATGCATGAAGTAGATTTGTGCCGACACGAAGTAGTGGGCATACATGTCGGGCGTGTCGTCTATCAGTTGTCCGAAAGACGAGAACATACGGATTACGGCATTGGGTATCAGCTCTTCGAGGATGGTCCGCAATCCGAGTGCAGCCAGCGTGTTTTGTTCGAGGATGGCAATTTCAGGTGTATGTGGCATGGTATGCGTTTTTTTTCACCACAGATTACACAGATTAAATTCATTCATTTTTTCTGTGTATTCTGTGGTGAATTATTTCTAAATCTGTGTAATCTGTGGTGAAAGATGGAGGTAGGCAGCGGCAGCTTCGGCACACCGCTCTCCGTCGATGCCTGCCGAGACGATGCCGCCTGCATAGCCTGCCCCTTCTCCGCAGGGGAAAAGGCCCTTTACGGTTACGTGCTGGAGCGTTTCGGCATCACGCACGATGCGTACGGGGGCGGAAGTGCGGGTCTCTACGGCTATCATCACGGCATCGTTGGTAAGGAAGCCGCGCGAACTTTTCCCGAAAAGCTGGAAACCTTTGCTCAGGCGGTCTCCGATAAACCTCGGGAGCCAGAAGTGCAGGGGCGACGAAATCAGTCCGGGGCTGTACGACGTGGGGGGCAGGTCGAAGCTCAGTTTCTTGCGGGTAAAGTCTGCCATCCGTTGTGCGGGAGCCGTCTGCCGCATGTTTCCCTGTTGCCAGCAGATTTGTTCCAGCTTTTCCTGGAAACGCATCATCGCCAGCGGGTGTACTGTTCCTTCTTCCGTCTTTGCCTGTGCTGTCAGGGCTTCGGTCTGTGCTTCTGCCGAGCCGGGGAAAGCTTCGCACGCCTGTAGTTGCAGGTCGGGATGGGCAAGGTCTTCCGTGCGGAGTTCCACCACCATCCCCGAGTTGCTCCATTTCGTACCCCGGTTGCTGGGGCTCATTCCGTTCACCACTATCTGGTGCGGGCCGCTTGCCGCCGGCACCACGAATCCTCCGGGGCACATGCAGAAGCTGTATACGCCCCGTCCGTCTACCTGTTGCACGAAGCTGTATTCCGCCGCGGGCAGGTATTTTCCCCGTCCCGCCTTGTTGTGGTATTGGATTTGGTCGATGAGCATCGATGGGTGTTCCAGCCTTACTCCTACAGCGATGCCTTTCGGCTCGATGTGTACGTTGTGGGTATAAAGCCAGCGGTACACGTCGCGTGCCGAATGTCCTGTGGCAAGGATGACGGGGCCGCGGAACGTCTTGCCCGTATTCGTTTCGATGCCCGCCACTTCATTGTGTTCGATGATGAGCGCGTCCATGCGTGTCTGGAAGTGCACCTCCCCTCCGCAGGCAAGGATGGTGTTGCGCATGTTCTCGATGACGCGCGGCAGTTTGTCCGTCCCGATGTGCGGGTGTGCGTCGATGAGGATGGAGGTGTCCGCTCCGTGCTGGCAGAACACGTTCAGTATCTTTTCCACGTTTCCCCGCTTCTTGCTCCGGGTATAGAGCTTTCCGTCCGAGTAGGCACCTGCTCCGCCTTCGCCGAAGCTGTAGTTCGATTCGGCGTCCACTTTGTGCTCACGGCTGATGCGTGCCAGGTCTTCCTTGCGTTCTCGTACGTTTTTCCCTCGTTCTACCACGATGGGGCGCAGTCCCAGTTCTATCAGTTTCAGTGCCGCGAACAGTCCTCCCGGTCCGGCTCCCACGACGATGACGGCAGGTTTCCCCTCCACGTTGCGGTATTCGGTATGTGTAAAAGCTTCTTCTTCGGGCATTTCGTTGATGAACACCCGTACTTTCAGGTTGACGAAGATGGTTCGTTGGCGTGCGTCGATGCTCCGTTTCAGTATGCGTATCGCCTTGATGGTCCGTGCGTCCAGCCCCTTCTCCCGGCTGATGTATTGCTTGATGTTGTCATCGCTTGCTGCCTGTTCGGGCAGTACTCGTAATTGAAGTTCTTGTATCATAGGTATCTTTTTTTTCTCACCACAGATTACACAGATTAAACAATTTATTTTACATATCGTTTAATACCGTTCTGTAAGTTTGTGGTATTGAAATTTATTAATAATCCAACGTGTTTGTTCGCAAGTTTCAAGTAAGTGAGCAATTGAGCGGTATGGATAGGCAACAGGTTTTCTACCGATTTTAACTCTACAATGACTTGATTTTCTACGGAAATATCTATTTTGTAAGCATTGGGAATGATTATGCCATTGTAATTGATGTCAATTCCTTTTTGTCGTTCATAATGTAATCCTTTTTGTTCCAGTTCATAGCATAAACACGTTTCGTAAGTGCTTTCAAGAAGTCCGGGGCCCAATGCTTTATGTACTTGATAGGCACAGCCTATAATGTTATATGATAATTGGTTTAATTCTATCGTGTTCATCGGCATGAGAAATAATAAATTAAAATAATCTGTGTAATCTGTGGTGAAGAGAAACACATCATCCGAAGAGTTCCCGGAAGGCTTCTTCTACCTTCCTCACCGGTACCAGTTCGATTTTGATTTTCTTCCGGTCCAGACCTTGCAGATTATGTTTGGGGATGAGCATGCGCTTGAAGCCCAGTTTTTCCGCTTCGCCGATGCGCTGCTCGATGCGGTTCACCGGACGGATTTCACCGCTCAGGCCCACTTCGCCCGCCATGCACACGCCGGTTTCTATTTCCGTGTCCATATTGCTCGAAAGGATGGCGCTGATGACCGCCAGGTCGATGGCAGGGTCGTTCACTTTCAGTCCTCCGGCTATGTTGAGGAACACGTCCTTCTGCGCCAGCTTGAAGCCTACCCGTTTCTCCAGCACGGCGAGCAGCATGTTCATCCGCCGCAGGTCGAATCCCGTGGCGGAACGCTGGGGCATGCCATAGGCTGCCGTGCTCACCAGTGCCTGCACTTCGATGAGGAACGGGCGTATGCCTTCTACGGCGCAGGCGATAGCCACTCCGCTCATTCCCTCGTGGTCTTGCGTGAGCAACAGTTCCGACGGGTTGCTCACTTGCCTCAGCCCGTCCTGCCTCATCTCGTAGATGCCCAGCTCCGCCGTGCTCCCGAAGCGGTTCTTGATGCTCCGCAGGATGCGGTACATGTAGTGCTGGTCGCCCTCGAATTGCAATACCGTGTCTACGATGTGTTCCAGCACCTTCGGTCCGGCGATGCTTCCTTCCTTGTTGATATGCCCGATGAGGATGACGGGCGTGCCTGTCTCTTTGGCGAACTTGAGGATGGCTGCCGAACATTCGCGTACTTGCACGATGCTTCCCGGCGAAGAATCGATGGTTTCGGTCGAAATGGTCTGTATGGAGTCGATGATGACCAGGGCGGGGGCTGTGTTCTTGATGTGGGTGAAGATTTGTTCCAATGACGTTTCGCAGGCTATCAGCAGCTGCGTCGTTTCGGGATGCGGGATGCGGTCGGCACGCAGTTTCAGTTGGCGGGCACTCTCTTCGCCCGAGATGTAAAGCACTTTCAGGCCGGGCAGGCGCAATACCGTCTGAAGGATAAGCGTTGACTTGCCGATGCCCGGCTCGCCTCCTATCAGGGTGAGCGAGCCTTCTACCAGCCCGCCTCCCAGTACCCGGTTCAGCTCGTCATCTCCCATGTCGATGCGCAACTCTTCGCTCGAAGTGATTTCGTGCAGTTGTTGTGGTTTCGAGCGTACGCTTTCGATGCCGTGCGCCGCGTGTTTTGCCACCGGTGTTTCCTTGCGTACCACCTCTTCCGTAAATGTGTTCCATTGTCCGCACGAAGGGCATTTGCCTGCCCATTTGGGCGATTCGTATCCGCAATGGGTACATACATACACCGTTTTTTCTTTAGCCATATCTTTCCCTTTTCAGTTTCTTTCGGCAAACTTAGGCAAAAATCTGCGAAATTCATGTGTTGAAGAGGTGAAAAAATATGTCGGGTAAGGAATGGGGGACTTCCTTACCCTCTTTGTCTTTATTCTTCCCGTGAGCGATAATCGAATTCAGTCGACTTCTCGCCGCTATATGATTGCCAGATCAGTTTCAGTTTGGCGGTATTGCCTTGGGTGTCGGGCAGTGCATCGAGTCTGAATGCCACCATTCCGTCTCCTTGTTCTCCGTAAGTGTCCCCATATGCATTGTGGCGTAGTTCCACTTCATACGGGTTTTCTGGATTATTTGTCGGCAGGAGGCTGACCATGTGTTTGGTTCCACCGTTGCCGAATACCGTCCTGAAATGTAGTGTGAGGTATCCGTCTTCGGCTATGTTCACCCAATCGCGTACGATTTCGATAGGGTCGGTGCCGTACACCGAGTCATTTTTTTCTCCCAGATCGGTTGCCATTGGTTTGGTCAAGACACTGTCCATCCAATAGACTGTGACGGCTTGGTCGTATTTGCCGGCAGATTCTTCCGAAAAATCAAAGTTCATCAGTGCTCTTACTTCCTTGTCGCCGAATGGAGATGTAGCGATGTTGACCGGAAGTACGGTTGTGCTGTCGTCCAACTGCAGGTAGAATGTGCCGTCGGTATCTGTTTTGGCAGTAACGATTGCACCGTTGTAGGCTGTGTAGTAATTGTCATCATCGTCCAGGCACGATGAAAAAGCGAGTGTGCCGCCCATTGCTGTGGCTAGCAGTAACGTCCTGGTCCATTTGTTCATTGCATTCATATTCGTAGGTTCTAATGTGTTACTTTTGTCTATGAAATGCAAGGTAAGCATAAATCATGCATCTTTAGATGTTAAAAATATTGAAACAAATAATGGGCACTTATTTAATGAATATTCTCATTTTTCCCAATAGCCATGTAAGGGCTGACTCCGTCCCTACATAGTACATGGGATGTTTGTAGGATTCATAAAAACTTATCCTAAATCATTGTACGACAAATTCAAAACAGTTGCTTATTCAAAAAAGTTCTTTCCATAAATGCACAAGTGCAGAAACAGGGTGATAAAGTAACATCCTTGGTCCGGCGTAGCGCATGACGGTTCGCATCTGTCCGCGCATCCGGGGGCTGTAACAATGTATGGGGCATTGCTTGCAGGTGGGTTTCTGTTCGCCGTAGCGGCAATGCGAGAGGCGGGCATGGGCATATTCCAAAAGTGCCTGGCAGGCGGGGCAAAGCGTGGCGTTTCCTTCTTTATGGCGGCAATAGAGCCTGATCATTTGCGTTACTACGCGCTTCTCTCGTTCGATGTGTGAGGGGGTGCGGCTCATGGTTTTGATGATGGTTTCTTTGATTTGGTATCCGGAAAAGTGTGAATTTTGAAAAGCGAAGATAACGAAAAGCCCGGAAAACTCAAAATGCTTTTGGGAAAGAGATGTGATTTTACGGCATTTTAAATATTTTATACTTACAGATTGCGCGTTTCGTTATGAATATCTTACATTTGGGGTGCATTTCCGTAAGGGAAGGCATCAGATTTAACTAACTAACAGATAAGACGGTATGAAACAAATTAAATGTATTGGAATCTTGACTTCGGGAGGTGATGCTTCGGGCATGAATGCGGCTATCCGTGCGGTGACACGCAGCGCTATTTTCAACGGGTATACGGTGAAAGGCATTTACCGAGGTTATGAAGGTTTGATTCGGAATGAAATCAAGGAGTTTACCACGCAAGATGTGAGCAGCATTATCCAGCGTGGAGGTACGATATTGAAAACGGCACGTTCGAAGGACTTCATGACTCCGGAAGGCCGTAAGGTGGCGTATGATAACATGGTGGCGGCAGGCATTGATGCGTTGATTGTCATCGGCGGGAATGGTTCGTTGACGGGTGCGCTGACTTTTGCGCAAGAGTTTAATGTGCCGTGTATCGGTTTGCCCGGAACGATTGACAATGACTTGTACGGAACCGACTCGACCATCGGTTATGATACGGCACTGAATACCATCGTGGAATGTGTGGACAAGATACGTGACACCGCGACTTCGCACGACCGCATCTTCTTTGTGGAAGTAATGGGGCGTGACGCCGGATTCCTTGCCCAGAACAGTGCGATAGCTTCGGGAGCCGAAGCTGCCATTATCCCGGAAGACCAGACCGACGTAGACCAGCTGGAGCAGTTTATCGGGCGCGGCTTCCGCAAGTCGAAGAACAGCAGTATCGTGATTGTGTCCGAATCGCCTAAGGACGGAGGAGCCATGCACTATGCCGAGCGTGTGAAGAAAGAATATCCGCAATACGACGTGCGTGTCACCATTTTGGGGCACTTGCAGCGGGGAGGTTCTCCGAGCGCGTATGACCGTATTTTGGCAAGCCGCCTGGGGGTAGGTGCTATCGAGGCGCTGAAAGAAGACCAGCGGAACGTGATGATAGGTATCCGCAATGATAAGGTGGTGTATGTGCCTTTCTCGGAAGCCATCAAGAAAGACAAGCCGCTCGACAAGTCGCTTATCCAGGTGCTTGACGAGTTGTCTATTTAAGCTTTTAGGGACTAGGAACCAGTTGACTAGGTACTAGGTTTTAAATAGTTTTACTAAGGTATTCAGAACCTAGTCCCTAGCCAACTGGTTCCTAGTTACCTAAAAAAGATAGCAATTCTTCGGGTGTATCGGCGATGAATGCCGGATGGTAGGCTTCCAGTTCGGTGCGCGGACGGAACCCCCAACTTACACCAATGGTTTCTGTTCCGGCATTGATGCCCGTCTGCATGTCTACGCCTGAATCTCCGATGTAAGCTGTGTCTTGAGGAGATACTCCTGCAGCCTGCATGATTTCGAATACTACGGCAGGGTCGGGTTTGGCCGGCACGCCTTCCCGTTGTCCGAAAATACGGACAAAAGAGAGGGTAGGGAAGTATTGGGTGATAAGCTTGGTGGTGGCTTCCTGGTATTTGTTCGATGCTACGGCAAGCTGGCATCCTTTAGCCTGGAGAGTTTCCAATACGTGTGTGATTCCTGCGTATGGCAGGCTCAGGTCGGCATTGTGCTTATTATAATAAGGTATAAAAACGGAACGGATTTTCATGATATTCGTTTCGTTTCGTTCTGTTTCGGGTAAAGCCCGTTCGAAAAGTTTGTTGATGCCGTTGCCTACGAAGAACCGGTAAGCGTCTGTCTCGTGAATGGGATAACCATAAGTGGCAAGTGCATGGTTAGTGGCTCCAGCCAGGTCGGCTATGGTGTCGAGTAAAGTGCCGTCAAGGTCGAATATAATCAGTTTTTTCATTTCCATGTCATTTTTTGTGTTTCTGCAGGCAAAGATACGATAATTGGCAGAAAAAATGGCATGTCTTCATCGGATAAACAGAAAAGTAACATCATATACATCATATTGTAATATGAAAAGGAGACTTTTGGGAAGTTTAAAAAAATGACGATTATGAATATAGGTACTCCTTTTTCTGAAAATTATGTGTTGGAATGCACAGCCGATGGCGGTTATTATGCTTATCTGTCAGACTATGACCAATGCTGTGCTTACGGCGAGACAGAAGATGACGCGCTTGAAAATCTGATGGAAGTGGCCGAAGAATATTTCCGGGAAATATCCTTGATATACACGCTGGAAGATGTAAGTTGATAAATTATTTTAGTTTTATCTTTTGGATTGTAATAAAAAAGTACTTTCTTTGTATTGATTTAAATCGGACTATATGATGAACATAAGACCTCATTACCGTACGGTAGTGCTTTCGGATATCCATTTGGGTACTTCTCATTCGAAAGTGAATCAGGTGAGTGATTTTTTGAGTGCGGTAGATTGCGACCGTCTTATCCTGAACGGCGATATTATCGATGGCTGGAGTCTGCAGAAGTCGGGTGTGCGGAAATGGAAAGCCGAACATACGCGTTTTTTCAAGATTCTGATGAAGATGATGGAGAATTGGGGGACGGAGATTGTATATGTGAGGGGCAATCACGATGATTTTCTGGAGAGTCTTATCCCCTTGCAGTTTGCCAACCTGACCCTTGTGAAAGACTATGTGCTGGAAAGCAACGGCAAGCATTATTTCGTAACCCATGGGGATGTGTTCGACAAAGTGACATCGGGGATGAAATGGCTGGCGAAGCTGGGTGACATCGGCTATACCTTGTTGCTGGAGATGAACAGTCTTTACAATAAGTACCGCATCAGGCGGGGTAAGCCTTATTACTCGTTGTCGCAGGCTATCAAGCAAAAAGTCAAGCAGGCCGTGAATTATATATCCGATTTCGAAACGGTGCTGGTGGATTTTGCACGCAACCGGAAATGCGATGGGGTGATTTGCGGGCATATTCACCATCCGGAGAACCGAATGATAGATGGCATCCATTACCTGAATTCGGGCGACTGGGTAGAGACGATGTCTGCCTTGACCGAAGACAAGGAAGGCAATTGGAATGTGGTTTATTACACGGAGATGGTTAAACAGAAGGAAATGGAAGAAAAAAAGTCCGTATTATCAATTATACCTGTAGCATCATGAGAGTATTATTCGTAGTCCAAGGAGAGGGAAGGGGACACTTGACCCAAGCGATTTCGCTGGAAAAACTGTTACGTGAGAACGGCCACGATGTGGTGGAAGTGCTGGTAGGCAAGAGTGAGTCACGCCGTTTGCCGGGGTTTTTCATTCGGAACATTCAGGCACCTATCAAACATATTATCAGCCCCAATTTTCTGCCTACGCGCGCCAACAGGCGTGCCAATCTGAGCCGGAGTTTTATGTACAGCTTGCTGAAATTGCCCGAATACTATGAAAGTATGTGCTACGTCAACCGGCGTATCCGTGAAACGGGAGCCGACCTGGTCATCAATTTTTACGAACTGATGACGGGGCTTACTTATTTCTTCTTCCGCCCGTCTGTTCCGATGGTATGTATCGGACATCAGTATCTGTTCCTGCATAAGGATTTCCGGATGCCTAGAAAGAACCGGTGCAGTTCGTTTCTGATGAACCTCTTCACCCGTCTCACTTCGTTAGGTGCATCGCGCAGGCTGGCACTTTCGTTTCGTGCGATGAAAGACGATGAGAAGCATCGTATCAGCATCATTCCTCCCCTGTTGCGTCAGGAAGTGTTCGAGCAGGAGCCGGTGAAAGGCGATTATATTCACGGATATATGGTCAATTCTGGATTTTCTGATTATGTGCGCCGCTGGCACGAAGAACATCCTCAGGTACCTTTGCGCTTCTTTTGGGACCATTGGGAAGAAGAACCGGTGAAAAAGATAGACGAAACCTTGTCGTTTTATCAGTTGGACGACCGGGAGTTCCTGCGCCAGATGGCAGGTTGCAAGGCATACGCCAGTACGGCAGGTTTCGAGTCGATATGCGAGGCGATGTATCTGGGTAAGCCTATCCTGATGGTACCGGCACATATCGAGCAGGAGTGCAATGCGTACGATGCCACTTTGGACGGAAGTGGGATTGTAGACGAAGGATTCAACCTCGACAAGCTGTTGGCATTTGCCGGGACTTACCAGCCTGACCCGACGTTCGGGACATGGGTGCGCTCTTCGCGTTACATCATCCTGAACGAATTGGAAAAACATATCTCGCACGATTACATGCAAGGAATGTATATGGTGGAGGAGTATGTGTGAGGACTTGTCGCCTTTTTTTTGAGCTGATTAGAATTATTTAGGGATTCTTTTTGGTTTTGCAATCGTAATGTAACAAGAATTGTCTTTCTTTGCAGAAAAATGTTTAGTTATGTTACAGAAGAAAAAGAAGTTCCCCTATTTGGATCGGGATATTAGTTGGATGTTCTTTAATCGGCGTATTCTGCAGGAAGCATGCCGTCCGCATGTGCCTTTGTTGGAGCGTATGTCTTTCTTAGGCATTTATTCGAATAATCTGGATGAGTTTTTCCGTGTGCGCATGGCTTCGCAGAGCCGGATAGCCGAATGTGCGGATAAGTCGGCGGCTTCGGAAAGCGAACATGCTAAGAAACTTATCAAGCAGATATCCCGCCTCAATTCGCGTTATGTGAAGGAGTATGGCGAAGCTGTGGTAGGCATTACCGAAGAGTTGCGCAAAGAAAATATCTTCCTGCTTTCCGATACCGAAATATCTCCCGAACAGAAGGCATTCATATATTCTTTTTATAAGTCGAAGTTGAGCGGCCAGGTTATTCCGATTTGGTTTTCGGAGGTGCGTTCGCTCGATTTCGGAAACGATGAAAACATTTACCTCGCCGTAAAGGTGAGCAAAGAGGAAAGCACACGGGTGGCAGATTATGCATTCCTGGAACTGCCGGTAAGCGTATGCGGGCGGTTTGTCCGTCTTCCTAACGAAGGCGAGAAGCGTTATCTGATGTATTTGGACGATGTGATCCGGTGCTGCCTCCCTCTGGTGTTCGAGGGATTGGGATATACTCATTTCGAGGCTTATACTTACAAGTTTACCCGTGATGCGGAAATGGAAATCGACAACGATGCCAATAGCGGTACCTTGCAGAAGATATTGAAAGGGGTGAAGAGCCGTAAGCACGGCGAGCCTTTGCGTGTGCTTTACGATAGCAGTATGCCGAAGGACCTGCTGAAACGCGTGCTGAAAAAACTGGATGTGGACAAGAACGATACGGTGATGGCAAGCGGACGTTATCAGAACCATAAGGATTTTATGCGTTTTCCCGATTGCGACCGTGCCGACCTGAAATATCCCGCATGGCCTTGTATCTTGCGTAAGAGCCTGGACGGTCCGGATAGCCTGCTTCAGAAAATACAGAAGAAAGACCGTTTTATCCATGTGCCTTATCATAGCTTTGATTCGTTTATCCGTGTGTTGCAGGAAGCTGCCGTAAGCAAGCAGGTGACCAGTGTAAAGATTACCCTTTACCGTCTGGCAAAAGAGTCGAAAGTGGTAAAGGCGTTGATAGCTGCCGCACGCAACGGAAAGAAGGTGACCGTAGTCATCGAGTTGCTGGCACGTTTTGACGAGGCTTCCAATGTCAACTGGTCGAAGAAGATGCAGGATGCGGGTATCCGCGTTATTTTTGGTGTGGAGGGCTTGAAAGTGCATTCCAAGATTACCCACATCGGGATGAAGACCGGTCCGGACATCGCTTGCATCAGCACCGGAAACTTCCACGAGGGTAACGCCCGTATGTACACCGATTGTATGTTGATGACGGCTTCGCCCAGGCTGGTGAAGGACGTGAATGCCGTATTCGACTTTATCGAGCGTCCGTATGTTCCAATTAAGTTCAAGGAATTGCTGGTTTCGCCCAATGAGATGAAAAACAAGTTCATCGCTTTGATTCGTGATGAAATCAAGAACAAGAAAGCGGGAAAGCCGGCTTATATCAAAATCAAGGTCAATCACATTACCGACCCTATGATGGTGGACAAACTGTATGAAGCTTCTCAAGCCGGTGTAGATATCGATTTGGTGGTGCGGGGCAATTGCTCGCTGGTCACCGATGTGCCCGGAGTGAGTGATCATATACGAATTAACGCAATTATTGACCGTTATTTGGAACATTCTCGTATCTTTGTATTCGCTGCGGGCGGTACGGAGAAAGTGTTCATCGGCTCGGCCGACTGGATGCCCCGTAACCTGGATAATCGGGTAGAAGTGGTGACACCTGTTTACGACCCCGATATCAAAGAGGAAATGAAGCGTATCGTGGAGTATGGACTGAAGGATACGCTTCAGGGACGTATTGTCGATGGTACGGGCGATAATGAGTTTCACGCCATTGTCGACGAACAACCTTTCCGTTCGCAAGAAGCATTGTATAATTACTATGTAGCTAAAAACGAGAAAGAAGAATGACAGAGATGAATTATGCGGCAATCGACATCGGTTCGAATGCCGCCCGTTTGCTGGTGAAACGGATTGAAGAAAATGAAGGACAGGCGAAGTTCACGAAGGAATTGCTGCTGCGTGTGCCTCTCCGCCTGGGTTTTGATGTGTTCGGCAAGGGAAAGATTTCGGAAAAGCGTGAAAAGAACATGATGCGCCTGATGAAATCGTATGCCTATCTGATGAAGATTTACGATGTACAGAAGTACCGCGCGTGTGCCACTTCGGCAATGCGCGATGCCAAGAACGGTATGGACATCATCAAGGAAATCGAGAAGAAAACCGGTATTCACATTGAGATTATCGGCGGACAGGAAGAGGCGCAAATCGTCTATAACAACCACATTGAATATATGAAAGACCGCACGGGCAATTACCTGTATGTGGATGTAGGGGGAGGTTCGACCGAAATCAACCTGCTTTCGCAAGGAGAATTGCAGTGCAGCCGTTCGTACAACATCGGTACCGTGCGTTTGCTGAACAAGGCGGTAAAGGAAAGCGAGTGGACGCGCCTGAAAGAGGATATGGCGGAACTTGCCCGCCAATATCCCGATACCAACATCATCGGTTCGGGAGGAAACATCAACAAGCTTTACCGGCTGGCGGAGAAGAAAGACAAGAAAGCCCAGCGGATGACGGTAGAAACCCTGCGTGGCTTGTACGACGAATTGAGTGTCTTGTCGGTGGAAGAGCGTATGGATAAGTTTAGCCTGAAGCCCGACCGTGCAGATGTTATCGTGCCTGCAGGCAACATCTTCCTGACCATAGCCGATATCTTAGGCTCCTCATATATCTATGTGCCAACCATTGGTCTTGCCGACGGTATCATCGATGGACTTTATGCCGGAAGCAAGGAAGAGCGCGAACACGGGAAATCATTGAAGTCGCTCGATGCGGAAAAATGAGGCTTTTTTTAATGAAGAATGAAGAATTAAGAATGAAGAATTTTCATCCAGCGTGATGAGTTCTTCATTCTTAATTCTTCATTCTTCATTTAATGCTTTTTAATCGTAATCAGCATTACGCCGTTCTTACCTTTTTCCCCGTAGGGAGCAATCTTTTCAGGGTCTTTTATGATTTCTACTTTTTCAATTGTATTCGGGTCAATCGTGAACAAGTCTTTTGTAGGGAATTCTTTCCCATCAACGAGAATCAATACACCTTGCGGTTCAAAAGAAATTATCGTGCTATCGCTTGCTGCACCTTCCTTATCCAGCTTGAACATTACCGGAACCGTATAGAGGGTCGCTACGGCTTTCCCGTTCTGCATGCCCGGTTCCCATTTGGGCATATCCGAAAGCACCCGCACGGCTTCGGCATCGAGGCTGGGGCTTACGCCACGCACGATATTCACGTCTCCGATGCTTCCGTCTTTCTTTACCGTAAAGCGGGCGATGACTCTTCCTTCCGTCTTGTCCCGCTTGGCGTCTTCGGGATAGCGCAGGTTCGCGCTGATGTATTTCATCAATTCGCTTGGACCGCCCGGGAACTGGGGCATCTGTTCTACCGCCGTATAAGGTTCTTCCTCATTGTCCGGATTGTTTTTGTCCCCCACGATGACTGTCGTTTGGGGCTTTCCTTTAAGTGTATCGGCTTTTTCGATACTTTCACTTGTTACGGCATCGGATATTGCCGGAAATTCCGTAACTTTGACACGTGAAATCTCATTCAGTGGTTTCGAGATTTCGGGACGGGCAAAAGCGGCTACAGCTACTGCAGCCAGCGGAAGTACGTAGAGGTACTTGGCGCGTGCCCACGGGTTCGATTTTTTTCTCATCATCATAGTGATACGTTTTTTAAGTGAACTGTGATTTAAGCTGTTGGCGAGAGAGTAGAGCCTTGAGCCAACGGCTTTCTTTATTAATAACAATTGATATTCCTTGGCGTTGACGCCGGATGCCAGTACGGCTTCGTCGGCTTCGTATTCGTGGATGTTCTGCAATTCTTGCTTCACCAGCCATGCCGCCGGATTGAACCATTGCACAACGATGCACGCTTGGGCAAGCAGCAAGTCCCACGAGTGCCGGAGGCGGATGTGGGCTTGCTCGTGTTCCACTATCGCCCTGTTGTCTTCTTGCAGGTCTGTGTCCGGCATCACGATGTAATGCATCCAGCTGAACGGGGCGATTTTCCCCGGATAACGTACCAGGATGCTTCCGTCTGCCAGCCTTTCTTTCCGGTTCCTGCGGATGACGGTACATATCCGCCCGATTCCGATAAGGCTCTTGATGCAGCAGCAGAAAGCTCCTGTCAGGTAAATGCTTACCATTGCTTCTTGCCATCCGAACCGGGAAACCGTTTCCGCGGCTTCTGTTCCTGCACGAAGTTCAGCCAGCATCAGCAGGCTTTCCAAGTCCGACACGGTCTGGTTCAATGCCGTAGGTTCGCTGATGGCAATCTTCACCGCAGGCAGGAGGCACGACAAGACCAATATGCCCAGCAATGCCAGCCGGTTGAACCGATGAAACGTTTCCTTGCTCAGCAATACTTTATAAAAAAGGTAGAACAAAGCCAGGCAGACCGATGCTTTCAGTATATAGATAAAAAATAGTCCCATATCTTTTTGAGTTTTTAAGTTTTTGAGTTCTTAAGTTTTTAAGTATGTCCGCAGATAGCCAATGTAGGGGCGTATCGCATACGCCCTGAAAAACATCCACGTGGATTAGTTGATGCATTCGGGCGTATGCGATACGCCCCTACAGGCAATTTGGCAAAATGAGGACATTCATATTGAGTTTTTAAGTTTGTTGGTTTTTAAGTTCTTGAGTTTATCTTTTAGTAATTCAATAACTCCAAACTGACAAACTAAAAAACTCAAAAACTAAAAAACTCAAAAACTAACACAACCTTATTTCCCTTCCTCCACTTGCTTGATAAGCTCTTTCAGCTCCTCTATCGAAATCTCCTCTTCCTTTACCAGCGAAGAGACCACCCCTAAGTAGGAATTGTTGAAATACTTGCTGATGACGCTTTTCAGCGTCCCGCGCTTGAACTCGTCTTTCGACACGGCGGCACGGTATTGGTACGTATTGCCGAATGCCGTATGCGCCAGATAGCCTTTCTCTTCCAGTCCGCGCACAATGGTGGAAAGCGTATTGAAGTGCGGACGCGGCTCGGGATAGAACTCCAGCAGCTGCTTGACGAACAAAGGACCTTTCTCCCAGAAAAATCCCATTACTTCTTCTTCTTTTGCGGTCAGTCTTTTCATGCTATTTCTGTTTGTTTTCCGCAAAGTAACTAAAAGTTTTAGTTATTCAACTAATCTTTATAGTTAATAATAGTGAACAGTGGCGAAAGTCTGTGGAGGAAATAGAAAAAAGCATATTTGCGGAAAGCGTATGTTGTAATGCCAATGCTTTTGCGGTAATATAGCAATTTATATCAGTAAGTTTTATGGTTTCCAATTCAAAACCGTACGTTCTCGATATGGAAACCGTACGGCAGAGTCAACCAGCGAGTGCAACATTACGAAATATTTTTGAAAAAGACCTCAG
>ERZ857521.763-NODE-763-length-45067-cov-14.982871_pt1 | contig 45067 bp, 43 predicted proteins | sample MGYA00519701_ERZ857521 | MGnify/ENA primary metagenome ERZ857521 (study PRJEB31778, sample SAMEA3449346) | human gut metagenome | biome: human gut; feature: human-associated habitat; material: faeces | place: United Kingdom | collected 2010/2012 ...
AGTCGCTATTGTTGTATATAAAGGTTTAAAACTTGTAGTTTATCGAATGCTTACACTTTATTGAGTCAAGGTATATCTGTGTAGTCGTTTCCGAATCGTGTCCGAGTCCTTCGCTGATGACCGACAACGGAACATCTTTGCCACGCGCTATGGTAGCCCAGCTATGGCGGGTATAGTACAGAGATAATGTCAAAGACAACCCTATCAAACGCGCTATGTCTTTCAGGTGCCGGTTGATTTTCCTCATCTGGCTTTAATACTGCCTGCGTTCACTCCCGTCTTCACGAGAGATGATTGGCAAAAGATAGCTGGTGCCGACATACCTATATTTATCGAAAATGTCCTGCATCTGCCCTGTCCATTCCATTGTCAACAACTGCCCTGTCTTTTTCCGCCGGAAAGACAAGCAACCGTTACTCAGGTCTGTTTTTTTCAAGTACGCCATGTTGATGAAGGACATTCCGCGCGTGCAGAAACTGAAGATAAACATGTCTCTGGCAAAATCCAGGTTGGGATTCCGTGACAGATCCAGTTCTTTTATCTTTCGTATCTCGTCAATCACGATACATCTTTTCACAGTCTTATCCATGCCGCAATAAACATGCCTGAACGGAGGCTTAAAAAATTTGACTCACAAACCTGTCATCAGATGTAACAGCGATGAAATAACCGCTTGCAAACAGAAAATGTAATTCTTTGGATATAAACTATTTAATAAGCATGAATTGCCTTATCATCCCTTCTATAAAAGCTATATGGCATCTTTTTTGAGCATCAAGCTGACAGCATAATCATCTTACAGCACAATCTATCCAAAGATTAGTTTAATTGACATTTATACCGATTGTCATACAAATCCTACCAGCAAGAAACCCCACATTTCTTTAGGTTAAACACTCTGGTTTTAACATTTTTCCATGACTTCCAGATACACATGCGCGTTCGTCCTAACCATTCATTGGTTTCAATACAAAGACGTTTTATTTGTGCAAAGCGATAATAGGCAATCCATCCTCTTAGGTAACCTTTGAATATGAATATCCTCAATTCCCCAAAATCGGGAATAAGAAGCATTTTATGGTAAACTTCTTCAAGTATCCTTGCTTTTACCGCTGTTGAAGTATAGTTTCATTTGGAAGGGAGTAATTGGGCTAAATGCGGATATTCATTAAAAAAAGTCATCTCAAAAAGACTTTGAGATGACTTTTTACTGTTTGCTTTTTGTTGTATTCAAGTCAAAAAGAATCTTCTTTACTTTTTCAGGTAAGAAGCCAATTCGGCGGGAGTCACGTTTTTCGCCACAATCACCCCTTTGCTGTCCACCAGATAATTGGTGAAACCCTGCTTGAGGTCAAACGCGCGAAATGCCTCCGAATCGGAACCGTTCGTTTCCACAAAGCAGCGGACATCCTCTAGTCCATCCTGCTCTACCGTTGCATGGAATACCGATGCATAGCGGTCGAAGGAAACAGAGAGCATTTCCACTTGGCCCGTCTCGCCGGCCAAATGCGCCAATGCGGCATTGTTTTGCCTGGACACCGCATCGTAACTTGCCCAGAAGCTCAACAACGTATACCCTTCACGGGCGGAGTGCAGGTCGAGCGGCTGCACGGTGTCGCAAAGAACCAACGCAGGAATCTTGTCACCTTCCCGCAACTTCTCTGCATGAACATTCTCATTGCTGAACGCAAGAGAAATCAAAGAACTGAATACTAATACAACAAAAAACCATTTTACATTTTTAGTCATGTAATTTGATTTTAGTTAATACTATCCGGGACTGTCGTTCTACAGTGATTTCTTCCCGGAACATCGTTGGATAGAAAGCGTAACATTTGTGCCACTACTTCCCATTTTCGTTTTGAAATCGCTGCAAAGATAGGCATTTTAGGCTTTCATTGTATCTAAAAATAAGAAAATTTATGTTTTTCAGCATAAAAATCATCTCTTTTATGCTTGGCATTATCGTTTCTTTTTCGCATATTTAGGGCATGATTCCAATCGGGTTTTACAATCATTCATAAAAATAAGGATACGGATTATGAAACGTTTTCTTTTCCTATTAGGCTTACTCTTGAATGCCGTGTGGCTGCCGGCACAAGACACTTACCGTTATTTGGAACTGGTAAACGATACGGCCAAGAGACAAGAGATAAGACAATTTCTTACACGTACGCTTTCACCCCATACACAGGTTTGCTACCTGCATTACGCTGCATGGGGAGATTATTTCCGGATGTGGGGATTGCAGGAAAATGGGCATCGGAAGCAAGCCACACTTTATGCGATAAAGGGAAATGGCTTTTCTGCTCCCGATTCCACCTTCTGTAAACACAAGGTTGCGGTCTCCCTCTCTGTATGCCAAGCCGTACAACGTCTTTTCAAGAAGGCTATCCGGCTGGCGGAAGATACAGATTTCAACACAATGGGACTGGATGGCTACACATGTTATTTTGCGATACCCGATTCTGCGGACGCGTTTCATCTGACACAAATATGGGCACCTTTAACAGACAGTTCCTTCTGCCGGAAGCTGGTCGATTGGAGTGATTCTGTATTCCAACGTATCATGCATCACGAAACAGACTGGGAACAGACAGAGCATACAGCCAACCGGTTATGGGAAGAAATACAGAATGACCCGCTCCCCGAAGACCGTTTTCCTGCCTGGCACGGTATCTGGGCAAGAGGCTTGCTGACTCCCCGCGAAACGTTGGGCGATACGGCTCGTTTTGCCGGATATCCCACGATAGAAGCCTATTGTTACGATAACATGATTTATCCGGAAGAAATGCTGAAGCAAGGCAAGGGAGGCTATGCATTCTGCCAGCTTGACTTGGACACCTTAGGAATTGCCACAAACATCCTGACGATACAAAGCAGCCATGAGTCTTTTGCGGAGGAGGTGACACGTCTGCTCAGGCAAATGCCGCATGCTCTTCCGGCACTTGACAAACAAGGAAAGCCTGTCTCCTGCACGTATGGCATTTATGTGCAGTTCCGCCCTTATCGTTACCAGCGCCGTCTGAAAGAAAAACAGGAATGGGAAGCCCGTGCCGACTCGATGTTTGTCGATTATGATTCGTCTGCCAGTTTTCCGGGAGGCATGTATAAGCTGCAACAATACTTCAAGCAGAACCTGATTGAAGTTTATGGACAGGGCAATGCTTCAGGGGTACGAGGTGTTTACCGTTTCAAGATTACGGATTATGGTTATCCGGAAGAGGTAAAGGTGCTTCATCCCGGACCTTTCCCCGACTTTGACAAACAGGTGCTGCATTTCATCCGGAAAATGCCGCGCTGGACTCCTGCCATAGACTGGCATGCCTCTCCTTATACGTTTAAAGATTGTATCTGTACACTTCCGGTTCAGCTTCCATCCCGTCAGGTAAAGAAATGAACTTATACTCGTCAGCTAATGCACTTATGTCCATCAGCCGGCGCACCTATGTGCACAAGCCAACGGACATAAGTGCATCTTAAAACAGCAAATGCCCACAAATTACCCACAAATTGATGCGCTTGCCTAGTTTTCCAATCCGAAATCCGGTTCCGTATCAAAATAATCATGTATATTTGCAAAGAATAACAGTTTGAATAAATAAGCATGGACAGTACGAACACAGAACTCATCTTAATACGCATCAGCGGACTGGACCGTCCGGGACTGACGGCTTCCATTACCGAAATACTTTCGCGTTACGAAGTGGATATCATGGATATCGGACAGGCAGATATCCATAGTACGCTATCGCTGGGCATTCTTTTCAAATGCCGTGAAACAGATTCAGGCAACGTGATGAAGGACTTGCTGTTCAAAGCCTCCGAACTGGGCATTAACATCCGTTTTTATCCCATTTCGACGGAGGAATACGAGGAATGGGTCAACATGCAAGGCAAGAACCGCTACATCCTGACTTTGTTGGGGCGTAAGCTGACCGCCCAGCAGATAGCTGGAGCCACGGAAATTCTTGCCGCACAGGGGTTGAACATCGATGCCATCCGACGGTTGACGGGCCGTATTCCCTTAGATGAGCAAAAAGCGCGGGTACGTGCCTGTATTGAGTTTTCCGTACGAGGGACTCCCCATGACACCGAAGAACTGCAAAGCCAACTGATGAAGCTGAGCAACCAGCTGGAGATGGACTTCTCCTTCCAAAAGGATACGATGTACCGCCGGATGCGCCGCCTGATATGCTTCGATATGGACTCTACACTCATCAAAACCGAAGTAATAGACGAACTGGCGGAACGTGCAGGCGTAGGCGAACAGGTACGCGCCATTACCGAACGGGCGATGCGTGGCGAAATTGATTTCCGCGAAAGCTTTACAGAACGCGTGGCACTTCTCAAGGGATTGGATGAAAGTGTAATGAGGGATATTGCCGAACACCTGCCCATCACCGAAGGGGTAGAACGGCTGATGTACGTATTGAAGAAATACGGTTATAAAATTGCGATTCTTTCCGGAGGGTTCACTTATTTCGGCAACTACCTGAAAGAGAAATTCGGCATCGACTACGTATATGCCAATAACCTGGAAATCGTAGACGGAAAACTGACCGGACGCTATGTAGGCGACATAGTAGACGGAAAGCGAAAAGCGGAGTTGTTGCAGCTGATAGCACAGGTAGAAAACGTCGACATCGCACAGACTATCGCCGTGGGTGACGGAGCCAACGACCTGCCGATGCTGTCGATAGCAGGTCTGGGTATTGCCTTCCACGCCAAACCCAAAGTAAAAGCGAATGCACGTCAGTCCATCAATACCATCGGACTGGATGGTGTGCTGTATTTCCTAGGATTTAAAGACTCATACCTAGACGAACGTGCCAACAGTTGAATATAATAGAAACGATATATATGAAGTTTACTGAACTGAATTTGGAAGAGAGTGTCTTGGATGCACTCGATGCGATGAACTTTAAAGAATGTACTCCGGTGCAGGAACAGACCATCCCTGTCATTTTAGAGGGTAGAGACCTGATAGGCGTGGCGCAAACGGGTACAGGCAAAACCGCAGCTTATTTGTTGCCCGTCATCAACCAGCTGAGCAAGGGAGGATATCCTGCCGATGCCATCAATTGTGTGATTATGGCACCCACCCGTGAACTGGCACAGCAAATCGACCAGCAGATGGAAGGCTTTTCTTATTTTATGCCTGTCTCCAGTGTAGCCATTTATGGAGGTAATGATGGGGTACGGTTCGAACAGGAGAAGAAAGGATTGACACTGGGAGCCGATGTCGTAATTGCTACTCCGGGACGTCTCATCAGTCATTTGAGTCTGGGGTACGTCGATTTGTCGAAAGTCTCCTTTTTTATACTTGACGAAGCCGACCGGATGTTGGATATGGGTTTTTCGGATGACATTATGCAGATTGTGAAATACCTGCCCAAGGAAAGACAGACAATCATGTTCTCCGCCACGATGCCAGCCAAGATACAGCAACTGGCACAAAGCATCCTGCATGACCCTGCGGAAGTAAAACTTGCTGTATCAAAGCCTGCCGACAAAATCATTCAGGCGGCATACGTTTGCTACGAAGCGCAAAAGTTAGGCATCATCGAAAGCCTGTTCAAGCAACAGAAACCGGAACGGGTCATCATTTTCGCCTCTTCAAAACTGAAAGTGAAAGAGGTAGCCAAGGCATTGAAGCGACTCAAGTTGAATGTGGGCGAGATGCACTCCGACCTTGAACAAAGCCAACGCGACGAGATTATGCACGAGTTCCGCAACGGGCGCATCAATATGCTGGTAGCCACCGATATTGTGGCACGAGGCATTGACATCGATGATATCCGTTTGGTTATAAATTACGATGTGCCTCATGACAGCGAAGACTATGTGCACCGTATCGGACGTACGGCACGCGCCAACAATGACGGATGTGCCATTACGTTTGTCAGTGAAAATGAACAAACCCGCTTCAAACAGATAGAGGATTTCTTAGGGAAAGAGATTTATAAACTGCCTGTCCCAGCCGAATTGGGCGAAGCTCCCGTTTATGCCCCGCACACCAGCAGCCGGAACAAACCCGGAAACAAAAGAAAGGGAGGTTGGAAAAAACGCTCGTTCAACAACCGGCGGCCGCAAAAGAAAGGCGGAGGGAAATAATCCCCTGACGCGCCTCCTTAGCTTTTTAATTTATAAGTACCTTTTTCAGATAAAGAACTTACAGTTTAGAGCCTGTTTAAATTTTGCTCAGGTTAATTTTGCGAATAAAATCGGGGAAACAGACCGGAAACAAACGCAAAAGAACCTGATAGAATATTAGAAGCTGTTTTGAATTTATCGTGCGATGATTTGGGATGAGTTTTTGAGGCATTTCCGCTTCTGTGATGAGGAAGATAGCGGGCTATCTGACGAAGAACAGGAGCGAAAAGGACCAAAAAATCGCCCAAAGCACACACGAAAACGGATACATCAAGCCAAGAAAAACTTTTTGGAGAAATTCAAAACAGCTTCTTACTTTATTGGAAAATTTAAACAGGCTCTTATTTTATCATTGGGATATGAGACATAAGATAGCATGTGTGAACGACGAAATAATAATTATTCCACATGCTATTTTCACATATTCTCTTCTGTAAACAAGAACAAGGAACTTGGTTGAAACAAGTGTTCTACCATGCCCCTTGTTTATCTTGCTACCCCATACAAGCAATTACTCAACAGTAACTGCCGTTCCGCTAGCCGTAACCATTAACATTGAACCATTCACGGTTTCATAATCCAAGTCAACTCCTATGACTGCATTCGCACCCATATTTTGAGCCTGTTCCTGCATTTCACGTAATGCAGTGTCTTTGGCCTCACGGAGCACCTTCTCATAAGAGCCACTGCGTCCACCCACAATGTCACGAATACTGGCAAAAATGTCACGGAACACATTGGCACCAATAATGGTTTCGCCCGAGACGATTCCAAAATATCGGGTAACACGTTTACCCTCAACAATGTTTGTAGTTGTCAATAACATAAATTTCAAATTTTATTTGATAATCAGAAGTGGCGTGTTCGAATGGAATAGCATCTTGCGCGCTATGCTCGGATTGAACAGGCGGGCAAAGATGTTCCGCTTGTAATTGGACGTGCAAATAACATCAATCCGATTTTCCTGCACAAATCGGTCTAAATTATCCAGCAGATATTCTTCATCAACACTCAGATAGTTAAACTCAATGTCCGGATATTGTTTCTTGAAATATTCCTTAATTCCGGCAAGGGTAATTTCATTCCATTTCCGCTTCTCCTCGTGCGAATTAATGTGTATGAAAGTTACCTCAAACTGGTTATCCTTGAACGTTGTAATCAGCGAATCAAAAGCTATCAGGTCACGCTGGTCAAAACTCGTAAACAAAGCCACCTTGTGAATGTCTTCTATCGGTTTCGATGGAGCACGTTCTGGAATGGCATATACAAACGTCGGGCTGCGTTCAATAACTTCCGCCGTTACGCTGCCTATCAATTCCAGGTCTTTCTGGTGCTCGCCCCGCGTTCCCATCACGATGATAAGCGGCCTTTCGTGACGCGCATAGCTTAATATCTCCTCCTCCGGGATTCCTTCACGCAAGATACAAGTATATTTCACCCTCGGGCAAGTACCCTCTTCCATCTTCTTGTCAATGTCCTGAGTCAGTTTATTAATCTTTTGGTGAACATCTTCCAGCATACTCTTTATCGAAGGAATGTTTTCGACAGCAGGCACATCGAAATGGTCGGTAGCATACTGTAAACTAGGCATATAAATAGGCGTAAAATGTACGTGAAGCAACACGACTTCCGCCTGCATCCGTTCAGCCAGATGGAAACCGAACTCACAGGCTTTCAACGAATAGTCTGAAAAGTCTACCGGAATCAGCACTTGCGGTGAACCTACAGGTTTAGGTGATTCCTCATGCAAGATTTCAGACGAAAGCCACGAAGAACTTTCAATGACCTTCAATGCCTTGGGCAAATCACTCTCTTTGATGCGTACCCTCACGCCGGCAGATATGACCGGCTGAATCAGATTGACATTGTGAATGTATGACTCTATGCCTTCGTTTTCCAATACGGACTGAAGGATTTGAGCTTTCGAGTACGTCAGAATAGCTAATGTAACAAGTTTATCTTCCATAACTCAAAATTTAATAGTTTATAAAAAACTCACCACAGATGCACTAAGAAATTCCGTTTCCATCCGTGCAATCTGTGGTGAACACTCTTTTCAGGCATCCTGTTGCTCTCTCAAAATAGCAAGAGCCTTGTCAAGTACAGTCGTGTCATCCAACATTACCAGCCCTCCATCCGGCCCCGGCTCCAAATGGATGCCCACGCTTTTACCGTCTTTAAAATTATGTCCTCCAAAGAAATTACGCACCGTTTCCACACTTAGGTTCAGCTCATCGGCTATACGGTGCATACTCCCGCTTGGCAGTGAATCCTTGATTTTACGAAGTTCATTAAAAGTTATCGTTCTGTTCATAGTAGTCAAAATTTTAAAGTTAGACAAATCATTTAGTTAATTCACGATATAAATGTAATAAAATTATATGAAACAGCAAATATTTTTCTCCATTTTTTCTCCCGGAAAGAAAATTTATACTTCCTGCAGCATTAATTTATGCATTTTTGTCGCTTGTCACATTTGTCAAGCCGGATTTGTGCCCGTACACTTTATATCCATCAGCTTTTTTTCCAAGCCAAACCAGAACATCAGTTTAGTCCGATAATCCAAGCCACATGGCTGCCTTGCTTGTAAGATTATTAATCTTCACGCCGAAAGATTATTAATCTTACAGCCTGAAGATTAATAATCTTACAAACGATGCAGCTATATTGCGGAGAAAACAAAGCTTGCTTGTCATGCCGGATGTGTAATCCGGCGTAATTGAAGAAGCGGATTTATAATTCAGCGTGACACTGGCAACAGGAGTGATACCGACAGTGTATATTTCATTAAAATGCACAATTCACATCGTTCAAAGTATATCAAAAATGGAGCCCCTTAGACAGCACCATACCGCCCACTACGATGTACAGACAAGTAATAAGCAGTGCTGTATAGAACATACGGATGTCATCCACTTCAAAACCGGTGGCTGTATATTGCCCCGAAATATACTTGGGACATTCGAAATACTTGCAAGCAACAAAACGATAAGCCGCATAAACAATGACGGCAATCACGCTTCCAGCCAAGGCACCGCACAGCACATCGCCCGGATAATGCACGCCCAGATAAATGCGTGAATAGGAAGGAACCGCAGCCCACAGAAACATCACACACGTAAGCCAACGATTGCGAATCAATAATGAAATGAACGTAGCGAAAGCAAATGTGTTGGCTGCATGGCTGGAAATAAAGCCGTATTGTCCTCCCCGATAACCATTCACCACATCCACCAAGTACATCAGATTGGGATCCTGAGCTGGACGGAAACGATGAAAATAAGGTTTGCACAGACCGGAAGCAAACTGGTCGGCACATGTAATAACTACAGCCACCATCACAACGATAAACAGAGCATGAAGCAACTTGGTGTTTTTAAAGATGATATAAATCAACACAATAGCTGCCAGCAGCCAGGTTTTCGTGTCGGATACCACCCACATCACCCCGTCCCAAAACAACGAACCGCTTCCGTTCAGTGCCAAAAGCAGCTGTTGGTCGACTTCAATAAGTTGCTGTATGTCCATAATCAATCACTTCATGCATAAATCACAGGGACACGCCTATGCCGTGCTCTCCATCAATGCTATCCCGCAAATCCGAAAAAGACAGTGTTCCCTGTGCCCGGTTTCAGATTCAATTTTCATATCACTTCGATAGAAGTTGTGGGAAGCCAGCCTTCCTTACCATCTTCCAGCCGGATTTCCTTCCACCCTTTCATCGAATTGTCTTCAATATATACTTTCGTACCTTCGTGCAGCACGAACAAATCGGTACCACTTTCGTTAGGCGTACTTTTTACGGTTATCGTTGGTTCCATCACAATGGCACTCTTGCGGTCTATTACCTTGTTTTTTTGCCCACCAGCAAAAATATTAGCGCACACACATACGACAAGGAACAGCACGGCAGCGATGAATCCTACTTTCTTCAATATCAAACGATTGCCAAAAATGTACAGTGCCAACCCAGCCAACAAAAGCAAGAAAGCAACAATACCTGTTGTACCCCATTCTTTTTCGCTCATCAAGTTGGTGATGTTTTTCATCCACGTCACGATGAACACTTCACTGGTAGGAGTTATCTGGTCAACAGTCTTACTACGCGCCAAATCAAGATTGAAACGGATGTCGGCATCTCCTGGATTCAGCAACAATGCCCGTTCATAGTTCAGCACCGCTTTGGCTATGTTTTTCGTCTTGTAATAACTGTTGCCCAAGTTGTAATACAGAGCTGCCGACTCACCTTCATCAGCCAATACCGACTCGTATATCTTGATGGCATCTTCAAACTTGTTTTCCTGATAAGCCTTGTCGCCTTCCACTTTCGTGGCTGCAACAGCCAATTGCATTGCGCCTATCAAAAAAACGAACAATATAGACAGTTTTTTCATATCCGGTTTCTCCTTAATTAATTTAATGTTTGATACTGTTCTCCATCTTACCGATGGCATCCACCGAAGTGGCATACACTTTATCCATTGCCTCGTTCTCATCACCTGGTGCATAGCGGGCGAACTCGCATTCATTCAAGGCGTTGATGAATGTCTTTGTCACGTCTTCGGCAACTCCGTGCTTGGTCAGTTCTGCTTCAATGTTATCTTTTGAGAGTTGCGAGACCGGAATACTCAACTTATCGCTGATATATCCCCACAAAGCTTTCAACACTTCATCGTAAAACTCATTTTTCTTATTCTCTGCCAACAACTTTCCTGCCAACTTCATGCGCTTAGTGGCTACTTTGTTAGCTTTCTTGGTCTTCACCTTTGCTACATTGGCGTTCTCGGCCGCCTGCTTGCGGAAGAAAACGACCAGTGCTACAAACACAATAAACGGAATAAGATAACCCAGCCAATATCCCATAGTACCGAAAAAGACTTCGCCTTTCGGGGTAAGTGTCGTATCGCCCAGCTTGATGAAACGTACATCCTGTCCCAATACCTTTACGTTTTCCTTATTAGTAAAGTCAGCTATCACCTGGTCGGCATTACCTTTACCTTTTTCCACCTTCAAATCGTATGCCTCAGTTTTCAAGGTCTTATACGACTGACTCTTTAAGTCAAAATAAACAAATTCCACCGGAGGAATAGTAAAATTGCCGGCATGACGCGGAATAGCAAGATACTCAATAGTTTGCGTACCAGACAATCCTGCACGCGAGACATCGAAATTGTTGGTCACTTTCGGATCATATACTTCAAAATCTTCGGGGAATTTCACTTCCGGACTGGTGATAAGCTTCATATTGCCTGCTCCCTTGATGGTAAGCTTGATGGTCACAGCATCATTGGTCTTCACTTCTTTCGCGTTGATAGAAGATGTCATTGTAAACTCTCCTACTCCTCCTGAAAAGTTCGCTGGCTTAACAGGAAGAGGTTTAACGTTGATGACCACTTTCGGAGCCACAATTTTTTTCTTCACTTCAATATATCCTCCTCCATTGAAGAACGCATCAAAGGGATCATCCGAAATGGTCTGCTGAGCCACGACTCCATCAAAAGTGACAGCAGGAATCTCCAGCTTGCCTGTCTGTTGCGGGAATAAGACATATTGACGCCAAATGATTGTGTTGTAATTACGCCCATTATAGTGCTCCATCGAATATTGCTTCTGCTGGGGCAGTTGGATTTCCTGCATCTGGAAACCCTTCATATCCGGCATGTCCTCCATCAGCTGGCGCAAATTTACCGACGTATAGACTTTATAAGTCAACAAGATAGCTTCTTGCTCATAGACAGTAGTCTTTGATGCAGTAGCTGTAATGAACAAGTCTTTATCGGTAATTCTGCTTCCGGCTATCTGTCCGCGCGACGATGACGAACCGCCTCCTCCCTGATTAGCCTGCGAATTGCCAGCCGTCTGGTCGGGCGGGAGCACCTTGATGGTGAGCGCATTCGAAAACACTTTTTCTCCGTCCACCTCAATGCTGGCAGCCGGAATGGTATATGTACCTTCCTTGCCTGCCATCAAGATGTAAGTGTATGTGATGGAACTGCTCGAGGACACCTTTCCGTTAATGATTTGCGTACTGGACTGTTGCGAACGAGTAGGTCCCATCAACACATCAAATCCTTTGATGGATGGAGCCAGAAAATCTTTCACTTTTTGTGTATTTACTGTAAATGTCAGTCGGAACTGGTCGCCACTTACCACAACTTCAGGTGCGTTGGCAGTAAGCGTTGCTCCATTCTTTGCCTGCATCGGCAAAGCCGCAATGACTAACAGTAGTAAGAAGATAAGTTTTCTCATTGTGTATTATTGTTTTATTTACAGTTGGCTAAATTTTCCGGTTTCTTACCAGTCTTTTTCCAGCTTTCGCCCTTCCACGCGGACACCTTTTTTCACTTTGTCCTGCACGTTCTTTTCATCCTGCATTGCAGCTCTCAGCAACTGTTCGGCATTTTCCTTCGACATTTGGTTCTGCTGCTGTTGCTGCTGTTGCTGATTCTGCTGTTGCTGATCTTTCTTTTGTTGGTCTTGCTGGTCTTTATTCTGTTGTTTTTCGTCTTGCTTCTGGTCTTGCTTCTGTTGCTGTTGTTGATCCTGTTGCTGATTTTGCTGCTGGTCTTTCAATTGTTTTTGTGCCAAAGCAAGGTTGTAACGCGTTTCATTGTCTTTCGGATTGTTTCGCAAGGCTTCCTTATAAGCTTCAATGCACTGTGGCAACTGTTTCGATGATTGCAGAATGACACCCATATTATGGTAAATCTGTGCCAGCTTCATTTTATCTTTCTCCACATGCCGTGCAGCCTCATATTGCTCCATTGCCTCCTTGGCCTTTTGTTGCATCAGCAACGAATTTGCCAGGTTATACATTGCATCGGTCGACTTTGGCTCCAGTTCCAAAGCCTTACGGTAATCCACTTCTGCCTTCACATAAGTGCTATCTTTGTAAAGCTTGTTGCCACTCCGCAAATAATCGCGTTCGCTTTTCTGACAATAAGCAGCGACCGATACGAGCATGAATCCAAGCAGTAAAATATATCCTTTTCGTCCCATAATCAATCCTGTTTAAATAGTTTCACGTTCTTGAAGAGCGGATTTCTCCGTTCCAGTATCATCAAGTCGACAGCTAGCAAAAGCAAAGCCATCCATGCCAAAACCTGGAATTGTTCGTCAAACTCGGTAAATACTTGTGTCTCCACATCCGCCTTTGCCAATTTGTTGATTTCGGCATTCAAAGCACGTTCGGCATTATTAGTATTATCCACACGTACATACATCCCGTTTCCCGCTTTAGCAATCTCCTGACACATCTGCTCATTTAAACGAGTGATAATGACATTGCCATCTTTATCACGACGATATTCATTATTGCTGCCTGCCGGAATAGGAGCACCATCGGGTGACCCCACTCCCAATACAAACACACGTACTCCTTGCTTGGCTGCCTGTTGTGCTGCTTCCACCGCTCCTCCTTCGTGGTTTTCACCATCAGTAATAAGCACGATGGCACGTCCCACCCCCGTATTTGGTGTAAAACTCTTCATTGCCAAGTCAATAGCACCACGAATATCAGTTCCTTGAGTAGAAATAAGCGACGGACTGATGGTTTCCAAAAACATCTTGGCCGATATATAATCACTGGTAATAGGCAACTGGGTAAAGGCTTCACCGGCAAAGACAATCATAGCCACTTTGTCATTGTTGAATGTCTCGACTAAACGTGAAATAAGTTTTTTTGATTTTTCCAGCCTACTGGGTGTCACATCTTCTGCCAGCATTGAATTCGAAATGTCCAGTGCCACGACAGTTTCCACTCCCTGCCGTTTCACAGTTTCCATTTTAGATCCGAATTGCGGACGTGCCAGCATGAATATGACCATTGCCAATGCTGCGAACACCAGCCAAAACTTAACATCGGGACGACACTTCGATACGTCAGGCATCAGATACGCCAATAATTCCGGATCACCGTACTGACGGATTTTCTTACGCCTGCGCCAGTTGGAATACAAGTACAGTCCAATCAGTACCGGCAATACAAATAGCAAATATAAATATATGGGTTCTCCAAATCGAAACATAGCTTTTCTTTTTTAAGGTATTTTCTTTAATACAGTATTACGCAAGACAAGCTCAAGCAAAATGCACAAGAATGCCACCAAGGCAAAAGGCAGATAGGCCTCCTCACGCTTGCTGAATTCTTTCACGTTCAGTTTGGTCTTTTCCAACTTGTCAATCTCGCGGTAGACTTCTTCCAACTTAGAGTTGCTTGTGGCACGGAAGTAGTTTCCGTTCGTAGTACCAGCTATCTGGATCAGAGTCTGCTCATCTATTTCCACGGGCACGTTCACATATTGGATACCCGCATAAGTAGGCATCGGATAAGGTGCCGTTCCATTTGTTCCCACCCCGATGGTGTACACCCGAATACCGAACTGCTTGGCTATTTCGGCCGCCGTCAGTGGTGAAATATCTCCTCGGTTATTGCTGCCATCAGTCAACAGAATAATCACTTTCGACTTTGCCTTACTGTCCTTCAGGCGACTGATAGAATTCGCAAGCCCCATACCGATAGCTGTTCCGTCCTCAATCAACCCACGTTGTGCAATGTCACCCTTAATGCTGTTGAAAAGATTCAGCAACACAGCATGGTCGATGGTAAGCGGACATTGCGTAAATGCTTCTCCGGCAAAAATAGTCAGCCCAATATTATCGTTGGGACGCCCGTTGATAAATTCGGCAGCTACTTTCTTTGCTGCTTCCAGACGATTGGGTTTCAGGTCTTCGGCAAGCATACTGGTTGAAACGTCAACCGACAGCATGATGTCTATACCTTCTATCTCCGTGTTTTGCCAGTTGTCGGTAGTTTGCGGACGCGCCAGCACCAGCACAATCATCACAAAAGCCGCAATGCGCAACAAGAAAGGCGCATGAAGCAAATACAATTTCCAGCTTCGTGGTGCATTCATGTACATGCGGGTCGTGGAGACCTGCATAGTAGGCTCTGTTTTTTTTCTTCGCATAAAATACCACACAATGTAAGGTATCAGCAGGAGCAACAAAAACAGGTATTCAATATTTGCAAAAATCATAGTCTCTACAGTTTAATTAATTAGAAGAACAAATCGATGATATGCCGGACCACCAAGTATATACATATCACAGCACCGATACTTACAACGGCAATGCTACATATCAAGGCGATACGTCCTCGTTTCGAACGTTTTTCTTCTACACGGATTTCGGTCGGTTCTTTCTTTGCATTCGGATCTTCTTCCACCTTGGTCTGGTTTATGAAATCGATGGCATTCACCAAATTCATATCGTTTTCATTCATCAGCGGCGCATGTTTGGCAAACTTCACCAAATCGGCCGTTTCGAATAAGAGTTTCAGGTCGTCAATGGAACGTTGATCTTTTTCTTCCAACAACCGGTCAATAATTTCAGTCGAAGTCATTTCCATCGCATTAAATCCGAAACGCTCCTTGATATATGTACGGATGGCCTCGGTCAACTCCGTATAATACAGCTTCGGGTCATCGCGTTGCACTTGCTTGTCCGCCTTTATCTCTTCTATCTTTTTCATTGCGACCTGATGAGGAGGCAATTTAGGCTCTATCTTGATAATCTTGATAATCGGCTTGTTGTCACGATAGCGTATGACGAGAAATACAGCCAAAGCACCCAGTATCAGCATCAGAATACCCGAATAGACCAATGGAGCTACATCGTCCCATGTGATGGGTACTTCACGAATAGCTTTCGGACCGAAGAACTGGTCAGGATGTAACGTGTCTACCGGAATGGAATACACTTTCAATGCCAAAGCTTTCGAAAAATAAGGTGTGCCGTTCACCTTCACTTCGAAGGGAGGTAAATAATACAATGCCGAATCAAACGAAGTAACCGTATATTCCTGCGAAATCAGCCATCGTTTGTTTTCATTCAGCAATTGAGTGTCTGGTTTGGCTACATCCAACACTTCCACACCTCTTACCAACGTATCACGCAGCAAGGGAAGCTGCAACTTCTGATTGGCATCCATACTGACCTGAAGTTTGATTTTCGCCTGCTCACCGATAAGCAGCTGCAACGAGTCGATGGTAGCATCCACCGTCACTTGTGCCTTTACTTCCGGAAAAGCAAAAAACAACAACGCCAGCACGCATCCCAGCATTTTCAGCAGCTTCTTGCTACATATATATAATAATGTGTGTTTCATAATCTGTCACTCTCAATTTCGTTTCGCAAATAAAGTAAGCAACGCCTTTACATAATCTTGGTCGGTTCGCACCGAAACCGAATCCACATTACTGTGTGTAAAAATACCGGACAGCTTCTGCTGACGCTCCAACCACCAGGCATGATGAGCATTACGCAAAGCCTTGGACGAAGTGTCTATCCATTGTTCATGACCCGTCTCGGCATCATGTACTTTCATCAATCCCACATTGGGCAATTCTTCCATACGACGGTCATACACTTGCACAGCCACAACATCGTGCTTGCGATTAGCTATGGTCAGCGCATTCTGATAATCGTGCTCATCAATGAAATCGCTCAACATAAAAGCTGTACACCGTTTTTTCAACACGTTAGTCAAGTATTCTATCACACACTGAATATTGGTACGCGTGCTGGTAGGCTGAAAATCCAATAATTCGCGAATGATGTACAAAATGTGCTTACGTCCCTTTTTGGGTGGAATAAACTTTTCGATACGGTCAGAAAAAAAGATAACACCGATTTTATCATTGTTCTGGATGGCAGAGAAAGCCAATGTGGCAGCTATCTCGGTCACCATATCTTTTTTCAACTGATGCACCGTACCAAAATCCAAGCTGTTCGACACATCGACCAACAGCATTACAGTCAGTTCCCGCTCTTCCTCAAACACCTTGACAAAAGGTTTGTCGAAACGAGCGGTCACATTCCAGTCTATGTCGCGCACATCATCTCCGTATTGGTACTCGCGAACTTCAGAAAAAGCCATTCCCCTCCCCTTAAAGGCCGAGTGATATTGTCCTGCAAAGATATTGCTAGACAATCCGCGGGTTTTAATTTCAATCTGACGTACCCGTTTTAACAACTCACTTGTTTCCATCTGTTTCATTTACAATTAACAACCTACAATTTACAATGAACAACTTACCTAATGGAGAAATTACATCCGCTCATTTGTTAATTGCTCCTTGTTAAACCGGTAAAAGGCACGTATGCTTGCACCTGTTTGCGTGTAAGCATACGTCAATTTATAGTGCATAGCAATCAGGGTACTTCTACCTTATTCAGGATCTTGCTGACTATTTCATCCGAAGTGACATTTGTCGCTTCCGCCTCATAAGTCAACCCGATACGGTGCCGCAACACATCGTGTGCAATGGCACGTACATCTTCGGGGATAACGTATCCACGACGCTTGATGAAAGCATAGCTACGTGCAGCCAATGCCAAATTGATGGAGGCACGTGGCGAACCACCAAAACCAATCAGATTTTTCAAGTCTTTCAAATCGTATTTTTCAGGATAACGGGTAGCAAACACAATGTCGGCAATGTATTGCTCGATTTTCTCGTCAAGGTATACCTGACGCACTACCTTACGTGCCTCAATGATATCTTCAGCCTTCAGGATAGGACGCACCTGAATCTTTTCTCCGGAAATATTCTGACGAATGATTTTCTTTTCTTCTTCCAACTTCGGATAGTCAATAATCACCTTCAGCATGAAACGGTCCACTTGTGCTTCAGGCAACGGATAAGTACCCTCCTGTTCTATTGGATTTTGGGTAGCCATTACCAAAAATGGTGAAGGCAGGTCGAACGTCTCTTTGCCCAGTGTCACCTGGCGTTCCTGCATGGCTTCCAGTAAAGCACTCTGCACTTTTGCCGGTGCACGGTTGATTTCATCCGCCAAGATGAAATTGGCAAAAATAGGTCCCTTGTTAGTGACAAACCGTTCATCTTTCTGACTGTATATCATCGTACCAAGGATATCGGCAGGCAATAAGTCCGGAGTAAATTGGACACGGCTATATTTTGAATCTATTAATGAAGCAAGTGTTTTGATTGCCAAAGTCTTTGCCAATCCCGGAACACCTTCCAACAAGATGTGTCCATCCGACAACAAGCCAATCAGCAAGGATTCCACCAAATGTTTCTGTCCTACAATCACTTGGTCCATACCAGTCATCAGGTTAGTAACAAACGCACTTTCGCGTTCTATTCGTTCATTCAATGCACGAATATCAATAGCTTCAGCCATAGTTTTTCTTTATTTTTTATATGTTAAGTATTCTGTTTTTCTTATCGGCCTCAAAAGTACGGCATAATATTAACAGGAACAACTAATTTTTATTAAAAAAAGTAGCTGCCTTTCTGCATTTAAATCTTATTGGACTAAAGTTTTTTAAAATGGTCTTCATCGCTTCGGAACCAGCTTCGGAACACGTATGGAAGTACCTACAGGAATATCGTTGACATCTTTCAATATTTCCCGGTTGTAACGGGCAAGGTAAGTCCACAAATTCTTGTTACCATAATATCGCAAGGCAAGACGAGCCAAACTCTCTCCCCTGCGAAGTGTATGCGTGGCCAGTGTTCCTACAATATCATAGCGTACTGTATCCGACAAACAGAGCGGAGAAGATGGCAATCCGACCGTTTCACGATGTTTAGAAGCAGGCAAGCTGTCTACTGTCATAGCCTGTTCAGACACAACCGTACCCTTCAGTTCTTGTCGTGTTTCAGACAACACCTTTACTACTGAGTCAGGTATATATCGTCTGCCGGAAAACAAGACCCAACCCATAATACCGCCTATAATAACACCGATCAATAAAACGGAAGCAATAAAACACCAAGGCAAGCGCGGTTTCTGTTTTTGTTTTTCTACATCAAAGCGGTTTTCCGGAAACAAAGGTACAGGCTCATACTTCTCTTCTTCTGTTTCCGGCTTCATACCTTCTGTCTGTTGCAACGGTTCCGGATGTACTTCCGGTTCAAACGCAGCAGGTTCTCTTTCATCCGAAGCAGGAATTTCCATCTGTGCCTCTTCCGAGGCAATGGCTTTCTCTTCTTCCTCTATCATATCATCGAAATGAGTAGACTCATTCAACAGAACGGTTTCAAAGTGACTGAACGGCTTGTTGACCAACTCACGCATAGATACATCCGGCATAAACGAAAGACACGATCTTCCAGCATTCCCGTCATCGGAATCTATCAGCTTGAAGGTTCCCAAACCTTTAATTTTCACATATTTGTCGGTTGCCAATGTTTCTTTTATCAAGGCGAAAAAAGCTTCGACAAACGCTTCTGCATCTGCCTCTTCCATCTGGTGGCGTTGCGCCAACAACATCACCAGTTCTTCTTTTGTGAATTTATCATCCATTAGCAAACGAACTGTTTTTATGTTTTTCTAACTCATAAGAAGCCGGTTCAAATATCAATACAAGTTTCGGAGGTACCAAAAAACGTTGCTTGGACGCCGGGTTATACACAATCCGTTCCAACTCTTTCTTTACACTGAATGTACCGAAACCGTCGAAATCCAGCCTTTTCCCTTCCTGTAACTGTTCGCCCATAATGTCTACCATCGAAGCAATTAACTGTGCTGCATCCTTATTGGTATATCCCAACCGGCGTGACAATTCTCCTGTCAACTCCTTGTTATTCATAGTCTTATTTTACGCTAGAATTTCCGATAACAGTTGACGAGCTGACAAAGTAGAAAACCTTACCAACTCGTCAACCGTTAATTATCAACTAATTATTTCAGCATATAAATCAAAATCATCGGCATCATAAACTTTCACGCGGTGAAAAGAACCTATATGCAAGATTTTGCCTTCATCTTTCACCAATACTTCAGGATCTACCTCTGGCGAATCAAATTCGGTCCGGCCCACATAATATTCACCTTCTCTACGGTCGATAATAATCTGGAATTCTTTACCGATTTTGGCATGACACTGCTCGTTTGAAATTTCCTGCTGAATTGCCATCAGTTCGTCCAGCCGGCGCTGCTTCACTTCTTCCGCAACATCGTCTTTATAGTGGCGTGCCGAATACGTACCCTCTTCTTCCGAATAGGCAAATGCCCCCATACGTTCGAACCGGGCATGACGCACAAACTCTTTCAACTCCTCGAAATCTTGCTCAGTCTCACCTGGAAATCCTACCATCAACGTGGTACGCAAATGAATACCCGGCACTTCATGGCGGAACTGCTCAATCAAAGCGTAGGTTTCTTCTTTCGTAACATGACGGCGCATCCGTTGTAACATATTATCACTGATGTGTTGCAAGGCAATATCCATGTACTTGCACACATTACTGTGCTCACGCATCACACGAAACAAATCTTGCGGGAAATGTGCCGGATAAGCATAATGCAGGCGAATCCATTTCACACCCGGAATTTCAGCCATCTGTTCAATCAATTGCGGAAGCATTTGCTTCTTATAAAGGTCAATACCGTAATAAGTCAGCTCTTGCGCTATCACCTGAAACTCTTTCACTCCTTGTGCAACAAGCAGGCGCACTTCATCCAGAATTTCCTCCATCGGGCGCGAGACATGCTTGCCTGTAATGATAGGTATGGCACAATAGGCACATTTCCGGTCACACCCTTCCGAAATCTTCAGGTATGCATAATGCTTGGGAGTTGTCAAGTGACGTTCGATGGCACATTCAGAATGGTAAGTCTTACCCAAGTCGGCAAGCAACTCGTTCCAGTTAAACTTTCCATAAAACTTATCCACCTGAGGAATTTCCACTTGCAAATCTTTCAAGTAACGCTCTGACAAACACCCCATAACGTAGAGTTTCTTCAACCGCCCTTCTTCTTTAGCTTGGCAAAATTCTAAAATCATGTTGACAGACTCTTCCTTGGCATCGCCGATAAACCCACAAGTGTTGATGACCGCAATTTCTCCTTGTGGATTTTCACTGTCATGTGTCACCCTATAACCGTTCAATTCAAGCTGCTTCATCAGTTTTTCCGAATCAACCAGGTTCTTCGAACAGCCCAAAGTGATGATATCAATCGTATTTTTTCTCATTCAACTTTACTTATTTGTTTCCAAACAGTGAATCCACAAATTCGCGGCGGCGGAATATCTGCAAATCTTCCATGCCTTCGCCCAGCCCGATGTATTTCACTGGAATCTTAAACTGGTCAGAAATACCGATTACGACACCTCCTTTGGCAGTCCCGTCCAGTTTGGTAATAGCCATTGCATTGACTTCTGTTGCCAATGTAAACTGTTTAGCCTGCTCGAAAGCATTCTGTCCCGTAGAACCATCAAGCACCAGCAACACTTCATGAGGAGCATCAGGCACCACCTTCTTCATCACATTCTTGATTTTGGTCAATTCGTTCATCAGGCCGATTTTATTGTGCAGTCGTCCTGCCGTATCAATGATGACCACATCGGCATGATTTGCCACTGCCGAACTTAATGTGTCAAATGCCACCGAAGCAGGATCAGAACCCATTTTTTGCTTTATAACAGGCACCCCTACCCGTTCGCCCCATATCACGAGTTGTTCTACAGCAGCTGCACGGAAAGTATCGGCAGCTCCCAAATAGACCGACTTGCCGGCTTTCTTAAACTGATAGGCAAGCTTGCCGATAGTGGTGGTCTTTCCTACTCCGTTTACGCCCACTACCATGATGACGTATGGCGTCTTTCCTGCGGGAATATCAAAATCATCTGCATCTACCGTATTGTTTTCAGTCAGCAGGGCTGCTATTTCCTCACGCAAGATGTTGTTCAGTTCTTCGGTATTGATGTATTTGTCTTGTGCCACACGCTTCTCGATGCGCTTGATGATTTTCAGCGTGGTTTCCACACCTACGTCCGAAGTAATCAGCACTTCTTCCAGATTGTCCAGCACTTCGTCATCTACCTTGGATTTGCCTGCCACAGCCCGGGCTATCTTGCTAAACACGCTCTGCTTGGTTTTCGACAATCCTTTGTCCAACGTTTCCTTCTTTTCCTTCGAGAAAAAACTAAATATTCCCATACGATATGTCTTTATGTTATCTGCTATGTTTGTGCAAATATACGGATTTTTCTCAAAAACAAACGAATGAGTTTATTAGTTTGTCAAGGCAAACACATCTAAATTATACAGATTATCCGATTCCGGAAAAAAGATTATCCCATTTTAGAAAGATGATTATCTGCTTCAATACAAAATCTGCCCTTAAAAATCGTACCGTACATGAATGAAACAAAAAAGCCTTGCGGCTTCCGGCGTTTATTACAACAGCAGATAGCTGCAAGGCTTCATTGAAAATCTATATCAAATAAATCAATATCCCGGGTTTTGAGTCCAATGCGGATAGGTATTCAGCACATCTCTGTGCAAGGGGAATATACGACAAGTCTTTTCGAAACGTGCTGTCGGGAAATCTTTCTTATGGAAACCATATTCGTTTTCAAACGTTCCGAAACGAATCATATCATTTCTACGCCAGTTTTCATCAAAAAATTCCCTTCCACGTTCGTCCAACAAATCTTGCAAAGAAGGAGTTGTAGCCAGAAGTGGAGCCTGGGCATATTCCCGGATTTGATTGAACAGACTCATCGCTGTCTCACCATTAGTAGCCGTACCACCTCGAACAATGGCTTCCGCCTTTGTCAGCAAGATATCTGCATAACGGAATATCGGCAAGTCATTCGACTGGTTTCTTCCATTCTTGTAATCGTCATCAATCACAAAAAACTTCACCGAACGGTAGCCTTGGCTATATCCTTTTGTGTTATCACCTACTCCCAATTGCACATCGTCAGGGATTTCAAGCGAAACAGTTTGAGTCAGCACAATAGGTTTGCCGTTTTCATCCAAAGCTATTTCCGAAGTCGGCTGGTAAGTATTCGGGTCATAAACATGTACAGTATCGCCAATTACGCTGTTATTACGTATGTCACCTTCCAAACAGAAAAGACGTGAGAATTCAGGATTCATCGTAATATATCCGCCTGCAGAATTGCTTAACTTCATACCATAATAACTTTTTTCAACATCTCCTGCATTCTTCCAGGTACGTGCCCGCCCGTATTGCATACCTGTAGCAGTATATGTATCATACGGCATGGCATAGATAAAATCTTCTACTTGCGAACCATTATCGGGGCCAAACTTTTCAGCGTAAGGCATTGAACCTAAATTGAATTTGCCGGATGCGATAATATCATCACAGATTCTGATACAATCATTCAGTTTTTCATTCTCAGCTGTAGCAGCTTCATATTGCTCAACCGAAGAAGCTGTATACACAGCCCAGTTGATATACAACTTTGCCAACAAAGCTTCTGCCATCCATTTAGTCGGCTTACCATAGGTATTGTCACTGACTTCATCGGTGAGTTGAGGAATGATTTCCAATAATTCACTTTCAATCCAACGGGCGACTTCTGCACGTGGAGCACGTACTACTTCATCATTCGTTACAGGCAGGTAATCCAAAATAGGCACATCTCCCCAGCAGTCCATAATAATGAAAGTGAAAAAAGCACGCATTGCCCGCGCAGGAGCGATATCGGCAGGGGCTGCTTCTTCGCCTCCCAAATCACGGATTACCGTATTGGCTTTGGTAATGCCGCTGATAACCGTAGGCATCCAGTCAATCGATGCGTCTTCTGTTCTAAAATCGTGAAGGCTCGGATGGGAATAACAACCACTGTCGTACCAGCCTCCTCCGTATGAAACAGCTGTATATTCATCGCTCGACAAAGACATCGCTTCCATATAACGACGTCCGAATACATCACGCAAATGGAAATAAACATCCGCGTTCTTCGCCTCTACTGCAATATCATTTATTGGATATTGAGTATATTGAGACTCTATATTTACATCCAAGTCTGTACATCCAGCAAGTAAAGCGGCAGTACAAATCGCATATAATGATTTTATATTCATTTTCATAATTGTAAGTCTGTTGATAATTAGAAATTAACTTTTAAACCAATCATAGTGGTACGGGTATGCGGATAAGCGCTCCAACGGTAATCAACACCAGGAGCTAAGCCACCCATGTTTACTTCAGGATCAAGCCCCTTATAACTAGTGATAGTGAATACATTGTTGCAAGTAATGTATAATTGTGCATTCTTCAACCAATTGTCAAAGTTTTTGAACGTATACCCCAACGTCAGAGTGGACAGACGAAGGTATGAACCGTTTTCAATGAAACGGTCAGAAGGACGATTATTAGATGTATCTGTAGCCGGACGTTCGTAAAGGAATTCTCTCAGCACATTCTTACCGTTCGAAAAGTTTTCCGGACTGGTATAGTTAGCACGTGAACCATTGTAGATATCATTGCCGAATACACCGGTAAAGAATACCGTTGCATACCAATTCTTCCAAGAGAAAGTGTTATTCCATCCAAAGTTCAGCTTGGGTTGTGCGCAACCGGTAATGGTACGGTCCTTATCGCTGGGGTCAGTGGTCGTTTCTCCCGTACGTTCTCCTGTTTCTTCATCTCTTACATAATAAGTAGCGATTCCGTTTTCATTATATCCGGCAAATTCAAAGGTATAGAATGTTCCGAGAGGTTCACCTTCCAAGATACGTTGGGTATAACCATTGGCAGAAACACCGGCTACCATCGGGTCACCCTGTGTAAATAAAGACACTTCGAATTGATCGTTTGACAATCTGTCTACAGTATTTTTATTGTGAGACAAGGTAACCGTCGTGCTCCATTCGAAATCCCGAGTACGTACAGGAACAGCATTAATAGAAAATTCGATACCTTGATTGGTTATTTCACCTACATTGGCCTGGATATCGCCGAATGGATAAAGACTGGTAGAAACCGGATAATTCCAAATCAAGTCCTTGGTCTTTTTGTTATACCATTCGATGGTACCATTCAAACGGCCGTTGAAGAAAGCATAATCGATACCGATGTTAAACATTCCGGTAGATTCCCATTTCAAGTCAGGATTGGCGTTCTTGGTAGCCGCCAACGTACGCCAACTCTTGCCGTTGTAAGTAAAGAAGCCCGATGCACCGTAGGTTTCATACGGGGTATAAGCTCCGAAGCCCAAAGCATTACCGCTGACACCATATCCCAAACGAAGTTTCAGGTTACTAATCACATCTTGGTGCTTCATGAAATCTTCTTCCGTAATGTTCCAGGCAACACTGACTGATGGGAATGTACCCCAACGGTTATTTTTGCCAAACACAGAAGAACCATCACGACGGATAGTAGCCTGAATCATATACTTGCTGTTGTATGAATAACCCACACGACCATAGAATGAGATATTGCGGACTGTCTCTTTGGTTCCACTTTCTATAGCAGGAATGCCGTCAATAGTACTTGCATAAGTCAACTGATTCCATTTCAACACATCATCATAAAAATCGTGCACAGTCAGCCCAAAGCCATCATTTGACATCCTTTCTTCCCATGAATAACCTACCATGATAGACAATTTATGTGCATCATTGATAGTTGTATCATAATTTCCGTAAGTTTCGAAAATGTGTTCATGCCCGAAGTAAGTATTACGCTTCGCCTGGCCGTTCTGCGCGTTGATACCCGGCTGCTGTGTGTTGTGGGTATGATATTCGCTGTAAGTGCGCTGGTTGTTGGTGAATGAGTAGTTGGCACTCCATTTCAAACCTTTGACAATTTCCAAAGTGGCCTTACTGATGAGTTGTGTGTTTTTATAGATTGTTTCAGAAGTATCTTCATAAATCAGCGACAATGGATTTATGTTCTGGCTGCCCGAAGCCTGTGTCCAGTTCCCATCATCGCGAACCGGAAGCATCGGAGAAAAATAATTCATGGCATCCAATACAGACACACCTTCATCATCCATGGGTACACCTACGCCTTTCCCGTAACGAGAATTAACGCCCACCGACAGTTCCAAGCGGTCTTTAAGCACCCTAGTGGTAAGCAAAGAACGTATATTCAAGCGATCCATATCTGTACCTAAAATGACACCTTGACGATTTTGGTAATTGATACTTGCCATATAAGTTGTCTTTTCTGAACCACCATTGATAGAAACATTGTGATTATGGCTGACTGCTGTACGAAGCACTTCATCTTGCCAATCAGTATTGGCACCCATATCATTAGATAATGTCAGACCGTTTTTTTCGGCATATGCCCGAAGTTCATCGGCCGTAGCCATATCCATTTTTTTTAAAATCTTGTCAAAAGCTACATAACCGCTATAAGTGACATTGGTACGTCCTTTTTTCCCCTTCTTGGTATTGATGATAATAACACCATTGGCAGCCTTTGAGCCATAAATAGCTGTTGCTGTTGCATCACGAAGCACATCAATACTTTCAATATCATCTGGAGCAACCATGGAAATATCAACGCCCGGAATACCGTCGATTACATAATACGGCTGCATGGCAGCACCTTCACGCAAAGAAGAAGCACCACGCAAGGTTATACTCGGACTTCCGTTCGGGTCGCCGCTAGTAGTAATGGCTAAACCCGGAACTTTACCTTGTAATAACTGGGCGGGATCTGAGTAAACACCCACATTCAAATCTTCAGCTTTGATGGTGGTAATCGAACTGGTTACATCTTTACGCTGCATAGAACCATAGCCGATAACTACGACTTCTTCCAGCATCTGGTCGTCTTCCTGCATGGTTACATTAATGGTATTGGAGCGTACTTTAATTTCTTGGGAAAGATAACCAATGTAAGAAAACACCAAAGTCTTGCCTTGAAGTACATTGATGGAAAACTTTCCGTCCATATCGGTAATACTACCATTTGTGGTTCCTTTTTCCACTACACTCACGCCTATCAGCGGTTCGCCAGTCTTATCCTTTACAATACCTGTCACCGCATTTTGGGCAAATGCATACATACTCACTAAAAGAAAAACCGCGAGAGAAAACAGGTTTCTCCGCGTCTGCCTGTTTGTTACTAGTTTGCTTTGCATAAATTTGTATAGATTTAATTAATTAACTATTCAATGGCAAAATTAAACATATTCTGTAACACTTATTACATTGATGGCATAATTTTTTCTAACAGAAGTTATTTTTAATAAAATTTACGTCACTAAAAACACTGTAAGCATGCATCGGATTCTTTTTGGTTAACATTCTTTTAATATTACAGATTCACATGGAGAAAGCAATACAAGTTTTTTATAGCCAATCAGAAATAAAATGCGAAAAATCATTTGTCATGCTGAGTGCCCATTTCCAATGGAAACTCCATTCGATTATGACAATACATCAAGAATTTTTTCGCAAATCAATTTTGTTCTACTATAGAAACTGTCTTGAATTTATCGCGTGCTGATTTGGGATGAGTTTTTAAGGCTGCGTATAGATACTAAAAAAAACTCCTTTCGAAATCGAAAGGAGTTTTAATGATATAATTAACTCTAATTAAAGCCTTATTTCTTAAAAAAGTCCTGAACTTTTTCATTAGGTACCATCTGTTCGTCAAAAACATAAGCACCAGTCTTCGGCGACTTAACCATTTTGATAACCTTTGTATAAGAACGGCCTTCTTTTCCTGTCTGAAGGGTTGCGACTGTTTTCTTTGCCATGGTGTCTTATTATTTAATTTCTTTGTGAACTGTTACTCTTTTCAAAATAGGATTGTATTTCTTCAATTCCAATCTCTCGGGTGTATTCTTTCTATTCTTCGTAGTGATGTAACGAGAAGTACCCGGCATACCACTATCTTTCATTTCAGTGCATTCCAAGATTACTTGCACTCTGTTGCCTTTAGCTTTCTTAGCCATACTTTTACTCTCCTTTTAATTAACCAACGATTTTGATAGTTTTCCAATCACAGTAACCTTTCGCAACAGCTTCATTCAGTGCTGCATCCAGCCCTTTCTTATTAATAATTCTCAAGCCGTTAGCACTAATCTTCAGGCTAATCCAGCAATCTTGTTCTACATAGTAGAATTTTTTTGTAAACAAGTTCACATCGAACGTTCTTTTCGTTCTTCTTTTTGAGTGTGAAACGTTGTTGCCAATCATGGCTTTCTTTCCGGTAATTTGACAAATTTTCGACATTTCTATCTAGTTTTTATAGTTTTATTTCTATGCTCCTTAAAACGGAGTGCAAAGTAAGCGGTTTTATTTTACATATGCAAGTTTTTCTTCAATAAATTGCCTTTTATTGCTCATTTTCTTTGTTTTGGCAAATAGAGAGCAACAGTTGAAGCACATTTTTAGTAGCAAACTGGATATTTTTGTCGCGTCCCTCGTCTTCTGTCAGCTTGAGTGTCATAATTTTGTCTTTACTCCCGGCTGCCAGCCAAATGGTACCGACAGGCTTCTCGGGAGTACCTCCACCCGGTCCGGCAATGCCCGATGTAGCCATGGCATAATCAGTCCCAAAAGTATCAATAGCTCCCTTCACCATTTCGATTACGGTTTCTTCACTCACCGCTCCGCATGCCTGAAGGGTTTCCGCTTTTACATGCAACAAGTTTTCCTTCACTTCATCGGCATATGCTACCACTCCACCTTTATAAAAACGTGAGCTACCGGGTACTGCCGTAATGATGGCTGCTACATTTCCGGCCGTACAACTTTCTGCAGTTGCCAATGTATAACCTTCTCTCCAAAAGATTTCGCTGATTTCCTTGCTCAGCTTTTTAGTTTCTACTGACATGTCCTTTATCTGTTTTTTAGTTAATAACTTCGTCCAGGAGTCAAAAGCCAATAGCCAGACTTTCGAAAGCCGGCATAAAAAGGATTGCTTCTGATTTCCTTCAACTCCTTTATTATATTATATTAATAATATCTGCAAACAGCCAATATATACCCCCTAAAAAAGAACATATACTGCATCGGCAGTTGAATATATACTGCATCGGCGATTGAATATATACTGCATCGGCAGTTGAATATATCTTCATCGGCGAACGCAGTACTACTGCGTTTTTAACCCGAACAAACTGGCTATGCAGACATTCATCAGAAACTGTTTAAAATTTCCAATAAAGCAATATTATATCAGGTCCTTTTGAGCTTGCTACCGGTCTGTTTTCCCGGTTTTATCCGGAAAGTAACCACCTCATCCCTGTATAAATCAGAAAAGCAGCCCCGATTATGTCCAGAAACTGTTTTGAATTTCTACAGAAAGTCTCTCAAAACAAACCTGAGCAAATTTCAAACAGCTTCTAAAGTGCCACACGCGAATATGCCGGTTTGTCTATTGAACAAAAATCCTTGTCCAAGTATTTGTAATAACCGGTGATGGCAATCATTGCAGCATTGTCTGTTGTATAGCCAAATTTAGGAATATAGATTTTCCATCCGTATTTTGCAGCATGCTCGCGGAATGCATTGCGCAACCCGTTGTTTGCCGATACACCTCCGGCAACCGCCACTTCAGTAATACCTGTATCTTTTACAACCTTACGCAACTTATCCATTAAGATATCGACAATCGTTTTTTCCAGCGACGCGGCCAAATCGGTTTTATGATGTTCTATAAAATCCGGTTCATCCTTCAACCAGTCACGAAGTGAATAAAGAAACGATGTCTTTAATCCACTAAAACTATAATCGTATCCCCCAATATGTGGTTTGCTGAATGTAAACGCATTCGGATTTCCCTGACGTGCCAGTTTGTCAATAATCGGTCCGCCGGGATAACCCAACCCCATCACTTTCGAACATTTGTCGATAGCTTCTCCGGCCGCATCATCGATGGTCTGCCCCAACACCTGCATGTCATTGTAGGCATTTACACGAATTATCTGCGAATTACCACCCGACACCAGTAAACAAATGAACGGAAACTTAGGCTGATCCATATCTTCCTCAGACTCTTTAATAAAATGCGCCAACACATGACCCTGCAAGTGATTGACATCCACCAAAGGGATACCTAAAGCCAAAGCCAATCCCTTGGCAAAAGAAACGCCTACCAGCAACGAACCCATCAGTCCGGGACCACGGGTAAAAGCAATGGCACTTAGCTGTTCTTTCGTCACGCCTGCCCGCTTTAGCGCTTCGTGCACCACTGGCACAATATTCTGCTGGTGTGCACGTGAAGCCAGTTCGGGCACTACCCCTCCATAAGCTTCGTGTACAGCCTGGCTGGCAATGACACTGGAGAGCAACACTCCATTGCGGATAACGGCAGCAGAAGTATCGTCGCACGAAGACTCTATTCCTAATATTATTATATCGTTATTCATAATCAGTAATTAATCAATGTGCTAATGTGGCAATGTATCAATGTGATAATGTGGCAATGTATCAATGTGCTAATGTGACAATGTATCAATGTGATAATGTGAGAATGTATCAATGTGATAATGTGAGAATGTGGTAATGTGAAAATTAATTAGCAAATTAGCAAATTAACACATTAGCAAATTAACACATTAGCAAATTAACACATTAGCAAATTAACACATTAGCAAATTAGCACATTAGCAAATTAGCACATTAGCACATTAACAAATTAACACATTAGCACATTATTCTTAATACGTCAATATCTCCAGTCCATTATCGGTCATTACGTAAGTATGTTCCCACTGGGCAGATGGCAGCTCGTCTTCCGTCACTACTGTCCAGCCGTCTTCCTCATCAATAAATACTTCCCATGTGCCCATATTAATCATCGGTTCGATGGTAAACACCATTCCAGGTACCAGCAACATGCCTGTACCTTTCCGTCCGTAATGCAGCACATCAGGTTCTTCATGAAAGTCCAACCCTACCCCATGTCCGCATAAATCACGTACCACAGAGAAACCATTTTTTTTGGCATGTTTTTCGACTGCATGCCCGATATCACCTACGAAACCAAAAGGTTGGGCAGCATCGGCACCGATATCCATACACTCGCGTGCCACCTGTACAAGCTTTTCTTTCTCCGGGGTTGTCTTCCCGATAATAAACATACGTGATGCATCTGCATAATATCCATTAAGGATTGTAGTGCAATCTACGTTAATAATATCACCTTCTTCCAAGATTTCGTCTTCCGAAGGAATGCCGTGGCATACCACTTCATTAATAGAGGTGCATACACTTTTGGGGAAACCCTCATATCCCAAACAGGCAGGAATGCCACCATGATTCACCGTATAATCGTAAACGATTCTGTCTATTTGAGCAGTACTCATCCCCTCACGGATTTCTTCTGCCACCTTGTCAAGCACAGCCGTATTCAGCAGACCGCTGCGCCGTATGCCTTCTATCTGCTCTGGAGTCTTGATTAAATCACGAGACGGGACCAAATGCCCTTTGTCCTGGTAATAAAGTACCTTTTTGTCCAGCTCGGTCAATTCTGTGCCCTTAGGCACCCTCCAGTTTAGCTTCTTCCTTTTTACCATAATCTTGATTCGAATTAAAATCTACCTGCAAAGGTAGAAATTTCTCGTTAAATCAAAAAGCAACCGACAAAATTTGATAATCATACTTTTCACGACTGCGCTTTCGACCATAATAAAACAGTTTCCAAACTTGATTAATGCCTTTTGCGTTTAAAAGTAAAAAAAGGAAAAGAAAAAGTTGAAAGTTTGGACAAAAATCGTTTACTTTGCCTATAAAATTTGAGCACCTTGATTTAATATTAATTAAAACCGAAACAAAATGAACAAAATTCAAATTGGCGAACATGCAGGCATTGTCTGGAATAAATTAAAAGACAACCGCCATTGGGAGTATGACGAACTCAAAAAAGCGACAGGATTGACCGACAGAGACCTTAATGCAGCCATCGGCTGGCTGGCACGCGAAGACAAAATCGATTTTGACATGGACGAACATGGCGATAGGATTTTCCTGACAGTCAATGTCTATATCGGATAAATTTAAAAATGAAGAATTCTTTGTGGGAGAAGCAGTTCATCATCCTTAAAGAATTCTTCTATTCTTAGAAACCGTTTTGAATTTCTACAAAAAAGTTTTTCTTGACCTGGTGTATTCGTTTGCGTACAATAATTTCAAAACAGTTTCTTCTTAAATGATTTTATTCACCGTTATGTCAGGAAAATCCTGCATGAACATCAACAACAATCCTTCTTCATTCTGCCGTTTTGCCTTGATGGTCATGCTTACGCTGTATACCACCTCTCCTCTCACGAATGACTCAGACATTTCATACGATACCACAATGTAGTTTTTCGAATGAAATGTAGCCGACACCCGTTTGATGGCATCCTTATCACGGGCAGAAAACTCTACCATCAAATTCCGCAAGCCTATGCTTTTAAAGAAAAAACTCAGCACTTCCAGTCCTAACAAGACCAAAACCGTAGCAGCAATGCCAATGCCATACATTCCTGCCCCGATGGCAAGCCCGATGCCTGAAGTGGCCCAAATGCCTGCAGCCGTAGTCAGTCCACGCACAATCTGCTTTTGCAGGATAATGGTCCCGGCACCGATAAAACCGATACCGCTTACCACTTGTGCCGCGATGCGGCTGGGATCGAGGCGGACCAAATCACGCTCCAGCACATCCGAAAACCCATATTGCGACACAATCATCAACAATGCGCTGCCTAATGCCACCAGAAAATGTGTACGATATCCGGCTTCTTTCGCCCGATACTCACGCTCCAATCCTATCAATATGCCCATTACGCCTGCCAAAAACAACCGCAGGGCAAAATCCCAAGCTAAATCCATATCGACACTTGCATTTTATTCCACCAACTCGTAACTGCTTACCTGAATCGGCATATCCAAGTTATGAAGTATTTTTTCCAACATGATGCCTTCTAAATTATTATATTCGTAGCCGAATGTAGCACGAATACCCTGTAAAATAAACTGAGTAGCACGGTCCAGCGCTATAGGAAGGCTGTCTCCCTGCATCAGCGAACCGGTAATGACACTGGTAAACGTATCGCCCGTACCGGGATAATGAGCCGGCAAATACGGGCAAGTCACTTTCCAATAACGGTTCCCGAAACGGTTATAAGCATATACAGACGTAGAATGCGGATCATCCTGCACCGGCACACTGGTTACGATGACAATACTAGGCCCTTTATCCGACAATGCTTTAAGCGCATCCTTCAGACCGGCATCACTCATTTTCTCTTGAAAAGGTATATCAAGCAGGCGGCACAATTCGGTCATGTTAGGGGTAATAATATCAGCAAGACAGATTAATTTCTTCATTTCAGTTACCATTTCCTCTGTTATGCCTTTGTAAAGGTTTCCATTGTCACCCATAACCGGATCAACCACAACCAAGTCGGTAGAGCGGCGGAACTTCTGAATAAAATCTTCCACAATCTGAACTTGCTGTGGAGAACCAAGGTATCCCGAATAAAAAGCATCAAAACGGATTTCAAGCTGTTCCCATTTTTCAATGATACGGACCATTTCGTCAGTAAGATCGAGGAAAGAATAAACAGGATACTGCGTATGGGTGGAAAGAATAGCCGTAGGAAGCGGACATACCTGAAACCCCATTGAAGAAAGAATAGGCACAACTGCCATAAGCGATACACGTCCTACCCCGGAGAGGTCATGTATTGCAACAATCTTTTTACTTTGGTTGTGAAACAGCCGTCCGCAAGGATGGTTCTTTATTGGCTCTGCATGGGTCGCGACTTGTTTTTTACGCTTATACTTGTTTTCTTTTTCCCATGCCATCTTCCGTGCCTGATAAGACTCAAATTGTTTCTCGATGTAGTTGTCTGCCATAAGTAAATCCAAGAATTGAAATTAGTTTTATGAATGTCCGCATTTTGCCAAATTGCTTGTAAGAGCACATCGCACACGCTTTTTTGAAAGCTCCGCATGGATAAGCCGGCGCATTCGGACGCATGCAGCACGCCTCTACATTGGTCATTGCGGACATTCATATTAGTTTTTGCAAAGGACGTTACTTTTTGTGTAACAAACAAACTTTTTAAATTGAAATTAAGAGTCTGTTTTGAATTTCTACAAAAAAAATTCTGCTCGTCTTGATTATCCGCTTTCGTGTGTGCTTCGGGCGATTTCTGTTGACACCACCATATACATAAACCCCTACGGTGCGAAGCACATAATTGACAGCATGAAGAGCACTCATTAAATATAAATGTTTATCTTTGCACACGAAACGATTTTAAGACTATTATTTTATGAATTACAAATTACTGGTACTCGATTTGGACGGTACGCTGACCGACTCTAAGAAGCGAATAACAACATATACGCATGACACACTGATAGAAGCCCAAAAACAAGGAGTGAAAATCGTTCTTGCCTCAGGACGCCCCACATACGGAGTGGCGCCGCTTGCCAACGCATTGGAACTAGACAGATACGAAGGGTATATTCTCTCATACAACGGTGGTGAAATCATTGACTGGAAAACCGGAGAAGTGATATATAAGAAATGGCTGGACAACGATGTATTACCTTATTTATATAATTGCGCCACAAATAATAGATTTGCCATAGTAACATACGACCACGAATTTGTATTGACAGAATCCCCTGATGACGAATACGTACTGAAAGAAGCCTTGCTGAATGTAATGAAAATAAAAAAGGTAGACAACTTCCTGGAAGCCATTCCCCGTCCCATCACGAAGTGCCTGATTGTGGGAGAACCGGAACGCCTTGCCATATTGGAAAAGGAAATGTACGAAAAGTTAAAGGACAGAATGGGAGTATTCCGTTCGGAACCTTATTTTCTGGAACTGGTGCCAAAAGGCATTGACAAGGCACAGTCGCTCTCGGTGCTATTGGAAGAAACAGGAATGAAGCGGGAAGAAATGATAGCCATAGGAGACGGATTCAACGACCTGTCAATGATACAATATGCAGGCCTCGGCATAGCAATGGCGAATGCCCAACCGGTAGTACGTGAAAATGCAGATTTCATCACGTACTCGAATGACGAAGACGGTGTAGCCCACGCAGTAGAGAAATTCATCTTCAAGACGAAATAACAAAGAAAGGAATTGAAGATAATCACATACCCAATGAAGATATATTAGAAGCTGTTTTGAATTTCTCCAAAAAGTTTTTCTTGGCTTGATGTATCCGTTTTCGTGTGTGCTTTGGGCGATTTTTTGGTCCTTTCCGCTCCTGTTCTTCGTCAGATAGCCCGCTATCTTCCTCATCACAGAAGCAAAAATGCCTCAAAAACTCATCCCAAATCATCGCACGATAAATTCAAAACAGCTTCTTAATTCCCCCTACAATATATCTTCATTAGCTGTTGCAGTTATATCAAACTATTCATGAAGTTATCTCTGCCTTGCATATCCATTAGCATAAGTGCGGAAGTCCATCCCGGCAATCCGCCCTTACATTTCATTTATTCCGTTTTCGGTTTCCGGTCGAAAAATGGGTTCTTCGATGATGCACTGACAGGAATGGCATAAACCTGCCTGCATCCATCTAACCAGTCAAGCTGCTGTGCAGCCAGTCCTGCCGAAAACATCACACGCGTATCTACCCGATGGTCGGCAGCAACAGAACAAGCCGAGCCAATCGCTATCCCAACATCTATACTGTTGATGGCACAAGGAACACCTTCCTTACGCGAAGCACAAGTTTCGTATCCGCAATGTCCGCAGTCAAGTCCTTGCGGCTGTTCGCGCGTACCGATGAGAATGATGCATTCGGCATCCAGAATATTATCTGCATCACGCAGGAAAAACTTAAGCCCGTTTTCCTCATACATCTGCTTCATCGTATCAGAAAGGATACGGATATTACTTTCGGTCACCATCGCAATCTCAATAATATCAACCCCCTTGCCCTTAGGCGCAGTGCGTGCCGCCACCATCATCTGTTGGGCTATCTGTAACACTTCATCGTGGCGACTGTCTCTTTCGTTCAGAATCATATTACTCGTGAAATAATGTTACTGACACTATATTGACCAGACTTTAGAGCCAGTTAGTATCTTCTAACACGAATCTAAAGCCTGGCCATTCCTTATTTATTTCAAGATATCCAATTGCTTGAAACATTTTATCAGTTTCTTGATTGCGAAATCGATTTGTTCTTTTGTATGGGTTGCCATCAAAGCAAAACGCACCAATGTATCTTGAGGAGCACATGCAGGCGGGATAACCGGATTGATGAACACGCCTTCATCGAAGGCCAGCTTGGTAACTTCGAAAGTCTTGTCGGTATCACGCACATACAAAGGAATGATTGGGCTCTCTGTATCACCGATTTCGAATCCGGCATCACGGAACGACTTCAAGGCATAGTTGGTAATCTTCCACAAATTTTCCTGCCGTTGAGGTTCAGTCTGCAAAATATGCAAAGCCTCTATGGCAGCGGCCGTTGCAGCAGGAGTATTGCTTGCCTGGAATATATAAGAACGCGCATTATGACGCAACCAGTTGATTGTATCCTTATCCGCAGCCACAAATCCACCGATAGAAGCAAGCGATTTGCTGAATGTACCCATAATGAGGTCGATATCTTCCGTAAGTCCAAAATGGTCGCATACGCCACGCCCGTTTCTACCAAATACTCCTAACCCGTGAGCCTCGTCTACATAAACAGTAGCATTATATTTCTTTTTCAATCTGACAATCTCAGGCAAATTGGCCAGGTCTCCTTCCATAGAGAACACACTGTCAACGACAATTAACTTAATAGCATCCGGTTCGCATTTTTGAAGTTCACGTTCCAGCGCTTCCATGTCATTGTGTTTGTATTTCAACTGAGTAGCAAAAGACAGACGGCGTCCGTCAACGATAGAAGCATGGTCGCGGTCATCACAAATGATATAATCACCGCGTCCTACCAATTGAGGTATAACACCCTCATTAACGGTAAACCCGGTAGAGAAACATAACGCTTCGTCTTTCCCGATAAATTCCGCCAATTCCTTTTCCAGTTTTATATGGATGTCAAGCGTACCATTCAACAAGCGTGAACCTGCACATCCTGTTCCGTACTTACGGGTAGCGGCAATGGCAGCATTGATAATACGTTCGTCGTGAGTCAATCCCATATACGAATTTGAACCGAACATTAGTACCTTTTTCCCGTCCATCATCACTTCCGTGTCTTGAGCACTGTCTATTTCACGGAAATAGGGGTAAACGCCTCGTTCCATATACATTTGAGGCGTTCTGAATTTACTCAATTTGTCTTGTAATAGTCCCATATTCTACTGTTTGGTAAATCTTTCTGATTTACATTATTTAATAATAGCCCTGCCATTCCATATCGGCAGATGTTACATAAAAAGAACGTGCAAAGATAATAATTTTAGCAAACTTAATAAGATGATAGTACAAAAAAAATGTATCTTTCGACATTTATGCTATAAAAAGTGATGTTCATAAACAAAATAGTCTTATTTTTGTTCTTTAATTGAAGAAATGGATTTCCATTTGCGGACATTCATTATAAGAAACCAGCAGAACTATCATGAGCTCAAAACAAAGCATACAGTTTATAGTCAACCCAATATCAGGCACGCACGGAAAAGAATTTATCCTACATCTGATAGACAAACATATCGACCGAAACCGATATGATTATATAATACGTAAAACCGAATACGCCGGACATGCCAGCGAACTGGCACGACGGGCTGCAGAAGAAAAGACGGATATTGTTGTGGCTATTGGAGGCGACGGAACCATCAATGAAATAGGAAGATCATTGATCCATACTGATACTGCTATGGGAATCATCCCATGCGGCTCGGGCAATGGACTGGCACGGCATTTACATATTCCAATGACACCACATGGAGCCATTGAAACGTTAAATCAAGGTTTTATAAAAGACATCGATTATGGGATTATTGACCACCACCCTTTTTTCTGTACCTGTGGGGTCGGGTTCGATGCATTTGTCAGCTTAAAGTTTGCCGACTCGGGTAAAAGAGGATTACTTACATATCTGGAAAACACTTTGCATGAAAGCCTGACCTACCGGCCTGAGACGTATGAGATAGAAAACAGTTCGGGAACTGTAAAGTACAAGGCATTTCTAATAGCCTGTGCCAATGCTTCACAATATGGCAACAATGCCTATATTGCCCCACAGGCTTCATTAACCGACGGTATGATGGACATAACCATTCTGGAACCTTTTACCGTACTGGATGTACCGGCATTATCTTTTCAACTCTTTAATAAAACAATCGACCAAAACAGTCGCATCAAAACACTGAAAGAAAAAAAAATTACCATCCATCGCCGCAATGAAGGAGTTTTTCATTTCGACGGGGACCCAATGATGGGAGGCAAAGACCTGACAGTCGAGATAATACACCGTGGACTGAAAGTGATAGCACCTGAAAAAGGGCGGACATATACCGAACCGTTCAGTGTGTTACAACATTTTACCGACTTTATCGGCACCCGGCCACTCACCTCTACTATTGCAGAAAAGCACCGGAAGCTATTACAGCTAAATCAGAATCTGTTACGGAGATTATCGAAAAAATAAAACCAGCAAAGACTTGCTCATATTCCGCCACAGAAGCCACATGCCCAATGCATTGCTTCGGTGGCGGTCTTTATTTAAGGCACAAACAGTTTCGATTACCGGTCAAAAAGCCAAATAAAAATCTTTGACCAACTGAATAAAATCCGGGCTGTAGATGTGAGGCTCGGATTCTATAACCAATGTATCTTCTTTACAGGGAAGAATATTTCTGCTTAAAGTAAGCAAAACACGTTTAGGAGATATACCCGGTCTGGTCTGTACATCCGTCCGGTACATCGGATACAAATACCGTCCGGCAGCTAAATCAATAAAATGCCCTGACACTTCGAAAGGTAAGATAACTGAAAAACAACCATCATCCGTCAAAAGACGTATCACTGCATCTAACAAATCCTCAAACGAAAGAGCGCCTGTATGTCGCGCAGCATTCCGCTGGCTATCAGAGCAATAAACCTGCTCACGAAAATAAGGAGGGTTTGATAGGATTGTATCATATTTTCCTCCTTCAAATGCTGTAATATCTGCCTGTCTGATACTTACCCGTCCTTTCCAGGGTGACAATGCTACATTTTCGCATGCTTGCTTCGCAGCTTCGGCATCAATTTCTACACCTGTTACTTTAGCACGACAACGCTGAGCTATCATCAACGCTATCAGACCGCTTCCTGTACCTATATCAAGCACATTCTGAGAATGGCTGACATCAGTCCATGCTCCTAGTAATACACCGTCCGTACCTACCTTCATGGCACACCTGTCGTGCCAAATTTCGAACTGCTTGAATCGAAAGAAAGGATTTCCCATAAGCTAACTTTTCTAATTTTCGTCAAAAATAGATAAATCGCCTCTCATTTCAGCATGAAACACTGATTTATTTCACGTATTTGCAACTTTTCTGTTTTCGTATTCAAAGCAGATTGCTTAACTTTGTACCCGTTTTGGGATATTTATTAAACAAGAATAGACAAACCCACAATTATGGTAAGAAGGAAAAAAATAGAAATGGATATGAATGCAGTCTCAGACGAAGTGTCAATGGTAGCCGAGATAAGTGCAGAGCCAGAACAACCTTCAGTCGATGAAGTAAACAAAGAAATGCCTATTATGACATTACGTAACATGCTTATGTTTACGGGAATTGTCATGCCCGTTACGGTAGGCAGACAGGCTACACTCAAACTTGTGCGTTCTGCTTCGAAAAACAAACAGCATATCATTATAGCCACTCAAAAATCAGCCGAGGTAGAAGAGCCCGGAATAAACGATTTATATCCAATAGGAGTCATTGGACGTGTACTCCGAATCTTTGAATTGCCGGGAGGTGCTACCACCGTCATTTTACAGGCAAGCAATGTAAAAGTACGGTTAGATGAAATTACATCAACAGAACCTTACCTAAAAGGTAAAGTTGTAGTGGAACCGGAAAACCTGAATACGGAGAACAATGATGAATTCAAAGCACTGATGGATACATGCCTCGAACTTGCGAACCAATATGTGGACGCTAGTGACCGGTTGAGTCCAGATGTAACTTTTGCTTTGAAAAATCTACCGAAAGACCATATACTTGTAAACTACATCTGTACCAATTTCCCATTTGGATTGGAAGAAAAGTTTGACCTGATATGCAAGCCGACATTAACCGAACGACTGTATAACTTGATACAGGTATTAAACCGTGAAACCAAGCTGGCAGAATTAAAGCATGATATCCAAATGCGTACACGCGAAGACTTAGACCGTCAACAACGCGAATATTTCCTGCAACAGCAAATCAAAAACATACAAGACGAATTAGGAAACAGCCAGGAAGATGAAATAGACGGCTTACGTGCAAAAGGGAAAACAAAGAAATGGAGCAAAGAGGTAGCTGCGACATTTGAACGAGAAGTGCAGAAACTGGAACGCATCAATCCACAGTCACCTGATTACAATGTACAGCTGACCTACCTCCAGACATTGCTTTCACTGCCGTGGAACGTATACACTACCGACAATCTGAGCATTCTCAATGCCGAAAAAGTATTGAACAAAGACCATTACGGACTGGAAAAAGTAAAAGAGCGTATTTTGGAACATCTGGCTGTACTGAAGCTGAAGGGCGATCTGAAATCACCCATCCTCTGCCTGTATGGTCCTCCGGGAGTAGGAAAGACTTCGCTGGGACGCTCCATCGCATCGGCACTGAAACGAAAATATATCCGAATGTCGTTAGGTGGCGTACACGATGAAGCTGAAATCCGGGGACACCGCAAGACCTATATCGGTGCCATGCCGGGACGCATCATCAAAAGTCTGATGAAAGCTGAATCGTCGAATCCGGTCATCATCCTCGATGAAATAGATAAAATGGGAAACGACCGTCAAGGAGATCCTGCATCAGCAATGTTGGAAGTGCTTGACCCTGAACAAAACAATACATTCCACGACAATTACGTAGATATGGATTACGACCTTTCGAAAGTGATGTTCATCGCCACGGCAAACAACCTGAGCACTATTCCGACTCCTTTGCTTGACCGTATGGAACTGATTGAAGTAAGTGGATACATTACCGAAGAAAAAATAGAGATAGCCCGCCGTCATCTGATTCCAAAGGAATTGTTGGCCAATGGTCTGACCAAAGAACACGTAAAGTTCACCAAACCCGCCATTGAGTGTATTATCGAAAACTACACCCGTGAAAGCGGTGTGCGTGAGTTGGAAAAGAAAATCAGCAAAATCATGCGCAAAATCGCATTGGAAATTGCCAGCGACAAATTTACCAGCCAGCACGAACTGAAACCGGAAGACATCAAAAAATACTTAGGCACACCTGAATATTCGCGCGACAAATACCAAGGAAATGAATATGCCGGCGTGGTGACCGGACTGGCATGGACTGCCGTGGGAGGAGAAATCCTCTTTGTGGAAACCAGCCTGAGCAAAGGCAAGGGTGAACGACTGACCCTGACGGGAAATCTGGGTGATGTAATGAAAGAATCGGCTATGCTGGCACTGGAATACCTGAAAGCCCATTCATTCTTGCTTGACTTGCCAGATGGTATTTTTGAAAACTGGAACATTCACGTCCATGTGCCCGAAGGAGCCATACCCAAAGACGGACCGTCGGCGGGTATTACGATGGTAACCTCACTCGCATCAGCACTGACCCAACGGAAAGTAAAAGCCAACCTAGCCATGACAGGAGAAATTACTTTACGTGGAAAAGTACTTCCGGTAGGAGGTATCCGTGAAAAAATTCTGGCAGCAAAACGTGCTGGAATCACCAACCTCATCCTATGTGAAGAAAACCGGAAAGACATTGAGGAAATACAACCGCTCTATTTGAAAGGACTGACATTCCATTATGTGAAAGATATAAAAGAAGTACTTCAACTGGCACTGACAGACGAAAAAGTAACAGACGCTATCGACTTCGCTGCCATCATGAAAAAAGACAAAGAAAAAGAAAAGGAAGCCGAAACGCATACGACAAAATGAAATTTGAATTACAATATACAGACCCAAAATCGAATGCACGCGCCGGCCTGATAGAAACCGACCACGGGCAGATAGAAACACCTATATTCATGCCCGTGGGCACCATAGGCAGTGTGAAAGCCGTTCATTTGCGTGAACTGAAAGAAGATATCAAGGCTCAAATCATCTTAGGGAATACGTATCACCTGTACCTGCGTCCCGGACTGGAAGTTCTGGAAGCAGCCGGAGGCCTGCACAAATTCAACGGATTCGACCGTCCGATGCTGACCGACAGCGGAGGATTTCAGGTATTCTCCCTTTCGGGCATACGCAAGATGCGGGAAGATGGTGTAGAATTCCGTTCGCACATTGACGGGTCAAAACATCTTTTCACCCCTGAACGGGTAATGGATATCGAGCGTACCATCGGTGCCGACATCATGATGGCATTCGACGAATGTACACCCGGCACTGCCGATTACGAATACGCCCGTAAGTCAATGGAACTGACGCACAGATGGCTGGACCGCTGCATCACTCGTTTCAATGAAACCGAACCCAAATATGGCTATAACCAATCACTGTTTCCCATTGTACAAGGATGTGTATATACCGATTTGCGCAAACGTTCGGCGGAATATATCGCCTCGAAAAATGCAGACGGAAACGCCATTGGAGGACTCGCCGTGGGAGAACCAACAGAAAAAATGTATGAAATGATTGAAGTGGTCAATGAAATTCTCCCAACCGACAAGCCTCGTTACCTGATGGGCGTAGGCACACCGGTCAACATTCTGGAAGGCATCGAACGAGGAGTAGACATGTTCGATTGTGTAATGCCTACCCGAAACGGAAGAAACGGTATGCTTTTTACCAAAGACGGAATCATGAACATGCGCAACAAAAAATGGGAAAAAGATTTTTCTCCTATTGAAGCAGACGGTGCCTCCTATGTGGACACTATGTACAGCCGTGCCTACCTGCGCCACCTGTTCCATGCACAAGAACTGCTGGCGATGCAAATTGCATCCATCCACAACCTTGCTTTCTACTTGTGGCTGGTCAGTGAAGCCCGAAAACACATCATCGCAGGCGACTTCTCTACCTGGAAGCCAGCAATGATAAAACGAATCTCTACCCGCTTATAAAAAATACACACCGATGAAACTGACCGAAAAACTGAAATTAAGGACACGACTGCCGCATACAATGCCGAAAAAAAACATTGTTCCGACTGGATTGAAAAGTATCTTCCAGCAAAAATGGCTGAAACGTCTGGACCGATACATCATTGTCAAATTCTTGGGAACATACTTCTTTGCCATTGCCTTGATTATTTCCATCGCAGTAGTGTTCGACGTCAATGAAAACATCGACCGTTTCATCAACAACAAGGCTCCGCTGAAAGCCATTGTCTTTGACTATTACCTGAACTTCATTCCCTATTATACCAACCTGTTCAGCCCATTGTTTGTCTTCATTGCCGTAATATTCTTCACCTCAAAACTAGCAGAGAACTCGGAAATCATCGCGATGTTTTCTACCGGCATGAGCTTCAAGCGACTGATGGTACCTTATATGATTTCGGCTGCTATCATTTCAGCTGTCACTTTTGTGCTAGGTACAGAGGTTATCCCTACTGGGAGCGTCACACGACTGAGATTTGAAGAGCTCTACAAGAAGAAAAAATCAGCAGATTATGCACGAAATATCCAACTGGAAGTAGACACAGGAGTGGTAGCCTATATGGAAAGGTACGAAAACTACAACAAAACAGGCTACCGTTTCTCGCTCGACAAGTTCGAAGACCACAAATTAGTATCACACCTCACAGCACGCCGCGTGACATACGATACCGCATCGTACCACAAATGGATCATCCGCGACTACATGATCAGGGAAATGCGTGGAATGAAAGAAGTTATCACACGGGGAGAACGTCTTGACTCCATCATTAAAATGGAACCGCAAGATTTCCTCATCACACGCGGCCAGCAAGAAACAATGACCAGTCCACAACTGCGCGAATATATCCGGAAGCAGAAACAACGGGGATTTGCCAACATCAAAGAATTCGAAGTGGAATACCACCGACGAATAGCTATGTCGTTCGCTGCCTTCATCCTAACAGCCATCGGGCTTTCACTTTCTTCGCGGAAGGTGAAAGGCGGAATGGGACTGCATTTAGGTATCGGACTGGCATTGAGTTTCTCATACATCTTGTTCCAAACCATATCAGCTACCTTCGCCATCAATGGCAATATGCCACCGGCCATTGCTGTATGGATTCCGAACATTTTATACTTGTTTATTGCTATCTACTTGTATCACAAAGCACCGAAATAAAGAGATAAACGTTATATGAATATTCACAAATAGCCCATACAGGAGCGTATACATACGCCCTGAAGAACAAATCAGGCAAAATGTGGATATTCATAAAACTCTCTATACATGGCTGAAGACAAAAGAAATAATATATGTTATGCAATGTTTTCTAATGATGCAATCAGCATCCATAATAGGCTAAAAAAATTATTCCCGTAAAACTGTATGAACTATATGCCGTCATGTGCTGATATGATGGAGTTCTCTATAAATATATCTTTTACAGCCTGAAGCAGTTTCTCTTTTTCAAATTTCTTCAATTTGCCCGGATATTTTAAGGCCTTTAAAAAATCTATAAATGAAAGGGCTAAAAATTTGAGACATTCTTCTTTCGTAGTCAACTTAAAATAACCTTCGAAATCCACCACAAAATCTACCGTGAGGCATTTATACATTCTTACTTCAGGAGTTACAGAACCCCTAAATTTCAAAGTTTTATCTTCATAATATTTAGGACGACGTGCTTGAAAGAATTGACTGAACTTAGGTGACAAGCATATAAGGCCTATACATATTTCTCCCACTAAATCAGAATTAAATCCAAGTAATCCTTTTGATAGTACACTCTCAAATGCATAGAGTGCATCTTTATAGAAGCTAAAACTTGAAAGTTCTCTAGAAGTTACTATTCCTAATACCCCACCGTCAAGTTAGAAGTGCAACTCCTCCACCGCCTTCCTCCGTCCTTGGAGCGTAGCGGAAAGGGCGGAGGAAGGCGGTGG
>ERZ857521.767-NODE-767-length-44799-cov-7.165184_pt1 | contig 44799 bp, 39 predicted proteins | sample MGYA00519701_ERZ857521 | MGnify/ENA primary metagenome ERZ857521 (study PRJEB31778, sample SAMEA3449346) | human gut metagenome | biome: human gut; feature: human-associated habitat; material: faeces | place: United Kingdom | collected 2010/2012 ...
ACCCAGCGAGACCATCATGCCCATGTAGGGCGGCAGGTGCGTGATGCCCTTGAATACCGGTACGAACAGCAGGCTCAATACGCCCGTGATGAGGATGAATTTGCTCAGGCGCGGGCCCACGCCCACGGGCAGTTCCGCTTCGAACGTACTCTCGTCCACCGGGGCCGTATCCTCGTTGCGGACATACCGGGTGGCGATTGCCGTCGGGATGATGACCGAGACGATGCACGGCACGAAGAGCGTCCCCATCAGCGCTGCCGAGGTGACGTTGCCCCGCATCCACAGCATGATCGTCGTCACGTCGCCGATCGGTGACCAGGCGCCGCCGCTGTTGGCCGCGATGACGATCAGGCTGGCGTAGATCCAGCGCTCCTTCTGGTCGGCGATGATCCTCCGCAGGAGCATCACCATGATGATCGTGGTGGTCATGTTGTCCAGCGCCGCCGACATGAAGAAGGTGATCAGAGCCAGCAGCCACATCAGCTTGTGCTTGTTGCGGGTCTTGATGTGGTCTGTGATGACGTTGAAACCGCCGTGCGAGTCGATCAGGTCGACGATCGTCATGGCGCCGATCAGGAACACCAGTATCTCGCACGTGTCGCCCAGGTGGTCGACCATGTCGTGGCCGATGTTCGCGTCGTGGCCCAAGAGGCTGAAGATCGTCCAGATGGCGCCGCACATCAGCAGTGCGATGGCCGATTTGTCGACCTTAACTTTGTGCTCCAGTGCGATGAAGGCGTAGCCGACCACGAAGAGCAGGATCATTGTAAGGATCATATCTTATCTCATTAATTCGTATGCTTCGCTGGGAACCGCCTGCCGGGCGTCCGGATTTTTGGCTCCACGTGTACAAAAGTAATAAAATTCTCCCTTGCATACTTATGGAAGTCGGGCATTTTTAGGCTTCTTGATTGCAAATTGCGATTTTTTACTTATCTTTGTCCCGCTTTCGAGCAACGGATTGAGCTGTGGTGTAATGGTAACACAGCAGATTTTGGTTCTGTCGTTCCAGGTTCGAGTCCTGGCAGCTCAACAATCCCGCATTGATTATCAATGCGGGATTATGTTTGTTGTATTATTCGCTTGAATTCTCCTTCGTCCTGCTTTTGCCCAGTATGCTGGATACGGTAAGGGAGCGGACTGTCCGCTCCTTTTGCTCGTTGAATAGAACTGTCGGTTTTTCCCTGCGGTTATCATTTCCCGGGGGCGGATGCTTCGGCGCGGGTTTTTTCGGCCGTTTGCTCCGAGTTGTCTCCGGTGCTCTCCCCGCCGCAACGGGTTGCGGCATCGAGCATCCCTGTCAGGAGATCCATCGTCTCCGCGTTTTCCGCTTCTGCGGTGCCGGCGTGTCCGCCGTTTTTCATGTTGTCCATAATCGTTGCGGGTTTAACGGATTTTCTTGTGTGAGATGGCCGCGGCAATCCATAACAGCACCACGGCGCCGATGACCGATGTGGCCAGGCTGCCCAGCGTGCCTGCCGGAACCAGCCCGAAGAACGAAAAGAGCCAGCCGCCGAGCACGCCGCCTACCAGCCCTACGACGAGGTTGATGATGAGCCCCGAGCCGCTGCCTTTGACAATGAGGTTGGCGATCCATCCGGATGCCAGGCCGAGCAGGAGATACCATACGAAATACATAGTTTTTCTGTTTTGATCTTATGCTCCGTCTGCAAAATCCGTTCCCGAACAGATGCTGCGTCGGTTCAGAGCGCCTGCCTGAGGGCTTTGGCCAGCTGGTCGGGGCACGAAGTGCCCTTGCCGCGGCAGTCGATGCCTTCCAGCCGGGCTATCGCGTCGGCGGCTTTCATGCCGCGCACGAGCGCCGCTATGCCCTGCGTGTTGCCGTGGCAGCCGCCCGTGAACGTCACATTGCGGATGATGCCGTCTTCCAGTTCGATGTCGATCTGCCGGGAACAAGTGCCGAGGGTAGGGTAGGATATGTGTCGGGTCATGTGTATGCGTTGAAGAATCCGGATGCAAATATAACGATAAAACCGGTTGCATCTGCTGCCTTGTTTGCGCGTTCAGGATTTTTTGTCCCGAATTTTCTGGGGACGCCTTGCCGGCCGGCCGCGGATTTGGGCCAAAATCCCCGCAGGATCGTTTGCAGACATACGGGCATAAAAAAACATTGCCGAGAAAGAGGTAATCTGTAAGAGGCGCTTAGAAATTCCCCCCCCCTCGACAATGTTGTTGGGACTGTGCCCGGGTTTCCCGGACAGGTATGCAAATGTAAAATAAAAAATTTGAACCTGCAAATAAAAAAGCTGCAAAAATTTGCAGCTTTTTTCATATCTGAAAGCGGTTTTTACTGGCGCTGAAGGTCGCTGTTGTCGGCTACGACCATGTTCTTGTCGATGCGCAGCGTGACGTTGCCGTCCACCTCGATCAGCAGGGTTGTCTCCTTGATCTCTTTCACCGTGCCGTAAATGCCGCCGGCGGTAATTACCTTGTCACCTTTTTTCAGGCCTTCGCGGAATGCCTGCATCTGCTTGCGGCGCTTGGATTCGGGTCGCCACATGAAGAGCCATAAAACCAGCACCATGAGGCCGATCATAATGATGAAACTGTACTGCTGCATGAAACCCGGCTGGGGCTCTACGGGCGGCACCTGAAGAAAATTAATCATACGTCGTTATGTTTTAAGTGTTTATTTCCGTTAACGGAACAAATATACGAAATATTGTCGAATACACAAATGTTTATTCCACTTCGGCCTCGATGAACAGCCTCAGGGGTTTCCGCCCGCCGGCGAATGCGATGTCCAGCGTCTTGAGCTGCCAGCCCCATTCGCCCCGCGCATCGAAGGTGAGCGATACCTGCTGCGCATCGCCCGGCGTAATGGGCTGTGCATCATATCCGAGCGTCGTGCACCCGCAGCTGCGGTCGTATCGGGTGATGGCTACGGGCTTCGATGCCCGGTTTTCGATCCAGAGCCTGAGCACGGCCACCTCCCCCGAGTGCATGCGTCCGAAACGCACGGTATCCGTGCCGCCCGTGTCGAGGATCGTGTCCGTGACGGCGATAATCCGGCCTTTCCGCCCGGTCTCGCCCGAGCGTGCCTGCCGGGTGCCGCATGCCGCGGTCGTCACGGCCAGCGCCAGCAACAACAACCCGCGCAGCATCGGGACTCAGATAAGGCCGCGGCCGGCTTTCCTGATGCGGCCTTCGGCGGTGAGCGATTCGACGATCTTGTCCAGCACGCCGTTGATGAAGGTGCTGCTGCCGGGTGTCGAGTAGTATTTCGAAATCTCGATGTACTCGTCGAGCGTCACCTTGACGGGAATCGACGGGAACGAGGTCAGTTCGGCCATGGCCGTGCCGATGATCAGGTTGTCCATGAACACGATGCGTTCCACGTCCCAGTTGGCGGTGAACTTTTCGATGTAATCCTGGTAGGCATCGTAGTTGACCAGCGATTTTTCGAAAAGCGTCTTCACGAATTCGGGGTCTTCGTCGCTCTTGAACTTCGAGGGGACTTTCAGCTCGGTGTGCGACGGTTTCAGGCCCGATAGCGAACGCAGGATCATCATCACGATGTAAGGCAGGTCGTCGCTCCAGAGGATCGACATCTCTTCCAGCTCGGTTTCCAGTGCCTCGCAGCTCTGCAGCTCCTTGAAGAAATCTTCGAGCAGCTTGCGGTCGTCGGCGAACGAGCGCTCCTCGCGCAGCATGTAATCCTTGAAATAGTCGCTTTCCGAGAGCTGTGTATAGAGCGTACGGATCAGCTCCGGATGGCGGCCCCAGCCCAGCTTGCGGGCGGCGATATGGTCGTTCACGGCATCGCTGTTGGCGATGACGCGGATCACCTGGTTGTCTACGAACTTGGTATTGGGGTTGAGGTCTTCGTATGTCGGCAGTTTTTTCTGTTTGGCCAGTTCCTGCCGCTGTTCGGCGTAGCGCGTCAGTTCCACGGGGAGGGTCAGGATCTGGAAATAGAGGTCGTATGCCTTGTCTACGGACGCCATCAGCGTTTTTTCCGATGCCATCATGTTGTCGGCGCCCGATTTGAGGTGGGCGAACAGTGCCTTGACGACCTTTATACGGAGTAATCTTCTGCTCAACATATCTGTTTAGAACGGTTTTTTCGGCCGCAAAGATAGGAAAAATTTTTCCGGAAAGAAAGAATTATTGTCTATCTTTGCAGCCGTATGGAACAAATCGAAGAAAAAGAAATCCGGCCGTACGACGTGATCGTCATCGGGGCGGGGGCAGCGGGCATGATGGCCGCAGGTACGGCGGCGCGCGACGGCAAGCGTGTGCTGCTGATCGAGAAGATGGACAAGTCGGGCCGTAAAGTCCGTATCACGGGCAAAGGGCGCTGCAACGTCACCAACGCACGGCCGGCCGAGGAGTTCGCCGCGCAGGTGCGTACCAACGCGGAGTTTCTCGGACAGGCTTTTGCCGAGTTCAATAACCGCGCCGCCATCCGTTTCTTCGAAAAGGCCGGGGTGAAGCTCGACATCGAACGCGGCGAGCGCGTCTTTCCCAAGAGCGGCAAGGCGTGGGACATCGCCAATGCGCTGTTGGAATATTGCTACGAGAACGGCGTGAAGATCATTTATAATACGCGCGTGACGGAGATCATGACCCTGGGCGACAAGGTCTTCGGCGTCCGCTATATCAACAGGCGCGGTTTCGAACGCAAGGAGGAGTGTCCGCAGGTGATCGTCGCCACGGGCGGCGTTTCCTATCCCGCCACGGGTTCCACGGGCGACGGCTACACCTTTGCGGCCGACCTGGGACATACCGTCGAGCCTGTGCGCCCTTCGCTGACGCCGCTCGTTTCGTCGCATCCGCAGATCGGTTACCTCGACGGCCTGTTGCTGAAAAACATCAGGGCCGTGCTCCATATCGACGGCGAACCCGTGCGCGAGGAGTTCGGCGAACTGGGCTTCTCCGAGCGCGGCATCGAGGGTGCCGTGGCGCTGCGCATGAGCCGCGATGCGGTCGACGCACTGATCGACGGGCGCCGCGTGAAACTGGTCGTCGACCTGAAGCCTGCGCTCACGGAGGAAATCCTGCGCGAGCGTATCGCCCGCGAGATAGCCGGGATGGAACCCACGGAATTTTTCGGCGAACTGCTGCGCAAGCTGGTGCCGAAACCTCTGGTGATGCCGCTGGCGCAGGAACTGGACATCCATTCCAAGAATTACGTCGGCAAGCTCACCGAAGAGGAGATAACCCGCCTTATAAAGACGCTCAAGGGATTCACTTTCCCCATCACGGACTATGCGCCGTTCGAATACGCCATCGTGACGGCCGGGGGCGTTTCCTGCGCCGAGGTTAACCCCTATACCATGGAATCGCTGAAGGTTCGGGGGCTCTATTTCGCGGGCGAAGTGCTCGACCTCGATGCGAATACGGGCGGTTATAACCTCCAGATCGCCTTTTCGACGGGGCGTCTTGCGGGACTGTTGAAAAAATAACGGTTATGGGGATCGGCGGCCATAAACTCGGTTTGAAATTTTACGGGCGGGTCACTGAGCTGCGTAACAGGCTCTCCCGGGCCCGTTTCTTCCGTGGGCACGGCGTGCATTCGCCTTTCGTATACGACGTCGTGCGTAATGTGTTCATGCGCGATACGCTGCTTCCCGGCGACCGGGCGTTGTTCCGCGAACTGCTCGCGGCCGGAGTGCCCGAACGCCGCGCCGTGCAGCTGCAAAATCTGGCGATCCATTGCGGTTACGCCTCTTTTGGCCTGAATCGTGCGGATGCGGAGTTCTGCATAGCGACGCGCGGACTGTCCCGGGCGGAGACGCTCGCCCTGGTCGGCGATGCGGCCGCCGCCGGGAATACGGTAGCGGTCATGTCCCCCTACGACGGGCGTGAACGCCGGGCCATGTGCCTGCAAATCGTCGCGGCGCACCGTTCGACGACGGTGGACAACCGCGGTTACCTGCTGGTTTTCAATAATAATTTGCCGAAACAACACTTCCGGATATGAAAGTATACACGAAAAAAGGCGATAAGGGGTTGACCTCCCTTGTCGGCGGCGAACGGGTCTTCAAGACCGACGAACGGGTCGAGGCTTACGGCACGGTGGACGAATTGGCGGCCTTTGCGGCCTTGCTCGGAGACAACATGCGTGCGGAAGTTGCGCTGTCGCCCTATGTCGATGACCTGAACCGCATCCTGTCACGCCTGATGACCGTCGAGGCATTGCTGGCATGCGGGAAAACGGGGTGCGGGAAGGTTGCGCCGCTGGCTCCCGAGGCCGTCACCTGGCTCGAAGGCCGTATCGACGCGATGCAGGACGCGCTCAAACCGATCGACAAATTCACGATCCCGGGCGGCAACGCCGTCGTTTCGATGTGCCATGTGTGCCGTACGGTCTGCCGACGTGCCGAGCGTGCCGCGCTGCGTGCCGATGAAAAATACGGTACGGATGCCACGGTGCTGATGTGGCTGAACCGCCTTTCCGATTATTTTTACCTGCTCGGGCGCACGCTCACAGAGCATTACGGTGTCGAGGAGACCCTGTGGATTCCGTAAGTCGTTGTCCGGCAGCTTGTTGATGTGTGCGTGCGGATGTTTTGTAATTTTTTCTTTGTTTTTCTCGTTTTTTTTATACTTTTGCAAATCAGTGATAGCGGAATAGCGATTGTCGCCTGATGTTAATCCGCTGATATTTGGGAACTTAAAAACTTGGAACTATGTACTGGACACTTGAATTGGCATCGAAGCTGGAAGATGCTCCCTGGCCCGCTACGAAAGATGAACTGATTGACTATGCTGTGCGTTCGGGTGCGCCTCTCGAAGTGCTCGAAAATCTGCAGGAAATAGAGGACGAGGGTGAGATTTACGAATCTATCGAAGATATTTGGCCCGACTACCCGTCGAAAGACGATTTCTTCTTCAATGAGGAGGAGTATTAAACTTGACGAGCGCTCGGATGAGCCGTTAAAAAGAGCAAGCAGCCCCGCATGAGGCTGCTTGCTCTTTTTTATAGTAAACCGATTGTAATCCGAGGTGCTCAGCGGCTATTTTTCGGCCACGTAAAACAGGTCGAAACAGTCGTCCGACACGGGGCAGATGCGGTAATCCTCCATACGGATCGAGGAGGTGAGGTCGGTATTTGCTTTCAGCAGCTTCCGGCGGTTGATCCGGTTCAGGATGTCGTAGGGTAGCTGGAGCAGGCGGCGGGGCAGGCGGTGCTGGAGATCCAGGATGTCGAAGCGCGTGATGCGTGCCACGCTGCGGCGGTTCTGCTCGTAGTAATCCATGACTTTCCCGTTGCCTGCGACCCCGAGGGTTTCGACCGACCGGAATTCATGCCCCAGCAGGATTTGCAGCTGTTCTGCCGTATATTCCCGTACGTGCCACGGGTTGCGGGTGAGCGACATCGGTGCATTGGGGGTCGTCACGATGAACTTGCCGCCCGGTTTCAGTACCCGTTTCACTTCGCGCACCAACTCGATGTCCTGCTTCACATGCTCGATCACCTGGAACGAGATCACGAAATCGAAACTGTTGGCTGCGAATGCCAGCGGCGGCACTACGGCCTGGTGGAATTCGACATGCGGATGCCGTGCCAGCTCCGCTGCCGGGGCGAATTTGTCTACCGTGATGAAACTCCGTGCATGGGGAGCCACCACCTCGATGCCGTAACCCGCTCCCGTGCCGATCTCCAATACGTCGCCGCCGATGCGCTGCGCCGCGGCATGGTAGGCCAGCAGCGACCGCTGGAAGACGAAATTGTCGGACATTTCGCGCGAAACCCGTTCCGCCGTGTTTATCTTACCCATTATTGCCGTTTGACTTTTATCCCGTCTTCGCCCACTTCGACCGCGCCGCGTTTCATCAGCACGCCCAGCGAGCGTTTAAAGACCTTTTTGCTCATCTCCGTAAGGCGGTTCACCTCCTCCGGGGAACTGTCGTCGTTGAGCGGCAGGTGCCCGCCGTTGCCGATCACCAGTTGCAGCAAAACCTCTGCCGAATCCTTGACCTGCGCATATCCTTCCTGTTGGAGGCTCACGTCGATACGGTTGTCCTCGGTGATTTTGCGGACGTATCCCTTCATGCGGTCGCCGATGGCTACGGGGCGGAATACCTGGTTGCGGTATAGCATGCCCCAATGGCGGTTGTTGACGATCACGCGGTAACCGATCGGGCTTTCCGAGGCGACCAGCAGGTCTACCTCCTGGCGCGGTTCCACCGTGATCAGGTCGTTGTTGATGAAGCCCTTGAGCTTGGTGGTCGCCACGCAGCGCCCCGTGATGCTGTCTTCATAGAGGTATACGATGTAGCTCCGTCCCGCGAGGATGCCGCCCTGCTGGTTGCGGTTGGGCAGGAAGAGGTCTTTGCCATGCAGTCCCCAGTCGAGGAATGCCCCGTGCACGGTCTTGTCCACCACGCGCAGGTAACCCGCCTCCCCGGCCCGGAGCAGCGGCGTTTCGGTAGTCGCCACGAGGCGGTCTTCCGAATCGTGGTAGACGAAAACCTCCTTTACGTCGCCGGGTTTGTCGGCGAGGGAGATATAACGGTTGGGCAGCAGAACCTCGTTCTGCTCCTCGTCGGTGAGGTATAATCCGTATTCCGAAACACGGCTTACGGTGAGTTTCTGGGTGCGTCCTGCTCTGAGCATATCGTTTTTGCGGAATTGACCGCCTGCAAAAGTACGTTTATTTTTGCGGGATTGCAACTTTCCCGGCCAAGTTCCGCGGTGCGGGAGCGGCCGCATCCCTTTCCGGGAGTCAGAGGGATCGGGCAGCACCGATCCGTAGTCCCCGTTCGTGCCGGCTTTTGGGCGTTTGCGGAAAAAAGCGTAACTTTCGAAAACGAACCTTAACCTTCCTGCCATGAAAATCCGTGGATTTTTCGCGCTCCTGTTGACCGGCCTGCTCGCCGCCGTTGCGGCCTGTGCCGGGCAGCCCGTCGCCGAACTGTACGACAAGGCCGAGTACCGCATCGCCATGCGCGACAGCGTAGCCCTCTACACGGCGGTCTATACGCCCAAGGCGCCCGGCAAAGCCCCCGTCATCATCTTCCGCACGCCTTACGGCTGCGGGCCCTATGGCGCCGGACGTTTCCCGCAGGGGTTCGGGAAGGGCTATCTGCGCAGCTACGTCGACCGCGGCTATATCATCGTCATGCAGGATGTCCGGGGGCGTTATATGAGCGAAGGCGACTTCGAGCATGTCCGGCCTGCCGGCAGCGGTGAGACCGACGAGACGACCGACAGCTACGACACGGTCGACTGGCTGGTCAGGCACATCCCGCACAACAACGGCCGGGTGGGTTTCGCCGGGTGTTCCTATCCGGGGTTCTACGCCATGATGGGCGGCCTTTGCGGCCATCCCGCCGTGAAGGCCGTCTCTCCGCAGGCTCCCGTCACCGATTGGTTCATGGGTGACGACGTGCATCACAACGGGGTGCTGATGCTCACTGACTCCTACCGCTTCCTGAGTGGCATGAATACCCCTCCCGGACGTGTTCCGGCCGCGAAAATGCCCTCCATGTCCCGGCAGACCCAGCCCGACGAGCGGACGTTCTTCCTGGAGCATACGACGCTTGCGGAGCTTACCCCTCTGCTGAAACCCAACCCCTTTTGGGAGGAGATGGCCGCGCATCCCGATTACGACGCGTGGTGGCAGGAACGCGACCTGCGCCGTGCCTGTTACAATGTCCGGCCCGCGGTGCTCGTCGTCGGCGGGACGTTCGATGCCGAGGACTGCTTCGGGGCGTGGAACCTCTACCGGGCCCTGATCCGGCAGAGCCCTTCGACACCGTGTCACCTGGTCGTGGGCCCGTGGGCCCACGGGGCGTGGCGTAACGGCGGCCGGACGCTCGGGGCGTTCGATTTCGGCGGCGATGCCTCGTGGGAATATTATATGGAGCATTTCGAGGTGCCGTTCTTCGACCACTACCTCCGCGAAGGCAATACGGACGAAGCGGCTCCGCTGCCGGCCGCTGCGGTCTTTTCCTCGGGGGACAACCGCTGGCATACTTTCGGCCGCTCTCTGCCGCGCGGGGCCCGGAAACTGACGTTGTACCTCGCCGACGGCGGTATCCTCGATACCCGGCGCCCGACGGCCAAAATATCCGCAAGTACCTATGTCTCCGATCCTTCCGACCCCGTGCCGTACTACGAGGCTTCCGGCCTGCGCCGTCCCAAAGAGTATATGGTCGCCGACCAGCGTTTCCTGTCCGGCCGGCCCGACGTGCTGACGTTCGTTTCGGAGCCCCTCGAAGAGGATATGACCCTCGTCGGCCCGGTCGATGCCGACCTGGAGGTGATGCTTTCGACGACCGATGCCGATTTCGTGGTCAAGCTGATCGACCTTTTCCCCGAGGACGATCCGCTGCCGGGCTACCGGATGCTCGTGCGGGGCGACGTCATGCGCGGCCGTTACCGCCGCAGTTTCTCGCGCCCCGAGGCGTTTACGCCCGGTGTCCCGGCGCGGGTGCCTTTCCGGATGACGGACATCGCCCATACGTTCCGTGCCGGACACCGCATCATGGTGCAGGTACAAAGCACCTGGTTCCCGCTTGCCGAACGCAATCCCCAGCAGTTCGTCGACGTCTGGAACTGCCGGGCTTTGGATTTCGTGCCCTGCCGGATTTCGCTGCTGCACCAGCGCGACAATGCCTCCTCGGTCACGGTGTGGCGGTTGGGGGCGCATTGAGGCGTAGAGGTTTACAGGTTGGCATCGGCTGCCCGCGCCTGTCTCCGTCCCGTCGTTTTGCCTTTCCGCTATTGTCCTGTTGACAGCCCGCGTCCGGTCGTCAGTGTAAGTCCGTTTGCCCGCTTGCGTCCGGTCGTTTGGATAGGTTGTCTGGGCAGATTGTTTGGATAGGTTGTCTGGCCAGGCCGTCCTCAAGGCCGTCCGCTTCGGCCGGTTGCCCCCCCCCCGGCTGCCTGCGCCCTGTTTCCCCGCATTGCTTTTCATCGCCGAACCGTATGCACTGCCGCAAGGGTGCCGCCCTGCGTGTCCGTTTTGTATGCCCGGTTCCCTTTGTTGCCGCCCTGCCTTACAAACCTCCATGTTTTTTATTCCTGCAGGTGCGATCTGTAAGAAAATTTTATATATTTGTTTACAAAACGGAGTTTTTCTATGAAAATACGTGTTGCTGTCTGCCAGGTCGACATGGAGTGGGAACATACCGCCCGGAACCTGGAACGTCTGGAGCCTATCGTCGCGGCGGCCGATGCCGATATTGCCGTGCTGCCCGAAATGTTCGCCACGGGGTTCAAACTGCGCCCCGCCCGTGTCGCCGAGCCTGCCGACGGGCTTGTCGCTACGACCATGCGGCGCTGGGCGGCACAATACGGCAAAGCCGTCGTGGGCAGCGTCGTCATCGCCGAAAACGGGGAGTTCCGCAACCGGATGTTTTTCGTGAAGCCTTCGGGCGGGGTTGCCTGGTACGACAAGCGGCACCTGTTTCGTCCCGGCGGCGAAGCGCGCGACTATACTCCGGGAAACCGCCGCGTGGTGGTGGAATATATGGGGTTCCGGTTCCTGCTGCTGATCTGCTATGATCTGCGCTTCCCGGTGTGGAGCCGCAACCGGGGCGATTACGATGCCATCCTGTGCAGCGCCTCGTGGGCGGACGACCGCCGCGAGGTGTGGCGTACGCTGCTGCGGGCGCGGGCCATCGAAAACCAGTGCTACCTGGCGGGCGTAAACCGCGTGGGCACGGATCCCGATGCCTCCTATGCGGGCGATTCGGCGCTCGTCGACTTCCGTGGCGCCACGCTGGCCGATGCCGGTGAGCGGGAGCAGACCCTCGTCGCCGAATTCGACTCCGAGGCGCAGGCGGCTTTCAGGGAGGAGTTCCCGGCGTGGATGGATGCCGACGGCTTCGAACTGGAATTCTGATTTCCGAAAAATTTGGTATTGCCCCCGGTATGCGCTATCTTTGTACGATATTCGCGCCGGAGAGCCCGCACACTAAACGGGGCTTCCGGTACGTTTGACTACGATGATGAAAGAAGACACGATCAAAATACTGGGAGCCCGGGTTCACAACCTGAAAAACGTCGACCTGGAGATCCCGCGCCGTAAACTGGTAGTCATAACCGGCCTTTCCGGTTCGGGTAAGTCGTCCCTGGCGTTCGACACGATCTATGCCGAGGGACAGCGCCGCTATATGGAGACGCTTTCTACCTATGCCCGCCAGTTCGTGGGGACGATGGAGCGTCCCGATGTCGACAAGATTACGGGCCTGAGCCCCGTGGTCGCCATCGAGCAGAAGACCACCAACAAAAATCCCCGTTCCACGGTGGGTACCGTGACCGAGATCAACGATTTCCTGCGTCTGCTGTACGCGCGCGCGTCGCGCGCCTATTCACCCGTCACGGGCGAGGAGATGGTGCATTATACCGACGAGCAGATCGCCGGGCTCATCATGACGGGCTTCACGGGGCGCAAGATCGCCCTGATGGCTCCCATCGTCAAAGGCCGCAAGGGGCATTACCGCGAACTGTTCGAGTCGCTGGCCAAAAAGGGGTATATCTATGCCCGTATCGACGGCGAGATCCGCGAGATTTCGGCCGGTATGCGCCTCGACCGGTACAAGATACACACCATCGACCTGGTGGTCGACCGCCTGGTCGTCGGCGAGGAGGCCCGCGACCGGGTGATGACCTCGCTCAGGGAGTCTCTGCGCCAGGGCAAGGGTACGATGGCCGTCTACGACTACGGTACCGAACAGCAGCGCTTCTACTCCCGCCACCTGATGTGCCCCTCGACGGGCATCGCGTTCGAAGACCCCGCGCCGCATACCTTCTCGTTCAACTCGCCCCAGGGCGCCTGCCCGCATTGCAACGGGCTGGGCGAGGAAGCCGTCTTCGACGTCGGGAAGATCATTCCCGACATGGGGCTTTCGCTGCGCGAGGGCGCCGTCGAACCGCTGGGCAAATATCGCAACAACATGCTTTTCGCCATTCTCGAAATGCTGGGGCGGCGTTACGATTTCACGCTCGATGACCCCGTCGGGTCACTGCCCGAGCCGGGGCTGAATGCGGTGTTGTACGGCGATTCCGAGCCGTTGACCATCAACCTTTCGGAGTTCAGTTCTTCGGGCGGCAACCACCTCGTCTCGTGGGAGGGCGTCGCCGAATATATAGGCCGTACCGAAGACGAGGACTCCAAACGCGGCCAGAAATGGCGCGAGCAGTTCCTCGTCTACCGCAAATGTTCGGTCTGCGGCGGTTCGCGCCTCAAGAAGGAGGCGCTCCAGTTCCGCATCGGCGGCAAGAGCATCGCCGACGTGTCGGCCATGTCGATCTCCGAATTTTCGGAATGGGTGGCGCACATCGAGGATTATATGGACGACAAGGAGTGGAAGATCGCACAGGAGGTCGTCAAGGAGATCCGCGAGCGCCTGCGCTTCCTGATGGACGTGGGGTTGGGTTACCTGTCGCTATCGCGTTCGTCGCGTTCGCTCTCGGGCGGCGAGAGCCAGCGTATCCGTCTCGCCACGCAGATCGGCTCGAAGCTGGTCAACGTGCTTTATATCCTAGACGAGCCCTCGATCGGCCTGCACCAGCGCGACAACCGGCGCCTGATCCGCAGCCTGGAGGAGTTGCGCGATGCCGGCAACTCGGTGATCGTCGTCGAACACGACGAGGACATGATGCGTGCCGCCGACTTCATCGTCGACGTCGGCCCCCGTGCGGGACGCAAGGGCGGTCATATCATGGCCGCGGGTACGATCGACGATATCCTGCGTTCCGATTCCATCACGGCCGACTACCTCACTGGACGCCGCCGTATCGGGATTCCCGAAACGCTCCGCAAAGGCACGGGGCAGTGCATCGTGATCCGCGGGGCGCGGGGCAACAACCTCAAGAACGTCACGGCCGAATTCCCGCTCGGCAAATTCATCTGCGTGACGGGCGTCAGCGGTTCCGGCAAGTCGACGCTCGTCAACGAGACGCTGCGCCCGATCCTTTCGAAGGAGCTCTACCGCTCCTTCGGGCAGCCGCTCGAATACGACAGCGTCGAAGGCATCGGACATATCGACAAACTGGTCGTCGTCGACCAGTCGCCCATCGGCCGTACGCCGCGCAGCAACCCGGCGACCTATTCGAACGTTTTTTCCGACATCCGCAAACTGTTCGAAATGACGCCCGATGCCCAGATCCGCGGCTTCAAGGCGGGGCGCTTCTCGTTCAACGTCAAGGGCGGCCGCTGCGAGGAGTGCCGCGGCGCGGGCGTCCAGACCATCGAGATGAATTTCCTGCCCGACGTCTACGTGCGTTGCAAGGCGTGCGGGGGACACCGTTACAACCGCGAGACGCTCGAAGTGAAATACAAAGGCAAGAATATCGACGACGTGCTGAACATGACGGTCAACATGGCCGTGGAGTTCTTCGAGAATATCCCTGCCATCCACCAGAAACTCCGTGCCATCCAGGAGGTCGGCCTCGGCTACCTTACGCTCGGACAGCCCTGTACGACGCTCTCGGGCGGCGAGAGCCAGCGTATCAAGCTCTCCTCCGAACTGTCCAAGCGCGATACGGGGCGTACGCTCTACATCCTCGACGAACCTACGACGGGGCTTCATTTCGAGGACATCCGCCTGCTGCTCGACGTGCTCAACAAACTCGTCGACCGCGGCAATACGGTCATCGTCATCGAACACAACCTCGACGTGATCAAGGTCGCCGACTACATCATCGACATCGGCCCCGAAGGCGGGGCGGCCGGCGGTGAGATCGTTGCGGCGGGCACTCCGCACGATATAGCCTGCTCCCCACGCAGCTATACGGGCGAATTTCTGAAAAAACTGGGTCTTTAGTCACGACTTTAGGCAGTTAGGCACCGTATTTGCATTTTTCATGGCTGTATAAACCTTTTATGTGCTATGAAAAAAACAGTCATTATCGTCGTGAGCGTGCTGCTGTGCGCAGTCTGCGCCACCGTGATCGGACAGAAAAAGATTCTGTCGCCCAAGGAAGAACGCCGCGAGGTGCGTGAGAAGAGACGTGCGGAACGTATCGCAGATTTTGAGAAAACGATGGATTCGGTCATCCTTTCGCGTAACTTCCAGTTCAACCCCCAGACCATGCAGCGGCAGCCGGCCGGCCCCATGCGCCAGATCATCAACCCGGCCTTCAACGTGGGCGTCTGGGACGGCACGATCGACATCTGCCTGCCTTACGTCAAGGGCTATGTGCCGCCTTATTACACGACCATCATCAACTACACGGTTCCCAGCGTGCAGGGCTATACCACCGAGCAGACCCACGAGGGCTGGATGGTAACCTTCTCCACCTCGCTTTTCTCGGCGTCGACCTATACCTTCACCTTCGAGATCTTCTCCCGTACGGGCGGTGCCAACCTGACCATCACCAACCCGTGGTATAACCCCGTGGAGTACTCGGGCACCATTTCACAGCTCTATTGACCATGAGTTCCGGGATGTATCGCCGGACGGGATGCGGCGCCCCCTTCCCGTCCTTTCCGTCGCGGCGGGATGCCGCAACGCAAATCCTTCCCGAACTGCGAGCCCCCGCCCCGGCGGGGGCTTTTGCTCCTGCGGGGCGGGCGGCGCTCCGGATGCTGTGCCTCTGCGCCCTTGTTTTCGGGGCGTCGGGTGCTGTGGCGCAGTCCGCGCAGCCCCAGTTCACGCTGGGCACTTCGGCCGTCGACAGCGTGCCCCAGACGACCGTGGTGCCTGTCCAGCAGCCTCCTGTGCAGGTCGTCGAGCATACGACCGTCTACGAGGAGTCCACGCGCGGCATGACGCGGCCCGAACGCCGTGCCTACCGGGCGAAGCTCTATGCGCAGAAGATCGACTCGCTGGTACAGTCGCGTGACTACCTGTTTTTCCCCAACAGTATGCAGGAGGTGCCGGGCGGCATGATCCGCAGTATCTATACCGATTATTACTTTTTCGGGATGTTCATCGACCACGTCGGGGTGCACCTGCCGACCGAGCGCGGCATCACGCAGTATCTCTACGTGCTCAATTTCGACTCGCCGTCCCTGTCCGATTACCGGGCCGAGCGCCTGGCGTGGGGCTGGCGTATCTCCTTCGGGTTTGCCGACGGCGATACGGCCTACCATGCCGGCTTCGAGGTTTCGACCGCCACCGGCGAAACGGTGCTGACGCTGGCGGCTCCCGACCTTGTCATGCGCTATGTCGGATGGCTCTGGGACAAACGGATCGGCGACCCCAAGTTTCGGCGGCTGGACTGAGCGGCGGCTTCTTCGCGGGCGGCAAACCGAACGGCCGGCACCTCCATAGGTGCCGGCCGTAATTTCTGTTTTCCATGGTTCCCGTGCGCCGGGTTCCCGCCGTCCGGAATTCCGAAGTGACTCCCGCTTTCGGCACACTTCCTGTCCGGCGCACTTCCTGCCTGGGCGGATGCCATCCCGTTTCCGCGAGCCCTGCTTTTCCGTGAGGCCCACATTGCGGGCTTTTTTGCGCCTTCCCCGCGGCTACTCCGATACGAGGAACAGCGACCGGGCTCCCGGAAGCGTCAGTTGCAGCCGCGTCCCCTGCGCCGATACCTCGGCGGCGAACGGGGCGTTGTCGCCCGTATGCGGGTCGAAACTGCGCAGTTTTACGGCGTCGCGTAGCAGGATCCCGGCTTCGGCCGTTTCGGTGTCGATATTGGCGAAATAGTAGATATGGCGGCCGCCGCATATCCGGTGGATGTAACGCAGGCCGGGAGCACCGGAAACCGAGACGTCCGGTATGAAATCAGCCTCCAATGCTTTGCGCAACGATTCCGTGTCGGGTTCGGGCAGGAATAACGCCGGGTTTTTACGTGCCGTGAGCATCTCCTGCACGCGGGCTGCGACCTGCGTTGCCGGTACCTCGAAGCGGGTGGATGTTTCGGGCAGCGCCGTGGTGAAGATCACCCGTCCCCCGGCACGGCGGAACCGTTCCACGGTACGGAGGCACTCCGGCGAGATACATTTCACGCCGGGCAGGATCAGCATCCGGTAGTGCTGGTGGTTGACCTTGTTGTCGAGGTGGAGCATCCCCCTGCCTGCGGGGCAACGCGCCAGTACCTCGGGATGCAGGTAGGTGAAATCGCGTGCGAGCGTGTCGCTGAGCATCGCCGCCACGCGGATGTAATCCGTGCCGGGAAGCTTCACGCCTCCGGCGTAATAACCCTCCGGGCCGTCGAGGTAATGCCCCGCCTGCAACGTCTCGATGGGGTAGAGCATGGCGATGTCCGCCACCGTGCGCCCCTCGGGCTGCAACAGGTAGTTCAGCCGGGCGAGGAAGCGGTTGAATGCGGGCAGCGCCTCGTTATAGAGCGGGTTTCGGTAGGAGAGTTCGGGCAGGAACGTCACGTCTGCGTCGTTATACCATACGGCATGGGGGATAAGCTGGTTGATGCCTTTGGTATATTGCTCCATTGCGATGGTATAGAGTTCCCGGACGGGGATGTTGCCCATCGCCCCGAATGTTTCCGACATGACCAGCCGCTTGTCCCAGTTGGCTGCCGATGAGGATACCACCTTGTAGAAAAGTTCCGCGGGGCGGTCGCCGCCGATTTTGTCGATGCCGGGCACGTCCATGTACTTGCCGCAGAGCATCAGGTCGCCCGCGACGCTTACGGGGTTGAGCACCTCCTCCTGATCCTGGTGTCCGGTGGAGCGTATGCCGTGCGCTGCCGCCCAGTCGTGGATCGTCTTCATGAACCCTTCGGCATAGAGCCGCGCCCGGAACCCGAACAGGTAGTTGCGAGCGGCGGCAGTCCCGGGGCCTGTGTCGTACCACAGGGCGGGGTAGAGCGCTTCGGGCGAAAACCCGTGTGCGGCTTCGAAACGCTCGTTGAAGCGCTCCGTCCAGATACGCCCCTGTGCCCGGTAGAGTGTCGGTTCGTCGCAGAATGTTTCGGTAATGACCTCTCCGAACGCCTCCGGGAACCGGTCGTAATAACGCTGGTGGGTATCCTCCACGAAGAGCTGTACGGCATCCGGGTCGAGGTAGTCCACATTCGGGTCGCCGTCCTTTACGCACACGAAGCAGAGCAGTTTCCATGTCCCCTGGGGCGGTGTCCAGCGTATGCGCCCGCCGGAAATGCGTCCGGACAGGGGGCGTACCTCCCGCGTGAGGCTGTCCATCGCCACGAGCGCCATCGGGCGCCCATCGCGCGGCAGTTCTATGTCGCACTCCGTGCCTGCCGTCAGCGGGTATTCGAATTTGTCGAGCCGTTTTATCGTCGCCTCCGGATGACGCTGCATGAAGCGCGGCGTGCCGTCGCCGTTGATGGCGCCCATGCTGCCGCTCGGGAACCCGTACTCGTCGTAGAGCGACAGGACGAGCCCCGCCTCGCGGGCTTCGCGGACGATCTCCCCGTAAAGTGCGAAATACTCGTCCGAGAGGTATTCCGGTGCGAAATGCCCGCCGAACGGGAGGATGGCGCATCCGCCGTACCCGTCGCGTTGCGTGAAAGTGCGGAATTGTTCCGCGGCCTCCGTCCGTTCGATCGGGGTGTTGTTCCAGAACCAGAGCGGCACGGGGCGGTACGCTGCGGGCGGGTTGCGGAATTCGTCGGCATTCTGTGCCGCACTCCCGGCTGCGGCCAGTACGCAGGCCAGGGTCATCAGTTCTTTTCTCATCTTAACTCCGGGTTGTCGGTTTAACGGGCTGCCTGCGGATCGGAAAAACCTTGGCTCCCCGATCCCGGTTTGGCCTGCATTTTGTATATCAGTGCCACGGCGGAGACGGAAACCCCCTCTTCGCGCCCCTCGAAACCGAGATGCTCTGTGGTCGTAGCTTTGACCGATACCCGGTCATCGCCTACGCCCATTGCACCGGCCATCGCGGTGCGCATGGCGTCGATATGCGGCCGCAATTTGGGCCGTTGCATCCGGATCGTACAATCGACATTCCCGATCTCATATCCTTTTTCGCGCAGCAGCGCCGCAACCCTTCGGAGCAGTATTTTCGAGTCGATGCCCTTGAAGTCGTCCGACGTGTCGGGGAAGTGCATCCCGATGTCGCCCAGCGCTGCGGCGCCCAGCAGTGCGTCGCATACGGCGTGTATCGCCACGTCGCCGTCCGAATGCGCCACGAATCCTTTCGTGTGCGGAATTTCGATCCCGCCCAGCACCAGGGGCAGCCCGTCGGCCAGCGCGTGTACGTCGTATCCGTGTCCTATCCTGAAATCCGTCATAGAGTTCCGTATTTTCCCGTAAAGATAGTGGAAGCGGAGTGCAAAAGCAAATTTCGGCCGTCACAGCCAGCCGGAAATGCAAAAAACCGGACGCGGGATACCGTGAATTACGCTGTTTTTGTTATATTTGTATTTGAAAATCTTCGGCCGGAAGAATTCTTGCAGATGCCCCATCTTCGAAGCGTCTTTCTGCCGTTGTAAATATTGTCATGGAATGGGCGGAAATCGAGGGGCGTGCGCCCGGTGTTACAGCCGGCGGCAACCCGACGATGTGCCTGTAAATTATATTAGGAGATTATGTCTGAAATAGTAAACCTTGAACCCCGGATCGTGTGGGAGCAGTTCGATGCCATCACACAGGTTCCGCGCCCCTCGAAGAAGGAGGGCAAGATCATCGAATTCCTGGTCGATTTCGCCCGGAAGCACAACATCGAGTATAAGAAGGATGCCATCGGCAACGTGGTGATGCGCAAACCCGCTACGCCGGGCTTCGAGGAGCGCCCGGCGGTTATCCTCCAGTCCCACATGGACATGGTCTGCGAGAAGAACTCCGACGTGGAGTTCGATTTCGACAACGACCCGATCCGCACGCACATCGACGGCGGGTGGGTCAGGGCCGAAGGTACGACGCTGGGTGCCGACTGCGGCATCGGCATGGCTGCCGCACTGGCCGTCATGATCGACCCCGCGGTGCAGCACGGGCCCGTCGAGGCGCTTTTTACGGTCGACGAGGAGACCGGCCTTACGGGGGCTTTCGAACTGGGCGAGGAGATGCTCACGGGTAAATACCTTATCAACCTCGACTCGGAGGACGAGGGCGAGATCTTCATCGGCTGTGCCGGCGGCATCGACACCATCGCCACGTTCCGGTATGCGATGGAGGAGGCGCCGAAGAACTACTCCTTCTTCCGCGTCGACGTCTCCGACCTGCAGGGCGGGCACTCGGGCGATGACATCGACAAGGGACGCGTCAATTCCAACAAGACCGTCGCACGCCTCTTGTGGGACGGCATGCAGTCGTTCGAACTGAAGCTGAGCTATTTCAACGGCGGCAACCTGCGCAATGCGATCCCGCGCGAGGCGTACGCCATCTTCGGCATCCCGACACGGTTCAAGTCCGAGTTCGTCAAACGCTACGACCTCTTTGCCGCCGACCTGAAAGCCGAATTCCGTTTCCGCGAGCCCAATTTCAAGATTACGCTCAACGAGATGCCCGAGGTCGACCAGGTGCTCGATGCCCGGACGCAGTTCGGGCTGGTCTACTCGCTGGTGGGCGTTCCCAACGGCGTGATCGCCATGTCGTTCGCCATGCCGGGGCTGGTCGAGACTTCGACCAACCTCGCTTCGGTGAAATTCGAGGGCGACAACCGCATCGTCGTCACCTCGTCGCAGCGGTCGTCGGTCGAGAGCGCCAAGACCTATGTCATGCAGATGGTCGAATCGGTATTCGCCCTGGCCGGTGCCGACGTCGCCCATTCCGACGGTTATCCGGGCTGGGCGCCCAACCCGCAGTCCGTACTGCTCGAAAAGACCGTCGGCGCCTACGAACGCCTGTTCGGTGCGGAGCCCAAGGTGCGTGCGATCCATGCCGGATTGGAATGCGGCCTGTTCCTCGAGAAATACCCCGAACTGGAGATGGTTTCCTTCGGCCCGACGTTGCGCGGCGTGCATTCGCCCGACGAGAGGCTCGAAATCGCCACGGTTCCCAAGTTCTGGGATTTGCTGCTCGAAGTGCTCAAGACCGTCTGACCCGCCTGCGAACGCGGCAAATCCCGCCACGGATGCACGGTTCACGGATGCACGGTTCACGATAACGGCCCCGTCTTTGCGGGGCCGTTGCCGTTGCGGGTGGTGCCGCGGTTATTCTCCCGCTGGCCTTACCACTCCCGTGAATTTGACTACGGGATATGCCAGAAGTTCGTTCGAAACCTGTACATGGCATTTGTCCGTGTCCTTGTACAGCGTTATTATTACCTTCCTGTCCTGGGAATTCGCCGGCCCGGTCATTCTCATGCAGAACTGTATGTCTCCGTTCTTTTTCCGCTTTTCCAGCGTTATTTCCGCCGAGTCGTCCGTTATGGTCAGGTTGCCCAGCGGTGTTTTCGGGAAGAGGTCGGGGGTGAAACTGATAACGCCCCGTTTGCCTTCCATGGAAATGTAGTTGCCGGTGGATGACTTGACCGGGGATTTGTCCTCCGGGAGGTAAAATTCATTCGCCTCGATCACGAACCGCCCCTCTTCCAGTGCCTTCGACGCTTGTGCGTGGCGGATCTCCCCTCCGGCCGCTTCGCCTTGCCTTCCGGATGCCGGTTTTTGCGAGGCGCAACCTATTGATACTATAATTAATAGGATTATAGTAAGTAACTTAAATATAATTTTCATGATTCAATATATTTTCAAAATTTTTTGCATGTAGTGAATGCTTCAATAGCAGCTTTACTGGCATCTTTTATTCCTTGTCCATTAAAGCCCTTTAGATTTCTACCTTCGTTTAAAATGAATTTATCGAATAATCTTTCCACCGTTGTTGCATCGTGGAGTTTCGGATAGAGAATTCGTACAGTTCTATACCATGCAAATTCGACTCCTTCTGCATAACTGGGTGTCAACCTATAGGTTGAAGAGTTTTTGAGCTCATTGTAATATTTTAAAGCACAAGTTGTTTCATACCATGGTTCTGGGGCATAGGCCGGAAATATTCTTCCAGGTAATTCTATCTGATTAAAATCAGGAGGTGTGGTGATGTCTGTTGCAAAACCAACAGTATATTTTATTATATCAAGATATGTGAGAATTAGATTGCCATGGGGTACACTGTATTCTTTACCACAACGAGGATCAGCGCAATAATTTCTCCAGCCTCCATTTAGGAGCCCACAACTGGGGCAGCGCCAATGGAATTCCGATCTTGTCATTTTTGTCGTAGTATTTTCTTTGTCGGATTGTGAAGGAATTTTGACATCTGTACCACAACTAGTAAAAAAGAGTCCGCAGGTCGCTGCCGCAAAAGCTATGAACAGGCTTTTCCGGAGTAAAAAAAGTTTTTTCATGGCGGTAAATTTAAAGGATTAATGAAAGGATTGTGAAGCATGTGTTTTATATTGTTCACAATGTAATTAAAAAATATGAATTAAACAATCATTTTATTCATATTTTTGCCGGGCTATGAAATCCATGCGGTCGATGATCCGGGCCCCCATCCGCATGGATCGGGTAACCGATGACCGCTCCGGGTGTTCCCGGCAGGGCGCTGCACGGCAGGCTGCAAATAACAAAGGGGCTGTCCGGCAAGTCCGATTTTACGATTTCACCCCCGCCGGAACAAACTCCGGCAGGGGGTGATTTCTGTTTCCGGCTGCTTGTTCTGCAGCCCCTTTTCGTCGATATGGATGCCGCGCCCGGAAGCCGTATGCGTCGCCCCTTGCAGCAGGGGAAAGACGGCCGCGTAAATGCCGCGTAAATGCCGCGATGATTCCTGGAATGATTTCCGCGATGATTCCCGCGATGACGCCCGCGATGCCGGCGCCCGGCGTATCGGGCAGGATCGCCGGCGGGGGATTACATCCCTCCTCCGCCCTGTGCGCCGCCGGTGCTTCCGCCGCCACCGCCCTGTGCGCCGCTGCTCATGTCGTCGTTGCGGATCGACTTGGCAGTGCGTTTCACCCCGACGTTCTGTTTGCCGAAGCGGTAGCTGACGCGGAAATAGAGGCTGCGGCACGCATACCTGTATTCGCTCCAGCCGCCGAAGGTCGGCGTGTCCGAGGTGTTCCTGTTCCTGCGGTATTTCTCGAAGGGGTTGTTGCACATGATGCTCAGGTCGAGCTTCTTCTTGAGGAACTGCTGTTTGATGCCCATGTAATAGTAGTAGTAGCTTTCCGATTTGCCGCCGAGCCACGCATACCCCGTCGAATAATTCTCACCCAGCATAAGCCGCGCCTCCTTCCAGAGCGCGAAGTCGAGGTTGAGGTTCTGGCTGAACGTGAACTGGTCGGTGTGGATGTCCATGGCGTCGAAATCGTTCTGCGAATACCTGCCGTTGTAGCTCAGCGAGAGGTTGACCTTCTCCGACGGGCGGTACGAGAACGAACCGTTGAATCCGTAGCTGCGCGAACGGACGTCGTTGCTGTAGGTGGTGTTCGTGATGCCGTCCCCGTCCGAGAAGGAGTACGACGACATGTTGTTGTTCGACAGGAACGTGTTGAGTGCGAAGGTCATGCTCCATTTTGCGGCATAGTGGCCGTACTGGAGGTTGATCGTGTGGTATACGGCCGCTTCCAGTCCCGGGTTGCCGTACGACAGCCGCGTGGGGTCGGTGTCGTCCTCGGCCGGCGAAAGCATGTAGATGCCCGGGCGCTGGAGCCGCTGCGTGTAGGAGAGCGAAATGTTGTGGCTCACCTTGGGGATGAATGTTAGGCTCAGGTAGGGCACCACGTTGAACTGGCGGTTCGAAAACGAGTAGGTGCCTTTGGCGGTCTCCTCCACGTCGGCGTCGTTCCATGTCCGTTCCATGCGCGCCCCGAGGCGTCCCGACCATTTGGTGTAGGTGAATCCGTATCCGGCGTAGATGCCCAGCACGTGCTGGCGGTAATCCATGCCCGTGAATTTTATTTTTTCAATCGGGAATGTGCCGTATTCGTCGCTCTGCTTGTTGTCGGTGTCGGAGGTGCTGTTGCGGTAGATGTGTTTCAGCCCCGCCTCGATCTTGTGGTGCTCCGACAGCGGGTTGGCGTAGTCTACCTGCACGGTGTTGCCCGTCATGCGGTTGTCCGCATCCTGCAACGCCCTGTAATTGTATCCGTTGTTGTATATCCGGTCTGTATGGCCTTTGTCCGGGTCGATCTCGACTTCATCCGATATGGTCAGCGTATGCCCCTCCTTGCCGAAGGTGTGTTCGTAATTGAGCGAGACGCTGCCGCCCATGTAGTTCCATTTCTGGATGCTGCGGCTGCCGTATTCCAGCAGCGGGTTCATCTCGGGGTCGAGGATCGCGTTCGTGCCCAGCGATTTGTAGCGGCTGCGGCCGAGCCACAGCCACCCGTTGAGCGTGATCAGGTTGAGCGTGTCGGGCTGGTAGCTCATGTCCAGTCCGACGTTGCCGTAACGCGAGCTGCCCTTGTTTTCGGAGTAACTGCGGTTGTAGCGGTTCTCCGAGTCGTAATTTTCCTGCCACGACTCCGATTCCGAGGGGGTACGGCCCCCGTCGTAGTAGCCTGCATAGCCCATGATGCTCGCCGCGAACTTCCCGGCCTGGATCGAGAGGCTGGCGTTGCCGTTGTAGGCCGGGTTCTCCAACACCGTGACGCTCGCGCCGACGCTGCCGTTGTATCCGTGGAACTGCTTCTTGCGTTGGGTGATGAGGTTGATGATGCCGCCCACGCCTTCGGCTTCGTACTTGGTCGAGGGGTTGGTGATGACCTCTATGCGGCTGATCTGCGAGGCGGGCATGCTCTGGATCACGTCCTTGAAATTGTTGCTCATCGTTGCCGAATTGCGCCCGTTGAGCAATATCTTGTAATTGCTCTGTCCGTTGAGCAGGACGTTGCCGTCGCCGTCGAGCGAGAGCTGCGGAACCTTGCGGATGATTTCGTCGAGTGTGCTCGTCGAAGCCTGCGGGTCGTCCTCGACCGAGTAGGTGGTCTTCTCGGCGTCGGCCATTACGAGCGGTTTCTGGACTTCGATCACCACGTCGCCGACCTCGACGCCCTGCGTGATGGCGATCTTGCCGAGCGCCTTGCCCGATGCGGGCACTTCCACGGCCTGTTTGTAAGGCGTGTAGCCTACCATCGTGATGCAGAGCTGGTAGTCGCCCGTTTCGGGGGCTTTGAGCGAGAAGCGGCCGTCGGTATCGGCGGCTACGGCGTTCACGACCGTGGCCGAGTCGCGCTGGAGCGAGACGGTGGCATAGCCGACGGCTTTGCCGGAAGCCGAATCGGTGACCGTCCCGGTCAGGGTGTTGGGTTGTTGCGCGGCAGCCGGATGCAGACACAGCAGCATGACTGCCGACAGCAGGAGAGCGAGGGCTTTTTGCATGTCAGGACACTTTGAGGTTTCACAAATATGGGGCTTGTTTTCCGATTTTCCAAATTTGCGGACGGCATTCACCCCCCCCCGTGTGTAATTCGGATTAATGTCATGTAAATCAGTAGATTGACTGTTTCCGGAAAATGTAAAAAATCTTCGGCCGTTATAACCGTTGCAGCCGGCGTACTCCGGCAGTTTTTAATGTTGATATTAAAACATGGTTAAAATAGTTATATTTGTATTCTGAAAAGTCCCTGTGCATGCTCCGCAAATACGCTCTTACCGTGGTTTTCCTGTTCGTCGTGTGCGGAGCTGCGGCCCAGCTCCCCGACGACGAATACTATCCCTATGGCACGGGTTATGAGCAGCGTACGCCCATCGTGCTTACCGACTCCTCGCTTTTCTACCGGGCAATCCAGACCATGCCCGACCTCTACGGCAGCATTTCGGCCTTCAATCTGCCCTACATCGCGCTCGGCCGCCGCGGGCAGCATTACTCCTCGGAGGCGGCCTCCTTTTCCGGGTTGGGGATTTCGTCCCGCTATTTCGGTTCGCTGCGGCTGCTCGGAGCTCGGGAAGAGCGCCGTGCCGGGATCGCGGCATTGCCCGAGGCCATCGGCGGTGCCGGCAGCGTGCGTACCTTCCGGTTCCCCGGGGCGCTGGCCGAACCCTCCTGCCATGCCTCCGTCAGTTTCACCGATCGCAACTACCTGGCCGGGGCGAAACTCGCCTATGCGCGGCCTGCGGGACGGGGCTGGGATGTCGCTGCCGCCGTCGAGGCCCGCACGGGGCGCGACATGCATGTCGAAGGCGTCTTCACGAATGCCCTGACGGCGGGATTCCGTGCCGCCAGGCATTTCGGCGAGGGCCATACGCTGGGATTCCTCCTCATTGTCCCGCCGTCGGTACGGGGCACACGCCTTTCTTCGGTCGAAGAGGCTTTCCGTCTTACGGGCGACAACCTCTACAATCCGGCCTGGGGTTTCCAGGACGGCAAAGTCCGCAATTCGCGCGTGCGGCGCGAGTTCGTGCCGCTGGCCGCCGCTACGTACTGCGTGCGGCTGTCGCCCGCGACCTGGCTCGACATGGCTGCCGGAGCCGAATACGGGGTGCGGAAATACAGCGCCCTGGGGTGGTACGACGCCCGTACGCCCATGCCCGACAATTACCGTTACCTGCCCGGCTATACGGGCGACCGGGAAACCGAACTGGCATGGCGGTCGAACGACGCGCGCTATACGCAGGTTTGCTGGGACGAGTTGATCGCCCGCAACCGCATGGCGGGCGGACATGCCGTCTATACGCTCGAAGACCGTGCCGAACGTATCCGCAACCTCGGTTTCGACGCCCTATTTACGACCGCGCCGGACGAGCGGCTGACGCTCCGCTACGGTTTTTCCTACCGCCATGCCCGCACGCGCAGCTACAAACAGATGCGCGACCTGCTGGGGGCGGATCATATCACCGACATCGACCAGTACCTCGTGGACGACGACACCTATGGCAACCTCCTGCAAAACGACCTGCGCCATCCCGGCCGCACCGTCCGCGAGGGCGACCGTTTCGGCTACGACTATGCGCTCTCGACGCGCGAGGCCACCGTCCGCCTGTCGGCCGAGTACCGTTCCGACCGCCTTCGTGCCGACGTCGCCCTCGCGCTGGGCGATGCCGTCGTGCTGCGCCGCGGGTATTACGAGAAAGAGCTCTTCCCCGGGACGCAGTCCCTCGGGCGCTCGCGGCGGATGGGGTTTACGCCCTATACGGTCAAGGCACTGGTGGGGTGGGCTTTTTCGCCCCGCAGCTACCTCGAAGCATCGGCCGCAGCCGGGGCTGCGGTGCCCGATGCCGCCGACCTGTTCTACCAGCCGTTGTATAACAACCGTACGGTCGACGACCCCGCTGCCGGGCGTTTCTACGCCGCCGAGCTCAATTTCACCCGTACCGGCGAACGGCTTTCGCTCCGCATTACGGCCTTCGCCGTCGCCACGCTCGACGGCATCCAGTCCCGCCGTTATTACGACGACATGGCGGGTGTTTACAGCGACATGGCCGTTACGGGCATCGGACGCATGGCCTGCGGCGTGGAGGCCGCTGCCGACCTCCGCCTGGCATACCGCTGGAGCCTTTCGCTCGCCGCTTCGGGCGGGCGGTACAAATATATCCGCAACCCGCGCGTCACGGTCATCTCCGACGTCGACAATTCGGCCGTCGACACCCGTGCCGAAAGCCACATGGGCGGTTGTACGCTCGGTGCCGCACCCCAGCTTACGGCTTGCGCCGAACTCTCATATTTCGGCCCCCGGGGATGGGGTTTCCGTGCCTCGGCGGGATATGCGGGGCTGCGTTACGTCGAGCCTGTGCCCCTGCGCCGTACGGCACGCATCGCGCGGCAGGGCGGCATCACGCGGGAGATGTTCGATGCCTTCACGCACCAGGAGCGCCTCGGCGACGCCTTCACGTTCGACGCCTCGCTTTTCAAATCCTTCTATTTCGGCCGTTCGCGGCTGACTGCTTCGCTCATGCTGCGCAACCTGCTGGGCGATGCCGATACGGTTTACAGCGGTTACGAGTCGCTGCGCGTCCGGCGTATCCGTTCGGGCGACGCCCTCTATTTCGCACCCCACGCCACGCGCTATACCTATGCTTATCCGCGTTCGTTCTACCTTACGATCTCTTATAAATTTTGACCCGGAAGTGAAAAATCGCCGGAATATTTTGCTGTTCCGGATAAAATCCGTAAATTAAAAGGCAAAAAACCTAAAAAACTTCAAGCCTTATGATTATCGGTATTCCCAAAGAGATCAAGAACAACGAGAATCGCGTTGCCCTTACCCCCGCAGGCGCCCAGGAGCTCGTCAAACGGGGCCACACGGTTTATGTGCAGGCTACGGCCGGTGTGAACAGCGGTTTTGCCGATGATGCCTATACGGCGGTAGGGGCCGAGATACTTCCCACGATCGGGGATGTCTATGCCCGTGCCGAAATGATCGTCAAAGTCAAGGAGCCCATCGCCCCCGAGTACAAGCTGATCCGCAAAGACCAGATGGTCTTCACGTTCTTCCATTTCGCCAGCAGCGAACCCCTTACCCGCGCCATGATCGACAGCGGGGCGGTATGCTGCGCCTACGAGACCGTCGAACGTGCCGACCGCTCGCTGCCGCTGCTGATCCCGATGTCCGAGGTCGCAGGCCGTATGTCCACGCAGGAAGGGCGCTATTTCCTCGAAAAACCCCGCGGCGGCAAAGGCAAGCTGCTGGGCGGCGTCCCGGGGGTGAAGCCCGCCAGGGTCTTCGTCATCGGCGCCGGTGTGGTCGGTACGGCAGCTGCGCGGACAGCCGCGGGGACGGGTGCCGACGTGACGATCTGCGACATTTCGTTGCAGCGCCTCACCTACCTGGCCGACGTGATGCCCAAGAACGTCAAGACCCTCATGTCTTCGGAATACAACATCCGCGAAGAGCTTAAACATGCCGACCTGGTGATCGGCTCGGTGCTGATCCCCGGTGCCAAGGCTCCGAAGCTCGTCACACGCGACATGCTCCGGGAGATGGAGCCCGGCTCGGTGATGGTCGACGTGGCCATCGACCAGGGCGGCTGCTTCGAAACTTCGCGTCCCACGACGCACGAAGACCCCGTCTACTATGTCGACGGCATCCTGCACTACTGCGTGGCCAATATTCCCGGCGCCGTGCCTTATTCCTCGACGCTTGCGCTCACCAACGCTACGCTTCCCTACGTCGTCCAGCTCGCCGACAAGGGCTGGCGCCGTGCCTGCAAGGAAAACCGCGAACTGGAACTGGGGCTCAACATCGTGCAGGGCAAAGTGGTCTACCGGCCCGTTGCCGAAGCCTGGGGGATTCCCTGCGAGCCGCTGGCGCTGTAACGTCCCGGCCTCGGATCATGAAGCGGAGCGACAAAACGATCGCTCCGCTTTTTATTTTGAAATCTTGATTTTTTATCGTATATTAGACAACACCATCCATAACCCGCCCGCCTATGATTATATCCTTTGTTCTCTGATTGTTGCGTCCGTTATCCGGTTCTCTGCTTGAATTAGTTAACCTTGAAATCTCGTCTCCGAATGCAAAAAAGTTGCCGTTACTTTTTAGTGTGTGTCATTGCTGCCGGATTGTTCGCTTGCGTACGGGAACCGCACGAGGCTTCTTCCGGTTCCTCCCCGCAACGTGCATCCAGACTTTCTGTCGATGAAGCCCGGGCTTTCTTCGAAAAAAACCTGCCGTCGGATGTCACCCGTGCGTCGGATGCCGTGCCGACGGGCCCTTTTGTCGTGGAAAATGTGCTTCCCGACTGGGAGGGTGCCGAACAGTCGTCGAACAAGCGTATCGCCTGTGTCGACGTTCCTGCGCAGACCGGAAGCGAATTCCTGATTAAACGCCGCCGCGCCGACGAGACGTTTTACGGGGTGCGCGCCTACGGTAAACTCCTTGTCGTGAAATCCATGCAGACGGATTCCCTCTCGACTTATATGCGTTATCTCGTTCCCGACGAGATTTATGCGACGTTCTATGACGGCGATCTGAGCAACCTGTTTGCCAATTGCGAGGATCGCGGCGATTACTGCGGATTGGAGCTGTATACCACCCTTGACGGCGCCGTGGTGGCTGCCGCCCGCTATTATGAGGGCACACTGCTCGCATCCGTCTTTATCTGCGATACCCGGATGTCCGAATTCGAACGCTCCTGGCGGCTGCGGAATCTGTTGGCGGGCGTCTATATCAACCGACGGATCGTCGGCCCGACCCGTATGACGGACGATTGGGATTTTGGCGGTAAAACCTGTTTCTACGACTCCCGGGGAACGCTGTATTACGTCGATTATATCGACGGAGTCGGATATGCCACCGTCGATGTCGATGGTACGCGCGGCCCGTGTATCGATGGTATCGAGGATGTAAATCATTTGGGGGGCGGTTTTCCCGGCGGTGGAAATAATGATGCCGGCAACTCCGGTAATGCTGGAGGAACCGGAGAAGCTGGAGATACTGGGGGGCGGTTCCGGAGGGACAGGTGGGACTATCAATGGCAATACCGCCACTTCGGGGAATTCGGGTTCGGATATTCCGGTGGGAGGAGACGACGAACAGAATATCGGTGGTACTGATCTGCTGCCGGGATTGGTCAATCCGTTGCCAGATCAGGAACCACTCCTCGATTTGCGCTGTCCTGTCTGCGGGAAACATCCGTGTATCTGCATTAAGGAGGTCGATTGTGAAAACCTGGCGCCCCTGGCGGGTGATAATTCTGTTGCGACGAGTTCTTTGTATAACGAAGTTACGGGACTTGCGCAATTTTCCGAATTCCTGAACGCCGTAGCCGGCAGTTCCGTCGAACACGGCACTACCGGGTACCGCGATGCAGACGGGGCCCTGTATCTGATGGATCCGTATACGAATAATAGAACGAATAACGTCAATGTAATTCTAAAATTAGATGTTGCAAATACACTATGTATTCATAACCATCCGCAAGGTACTGCCTGCTCTCCGACGGATGTGACTTCATTGGTTAAACTGTATGAACAATATGATAATTCTATGAGGAGTGCTTATGTAGTGACTACAAAAAATGTATACGTTTTGTATATTTATGACGAAACATTGATGCATAATTTTTATAATTCGGGTGCGTTTTTCAGATTTGTACGCTTATATCAGGAAGCGGAAAAATGTTTGCTGGATCAGGGATATGATTATTACGACGCCAGACTTTACTCCATTGCCTATTTGTTGGAAAAACACAATACGGGTATTGCCATACTTTCTCAGTCCGGGACAGAGACCTCTTTCCACCAGCATAAAACCACCGCGCAGAAAGAAACCGCATCGCTTCCGGTACAAGTAATAACTTATAAATGTAAATAATTATGAAAAAGCTTTTATTGTTTTCGTCGATAATCTTTTCGGCAAGTATTGCTATTGGGCAAAATGCTTTTCCAAAATACGAAGGTTATAGGTCTTTGTCTGCATTCAGTCAGGATACGGTTCGCTACTTGCAATATAATTGGGGAATTAATGCAGGCAACGCATATACCGATACCCGCCTATCTGAATTTTTCAAAGTGTTTGAACTTCCAATTCGTGATGTCGAAATTCGTTGCACTACTCCGGGCGGACGAGCCGAGGTCGGCTATATTCGGTTATGGCTGCTTCTCTATGACGAAGCGGTAATGCGCCGTGATTTATATGGCGAAAGACGGGATAAATATTGTTTGCTTATAGATGCAATATTGCCCGAAATCGACAAATATTCGATGCTATACGAGGACTTGCAGCCTTATATCCCAACCTTAAAAAGGGACGGTATAACGATAGTCCCTTGGAAAGACAGTTATAAAGAGGCTCTCGGATCTTTTTTAGTTGCTTCCATCCAATATCATTATGGTCTTTAACTATGCGGTGGATTATATTGTTTTCGATGCTTGTTTCGGGGCTGCACGCCTATTCCCAGAATCCCTATCCGCAGGAATATGACGGTTACCGCCCCTGGTCTGCATTCAACCAGGACACAGTCCGTTATTTGCAATATAATTGGGGGCTTCAAGTTGGCGGCGCAGACATCGATGTTCCGTTGTCGGAATTTTTCAAGGTGTTCGAGCTTCAGATTTGTGATGTCGAGATATTTTGCACTACTCCCGGTGGAAGAGACGAGGTCGGCTATATCCGTTTTTGGCTGCAGCCGTATGAAAAAGCATACAAGGAATGGAAGGAAGCCGGGGGGTACTCAAGTAAATATAGTATTATGGTGGATAGTATTCTGCCTGAAATCGACAAATACTCGATGCTATACGAAGAGTTGCAGCCTTATATCCCGACCCTGAAAAGGGACGGGCTGACGATCGTCCCCTGGAAAGACAGTTATAAAGAGGCTCTCGGCCCGTTTATAGCAGCATGGGTACGATATTTTTACGGTGTTTGATATGCGGTGGATTTTATTGTTTTCGATGCTTGTTTCGGGGCTGCATGTCTATTCCCAGAATCCCTATCCGCAGGAATATGACGGTTACCGTTCTTGGTCTACGTTCAATCAGGACACGGTTCGCTACCTGCAATATAATTGGGGCCTTAAAGTTGTCGGTGTATATAACAATGTTCCGCTATCCGATTTCTTCGATGTATTTGAACTGCCAATTTGTGATGTCGAAATTCGTTGCACCACTCCTGGCGGAAGGGCCGAGGTCGGATATATTCAATTTTGGCTGCGACCGTATGAAAAAGCATATAAGGAATGGAAGGAATCCGGAGAGTATTCAAGTAAATATAATATCATAGTATATAGTATTCTACCGGAAATCGACAAATATTCGATGCTATACGAGGACTTGCAGCCTTATATCCCGACCCTGAAAAGGGACGGGCTGACGATCGTCCCCTGGAAGGATAGTTATAAAGAGGCGCTCGGATCTTTTATTGCTTCTGGTATACGGTATCTTTATGGTGTTTAAATATGCGGTGGATTATATTGTTTTCGTCGATAATCTTTTCGGTACATGTTGCTTTTGGGCAGAACGCTTTCCCCAAGTACGAAGGTTACAAGTCTCTGTCTTCGTTCAGTCAGGACACGGTTCGCTACTTGCAGTATAATTGGGGAATTAAAACGGGTGGTCTTAAAACCACCCGCTTTTTTCGTATCTTTGATGTAGTCTGTATATGTTTAATTGACTACGAGCATATTACGAAGGACGCGCATGAGATAAGCTAACGGATAAGAAAAAGGAAAGTGTTCAGAAACACTATATTCTTAATATTCTTATGCTATCAAATAACTCTTCTGCGACAAAGATAGGAATAAAAACCGAGAATTCGAGCGAATTGAGGCAAGAAGGTTGAAAACAAGGGGTTTAGAGAGTAACGGACTGCGCTGTCGTAGCCAAATCGAAGCCATCGAAAAGACAACTGTTACTATCCCGTTACTCTGTTCCGAGTAGTAAAGGCAGTTTCGGACGGATTTCAAAACGCTGAAATACAAGCTCTATTCGTCTTGTTCCGACTGCAAATATAGCCGAAATTCCGTAAGTATACATAGAAATACGTTTTGTATGTGCGCAATATGTATTTCTACGTATACTTATGCAGCAGTAGGGGCTTTATGCCCGTCTGTGGACGATTCAGGAAAAGTCCGCAGGCTGAACCGGATAGAATAACGGGAAGCCCGGATAATAGGCTCCCCCGAAATGAATTTCGTGGCATACAAGCGAAATCTAATCAAAAGGGCATTGGCAACCGTCCAATACAAGAAAACAGTCCCAACCGCCGAAAGCTATCCGATAAAAATATAAGATATCTCAACGACTGATAAAACTTCTATCAAAGATTTTAATGATTGAATTATTTTCAATATCTTTGTTAGCAATCTGTTTTGAAGATAGAGATGAAAGAGGTAAACCGATTGAAAATTATTCTTGCTGAGAAGAATAAAACGGGCAAATGGCTGGCGGAGCAGTTGGGCAAAGACCCTTCGACTGTATCGAAGTGGTGTTCCAACTCGTCGCAGCCGCAGCTGGATACGGTGATTCGTATTGCCGAACTGCTGGATGTGGATATTAAGGAATTGATAAACAAATAACATATGGCAAAAGAACAGGAGCGCGCGGAACTCCACCGCACGATCTGGCAGATAGCCAACGACCTGCGGGGCAGTGTCGATGGCTGGGACTTCAAAAACTACGTCTTGGGAATGTTGTTCTACCGCTTCATTTCCGAGAACATCACTGCCTTCATCAATGCGGAGGAACGGCGTGCGGGAAACGCCGACTTCGATTATGCCGCGTGCTCGGACGAGCAGGCCGAATTCGGGCGCGAGGTAACCGTGCAGGAGCGGGGATTCTATATCCTCCCGTCGCAGCTTTTCGGCAATGTGCGCAGGCGGGCAGCGGCAGATCCCAACCTGAACGAAACGTTGAGCAATATTTTCCACGCGATCGAGAACTCGGCCAAGGGCGCGGCGAGCGAGGAGGATATGAAAGGCCTGTTCGCCGACATCGACGTGAACAGCAACAAACTCGGAGCGACGGTGCAGAAGCGCAACGAGACGTTGGTGAAGATTCTCGATAAAATCGGCGACATGAAGTTCGGCAACCTTGCCGACAACCAAATCGACACCTTCGGCGATGCCTACGAGTTCCTGATGACGATGTATGCCAGCAATGCGGGAAAATCGGGTGGCGAATTCTTCACGCCGCAGGAGGTTTCCGAGCTTCTTGCCCGTATTACGCTCGTCGGCAAAAAACAGGTGAACAAAGTGTATGATCCGGCCTGCGGCAGCGGTTCGCTGTTGCTGAAATTCGCCAAAGTGCTGGGCAAGGAGAACGTACGTCAGGGATTTTACGGGCAAGAGATCAACATCACCACCTACAACCTCTGCCGCATCAACATGTTCCTGCACGACATCAACTACGAAAAGTTCGACATCGCGCTGGGCGATACGCTGCTGGCACCGAAACACTGGGACGACGAGCCGTTCGAGTGCATCGTCTCCAATCCGCCGTACTCGATCAAGTGGGCGGGCGATGAAAATCCGCTCTTGATAAACGATCCCCGGTTTTCGCCTGCCGGTATCCTTGCACCTAAAAGCAAGGCCGACCTCGCCTTTACGATGCACATGCTTTCGTGGCTGGCGACCAACGGCACGGCGGCAATCGTCGAGTTCCCGGGCGTGCTTTATCGTGGCGGTGCGGAGCAGAAAATCCGCAAATACCTGATCGACAACAACTATATCGACACCGTTATCCAACTGCCCGCTAATCTCTTTTTCGGGGTCGGCATCGCTACCTGCATCATCGTACTGAAAAAGAGCAAAAAGGATAACGCGACGCTCTTTATCGATGCCTCGGGCGAGTTTATCCACGAGGGCAACAAGAACAAACTCTCCGCCGCGAATATCGCGCGGATTCTCGATGCGTTCGTCGCCCGCAAGGACGATGCGCATTTCGCCCGTCTGGTCGAAAACGGCAAGATTGCCGAGAACGATTACAACATATCGGTTTCGTCATACGTCGAACAGCCCGACACGCGCGAGGAGGTGGATATTGACGAGTTGAACAAGCGGATTGCCGAAATCGTCGCCCGCCAAAACGTGCTGCGCACGGCAATCGATGCAATTGTAGCCACTTTGTAAGAAAGGATTGAGTATGAACAATAAAGAGATAACGATTCGCAGTTCGGCCGCCGAATACCTGATCTTCGTAGCGGCTACGGGCGAAAATCCTTCCCGTGTGGAACTTCGGTATGAGGATGAAAACATTTGGCTGACCCAGCGTATGATGGCGGAGCTGTATGGCGTGGATGTACGCACCATCAACGAACATATCCGGAAGATTTACGCCGACAACGAATTGTCCGAGGCGGCAACTGTCCGGAATTTCCGGATAGTTCAAACCGAAGGCAGCCGTGAGGTCAGCCGCGAAGTGAAACATTATAGTCTCCAGATGATTATCTCCATAGGCTTCAAGGTCAATAACGAGCGTGCCGTACAGTTTCGCAAGTGGGCGAATGCGGTTGTCAAGGACTATACCATACAGGGATGGGTGATGGACGATGAGCGGCTGAAACGGGGCGGTACGGTGCTTACGAAAGACTATTTCGAGAAGCAGTTGGAGCGCATCCGAGAGATTCGTCTGTCGGAACGTCGTTTTTACCAGAAGATTACGGACATTTACGCTACGGCCATCGATTACGATCCGACGGCAAAGGCCACTCAGCGCTTTTTCGCTGCGGTACAGAACAAGATACATTACAGCGTGCATGGGCACACGGCGGCGGAGTTGATCTATCAGCGCGCCGATGCCGACAAGGAGCACATGGGGCTGACGACATGGGAGGGTGCGCCGACGGGCAAGATCCACAAATACGACGTGAAGGTTGCCAAAAACTACCTCACGGAAGAGGAGTTGCAGACGCTTGGCCGCATTGTTTCGGCCTATCTCGATCTGGCGGAGATACAGGCCATGCGCCATATTCCCATGACGATGGAGGACTGGGAGAAACGGCTGAACGGCTTTTTGTCGCTGATGGATCGGGAGGTGCTTGCCAATGCCGGCCGCATCTCGGCAGAGCTGGCCAAAGCCCATGCCGAAAGCGAATGGGAGAAATATCGCATTGTTCAGGATCGTCTCTATACGAGCGATTTCGACCGCTTCGTGCAACTGGAGGAGCGCGCAGCCGACAAGGAGAAAGGAGGTGAGCAATGAGCCATATCGAGGAGATGATTCGGGAGTTATGCCCGAATGGGGTAGAATACAAAAAGCTGAAAAATACAACTACCATAACGAGAGGTGTGCGCGTTGTTAAAAGTCAATTACAATCGATAGGAAGTTATCCTGTTTATCAAAATAGTTTAACTCCTATGGGTTACTATGATAAATACAATTGTTCAGCTAATACAACTTTTATCATAGGAGCTGGTTCTGCTGGAGAAATAGGATATAGTTCTGTTGACTTTTGGGCTGCTGATGATTGCTTTTTCTTTGTGTGTCCAGATAATCTACAAAGCAGGTTTCTTTATTTTGTGTTGCTTAGTCAACAAAACATTATTCGATCTCAAGTTAGAAAAGCCAGTATTCCACGATTGGGGCGAGCGATTATTGAAAACATTGAGATTCCCGTTCCGCCTCTTGCGATTCAGAACGAAATCGTAAATATCCTCGATAAGTTTACGGAGCTGGAGGCGGAGCTGGAGGCGGAACTGGAGGCACGGCGGAAGCAGTATGAATACTATCGCAATAAGTTGTTGAATTTCAGTAAATTCGTGGGGGGGGGTATTCTGAAGGTGTAAAATGGTGTAAATTAAGCGATATAGGCACATTCTATGGAGGTCTCACCGGAAAGAGCAAACGCGATTTTATAGCAGGAAATGCCAAGTTTATCACTTATATGAACGTATACTCCAATATTGCGATAGATGTCAACATGAATGATATGGTTCAGATTGCAGAAGGAGAGAAACAAAATAAAGTCGAGTATGGAGATGTTGTATTTACTGGTTCATCGGAAACACCTGATGATTGCGGGATGTCTTCCGTAATGACTACACGTCCGGATGGGGATTTATATCTCAATAGTTTTTGTTTCGGATTTCGTATGAACGATAGAGCATTGCTATTGCCCGATTTTATGAAATTCTTATTTCGCAGTGAAGAGATACGAAAACAGATAATAAAGACGGCCAGCGGTGTTACTCGTTTCAATGTATCAAAAAAACGGTTTGGGGAGGTTGTCATCCCCATTCCTCCAATGAAAGAGCAGCAACGTATCGTTGCCATTCTCGATAAATTCGAGACATTGGTAAACGATATTTCGGAAGGACTGCCCGTCGAGATTGCCGCCCGTCGGCAGCAATATGAATATTATAGAGATAAACTACTGACATTTAAGCGCAAAGAAGATGCAAAAATACAACCTGGTTGCTGAAAATCCCGAAAGTACGGTCGTCAGTGACTACCGGGCAGAATACCGCACGGAAAAAGAGTACCAGTCGGAGGCCGATCTCGAACGGGCATTTATCAAACTGCTGACCGAACAGGCATACGATTACCTGCCGATTCATACCGAAACGGAGTTGATTGCCAACCTGCGCCGTCAGTTGGAGAAACTCAACCACTATACGTTTACGGATGCCGAGTGGTCGCGTTTCTTTACGGGTTGTCTTGCCAACAAGAACAGTGGAATTGTAGAGAAGACCGCCATCATTCAGGAAGACCATGTGCAATTGCTGACGCGCGACGACGGGACAGTCAAAAATATCTACCTGCTCGACAAGGCCAATATCCACAACAACTCGCTTCAGGTCATCAATCAATACGAAGCAGATAACGGTGCACGCTCCAACCGTTACGATGTTACCATATTGGTGAACGGTCTGCCGTTGGTTCATATCGAGTTGAAACGGCGCGGCGTAGACATCAAGGAGGCTTTCAATCAGATCGACCGCTACCAGCGGGAGAGTTTCTGGGCCGGCAGCGGGCTGTTCGAGTTTGTGCAGCTCTTCGTCATATCGAACGGAACCTATACCAAGTATTACAGCAATACCACACGCCAGAGCCATATCAAGGAGGCTTCGGGCGGTAGCAAATCCAAGAGCAAGCAGACGAGCAACAGTTTCGAGTTTACCTCGTGGTGGGCCGATGCCAACAACCGGCCTATTGCTGACCTTATGGGCTTCGGCCGTACATTCTTCGCCAAACATACGTTGCTCAATCTGCTGACCCGCTACTGCGTCTTCACCTCCGATCGGTTGCTGCTCGTCATGCGTCCTTATCAGGTCGTGGCGACGGAGCGCATTTTGAGTAAAATCGGTATAGCAGACAACTATCGGCTGTACGGCACAGTAGAAGGCGGCGGATACGTCTGGCATACGACGGGCAGCGGCAAGACGCTCACGTCGTTCAAGACGGCGCAGTTGGCGAGCAAACTGCCTTACATCGACAAGGTGTTGTTCGTGGTCGATCGCAAAGACCTCGACTATCAGACCATGCGCGAGTACGACAAGTTCGAGCGCGGAACGGCCAACAGCAATACGAGTACGGCGATTCTGAAACGACAGTTGGAGGATCCGGAGGCGAAAATCATCATCACGACCATTCAGAAACTTTCGGTTTTCATCGGCCGCCATGCAGAGCACTCTGTGTTCCGGCAAAAAATCGTCATCATTTTCGACGAGTGCCACCGTTCGCAGTTCGGCGACATGCACACGGCCTTTACCCGGAAATTCAAACGTTATTTCCTTTTCGGCTTCACCGGAACCCCGATTTTTGCCAAGAACGCCGTAAGCGGCGGCAAGCCGAATCTGCGGACGACCGAGCAGGCGTTCGGCGAGCAGCTGCACACCTATACGATCGTCGATGCCATCAACGACAAGAATGTGCTGCCATTCCGCATCGAGTACGTTCGCACCATCAAGGAGAAAGAGGAGATCGAGAACTCGATGGTATGGGACATCGCCCGCGAGGAGGCTTTGGCGGACAAACGACGTATCGCTAATATCGTCGCCTACATCCTCCGGCATTTCAACCAGAAGACGAAGCGCGCCGCGAAATCGTATGAGTTTCACGTCGTGACCAATATCAGCGAGGTAGCATCGGCAGGTCGTCGCAATAAGGTGGAAGAGGTAAAGCGGCGGACTCGCCTGACGGGTTTCAATTCGATCTTCGCAGTCTCCTCTATCGAAACGGCGAAGATGTATTACGCTGAATTCAAGCGGCAAATGGCGGTGTTGCCGGATGCGCAGCGACTGAAAGTGGCGACCATATACAGTTTCGGCGTGAATGAAGATGCGGACGGCTTCATCATCGACGAGAATCCCGAAGATACGAGCGGGCTGGATCGGAGTTCGCGGGATTTTCTCGAAAGCGCTATCGTGGATTACAATGCGATGTTCGGAACTTCCTACGACACATCGAGCGACAAGTTCCAGAATTACTACAAGGACGTATCGCTCCGGATGAAGAATCGGGAGTTGGATTTGTTGATCGTCGTCAATATGTTCCTGACAGGCTTCGATGCCACGACGCTCAATACGCTGTGGGTCGATAAAAATCTGCGGATGCACGGGCTCTTGCAGGCCTATTCGCGCACGAACCGCATCCTGAACTCCATCAAGACGTTCGGCAACATCGTATGTTTCCGCAACCTCGAAACGGCTACGAACGAAAGCCTCGCCCTGTTCGGAGACAAGGAGGCGGCAGGCATCGTGCTGCTCAAAACCTTCGATGAGTATTACAACGGTTATACACAGAACGACAGGGAGATTCGCGGTTATGCAGAGTTAGTCGAAGAATTACAGGCGAAATACCCCGTCGGAGAACAGATCGTCGGCGAGCAGAACAAAAAGAACTTCGTGCGGTTGTACGGTGCGATTCTGAAACTACGGAATATCCTATCGACATTCGATGACTTTGTCGGACGCGAGATTCTGACTGAACGCGACATACAGGATTACCACGGTGCGTATATCGACTTGTACAACGAGTTCCGCCTACAGAAACACGAGGCGGAGCAAATCAACGAAGATGTGGTCTTCGAGATGGAGCTTATCAAGCAGGTAGAGGTCAATATCGACTATATTCTGTCGTTGATTCGTAAATACCACGAAGAGCATCTACAGGACAAGGAAATTATCGTGTCGATCCGCAAGGCGATCGATTCGAGTGTTGATTTGCGCAACAAAAAGGAGTTGATCGAACGATTCATCGAATTCCTCACGCCCGAATCCGACGTGGACGAAGATTGGCTCGCTTATGTCGAGGAGCAGCGTCGTGCCGAGCTGGATCGGATTATTGCCGACGAAAACCTGAATCATGACGAGGCATACAAATTCATGGACAACGCTTTCCGTGATGGATTCGTGCAAACGACGGGAACGGCTATAACCAAAGTCTTGCCGCCCGTCTCCCGTTTTACGCCCACCGGCGATCGCACGAAGAAACGCGAAGCCGTCATCGAACGACTGACCGCATTCTTCAATCGGTTTTGGGATATAATATCAGAAACAAAAGAATAACAATTGTATGAAACTTTTTTCAGAGAGATACGGTTACACCAAACCTTCGGATGTAATTATTAGAGAAAAAATTACGCCTGAGATACAAAATGCTATTTGCTCTTGCTATGATAAATTAAAAAATAGGCTCTTTTTAGATTCAGGCTTATATTTTGATACAGATCCATATATTGCATTGGAACAGTATTTATGGACTTATTTTTTGAATAATCGAGAGGGCGATTTTCAAGATGGAAGACGTTATTATATCGTTGCAACTGCATTTTTGGAGGATAAAAATAATTCTTGGTATCGAAAATTAGATATAGTCGAATGTACTATTAAATATCTTCAAGATATTGACAAACGATATAATAATTGGAGGACTCCTGTAAACCAAATGTTCATCAAACAACTCAATTTTGAATTTGAGCGTTTGAATTTTGCCTATCGCATTATCGGACAAGAGATTGTTGAGATTACGTCAAAAAGCGAGATTGCTACAATTGAAGATGCAATGGCAAATACTTCTCGCAACATTAAGATACATCTTAATAGGGCATTGGAATTATATGCACAACGCCCTACGGCAGATTATCGTAATTCCATCAAAGAGTCAATCTCGGCTGTAGAAGCTTTTTGTAGAGAAAAGACAGACGAAAACTCTTTGGGAAAAGCATTGAACCACTTGGAAGCCAACGGTATTATTATACCCAAACTCTTAAAGGTTGCTTTTGATAAATTATATGCCTATACGAATCAACCTGATACTGGTATTAGACATGCCTTGATGGACAGTGATGGAGCATATACTCCTGCATCTGAGGAGGCTTTATTTATGCTTGTTTCGTGTAGTGCTTTCTTGAACTATCTTTGCAGGAAAATTAGATAAATGGGCATGGAACTGTTGAATTGGAAATTACTAATAGCGTGTTTCCTCCTTGGAGGATACCTAACTGCCTTTATTATGTTGCTGTTTTTTGAAAATGAACACCTCAAAAAAATCAGTCTATCTAAAACAATAGACTTTACTTTATCATGGCTATCACGATTGTGGTATCCATTCATTTTAATATTTTCTACTACATATGTTTGTTGCAATTATCCTGAATGTTTTAATTTTCAATTCTTTTCTGACTTTCAAGGAGATAATCTAATATTTCTTATTTGTGTATTGTTATGGTTGCTGCCATTATTCGAAAAATTCGAGATATTTAATGCAAATTTCAAATTGAGATGGCAAAACGAAGTATCCAAAAAGGCCGCAGACGAGGCTATTATGACCAATGGAACAAATAATGCAGAACAGTTAGAAAGAATGATGGCAAGAAAGGAGGATAAAGAACATGAATAACAACATTCCAATACAACAAGTAATTGACCAAGGGCTAAAAATAATGCAAAACGGCCAAGTGACAGACGCTATGTATCAAGTTTGGGTTGAATATTCAAAATCAATATTGAACATGACTACAAAAAATCCATCAATATATTCTAATTATTTATCCGTTATATTGGCAGCCTCTAATCCCAATATACAACCCTATCAGCGATTGAGTATGTGTTTACAATACTTAATCAAGATTCAACCAATTATTTAGACATAGTAAGAGCCTATTCTTTGATGCCAAAGGATAGGCCTTGTTTCCTGCCCAATAGAGGACTAACCGTAAAAGCGAATAATCGGTTTAATACGACCTCAAATAAAGTTATGATTTCTCTAATTATTCAATTCTTCAGTACATATCTCATTTGTTGGTAGTGATGTCGAATTCATAGCTGACGGCTGATGGTTGTTCATACTGAACTCTGATGCGATGGTCAAATTACAGTGAAAAGAGATAGTATCAATAAATGAGTACTTATTTATTCTCTCTTTTGGCTGTATGCTGTAGAATGAAATGGATGGCAAAACGACATGAAGATTCAGTTTACTTTAGTCGGTTAGCTCTATTATATAAGCTAAACCGAATAAAATACAGGTAGGCATATCTGCTTTTCTATATGTCTGTGGTTTTTATGAAAATATCTTTGCCTGAAGACCGATGAAAATAGCCTAATATAGAAATCCGACTTTTTTCTCTTGGCTGCAACACCCCGGGATATTCAGCCGTAACTCCATTGGATAAGCAATCGATAGCAACCTCGGATTGCCCCAAAAAGTCCGAGAAACCTAACAAGTGAAAGGAAGGGAAACAACTGCAAGGTGAAAAAATAGAAGAACTGCTCAAACCTTTGGTTTTGTGCCTGCTTTGTTGTTTATTCACACGGGATTGAGATTTAATATTGGAATATTAGCAAATTGACAAACCGCTATTAAAGACTTACTACGATTTGCATAAAGTTGTTCTACGAGTTGTAAAATACAGCATTCAGCGCAGTTACACAGTCGCTAAATCATCACAGACAACTTTCTTAACCTCCACTTAACTCTGTCGTTCAGGCAGGTACATAAAAAATTCTTACCATTATAAAAAGATTATACTTTTTTGGTAAAGGCGGATTCGCATCCACTCGTGGTCGGAAGATTTTTCTTCCGGCCTTTTTTTAGTTTCATGCGTATTTATGGGTGCCACTATGAGGTCGTTTTTTTGTATTATTTTATTGATTATTAGGTGTTTGTATTTTTTTATTATGCGTTTTTTTGATTATCTTTACATTGATAATCAAAAGTTATGGCAAGTTTTAAGGATCACAGAGTACGGGTTAATGATCTATTGGGATTCATTCCAGAAAGCCTACTTTCTCACCTTTCCGCTACGACAACTGTCGATTACTATACTAAAAGTTCTTCACGGCAGAAAGATGTTCTACCTACTGCTGTACGGTATTCTGGAGAACGACCGTTTAAGTCAACGCACACTCGAAGACATTTTTAACGATTCGGTATTCAAAATTCTGTTTGGGTTAGAAACCGATGAAAAAGTTTGTCGCAGTTCCCTTTCGGAGCGGTTATCGAAGATCCCTGCGGATTATTTCCGTCAGATTTACGATTGTGTCTATGATCGATTCTCGGAGTGTTATTCCAGTTCGGAGATGGAACAATACAACCTTATCCGGGTCGATAGTTCGATCGTTTCAGATACATCGGGTAGGATGGTTGAAGGCATCGACAACAAGCGCGGTAAATTGGCAGTAAATATAGTATTGCATTAGATAATATGTTGCCATGCGGTGTAAATTTGTTTGTCGATCCGATTTACGGAAGCGAAGATATTGCCATGCCCAAAGTGGTGTCAGAACACGTTAAGCGGCAACAGGGACATCGTAACATATACGTGTTGGACAGAGGATTGCAATCAACAAGGAATATGGCAGCCTTCAGCAAAGAGTCGATATGCTTCATTGCCAGATCAAAAGAAAACCGAAAATATGTCGAACTGGAGCAAATTCCGTTTACTGACAGCGATTTAGGAGGCTTAGAACTTATCCGTGACAGCAAAGTCTATCTGTACACAGGGCAACCTGTAATGGACAAGCGAGGTAATAAATATTACCGACAGGAGTTAGTTGAAGAACCCTTGAAGCTGATCGTAGCTCGCAGTAAAGACGAATCGGCTACCGAGTATTGGTTCATAACCAATGACTTTGAGCTTAGGCCCAAAGAAATTGCCAATGCTTACCGAAGAAGGTGGGATATTGAAGTCTTCTTTCGTTTTATCAAGCAGGAATTAAACGCAAGTCATCTCATATCGTTGAACAAAAACGGAATAGAGGTAATCTTTTATATGACTTTGATAACCGCTATGTTAGTATTGATCTACAAACGAGCAAACAATGTCGGATATAAAACCGCTAAACGACGGTTTGCTATGGAAATTCGCGATCTGGCTATCGCAATGATAAGCGTACAATGTGGAGGCAATCCGGCCTTATTCTTCAAAACATAAAAAGGCCGGAAGAAAAATCTTCCGACCACGAGTGGATGAGAATCCGCCTTTATTTTTTCAGGCGGGCAATCTTGTTCCGCTTCCTTATGCGGGAGCGTCATTCTTCCTGCACATCCACTACTCATACCGACTGTTCGGGAGCTTGGCAAGGACGAATATCCGGACAATATCCGCGGCGGAAGGTAGTGTCCCGGGGCGGTCGAAACGATAGTCGTTCCGACCGTTCGTCGTTTCCGCATTTTGCCCGCACCGACGCCAGCCTCTTCCAACACCTGTTCCAACCGAGACAACGGGGGCGGCCGG
>ERZ857521.778-NODE-778-length-44311-cov-5.228489_pt1 | contig 44311 bp, 29 predicted proteins | sample MGYA00519701_ERZ857521 | MGnify/ENA primary metagenome ERZ857521 (study PRJEB31778, sample SAMEA3449346) | human gut metagenome | biome: human gut; feature: human-associated habitat; material: faeces | place: United Kingdom | collected 2010/2012 ...
ACTCTGTCGTCGCTTTGTACTGGCAGTCACAGAATATGGACTGGAATTCATCCACAACAACGATCCACTCCTGCAGGCATTCTCCCGAATTAAGCAGAACTTCCACGATTTTCCCGAGTGAATCGTAGGTAGTCAGTATCTTTCTTCCCCCGGATTGTACGTATCTTCCCAGTTCGTCATTGAAGGCAAGAATATCTTTTTCCGTATTGCCCGTATTCTCAAAATACCTCTTCTTATCCCCCAGGTAACGGTACAGGTGCAGGTTGTCGGAGAGGTGCTGGGAATACTTGTTATAGAGCAGATGTTTTCTGGGACTGGCTAATATGACTTTCCTGCCTGATCTTAGATAGGCTTCAGTAGCTCCGCATCCGCATATACGTTTATTTAGGATGTAATGTTGTCCTTCCGGCAGCAGGGTATTCCATAAGTTGTGCCAGTCTGAAAGGTATCTGATCCCCTCAGGGACATTTAATGTAATTTTATGCATTGTTTCACTTTTAAGATTAATGGGGTAAGTCGGAGACAGAGGGTATACGATAGTAGAGAGTATGTAATACATAACCGGTAGGATAATGTAGATGTTATAAAATATACTACAAAAAATGTACTTCTATTATAAAAAGTACACGATTTGCAAACTTTTTTATAACATTTTGTCTCCCTCCGGGGAGTTATGTATATCACTTCACTACGTTCCTCTACTCCCTGCCTCCAGCTAACCCCGGTTATACAAAATTTATGGTTCATCTGTATTTTTATCGAAATCACCCTTTGTTTTTTGTGAGTGGATATTCAGGGTTACTCCGAAAGTACGTAGCAGGTATTTCCTTAATCCCAGGTATGCTTCGATCTTTGGATAATCCCTTTCACATATCCCCCTGAACTCTTTGAGAGACACATTAATGACCAAGCCTTCCTGTAGACCGTATTTCTCTTGTAACCTTTTGATATCCTCCCTGTATCTTCTGGGTATTCTCTGTGGAACTGTTTTTTCGTTGACATCAGGACAATCCCGTACCTGACGGTCTAGTATTGAGCTATCGTTTTTACTTGACAATATTATATTTTTTGTTTTCATACATATATCAAGCTTTCGAGGGATTTGAACGGCGAAACAGACATTTTTATTAGAAAGGTACATATTTGAAAATATTGGGAGTTATTTGATTTCAGAATAGAATGTGATGAATCATGTTATTGGCTGTTTATCCCAATGTTTATATCAAAAGCTTCCCATGATGAAACCTTTTTACTCTATATATGTTACCACTTTATTAGGTAAAATAGTGTTCTGTTTTTATTGCAGCTCTCCGATGAAGAAAAATAAAAGGATGAAAAGTAAACTTATCTGTCATTCTTTCGAGAAATAGATGTGAACTGGAGCAAGCCTTGCTTTCATTAACTTAGTATTTGGAGAGTTTGTAACTTTTGAAAATGCATTGGCATATCTCACCGGGACATTTGGATTACATGGAATAACTGTGGTGGGTATAAAGGGAATGGTGGAGAGTAACTATCGAGCTAATCATTGTAAGTTTGGTAATTACCGGATGAATCTCCTGTAAAGAAGAAAACAGGGAATACGAAGACAGAAGTTAAAGGGGAATGGATAATAGCTGTAGAAAGAAAATAAGAAGGAGACATAAATTTATCTCCTTTATTTTTGTATTTTCTACTAAAAAAGAGTGTTGTATAGGAAAAAAGTTCTATTTTTGCATTGTTGATTAATAGTTGATTAATCAATGTTTTTAGAGATCTGTAACAAATTGATAGGTACAGTGTTCTGTCAAATTATCAAGGATATTCCGGTTCTGAAGGTCGTGCGTTTGAATCGCACCGGGGTCACATGAAAATCCCTTGATAATCAGCAGTTATCAAGGGATTTTTGTTCTTATATGACCTTTCTTCTAGCTTCTCGATACCTGCAATCCTTTATCGGAAAGCGTCATTTCAACAAAGCGTGCACGCGGATTAGGAGCCTGTTCGGTCAATATCCGACGGATGCATCCGGCCGCTTGCGGATCTTTAGCCACCATATATAAGTAACCGCCACCTCCTGCACCGGGCAATTTATATCCCAGCGTATAATCTTTGATTTGTTCAATAATAGCTGCTACTGCCGGTGGATTCGTGCCACTGTCCAATGCTTGGTTTTGTATCCAGCTTTTGCCGATAAGATGGCCGAAAGTTTCGAAATTACCCCGCAGGATAGCTTCGCTCATATCCATCGCATGAGCTTTCATCTCTGCTAATAAACTAAGATGCTTTCCGGAGTTAAGGAACATGGAACTGACAATTTCAGCTAAAATTCCTTTTGCTGTACGGGTGATTCCGGTATAATAAAGCAGATGGCAATCCCGATATTCCGGCTGCACAAAGAGCTGGTCGGGTAACCACCGTACTAATGGATGTTGTTCAAAGCCGGATTCGGATTGCAACAGTTTTACGCCGGGGAATACGCCGCCGTATTGATCCTGCCATCCGCCGCCGGTGGTGAGCAATTGTTCCAATACCAGTGTATAGTTGCAGATGTCGTTCCTATCCCATGCCAGTCCGCAAAAATCATTGATAGCTCCGAGTACGGTAGATGCAAGGATAGAACTGGTACCTAGTCCCGAACCTGCCGGAATGGCAGCCAGTAAAGTGATTTCCAGTCCTGAACCGAACGCTTTCAGATGTTCTTCCAATGACGCATGAGATTCCGCCGTAAATAATGGGGCAAATCCTGCCAAGGTAAGTGCTGCCTTCGGTATGGAGAAAGGCGAACCGACTTTCTTGTAATCCTGCAATTCCTCATAACTTCGGATAACCTCCACAGCTCCCATATCAATGGAACGAAGTACGATATGGAACTCGTGACATGGTTTGACGTATACCTGTAGCGGCGGCTGCCCATTCAACTCAATCGCCAGATTGACTACACTTCCTCCCGAATAGAGAGAGTAGGGAGGTGTATCTGTCCATCCTCCTGCAACGTCAATGCGCACCGGACTACGTCCCCATACGATCTGATCCGAATAAACATTGAGTTTCGGATAGTTCTTTTTTCCGGCAACGGCTTCCAGTAATCCGTCACGGAGTAGTTGGAACGCGGCTTGTTCTTCTCCTTTGCAGTCGTCATTGCCTTGCAGCTTCATGATACGTGCCCGAAGCATCCGGTTATGTATACGCACCATGGGTGCGGCATCCTCTTTCAAGACAGCGGGAACCTCCAGATTGAACCGGACAAATTCATTGGCGGCGTCTTGCAAATCAAGCTGATAGAATACACTCTTCTCATAATTGGCGGACAATCCTTTCCAGTTGTCCTTGCGGAAAGCACTGCGCTGTGCGTAAAGACGTTCCAGGTTCGCTTGTGCCGATATCTCGTCAGCGGATAGTTTTTCAGCTCTCAGCCATAACTCTTTTCCTTCTTTCAATTGCGGTTCGGCTATCATCCAGCGTATTAAAATACCCAGTTCTTCGATAGAAGTCGTTACGGGGAAAACAGGAGCAGCTTGCAGATCATCTGTACGTCCTTTTATGTCTTCCAGCCCAATCTCTCTTTCCTTCATCCACTGTGTGAAAGAGTTCCCCAAGTAGGTGGTCGAGTCATTACTTAAATCACCTTTGAAAACATCATCCAGTCCATAAGGCCGTGCGACAAAGGCTGCGTCTCCCATAGGAACGATGTCGATGCAGACTCCGTCCGGCAGGTTTATATTCCAATGGTTTTCGGGAACTCCTGTAATAATCTGTCGTGAACCTAATTTCCATCCTTCTCCTACGTGGCTGTTCTCAATCCATAAATTGGCATTCTCCGCAGATAATTCCACTTTGGTAAACGAGTTTTGTATAAAGATGGCAGGATTCGGTTTTACTTTCCGGTGCATGATACGCCTTTGGTCACGCACTTTATCCTGTATGGCGAGCGTGGAAGAAATCAGTTCCCGACTCGTTCCGAAATGATAAAACTCTCCGCCGGGCAAAGGCAGGATTGCTACCGAAAGTTTGTTTACTTCGTCGTCTGCCGTTTGGGGATGCTCTCCCAGTGCCAGACCATAATCCGAATATAAATCGTAGTAGCTGATATTATTCGTGCCTTCTTTCAATGACCGTTTCATCAATACCTCAACGGCACGGTCACTTAATATCCATATACCGATATCCATCAGGAAAAGATGGGTCTTCGATAATCCTTCCAATTCCTCTAAAGAAGGTTTCTGTAACATGAAGTCGAGCACTTCCGGTTTCTTGCGGTCCGATACGAATACCCCGTGGTGAGTAGCCAGTGAAGGATTCACCCATAAACCATAACATACGACATCTACTTCCGGAATGTCTTGCAGCGGTTTTTCCGAACGGATATATACGTCTCCGCTGGCTATCAGCGTGTTCAAGCCTTTCGGAGCCTGCTTCATGATTCTTTCGTATAGCGGAAGTTGCAGTGACAGCAGATTCTGTCCCAGCTTTTGTCCTCTCTCCCAACTGAAAACCGGTATGGGAGTCAGTATTTTGCCCGAAGGAGCATAGCCGGGCAAGCGGCGGCTTTGTCCTCCCGCATGCAGCAAAATCCTTTTCTCGTTTCCAATCCATTTGCTGAAAGTCTCTTCCGGTGCAAAAGCCTGATGGCACGCCTGCAACAGCCAGGTTGTTCCGCCGCCGGAACCTAACTTGCTGCCTACAGGGTCTGATGTACAAAACCAGTCAGTATGATTCACTTCTTCCAGTTGATGAAAACTGTCAATTAAGTTGGGAGGTAAGGATAATAACTTTTGCATAGTAGAATCGGTGTTTATTGGTTTATAACATGATCGTATCCCAGCTATCGCAGAGTGCCTGCATAGAAGGAAACAGCAGATCGGCTCCGGCATCCAGCAGCACTTGTCCGTCCAACGGACCGGTATTGACCGCGATTGTGAAAATTCCGGCTTTATGTCCTGCTTCCACGCCCAAAGGTGCGTTTTCAATCACAACAGCTTCATCCGCTTTCAAGCCTCCTTTCTTAAGAGCCATCAGATAAGGTTCCGGATGGGGCTTGCCATATTTAACGTCAAAAGCGGTCACCATCAGCTCTTTCTGAAACATTCCCGGAAAATTGTGTTCCAGACGTTCCAACAAAGAAAGCTGTCCCGAACCGGTGACTACCATAGGAGTCAGCCCTTCACTCTTTACTTTCTGCAAAAGTTCCCATGCGCCGGGCATACGTTCTGCTTCCGGATAAGAATTGAACAGGATGCTTTTTTCGTGATATATACTTTCTATTTCCTCTTGTGTGGCCTCTTTTCCTAATTCACGTTGAAATACGATATTGATAGTCGATGCCCCCGTGCGTCCTTCGTGCATATATGCTTCTTCGCGGCTCAGATCAAGGCCGTGGGTTTTCATTACCTGATGCCATGCTTCGGAGTGATAGGGCATTGAATTAAAAAGTACGCCGTCCATATCGAACAGGACGGCTTTCAGTTTCTTCTTCATAATTGAGTTAGATGGAATCTGTTTGGTATTTATTCTTTTTTCAGCAGATCTTTTAGTTCAGATACGGTAATGACCACATCATGTTGAACTTCCGATTGATTGCCGATATATCTGTAGGTTATATTTCTGTTACAATTCACACAGTATTTGATGAATAGTTGGGTAGCAATATCTGTCTGATCGGCTAATGTTTCGACAATGCCTTTTTTTACCTCTACTGCGTTTGCTTCAATCTGGTCCATATCACACAGGTCTTCGTCAACACGACAGATATAAATCACTGCTTCATCGTTGAGCTCGACCTTCTCGATTATCACTTCCTCACTAGCCTTCATCGGGAACTGTAAGTTCGCCATATGAACCTGTGATTCCAGTTTTGCCAGCTCACTTTCGGAAGCATTGACATCCGCATTGAGAGCTTCCTTAATTTCATCCGTTGTCAGTTCGCAGACTACCTGTTCTCCTGAATCTTTTCCTATAAATATCATCTGCAGACCAGCTTTGCATTTCACTACGAGATCCAGTAGTGTTTTCACCTCTTTAGACGGATTTTGGAACATGGTTTTCAGGGAAGTCTTCATGCTTTCCGGATTTTTCTGCAGGGCTTTGATATTGGCAATCTCTTCGTTTAAGTAAAAGGTATACACTACGTTTTCTCCATCAAAGACGATGCTGGTGATTTTGCCGGCCTCGCCCATTTCCATCGGGCATTGTTTGTTGGCAACCTCAATGGCTGCTTTGAGTTTGATTTCCTGACAACTGGTGGTTAACATCATCAGTAGTGACAAGCTGATAAACAATATCACTGCATTCGGTCTTCTTACTAATTTTTCCATTGTTCTTTTATTTAGCATTCATTTGTTCTTGGGATAAAAAGAGATATACGAAGCAAAGATAGTCATAAAATATGAGAGATATAACAGAATGGAGGAGATAGTTGCTGGTTGTGTTTTGGATGATAAATCGTATGATAATTTGTCGTTTAGAAGATAATATGTATTTTTGTAGCATGATAAAACTAGTCGATAGCATGAAAAAGAAAGTATTATTTCTGCTGCCATTGTTTCTGGGTGCTTGTTCGGATAGCGGAGAAAGCCCTGTTATCACGATAGAAAAGCTATATGTGAAAGTAGATCAAGGCGATGGAGAAACCATCCGCGAAGACTATGCAAACCGGATGAGTGAAATGCCTGCTTTGAAAGTGGGAGATAAGGTCGATGCGTTTTTGGTCTTGGACGGCAATGGAGCCGAACTGAAATCTTTCCAGCTTCAGAATGGTGAAGAGATGAAGACTGAGCTCCGTTATGAAAAGACGGAAGTCACTACCGAAGGAAATCTGACAGACGAAGAAAAAGGGCAGTTGCGCTTCAAAGATGGCGTGACAAAGACTAAGGTGCTGGTTCATGCCACTGTTGAGCATGTAGATAAAGGTGATGTACAATTATCTTTTTATCTCTCTTCAAAGGCGGAGTGTGAAGGAGCGCAGGAAGTGATTGATTTGAAAACAGAAGTCGTTGAGAATGAATGAATCCTGAAAGGGAGTGAGTTACTTTAACGTAACGAAGGAAATAGAATAAAAGAAGCGGTCTCCGGAGAGGCCGCTTCTTTTTATTGTCAGTTATTGGATATTACAGTTTAGCCTGAATAGCCTTTGATTCTTCTTCATATCCCGGTTTGTTCAACAAAGCAAACATATTTTTCTTGTATGCTTCCACGCCCGGTTGGTTGAAAGGATTCACACCCAGCAGATAGCCGCTGATGCCGCAAGCCTTTTCGAAGAAGTACAGCAGACCGCCGATGTTGTATTCGCTCAGTTCCGGAAGAACGATGCGCATGTTGGGTACACCGCCGTCTACGTGAGCCAGCTGAGTTCCCAGTTCGGCCATTTTGTTCACTTCGTCCACCCGTTTGCCGGCAAGGAAGTTCAGACCGTCCAGATTAGCTTCATCGAAAGGAACTTCCAGTTTATGGTCTACTTTATCCAGCGAGATCACAGTTTCGAAGATCGAACGTTCGCCTTCCTGAATCCATTGTCCCATAGAGTGCAGGTCGGTAGAGAAGTCAACAGATGCGGGGAAAATACCCTTGTTGTCTTTACCTTCGGATTCTCCGTAAAGCTGTTTCCACCATTCACTTACGTAGTGCAGTTTCGGGCAGAAGTTGACAAGGATTTCAATCTTCTTGCCTTGTCTGTACAGTTCGTTGCGGGTAGCAGCGTAGATAGCCGCAGGGTTTTCTGCAAACGGCACGTCAGAACCGCATGCCTTTTCCATATCGGCAGCACCGGCAACCAGTTTGTCGATGTCGAATCCGGCAACTGCGATCGGCAGCAAACCAACCGGAGTGAGCACAGAGAAACGTCCGCCTACGTTGTCCGGAATGATAAATGTCTTGTATCCTTCTTTGTCGGCAGTCACACGTGCAGCACCTTTCTTGGCGTCTGTTACGGCAACGATGACTTTCTTGGCAGTTTCTTTGCCGCGTTGGTCTTCACATTGCTTTTTCAGCAGACGGAAAGCAAGAGCGGTTTCGGTAGTCGTTCCCGATTTGGAGATATTGATAACACCGAATTTCTTGTCTTTCAGATATTCGGTCAGTTCATACAGATAGTCTTCGCTGATGTTATGTCCGGCATAGATCATGACAGGAGCAGTTTTCTTGTCCTGCAACCATGTGAAACTGTTAGACAGCGCTTCGATTACGGCACGTGCGCCCAGATAGCTGCCACCGATACCTGCTACGATCACTACTTCGCAGTTGTCTCTTAATACTTTTGCAGTAGCGTTCAGGTCAGCCAGATGCTCTTTGCTGATGGACGAAGGCAGATGTAACCATCCCAGGAAGTCGTTACCTTCTCCTGTTCCTTTTTCCAGCATTTCCTGTGCAGCTTTTACCTCGGCTTCATAAGCAGAAACCTTTTCTTTGGAGATGAATCCAAATGTTTTTTCAATGTTCAAGCTAATCATATCTATCAATTTTAAGTAATATGTAATAGGTAATAAGTAATAGGTATTAAGTAATAAGTATTAAGTATTATGCATGAGACGCAAAGCTTAGGTGGCTACGGTTAATACCTAATACTTATTACCTATTACCTATTATTTATTTTTCTCATCTAAAAGAATCAGTCAGCAATTTGATCTCTATCATGGGTGAGATGCGTTCATACAAGATATTGTATACGGCATCCAGTATCGGCATGTTGACGTGGTGATGCTTGTTGATCTCTTTGATGCACTTGGTGCCGTAGTATCCTTCCGCGATCATTTCCATTTCAATCTGCGCACTTTTAACGGAATATCCCTTGCCTATCATCGAACCGAATGTGCGGTTACGGCTGAAGTTGGAGTATCCTGTCACCAATAAGTCTCCTAAATAAACAGAATCATCTACATTTCTGTTCAGGGGATGTACTGTATTCAGGAAGCGGTTCATTTCCTGAATCGCATTGGATATCAGTACTGCTTGGAAGTTATCGCCGTATTTCAGTCCGCTGCAGATGCCGGCGGCAATGGCGTATACATTTTTAAGCACCGAACTGTATTCGATGCCGGCTACGTCGTCGCTGACGGAAGTCTTGATGAAGCTGCTTCCCAGACGGCGGGCGAAGATGCGCGCTTTGTCCTTGTCCGGGCAGGCGATGGTCAGATAAGAGAGGCGTTCCAGCGCTACTTCTTCTGCGTGGCAGGGACCTGCAAGGACAGCGATGTTTTCGGATGGTACGCCATATTCTTTTGTGAAATATTCCGATACAATCACGTTGTCATCGGGTACGATTCCTTTGATAGCAGTGATAATAAACTTATCCTTAATCTTTGTTTTCAGCTTTTTCAGATGAGCTTTCAGATAAGGAGAGGGAGTGACGAAAATCAGTGTATCCGATTCCTTCACGACATCGTTGATGTTAGAACTGAAAGTGATACGCTTCGTGTCGAATTTCACCCCTGTCAGATAGGCGGGATTATGTCCAAGTCTCTTAAAATCGGCGATGCGGTCGTCTCGTCGCATGTACCAATTAATAGAGTCTTCCTGAGCCAGACACATCTTTGCGATGGCTGTAGCCCAACTTCCTCCGCCCATTATCGCTATCTTACCGGGTAGTTTCATATTTAGTTGAAAGTTGAAAGTTGAAAGTTGAGAGTTGAAGATTGGAAGTTGTTGCTTGAACAACATTTTCAATCTTCAACTCTCAACTCTCAACTTATTTAAGTTTATTTATCCACTCGGTCACGTCGTTCACGCTTGGATTGGTCAGTTCTAATTTGTATTTCTTATTGATTCCGCAGATGTCCTGGTGCAACTTTTGCGGATTAACATCCTGCATATCAGCTACTGTGTTGTAGCCGGCTTTCTGGATGACCGGCACCCAGTCTTCTGCAATACCCAGTTCCATGTATTTGGCGGCAGGGTCTTTCTTGATTACTTTCTCCGGACGCATTTGCGGGAAGAACAGTACTTCCTGAATGGTGGTCTGTCCTGTCATCAGCATCACCAGACGGTCGATACCGATACCGATGCCGGATGTAGGAGGCATACCATATTGCAAAGCACGCAGGAAATCCTGGTCGATAATCATTGCCTCGTCGTCACCCTTGTCGGCAAGACGCATCTGTTCTTTGAAGCGTTCTTCCTGATCCAGCGGATCGTTCAACTCCGAGTAGGCATTGGCGAGTTCCTTGCCGTTCACCATCAGTTCGAAACGTTCGGTCAGTCCCGGTTTGGAACGGTGCATCTTCGTCAGCGGTGACATTTCCACCGGATAATCGGTGATGAAAGTGGGCTGGATGTAGCTGCCTTCGCAGAATTCACCAAAGATTTCATCAATCAGTTTGCCTTTGCCCATGGTGTCGTCGATTTCTTCCATCTTCAGTTCTTTGCAGACCTGACGGATTTCTTCTTCGCTCTTGCCGTTGAGGTCGTATCCAGTCTTCTCTTTGATAGCGTCGAGGATAGGCAGACGGCGGTAAGGAGCTTTAAAGCTGATTGTCTTTCCGTCTACAACGGTTTCGGTGCTTCCGTTCACGGCGATACAGATGCGTTCCAGCAACTTTTCGGTGAAGCTCATCATCCAGTTGTAATCCTTGTACTGTACGTAAAGTTCCATACAAGTGAATTCGGGGTTGTGGGTTCTGTCCATTCCCTCGTTACGGAAGTTCTTTCCTATTTCGTATACACCTTCAAAACCACCTACGATGAGTCGTTTCAGATAAAGTTCCGTTGCGATGCGCAGGTAGAGGTCTATATCCAGTGAGTTGTGGTGAGTGATGAACGGACGTGCGCTTGCTCCGCCTGCGATGGATTGCAGGATCGGAGTTTCTACTTCCGTATATCCGGCTTCGTCGAGGGCGTTGCGCAGTGTTCTCACTACGGTGGCACGCTTTTCGAATGTCTCTTTGATGCCTTCGTTTACTACCAGGTCCACATAACGTTGGCGATAACGGAGTTCGGGATCTTCAAAAGAGTCGTAAGCTACGCCGTCTTTATATTTTACGATAGGCAGCGGTTTGATAGACTTGGCAAGTACGGTCAGTTTCTTGGCATGGATACTGATTTCGCCCATTTGTGTACGGAATACGAAACCTTCGATACCTACGAAGTCACCTAAGTCGAGCAGGCGTTTGAATACAGAGTTGTACAATTCCTTGTCTTCTCCCGGACAGATGTCGTCACGTGTAATGTATACCTGTATACGACCTTTAGAGTCCTGCAGTTCGATGAACGAAGCCTTGCCCATCACGCGGCGGCTCATAATACGGCCTGCAACAGAAACCTGACGCGGTTCGTCTTCATCTTTAAATTCTGCTTTTATATCAGTAGAGAAAGCATTGGTTACATACTCTGCAGCGGGGTACGGATCGATACCCATTGCACGAAGCTCATTCAGACTATTGCGCCGAATAATTTCCTGTTCACTTAGTTCTAATATATTCATTTCGTTATGTATTAACTCAATTTTGGAGGCAAAAATACGAAACTTTTCTCATATATCCTGTAATCCGTCTCTTTTTTGTATCTTTGCGCCCTCAAAACAATAGGTATGACAGGACAAAAGACACCCACTGCGCTGGGTACGGAAAAAATCGGGAAGCTTTTAATGCAGTACGCCATTCCGGCAATTATCGCCATGACGGCATCTTCTCTTTATAATATGGTAGATAGTATTTTCATCGGTCACGGGGTGGGGGCAATGGCTATTTCGGGCCTGGCACTTACGTTTCCGCTGATGAACCTTGCGGCGGCTTTCGGTTCGCTGGTAGGTGTGGGAGCGGCTACACTGGTATCGGTGAAGCTGGGACAGAAAGATTATGATACGGCACAACGGGTGCTTGGCAATGTGTTGGTATTAAATATTATCATTGGACTGGCTTTTACGGTTCTTACCCTGATCTTCCTCGATCCGATTCTTTACTTCTTCGGGGGAAGTGAGGCGACTGTCGGCTATGCCCGCGACTATATGGTGGTTATCCTCTGGGGAAATGTCATCACCCATCTTTACCTGGGCCTGAATGCGGTACTTCGTTCCGCAGGGCATCCGCAGAAGGCGATGTATGCCACGATTGCTACCGTGGTCATTAATACGATACTCGACCCTATTTTTATTTACGGCTTTGGCTGGGGAATACAGGGTGCGGCTATCGCTACGATTACCGCACAGGTCATCGCACTTCTCTGGCAGCTCAAGCTGTTTAGTAATAAGGACGAACTCCTGCATTTTCATAAAGGCATTTTCCGTCTGAAAAAGAAGATCGTTTTTGATTCTCTGGCCATCGGTATGGCTCCCTTCCTGATGAATCTTGCCGCCTGCTTTATCGTCATCCTTATTAATAAAGGGCTGAAACAGCACGGAGGGGATTTGGCTATCGGAGCTTTCGGTATTGTCAACCGCCTGGTATTCCTCTTTGTCATGATTGTGATGGGTTTGAATCAGGGAATGCAGCCCATTGCCGGCTATAACTTTGGCGCCAAACAGTATCCGCGCGTGACGCAAGTGCTGAAAATAACGATTTATGCCGCGACCATTGTTACGACCATCGGTTTTCTGATGGGAATGTTTATTCCGCAACTGGCTGTTTCCATCTTTACGACGCACGAAGAATTGGTGAATATCTCGGCAAAGGGCTTACGGATTGTTGTGATGTTTTTCCCGATTGTCGGTTTTCAGATGGTGACTTCCAACTTCTTCCAGAGTATCGGCATGGCGAGCAAGGCTATCTTTCTCTCTATTTCCCGTCAGGTGCTTGTACTGATTCCTTGCCTGTTGATTCTTCCCCGGTTTTACGGGCAGCTCGGCGTGTGGATCAGTATGCCTATCTCTGATTTGATAGCCAGTCTGATTGCAGGAGGGATGCTTTGGTGGCAGTTCCGTCAGTTCAGAAAGGCAACTGCCTGATCTGTTTATTCCGATACTCTTTCGGAGAGACACCTACGTATTGCTTGAAATACTTACCGAAGAAAGACTGAGTCGGGAAATTCAGCTTTGTTGCAATTTCCTTGATGGTGAGATCGGAGTTTTCGAGCAGTTGTTTGGCTTCGGTAATTACCATTTGTACAATCCATTGCAGGGCGGTACTACCGGATTTTTCTTTAATGACAGCAGAAAAGTACCGGGAAGAAAGGTACTGTTTACTGGCATAGAAGGTAACGTCCCGTTCCTGCTGATAATAGCGGAAGAGGGTAATGACGAAGTTCTGAAAGATTTTATCCTTTTTGTCTTGCGATAAAGGTTTGAGAGGCTGGTTGGTAAAATAAACGTTCAGCAATTCATAGCATAAGGTTTGCCCCCATGATTTGATGAGCTCGGATATCAGGTGCTGTCTTTGCAGCGGGATGTCATGTGCTTTTATATCCATTCGCTGTTGTAGGGCTTTGATTAATTGTTCCAGATAGTTGTATTGATATTCTGTAATTGAGAAACAGGGATTTTCCCGTAGATAGAGCAGGTTTTCTGAATTGACTATCTTATTAACGATCGGAATAATATAATTCAAATCCACCTCCAGCATAATCCCTTTTATATCCTTGCTGATACGCTGGATGCGCAAGAGACTGCCTGTCATATAAATGCAGACACTTCCTTTACTTATTAAATACGACTTGTCATTCAGGGCAACTTCCACTTCTCCTTTCTGGCAAAAAAAGAAACCACACTTGTCTATGGTAGATATCATACAGCCTTCTTTTTCCGTAGCATTCTCCGGAGATATTATAACATAACTAAAAGGTATCTGTTGTTCCATTTCCTCTTTTCTTTTGGGGTGGTTTCTGTTGCAAAGAAACGTATAAATAAATACAAATAGCAAAGTATTTGAGGATTTTAAGTTGAAAAAACTGCAAATCGGACAATTTATAGCTTAAATCAACCTTTTTACTTTTATCTGCTTGGGATACTTTTGCATGAACTAAATAACAAATGAAAATATGAAACGATTCAACTTTTTATTAACAGGAATTTTAGTCGTTTTGTTGGCATCTTGCAGCCAACGTACACAGATTACAGATAGCAAACCTACAGTGAAGATTGATACTGTACTTTCTGCCAGTGGACAGACGGCTTTGCAATTTCCCGGACGGGTGAAGGCGGCGCAGGATATAAGTTTATCATTCCGTGTAAGCGGAACTATATTGCGTATGTACGTCAACGACGGAACGTATGTGCGCAAAGGACAGCTGCTTGCCGAACTGGACCCTGCTGATTATCAGATTCAGCTGGATGCTGCGGAAGCGGAGTATCAAAGTGTGAAGGCGGAGGCGGAGCGTGTGATGGCACTTTATAAGGAGAATGTAACGACTCCCGACGCCAATGATAAAGCGATGTACGGGTTGAAACAGATAACCGCCAAGTACAATCATGCGAAAGATCAGCTGGAATATACCCGTTTGTATGCTCCTTTCAGCGGATATGTACAGAAACGTCTTTTTGATTCCCATGAGACTATTGCGGCCGGTATGCCCGTTGTCTCCATTATCAGCGAGGGGACACCGGAGGTGGAAATTAATCTTCCGGCAGTAGAATATATCCGTCGCCAACAGTTCACCGGTTACACTTGTACGTTCGACATTTATCCCGGTCAGGAGTATGCGCTCGATCTGATAAATGTCACCCCTAAAGCGAATGCCAATCAACTGTATACGATGCGTTTGCAGTTGAAGAAAGGTGAAGCGCAGGCGCTTCCTTCCCCCGGAATGAATACAATGGTCACTATAGAATGTACCGAAGGGGAAGTGCGTCATCTGTCCGTTCCTACGGGTGCGGTTCTTCGTGATAAGGGGATGGCGAGTGTTTTCCTTTATGATGCTTCCAGCCGGACCATCCGTCGTTGTGATGTGACAGTCACCCGTCTGCTGGGCAGCGGCAGGTGCCTGGTGACTGCGGAGGGCTTGAAGCCCGGTGACTTGATTGTTGCTTCGGGAGTACATCATGTGAAAGACGGGGAACAGGTAGAACCCCTTTTGCCTGCTTCTAAAACCAATGTGGGAGGATTGCTATGATCGATATAAGTAAATGGGCATTTGAAAATAAGAAGTTAATTTACTTCTTGATTGCGGTGCTGATAGTCGGAGGAGCTTATTCCAGCTATGAAATGAGTAAGTTGGAAGACCCGGAAGTAACGGTGAAAGTCGCTATGGTAGTGACTACCTATCCCGGAGCGTCCGCACATCAGGTGGAACTGGAAGTGACGGATGTACTTGAAAAGAATATCCGTACAATGGGGAATATAGATAATGTAGAAAGTTATTCTTACAATGATCTCTCCCTGATTCAGGTGGAACTGAAAACGACCGTCAAGGAGGCAGATGTGGAACAATGCTGGGATTTGTTGCGGCGTAAGGTAGCGAATGCACAGGCGGAACTTCCCGAAGGCGCTGCTACTCCCCTTGTGAAAGATGATTTCGGAAATGTGTACGGTATGTTTTATGCGCTGATAGGAGACGGATTGCAGGACAGGGAACTGTCTGATTATGCCGAACTGATAAAGCGGGAAGTCAGCGAACTGGACGGAGTGGAACGGGTTGACTTGTATGGAAAGCGTGAGGAATGCATCAACATCTCTTTACTGCAGGACCGGATGGCGAATCTGGGCGTGAAACCTGCCGAAGTTCTCGCTACCTTGAACGGACAGAATAAAACCACTTATACCGGATACTACGATAATGGCGATAATCGTATTCGGGTAACGGTGAGTGACAAGTTCAAGACGGTAGAAGATATCGGACGTATGCTGATTCAGGGGCACGATGATGACCAGTTACGTTTGAGTGACATCGCCCGAATTGAGAAAGATTATGAGAATCCTACCCGCAATGAACTCTTTTATGACCGGCAGCGTGCCATGGGAATACTGATTGCGGCTTCTTCCGGTTCGGATATCATCAAGATTGGCAAACGGGTAGAACAGAAACTGGACGAATTGAAAGCGGAGCGGCTTCCGACAGGAGTGGAGTGTCATAAAGTATTCTACCAGCCGGAACGTGTATCCGGTTCGTTGGGAACATTCATTCTTAATCTGATCGAATCGGTCATTATCGTAGTTGTCATTCTGATGATAACGATGGGATTCAAGAGTGGAGTTATTATCGGAATCAGTCTGGTGGTAACGGTGTTCGGCTCCTTTCTGTTCCTGTATTTTGTGGATGGCACGATGCAACGGGTTTCGCTGGCGTCATTTGTGCTTGCTATGGGGATGCTGGTTGATAATGCGATTGTTATTATTGACGGTATACTGGTCGATCTGAAAGCCGGCAAGAGCCGTATGGAGGCAATGACCGCTATCGGGCGGCAGACTGCGATGCCTTTGCTCGGAGCCACTTTGATTGCTATCATTGCTTTCCTGCCTATCTTCATGTCTCCCGATACCGCAGGGGTGTATACGCGCGACTTATTTATCGTGCTGGCGGTTTCGTTACTGCTTAGCTGGGTACTGGCTCTGGTGCACGTACCGTTGATGGCCAACCGAATTTTGCATCCCGAAGTTTCGAAAGAAGCGTCAACTACCGGAAAACGGGTGTATGAAGGAAAGATTTATGCCGTCCTACGTTCCTTGCTGCGGTTTAGTCTGGCTCATCGCTGGAGTTTTGTCTTTGCGATGGTAGCGTTGGTTGCTCTTTCAGCTTTCAGCTATCGGTTCATGAAACAGGGTTTCTTTCCGGATATGGTGTACGATCAGCTTTATATGGAATATAAATTGCCGGAAGGAACAAATTATACCCGTGTCACACGTGACTTGGAAGAGATTGAAGCCTATCTGAAAACTCGTCCGGAAGTGACCCATGTCACAGCTTCCGTCGGTGGTACCCCCGGTCGTTATAATTTGGTGCGTAACATAGCCAATCCTTCTTTGGCATACGGTGAATTGATTATAGACTTTACTTCTCCCGATGCATTGGTGGATAATATGCCCGAGATTCAGCAATATCTTTCGTCTCGTTACCCCGATGCCTACGTGAAACTGAACCGCTATAACCTGATGTTCAAGAAATATCCGATCGAGGCACAGTTTACGGGGCCGGACCCGGTTGTTTTGCATCAATTGGCAGACAGTGCCCGCAGCATTATGGAAAGCTGTCCGGATGTATATCTGATAACTACGGACTGGGAGCCGCAGATTCCCGTGCTAACCATTGAATATGACCAGCCGACTGCCCGCGCTATCGGACTGAGCCGTAATGATGTAAGCCTCTCGTTGCTTTCGGCCACCAGTGGTATCCCCATCGGTTCTTTCCACGAAGGAATCCATCGGGACAATATCTATCTGCGCTGCCTTGACGAACAGGGAAGACCGATTGAGGATTTGGATAACACACAAATATTTTCTTCTCTTCCTTCTTTGAATGGCTTGTTGACGCAGGAGATGATGATGAAACTGAAAACGGGAACGCTTTCGAAAGATGAACTGGTAGAAACCTTGATGGGAACTACTCCGTTGAAACAGATCAGCAAGCGGATCGATGTACAGTGGGAAGATCCCGTCGTCCCCCGCTATAACGGGCAGCGTAGCCAGCGTGTACAGTGTTCGCCTGTTCCGGGAATAGAAACAGAGAAGGCACGCCAGTCCATTGCCGCACAGATAGAGCAGATCCCATTGCCCGACGGTTATAAACTGCAATGGCAGGGTGAAAGGAATGCCAGTACGAAATCTATGCAGTATTTGTTCAAGAACTTCCCGTTTGCCATTATTCTGATGATCTCGATACTGATTATGCTGTTTAAAGACTATCGTAAGCCGATTATCATTTTCTGCTGCATACCGTTGGTTTTTGTCGGTGTAGTCGCCGTGATGTTGCTGACCGGGAAGACATTCAATTTTGTGGCGATTGTCGGCACATTGGGATTGATCGGTATGATTATAAAGAACGGAATTGTGCTGATGGATGAAATTACGTTGCAGATCAGCCAGGGAGTAGAACCGGTCACTGCGTTGATCGATAGCTCCCAGAGTCGTCTCCGTCCGGTGATGATGGCTTCGCTGACCACTATTCTTGGAATGATTCCGCTGTTGCCCGATGCTATGTTCGGTTCGTTGGCAGCTTCTATCATGGGAGGATTGCTGTTTGGCACGCTCATCACGTTGCTCTTTATCCCGATTCTGTATGCATTATTCTTTCATATCAAAAAGACAGACAAATGAAAAAAGAATTTCTCGTAGCTGTTAGTGTTTTGTTTGGAATGGCGGCTTCTCTTTCTGTTTCGGCACAAGAGAAGCTCAGCCTGAAACAATGCCGTGAAATGGCTCTAAAATATAACAAGGAAATGGCTGCTGCCGATAAACAGACGGAGGCAGCCCGGCTGCTGTCTCTCAGCTATAAAGCTAACTTCTTCCCCAATTTTACAGCAAGCGGAACCGGACTGTATAGTACGGCAGACGGCAGCTTGGGCATTCAGGGAGGAAATCTGCCGGTATTCCTGCCCGATCCCGTTACTGGAGAGTTGGCAACAAGCGGTTACGCTTATTTCCCCGGATTGAATCTGGACTATAAAGTCGGGACCGTCTATACAGGCGGAGTACAAGTGGAACAACCGCTTTATATGGGCGGAAAGATTCGCGCCGCCTATAAAATGTCATTGCTCGGCAAGGAAATGGCACATCTGAATGAGGAACTGACTGCATCCGGAGTGATTCTGAATACAGACAAGGCTTATGTGCAACTAGTGAAAGCCAAAGAAATGAAGAAAGTGGCGGAGAAATATCATGTGTTGCTCAATGAGCTGTTTCGGAATGTGAAGAGTGCCCACCAGCATGGCATGAAACCTCAGAATGATGTGTTGAAGGTACAAGTGAAACTTAATGAGAGTGAGCTGGCATTGCGCAAGGCGGATAATGCGCTCCGTCTTGCCGGCATGAATCTTTGCCATTATATCGGTCGGCCTCTGACAGCGGGGATTGATATCTCGGATGAATTTCCGGAAGTGGAGCAAGAGTGGAAGACACAGGTTGCCGATATCAGTGCCCGTCCCGAATATGGTATTCTGAATAAACAGATCGCCATGGCCGAGCAGCAGGTAAAGCTGAATCGGAGTGAACTGCTGCCACGTGTGGGAGTGAAGGGAAGTTATGACTATTTCCATGGATTGGAAATCAATGACGAAACTTTGATGAAAAAAGGATCATTCTCCGTCTTTCTGAATGTTTCAGTACCTCTGTTTCATTTTGGCGAACGTATGAATAAGGTGCGCTCTGCCAAGGTAAAACTGGAACAGACTCGTCTTGAACAGGAAAATGCCAATGAAAAGATGTTGCTTGAATTGACGCAGGCCACTAATAATTTGGATGAGGCCCGACTGGAATGCGAGCTTTCAGAACGTTCGCTGGAACAGGCGGAAGAGAATATGAAAGTCAGCGGCAAACAGTATGAGGTGGGATTGGAAACTCTTTCGGATTATCTGGAAGCGCAAGTTATGTGGCAACAGGCGTATCAGACGAAAGTGGATGCCCATTTTCAGTTGTATGTAAACTATGTGGCTTACTTGAAAGCGGCGGGGCAACTGCAATAAAGTTCTCAAACTATTCTCATCGCCTTGAGAAAAAATTCTCACCACAGTGAGAAAAAATACTCATGCCTATGAGAATATTTTCTCAAAGGGGTGAGAATAATTCTGCTTCTACCAATCGTATTTCTCGATGTATATATCGAAGGTAGGTTCGTATTTTATTCCGTGTTTTATGAAGATAGCGGCAATCTCTTTTTGATATAAAGAAATATAGAGAAGATATAGTGAGTGTATTTGAGACATATATGTCTCGAAGATAAATTCCTGGTTACTTGCACTTCCCGATTTATTAGGTTACTTTTGTAGCGTATTAAATGAAGAAAGGAGATAGGTGAGTATGGCAAGACCGATTAAAGAAACTCCGATACTTTTCGGAGAAGATGCACGGCGGTTTGAAGAGCGGATGAAAGAAAAACGCAGGGAGACCCCCGAGCAGCGGGCAAAAAGATTGAAGGACTATGAACTGGCAATGAAAATATTTAAAAAATAGATATGGATCGTCAGTTAATAGAGACAACGTATGAGATGCATAAACTAGATACCTCAGAAAAAATAGAATCGTTCGATTGCGGAGATACCGACTTGAACGATTTTATTTTGAATGAATCTTTCCTGTATCGGGAAGCTTTACTGGCTGTCAGTTATGTACTTGAGAATAAAGTTAATCAGCGATCGGTTGCTAATTTCAGTCTTGCCAATGACAGGATCTCTTTGTCTGATTTTGAAAATAAAACTGAATTCAATCGTTTCCGCAAACATCGGTTTGTGAATGAGAAGCGTTTAAAAAGCTATCCTGCTGCAAAGATTTGTCGTTTGGGTGTTGACTTGTCTGTAAAAGGTCAATCAATAGGCTCATTCCTATTGAATTTTATTAAAAGTTATTTTATTATTGAGAATAAAACAGGTTGCCGTTTTTTAACTGTTGATGCGTATGCGGCTGCTGTTCCTTTTTATATGAAAAACGGTTTTGTCCCATTGAATGATGAAGATGTGGATTCTGCTACACGTTTGCTCTACTTTGATCTGAATGATATTGTGAAATAATTCAGATTCTGTTCTACTTTTATATAATATAAAATGATGGATTGGTAATGTTAATTGTTACAACATAGTCTTTTGAATTTATATAATAGTGACGATTGCTTTGTTTCTAATTTTCCCCAAACATTTATTAGCCTCTTTTGTTATTTTCCGAAAACTATTTGTAACTTTGTCATCGGAACGTAGCATACCGTTTAAAGGTGTGCGATTGCGCGTTTCCTCGGCTAATAGGAAATTGTAACGGATTTTTTTGATGTATGCCGGGAAGACGCCTGTACTTCTATGACTTCTCATAGGGTACGGGCTGTCTGCCCGTATACATCAGGTAGCCGTTACTACCTCCTATTAGCGGGATGTGACAGCTCCGTACTCTTTTATAATATAAAAGGTACGGAACTAGGTAAGAGTATTAACTTAGTTCCGTTTTTTTATGTCCTATTGGCTCACAACAAAACAAATGTCTGAAAGACATGGCGTTCAGGAAGCAACTCTGCGAAACTGGGCGAATCTCGGTTACATTACCAGTTGCCGGATGGGCAACCAACTGTTTTTGGATGACGAAAGTCTGACTGCCTATCTCGAAGCTCACAAAAGGCTTGGATTGCAAGCGGATTATCTGGCAAAGATTGTGGAAGAGAAAAAGCTGGAACGCGACTTTATTATTTCCAGATATGATGATCTGCTATATGTATTGCGAACACAGAAAACGTGTAAACCTCTATATGAAATTATTATTCGTGAACTTTCCCAATTGATTGTTCATCCCGGAGCCCGTGATATTTTCTACTCCATCTCTATGGGGGAATCAATAGAGAAAGTTGCCGGTCGGCATCGAATTACTTATGACAGGGCGTTACAGATTTATAATTCTCATCTCAGAGGGTTGAAAGTAAGAAAGAACGTGCTGGCTACTTATCGGAAACATATCATAGATGCCCGTTTTCAGTCTTTGGCGGATAAAAGCAAGAATATAAATTTGAATCAGGAAGAAAGGGTACTCCAATTGTCTGTCGGCTAAGTGGCCGATACGAGGCTGACTAATGTCTTGTATAAAGAAGAAATCCGGACGGTAGGGCAACTGCTGGAATTAGTATCGGGAAAGGGATGGAGATGGCTGCTGAAAATGGAAGGAGTAGGGAGGGTTTCTTATGACCGCTTGCTGTCCAATCTTCAGTTGGCGGGAGTGGTCGATGAAAGTTTGGAGCAGATACTTTCCGGTCGCTCCGACAGATGATTGTTGGTGAAATATGAAGAGCGGTGTATGTTTATGAGTTCGAAGATGCTATTTCCGCCCGAATCCTGCTCAGCGACTGCGGTGTTATCCACAGATAAGATGCAATGTACTTTAAAGGCACATATTGCAACAGCTCCGGAGTCTCCTTGATAAGAGTCAGGTAACGTTCCTTCGCTCGTGGACTGCCGGAGTTGATGAGCCAGTTTTCTTGCAGAAGAAGCTGGTGATCCATCAGCCGCAGTCCCAGATTGGCTAGTCCGATGGAAGAGTGATATAATTGATTCAAGGTTGCGCGGGATATACTGTAGGCTACACTGTCGCACATTGCTTCAATATTAATCAGTAATAAGCATTGTCTGCATATCCCCAGACGGAGAAAGCTGCTTCTCCGTCTGAAGCGAACCAGATGGTGGCATCTGCTCCATCTTTGTGGTAATATGCCCGCCATATTCCCGTTTTTATAAAATAAAGGTTGCTGTTCTTTGTCCCTTCGCGTACAATGAGGTCTCTCTTTTTGAAATGTACTTCCTCCATACAGCCTAGTAAGGTCTGTACGTCACTTTCCAATACTTTATATTTGTCGCAGAGTTTTTTAATGAATGCATCCATGTTGCAAATATACTCATAGTCGGTGGACCATGAAGCGATCTTTGAAATAAATTCCGATAATATAGAGAGTCGTTAACAATTCTGCCAACGGAACAGCCAACCATATTCCCGGTACTCCTAAAACAAGTGGAAGTACAAAGAATCCGATCAGCATGAATACCACTCCCCGCAGAAGAGTGATGATGGTGGCTCGTTGACCTCGTCCGATGCTCTGGTAATAGCCGATGCCTATCATATTGGCGGCAAAAAATATGAATCCAACCCCAAAATAAGGAATGCCATTGACCGCAATATCAAAGGCCGGACAGCTTCGGTCAATGAACAACGAAACAATATTCTGACGGCATAGAAACGTGATGATGAAAAAGCTGATTCCGCAAATTAAAGCTGTACGGATGGCAAGATGCAGGGCTTTTCGAACCCGATCCGGTTGCCCGGCACCGAAATTATAGCTGATAATCGGCTGTGCGGATTGTGCGATGGCATTGTATACCATAAAGATGATGGGGAAGAAGTAGCAGGCAATGCTGAACGCAGCTACTCCGTCTTCTCCGAGATGATGGATAAAGACATAATTCCCTAAAAACATCATACAGGCGATGGAAGCCTCACTGATGAAAGCGGAAGTTCCCAGTTTTATCATATAGCCACCGTTACGGAGCGTTAGCATCAGGCTTTTCAAACTTAGTTTGATGCGATGCAAATGAATGTTGCGGGAGAACCGCGTAAGATAGATTACAGTCATCAATCCACCTACTATTGTTCCCAGGCTGGTGGCAAAGGCAGCACCCATCATTCCCCAGCCAAATTCAAAGATGAAAATATAGTCGAATATAATATTGAATATAGCTGCGATGGCATTGCACATCATGGCATAATTGGGAGATCCGTCCAGCCGGATGAAAAACATGCCTGTGCTCAATAACTCATAGAATACGAGGAAGGGTAGATACCAGATCATATATTCTATGACAAGAGGCAATAATCTGTCTGAACTTCCGAGTAAGCATCCCAATGGCCCTACGAAGCAAAAACATAAAGCAGACATCACTAATACGATGAACGTAGAGAATACAAGAGCCTGAGTAATGTTGATATTTGCCGCCTTGCGTTTACCTTGAGACAGATAGATGGAAGCGACTACTGAGCCTCCGACTCCGAACATCAGTCCGATGCCTGTTGCGATCATAAAAAGTGGAGCTGTTATATTGACGGCAGCTAGGGCGTCACTGCCTATTCCCTTACCTACGAATATGCCGTCTGTAATAACGAATATAGCTGAGAATACCATTCCCAGTACCGTAGGAACTAATAACTTACGAAACAACGTGGAGATGTCCATACTACCGAAATCAATACTATCTTTCATAACTTTTTATTTTTAGTTTGTTGAAAACATCTGCAAAGGTAGATGGATGGAAGGAGATTAAAATTATCATTTGATAATTTCCGCCTGTCATGCTTGTTTTTGTTTAATCAGGATATGGGATATTTATCTGATTCTTATTTTCATGGCTTGTGCGTCAAATGTGATTGACTCGTTATGGAACAGTCTTTCTATATGTCCGCTCGTTATCATCTCATTGGTAGGCAGGCTGTAGAGTTGAGGATTATCAATCAGCATGATTGTGTCGCAAAGTGAGAGAGCGATGTCCAGGTCGTGTGTGGAAAACAGGATACACTTTCCTTCCTTTTGCGTCAGCTTCCGGAGAAGCAGACAGAGTTCGTAGCGGTTGGGCAAGTCAAGGAAGGCGGTAGGTTCGTCGAGCAGGATGACAGGAGTGTCCTGTGCAAGGGCACGGGCTATCATGATGCGTTGGCATTCTCCGTCGGACATTTTGTCCATCGTCTTTTCCGCATAGCTGTCCATGCCTACCAGGTGCATGGCGTTGTCCACCTTCTCCTTGTCTTCTCCTTGCAGCTGACCGAGCCAGTTGGTATAGGGAGCACGTCCCAGTGCGACGACGTCTCTGCATCGCAGGTTGGCAATGCGCACTTTGTCGGTGGTGACGAAGCTGATGTTCCGTGCCAGTTCTTCCGGTTTCAGTGAAGCGATGTTGTTCCCGTGTAGGATAATTTCTCCGTTTTGGGGCTTTTCCAGTCCCATGACGGCACGCAGCAGTGTACTTTTTCCTGTGCCATTTCTGCCGAGCAGTGCGACGAGTTGTCCTCCCGTGATGTGGGCGGAGACTTTTTCCAGCAGCGTACGCTGTTCGTATCCCAGTGTCAGGTCTTTGAGTTGAATCATTTGAATATACGCAAGTTTTTACCTATTACCCATAAAATAACCGGAACTCCCAGCAGTGCGGTGATACAATTCACCGGCAGCAGGAATTTCTTGGCGATGATGTCGCATATCAGCATGGCGATAAGTCCTGTCAGCATGGTGCCCGGCATCAGTATCCGGTGGTCGGCGTTATCAAACAGCAGCCGGGTGATGTGCGGCACTGCCAGTCCGATGAATCCTACGGGGCCGCAAAAGGCGGTGACTGTTCCGGTCAGCAGTGCCGTAGAGATGAAGACAAGCGTTCGCGAGCGTTTGATGCTCATGCCCATCGTGCGTGCGTAGTTTTCGCCAAGCAAGAGCAGGTTCAGTGACTTGATGCAGGCTACGGAGAGCAGCAGACCTATGCATACAACCGGTATCATGATAGACAGCTGTCCGGCTGTGATGTGGCTGAGCGATCCCATCGACCACAGGGTGAACATTTTCAGTTGTTCCGCCGAACTTAGATACTGCAATATCTGGATGATGGCTCCCGCTACATAGCCTATCATGACTCCCATGATCAGTACGCCCAGTATATTCTTTACTTTCCGGCTGATGATGGCTACGCCCAGCAAGATGACGGCGGTCCCTATCCAGCCCGAACCTACGATGCCGGCGGATTGCAAAAGTGGGAAATCCGCCCAGCCGAGCAATGGGGCACCTAATATAAACAACGCCACTCCGAGTCCCGCACCGGAACTGACTCCCAGCAGATAAGGGTCTGCCAACGGATTCTGGAAAACGGTCTGCATTTGCAGGCCGCTGACCGACAAGGCAATACCTATCAACCCTGCTACTACTACCCGTATAAAGCGGATGGAGAGAAGAATGTTGCGTGTCATCTCATCGCATTCGCCTCCGGTCAGTACGGCCCATACTTTGGGGATGGGGATATAAGTGTCCCCTGTCGCCATATCTATTAATAATAAGACTACAGCGATTATTCCCAAAGTGATGAATAAAAGAGTGGTGTGTCTACGAGGCTGCTTCATTCCAGGTGTCTGTAATAGTAGGTTGAGTCGGATACAAGTTCGGGATGAAAGATATGAATCAGATCACGCAATACGACGTTCGGACGTACGACTGCCGATTCCCAGTAGTCATTGCCTCCTGTGGCGGTTATCCGCAGGTTGTTGTTATAAACTGTTTTATCACGGACGGATTTGGCATCGGCAAATTTGGGATTCATGCTTTTCAGTTCGTCCAGTGTGGATGCCGTGCCTACATTGATCCAATAGTCTGCTTTTTGTATCAGTCCGTAGGCAGTTTCCAGGCCGATGGGGGCAGAGCTGTTGGAGGTGTTCTCCTTGTATATATAGTCGGCTCCTGCGTCAGTGACCAGTTGTACCATGTAGCTCTGGGTGGAAGGCATCACCCAGCTGTCGTTCCACGGGGTGTTGAACATCACGGTAGGGCGTTGCTCTACGGATGCGGTGAGGTCTTTCAGTGCCTGATAGCGTTTGGGGATTTCCCTGAATACATCGATGCCTTTGTCACGGCTGTCTGTCAGTTCGGAGAGGGCAACCAGCCATTCGGCTTTGCCAAGCGGTGACTCTTCCAGATATTCTCCTACGTACATGTAGGGGATGGCTAGCTCTTTCAGTTTGTCCGTTACGGCAGTCTGGGCATCTCCGATACCATATAGCAGTACGACGTCCGGTTTCAGTCCCAGCAAAAGTTCGTAGTTCATCTCGGGACCCATATCTTTGATAGAATCTTTGTGGGCGAGGATGTAGGGATTGGCTATGTAGTTGATGCCGGATACGGCGACGATGCGGTCCACTTGTCCCACGGCGTCGAGCATGGCGATGTAGGAGGAAGACATACATACGATGCGTTGGGCTCCGGCAGGGATGGTCGGTCCGGTGAATCCTGTGGGGGGGAGCTCACCATTGCGGGAGATGAAGTAGGACATTGTTACATTTTTGGCTCCTTGCCACGGGTTGGATACTTGTATCAAGGTGCTTTGGGCATTCTTTGCGCCAAGTATCTTGAATCCGGTAGCATATTCGGGCGTGTATACGTCTTGCTTGAATGCTTCCAAAGAAGTTTTTTTATTGTATACGCAGCTTGCCAAAAAAAGGAGGCATAATAGCGTGATAGTTGAAATAATGGATTTAAATTTCATACGGATGTTTTTATCTGAGGACAAAAGTAGTAAAAAAGAAGAAAAATCACCTCCCTTACAAGAAAGTTTCGCTGGGAGGTGAATGGATTGAATCTAACTTTTCAGTATTGATGCGGAAAGTTATTTGACGAAGACTACGGCGTTCACGTTGGCTGTGCCGGTATTTACCATATCTAGGTAATCACCTCCTGCGGAGTCATAAACATACAATGCGTCTCCCATTGATTGACCGAAGCATACATCTCCGTTGAACGGATTGACTGTTACGCTGAAACCGAACATATATCCGGGATCATCTGTGAAATCACTGGTAACATCATTCGATAATTGTACTTTTTGCATGATAGTCTTATAGTCAGTTGTGTTCCAATCAATATCTGCTGTATAAAGATATTGACTGCCGATTGCAAATCCACCTGCTTTTTCTGTAACTAATGTTGGAGCTACATTGGGTGTAGTTGGATTGAATTTGTACAATGCAGAGTGCATACCTCCGTCACCCAGTACGTTAAAGTACATCTTATTAGCTGAATAGGCTGCTATCAACTTAGGATTTTTAGGAACGGTAATTTGAGTTTCATCGTCAAGGGTAAGTGGCAATACGGAAATAGTTGTTCCTTCACCAGCTTGGGTGTCATCAGTATTGCCTGAATTGCAGACATATATTTTGTTGTCTTTACCTACACAGATTCCTTCTGAATAGGTCGCATCCAGTTCTAGGTAGTTAACTTTAGCATAATTCATGGTGTCGATAGACATCACTGCCCCTGAATAAAAGCTGATATATACTTTTCCATTGGCAGCAGCCAAGTGTCTTGGCATAGCTTTGTGCCCGGTTTTTTCATCATCGTATTGTTTCATTTGGGGTGTGAGAAGTTGACCGGTCTTGGCATTCAGTACCCATATTCCTCCATTATCTGCTGTAAGGTCGTGACCACTTACTGCACAATAGAGTTTTGATCCGTATTGAATCAAGTCGTTGCCTGTGTCTCCAATTTCTAGGGTAGACTTTTTCGTCCAATTGTTATCATAGCGAACAATGTTTCCTGGAGATGAGGGAGGAGCTACATGCCATGTACCTTCGCTAAGTACATACGCATACGTCCAGTCATTACTCGCTGTAGCACGTGTCTGCGGAAGTGAACTGTCTACTTGCTGGACATTGTCCAACACATCATTAGTACAACTGCCCATTGCAAACATAATTGCACTGGCTGCTAAGAAAAAAATGCTCTTTTTCATAATTGTAATTTATTAAGTGATTAATTATCCGGTGTAAAATCACCGGTTGCTGATTCTTGCATCTGTTGTAATGTTACTGTTCCGGGACCACAAGTACGTACGTACCATTGGGCGTCTTCTGTCATTGCATCTGCTATATCTTTGAATAGACTAAAATCGTATAGAGCTGTGAATAGTCTAATACTTATACGATTTGACGATTTTAATTTGGGCAAAAGGTCTTCAAGTGATGTTATGTTGGTATTTCTGTTGCCATACATTTCTAAAAACTCTACAGACTCTAAACTCTTAAAATTTAAATAAGAGAGGTCAGTTACAGTTTTTTCTATATTTATATATAACCTTTCAGTCACTCTTGTAAGTTTAGGAAAGTTGCATCTTTTATTGTCATTTCCAGTAGCGAATTTACCTACAGTTTCTAAATCAGGCATACTCACTGACTCCAATGTCACATTTGCTGTAGCTTGGAAACTTAATTCCCCTGTAACTTGTTTAATACCGGAAATTTCTACATTAGTAAGCGGAGTGGTAACCGTGAGACTGGCAAAAGTAGAGATTCCTTCTGTTTTGGGTAGTTGATATCCTGTGAATGCATAGCTTCCCATTTCTTCTTTTCCTTTTAGAACGAAATTATTGTCAACATAAGTGATAGAAATACTGTTGATGTCTTTTTGACTTGCATCCAATTCCGTTACGCTTGGACAATGTGATACACTTAGCTTTTCCAAATTGGACGGTGCAATGGTTTCGTTCAACTTCGAAAATTTGGCACAAGAAGTAATGCTAAAAGAAGAAAGAGTGGATAATTTGGGAAGACTGATTGTTTCTAACTTATCTGCATAACCAATAGATACTTCTTTACAGGAGATAAGTTCCGGTAGATTAATTTGGGTGAGTTCCGGATGTTTTGTTCCCAACGATAGAGTGAACTTTTTTCCTACCTGCTTTAAGACCGGCAAATCTAATGAAACAAGCTGGCTACCATAAAGAGAGAATGTACCATCTCCATCACTGTTATCTCCTTTTCCCGGAATGCTTTCGAGCGAATTGAGATTTAAGCTTTTAAGGTTGGGAGCTTGGATATAGCATTGTTTTAGAATTGTAGTTAGTTGCGGGCATTTTATAGAAGTGATGTTGTTTTCTGCCGGGTTTGCTATGAATAGTTCTCCACGGATAGAAAGCAAGTTTGGGAGTGCAAACTCGGTCAGTGAGCTATTGTTTCTCATGCTGATACTTCCCACCTTTTCCAGTTTAGCCAGTCCGGCAAGGTTTTCACCTTTATAGTATTGCCCGATAGTGATGTCGTCCATTACTTCGGTAATCTTTGCCAATCCGTTCAGATTAATCACGGGGTCTTCTGTATTTTCTACTGTAGCTATGCTCAGACTGCCTTCGATAACCGTGACATGGTGGTCGGCTAAAGCGTCTACATCAGCTTGCGAATTAAGTATGAATGTGCCGATTTCACTTACAGCGGAGTAGCGTACTGTATATTTATAGGTACGCGTAGTTCCGTTGTAGGAAGTTACTGTGAATTGTTGCTCTTCGCCCCAGGCGGTAACGGAAGAAGGATTGGGGTTAACAGTTGCCTGCTCGCTAAGGGTATAGCTGGCTTGCGCGCCATCGAGCGAAGTTCCTTCGGGAACCGTTACGGTGATCTCATTGTCTATAATCGTCGCTTTCCATACGTTTTCATTGCTTTCCAGTGAAAAACTAAGGAAGTTGTTGTCTACTCCGGTGAACGGGTTTTCATCGTCGTCGTCGCCACATGCTGCAAAGATGCATCCGGTACATAAAACCACTAACAGGGTTTTCCAGTAATTTACTTTTCTCATTGTCTAAAAAATTAAGTGAATTTATAATGAATGATTATTAATCTATCTTTGAAGGAGCTTCGCTCATCTTATAATCGACGAAGCCGAATACTTCGGTAGACAACTCTCCGATGGCTCCTGCTACGGATTGTATGCCGGTCTGCACCTTGATGAAGTCGATGTATTGCAACTTGACCGGAGTGCCGTCGGGATACATGGCGTTTTCTATCTTGAAGGCGTTGCCTACGGGTGCGGCATCGTGATTGTCGCCCTCGGCGAGAATATCTTCTCCCCAGTTGTCCGCATATCCCCACGGATAGGATTCATTGCGCCAGATTCCGCCCGGTGTCCGGGTTGTATTTCGCTTCAGGCGGGTACCGTATAAAGTATAGTTGTTTTCCTTTATCCATAACGGAAAGTTAGGATTGAGGTCGATGGAGCCGGAGTTTCCCCGGTTGTCGATCCATTGCAGGGGCATATTGTGTGTAGGCGGGCGGTAGTAAGTGACGGCATAGTGTTGATAGGTTTCCGCCTTTCCGGTTTCGCTGCCACGTAGTTCGTACCAAGTGTCATTGGGCAGTCCGTCTCCGTTTTCGTCCTGCATGACGTAGACGATACCCGGTTCGGAACTACCGTCGAAGGGATTGCCTATGATAGAGAAGTCATATCCTCCGTTGCTGCTAACATCGGGTTTGTTGTATACGCTGTGGTCGAATCCCACGATGATATATCCTCCCCATGCACCCAGAGACACATAATTGTTTTGTACATTCATGCGAGTCTCAGCGTAACGACAGGCTTCTTCTTCGGTCTGTCCGGAAATCTGTGCTATGAATTGTCCCGGAGCAGGGCGTAGGTGGTATACTTTCACTTTACTGTCCGAACTACCAGCTGACGGTGCGCGGTAGTATTTGGCTTCATCAGACGGCAGGCAGACTACGGTCTGGATAGCACTTTTTATTATGTCGCCATCTGTTCCGGTTACTTTTACCACATAGCTTCCGGTTGTTGGTGGAGTGAAGGTAAAAGTGGGGCCAGTTTCTCCCTGTTGCATTACTTCGTCTACTTCCCACACGTAGGTTGCATGGGTTGTTGTATCCGTAATGACGGGAGCTATACAGGCAGCACGACCTTTGGGGACGGTTAGTTGATTACTGCTGAAGGTTATATTCATCACTGGCTCAGGTGATACCAGTACGGAAGTCGACGCATTCCCGCTACCGTCTTCGTTGGTAACCGTAAGTTTGAAACTGAATTGTCCTTCTTCGGTGGGGGTAAACGTATAGGTAGCTTCGGTTCCGACCGTTTCTTTGGTTTTACCGCTTTCGTCAATGGACACCCATTCGTACTTCGCTCCTTCAGTGAAATTTACGGAAGATTCGAGGGTTACACTCTTTCCCATATAGGTAGAGTAGGCGGGAATCAATGATACGGAAGGTATCATTTTTTCCACTACATCTACCCGTAGTTCTTCTTCGGCATAACCATTCTTGGCGTCCACGCGGAATTTGAAATATACTTCTCCTTCCGCTTTAGGTGAATAGGTGTATGAGAGGTCTGTACATACTATTTTACCTTTCTCGTCTTTCCATGTATATACAGGATCGGTGGCATCGTTCACTAGGGGAGTGATTGTGATGCTTTTCATAATCTTTACTGTGTAGATTCCCGTACCGTTGTCGAAGGTAATTACCGGTGGTTGACCTGTTGTCCCGCCACCCAATTCTTCATCATCACCGTCGTTCCGGCAGGAGGCGAAAGACACGACAGTACATAGCATTAATAAGCTAGCGATTGTTTTTAAAAATCCATTTATCATAAGCATACTTTTAATTAGTTTGCAAACAGGAATGATAATGGATTTTACGCTGGGCAGTCAGTATCCCGGTAAGTATAAATATAGAAGAAGCCTCTTCCGTCCGCACATGGTAAGCGCCTGTGGAAAAAGACAACGAACTACCTCCCGTATGCCGCAGGAGTAAAATCCAACCGAAAGGAGGTAGGTCTTCTGACTTATTCCCTTATTTGCAGCGCCTTCCCAGAGAAAACATCCAGTGACAAATTGCTACAAACTGTACTGTCCTTCAAGGGCAGTACGGGAAAATACAGCAGCGGATACTGTTGCCGATTCACACGGCATTCCCTTTTAATCTTCGATAGCTTTTGTTATATCTTAATCGAATGAAATACAACTTATTATAGCGACGAAGAACCAACTTCTTGACCGCAAAGATAGTTATCTTTTTATATAATATGTCTATTTTAACTAATTAATTTTTATTACGTTGTCGGGGGCGGGAAAGGAGGAATTGGATATGGTGACACTATCTCTCTCTGATAGTGTCACCATACTTGCAGGATAGTGTCACTATGCCGATGGTATAGTGACACCATCTCCAAATGTTCTGTTTTTAAGATTTTCTATTGGGAAAATAGAAGCTAAATACTTGAAATAGGAGAAAAATGGATTACTTATATGCAAGAATATGCGGAAAGCGGAGGCCGTTATGCAGGAAAAATGGTTATATATGCAGCTTTTGCCGACCAAGTAGGTTGATTTTCTTTTAAAGGAAGGCGGGCTTGGTTTTAAAGGAAGGTCAGTTTGGTTTAAAACCAATCTTAGTTTGCTTATAAAGCAATGTTAATTCGGTTAAGAAGCAATCTTATTTTGTACGTTATTATGCTTTTTTGTGCTGTTTGCTCTTTTGATATGGATGCTTAGTTTATGATAAAATATCGTAGATATAGTTTCTTTTGTTTGCTGTTGCTTGCATATTCTTGTAATCTAGGCTAAAATGATTGAAAATTGATGGTTTTGATATTAAGCCGCTTTTGTGAAAATAGACATTCTTCCTCTTTTTGATGAGTCATCCGGTTTTTATCCGAAAGATAGGAAGGAACAGAGGGCAAACTTTTCTCTTTTTCATCTGCTTGCTCATAATGTGCTAATTTGAAGAAGTCTTTAATCTTTTGTTCTTGATAAAAAAGACAGGGGAGAAGTGAGGCGTGAAATATAATTATAGTATCTTTGCACCCGCAAGGTTCGTATTTGGAATTGTCTAACCTTCCAAAACGATGAAAAGGGAATCCGGTGTAAATCCGGGACAGTACCTGCTGCTGTAAGTCCTCTCTTTCGGGAGATGAGTTTATCACATTCTTTGCCACTGGTGACATCACTGGGAAGGCGTGATAAACGGGGACGAGTCAGAAGACCTGCCTTGCCGCTGCAGATTTATACCCGCGGGTTTCGGGTAGAAATCAACTGGTATAGTTCATTCCTATATTCAATTGATTCCTCATTCAACCGGTCGGTACAAATGCTATGTTTGATGTTTGTCGCAAATTATAATTTGCTGGCAGATGTCTAATGAGTGATGCGACAAGTTAGTTAATAACCTTTTCTCACTTTTAATTATGAAACGTATTTTACTATCTGTTTTATTTATTGTCTTCTGTCTGACGGCTTTTGTCGGGTGTATGAAATGGGATTATGGTGAGATGGAGGATTTCTCAGCTACGGGAGACGGTCTTTTCATTACCAATGAAGGGAACTTTCAGTATGGTAATGCTACCTTATCTTATTATGACCCGGAAACGAAAACGGTAGAAAATGAAGTATTCTATCGGGCTAATGCGATGAAGTTGGGAGATGTAGCACAGTCAATGACTATTCGTAATGATGTCGGTTGGGTGGTAGTAAACAACTCTCACGTCATTTTTGCCATTGATATTAATACATTTAAGGAAGTGGGACGCATTACGGGACTTACTTCTCCACGCTACATTCATTTTATTTCGGACGAAAAAGCCTATGTCACACAGATTTGGGATTATCGTATTTTCATTGTCAATCCCAAAACTTATCAGATAACCGGATATATCGAATGTCCAGATATGACGATGGAAACAGGCTCAACAGAACAGATGGTACAATATGGCAAATATGTGTATGTGAATTGCTGGTCTTATCAAAAGCGTATATTGAAAATAGATACTACAACTGATCAGGTAGTAGATCAACTTGAAGTAGGGATACAGCCAACTTCACTGGTGATGGATAAGAACTACAAATTATGGACAATTACTGACGGAGGGTATGAAGGCAGTCCTTACGGATATGAAGAACCATCACTTTATCGCATTGATGCCGAAACATTCAAGATAGAGAAACAATTTAAGTTTCAGTTAGGAGATGCTCCTTCGGAAGTACAGCTTAATGGTGCGGGTGATGAACTTTACTGGATTAACAAAGATATTTGGCGTATGTCTGTTGATGCGGAGCGTGTCCCCGTACGTCCTTTCCTCAAGTATCGTGATACGAAGTATTATGGGTTGACAGTTAGTCCGAAAAACGGAGATATCTATGTGGCTGATGCCATTGATTATCAACAGCAGGGGATGATTTATCGCTATACGGAGGATGGGGAACTTGTAGATGAGTTTTATGTAGGGATTATTCCCGGAGCGTTTTGTTGGAAATAATCTGTAAGAAAAAGTATGAAAAAAAATAGATTAATAATACAATTTGCAGGTATGCTTTTGTTGGTACCGGCAATGATAAGTGCGCAACAACAAACTGAAAAAAACTGGGCGGAAAGTGGACTTGTCATTCATGAAGTTCAGGTTTGGGGAAAACGGCCGATGAAAGATATAGGTGTTCAACAAACAAAGTTTGATTCGCTTGTTCTTAAAGAGAATATCGCTTTGTCTATGGCTGATATACTCACTTTCAATTCCTCTATTTTTGTGAAAAACTATGGACGGGCTACGCTTTCTACCGTTTCATTCCGAGGAACATCGGCTTCTCATACACAGGTGACGTGGAATGGCATGAGAATTAATAGTCCGATGCTAGGAATGACTGATTTTTCGATGATACCGTCCTATTTTATTGATGATGCTTCTTTGTTTCATGGAACTTCGTCGGTGAATATGACTGGTGGTGGTTTAGGGGGCTTGGTGAAACTGGCAACTGTTCCTGCTCATCAACAAGGTTTTGGAGTACAATATGTCCAGGGTATTGGTTCATTCAGTACTTTTGATGAGTTTTTGCGATTGAGTTATGGAGATAAACATTGGCAGATTTCAACACGTGCAGTCTATCAATCATCACCTAATGATTATAAATATCGTAATCATGATAAGAAAGAAAATGTTTATGATGATGAACACAATATCATTAAGCAATATTATCCGGTTGAACGTAATCGAAGTGGTGCATTTAAAGACTTACACGTATTACAGGAAGTATATTACAATGCAGGTAATGGTGATCGCTTTGGCTTGAATGCTTGGTATATTGATTCTAACCGTGAGTTAGCCATGTTGACCACAGATTATGGAGACGAGATGGAGTTTGAAAATCGACAGCGGGAACATACATTGCGAAGTGTTTTATCATGGGATCATATGCGAGAGAATTGGAAAATGTCGGTGAAAGGTGGTTATATTCATACATGGATGGCTTATGATTACAAGCGTGATGTTGGTAATGGTGAAATGCAATCAATGGTTCGTTCGCGTAGTAAAGTTAATTCTTTCTATGGACAATTGGATGGTGAATACTTTCTTAATGATAAATTTCTTTTAACGGGAAGTATTTCAGCTCATCAGCATTTAGTGAAAAGTGATGATAGAAACTTGGGCATTTTGCCTAATGCCGGTTACGATAAAGGACGCATTGAACTATCAGGAAATGTGGCTGCAAGATGGAGACCTGTTGAAAGGTTGGGAATGTCATTGGTGTTGCGAGAAGAAATGTTTGGAACAGAATGGACGCCACTTATTCCTGCCTTTTTTGTTGATTATCAACTGTCCAAAAAGGGGAATGTTATAGCTAAAGCGTCAATAACACGTAATTATCGCTTTCCGACACTGAATGACCTCTATTTTATGCCGGGTGGTAATCCTAAATTGAAGAATGAGAGTGGATTTACTTATGAAGCAGGTTTATCGTTTTCTGTAGGGAAGGATAACGCCTATACTTTATCTGGTTCAGCGTCTTGGTTCGACCAGCATATTGATGATTGGATTATTTGGTTACCAACCACTAAAGGCTTTTATTCACCGGATAATATTAAAAAGGTACATGCTTATGGCGTCGAGACTCAAGTTGATTATGCGGTTGTAATGCCAAAATCATGGAAGCTTGGAATGAATGGAACATTTGCCTGGACTCCTTCTATTAATAAAGGCGAAAAGCGGAGTCCAGCCGACCAGTCGGTAGGAAAGCAGTTGCCTTATGTGCCTAAATATTCGGCTACGTTAACTGGGAGATTGACGTATCGCAGTTGGAGTTTGCTTTATAAATGGTGTTATTATAGCGAACGATATACGATGACAAATAATGATATAACCCTCACCGGACATTTACCCCCCTATTTCATGAGCAACGTAACCCTTGAAAAAGGATTTTCACTCCGTTGGGCAGATTTATCCTTGAAAGGGACAGTCAATAATCTCTTTGACGAAGAATATCTTTCGGTATTGTCTCGTCCGATGCCGGGAATTAACTTTGAATTCTTTATCGGCATAACGCCTAAATGGGGAAAGAAGAAGCGGTAAGATAGTTTATATATGCTACATTTAAATTCTGAATCGATGAATACGTTGAACCGGAATGAAGATAAACAGGAAATGAAAAAGAAAAAACTCAATTCCTTTATGCTTGCCGGCACAGGAAGCGATGTAGGTAAAAGCGTTTTAGCAGCAGCTTTTTGCCGTATTCTGAAACAGGACGGATATACTCCTGCACCCTTCAAAGCGCAGAATATGGCATTAAACTCGTATGTTACTCCCGACGGTCTGGAAATAGGTCGTGCGCAGGCGGTTCAGGCAGAAGCAGCCGGCGTTCCGTGTCACGTAGATATGAATCCTCTGTTATTAAAACCCAGTACGGAGCAGATGGCACAAGTCGTATTATGCGGAAAACCTGTCGGTGACCGGAGTGCGTATGACTTTTTTCAGAAAGAGGGACGCAAGGAACTACGGAAAGTTGTAAATGAAGCGTATGATCGCTTGGCTGCTATCTACAATCCTGTCGTAATGGAAGGAGCGGGGAGCATTTCGGAAATCAATCTCCGCGATTGTGATCTGGTCAATATGCCAATGGCGAAGTATGCGGGAGCAGATGTCATTCTGGTTGCAGACATTGATAGAGGAGGTGTGTTTGCCAGTGTCTACGGTTCTGTTCTGCTGCAAACTCCGGAAGAGCGGTCACTAATCAAGGGAATCATCATTAATAAATTCAGAGGAGACATCCGTTTGTTCGAAGAGGGAGTCCGGATGATAGAAGAGCTTTGCAAGGTTCCTGTGCTGGGAGTGGTCCCTTATTACAGAGGTATCTATATCGAAGAGGAAGATTCCGTCATGCTTGAATATAAAAACAGAGAGGCCATAGCTGGCAAAATAAATGTGGCGGTGATCCTGCTGAGACATCTTTCTAATTTTACCGATTTCAATGTACTGGAAAGAGATGAACGGGTACATTTATATTATACCAATAATGTGAATGATATTATGAAGGCGGATATTGTCTTGTTGCCCGGAAGTAAAAATACGCTGGATGATCTTTATGAATTGCGTCGTAACGGCGTAGCGCAAGCAATCCTGAAAGCACAACAGGAGGGGGCGACAGTCCTAGGAATTTGTGGAGGTTATCAGATGATGGGACTGGAAGTACGTGATCCGGAAGGGGTGGAAGGAGATGTCAGAATGCTTCCCGGACTGGGACTGCTTCCTGTGATTACCACCATGCAGGGAAATAAAGTGACCCGACAGGTGGATTTTACTTTTGACGGAACAGGAACAGTCTGTAAAGGATACGAGATACACATGGGCAGGACTGTACCTGTCGAGGGTGCTCCGCCTTCTCCATTGAACCAGTTGGTTGATGGAAGAGAAGACGGCTACCGGAACAACCAGAAATGTATGGGCACTTACATTCATGGAATACTTGACAATCAGACATTCATTGATTTTCTGTTCCGCCCTTATGCGGATAAGTTGGAAAGACAGGAACTTGACTATGCTGCGTTTAAAGAGGAACAATATGATAAGTTGGCGGAACATGTGAGGAAGCATATCAATCTTCCGTTACTCTATAAGATATTGACAAAAAGAGATAAATAGGGATACTTTATCGTTACTTTTAAATATAACTTTTGTATAATGGTGCATCTTTTAGAAAAAAGTCGTATGTTTGCTATCAAACCATAAAACAAAATGTACTATGAGCGGTAATTATGTTATCAATATCGGTCGCCAGTTAGGTAGCGGCGGAAAAGAAATAGGAGAGAAGTTGGCTGCCCGTTTGGGAATCGACTTTTATGATAAGGAACTGATCAATCTGGCTTCCGAAGAGAGCGGCTTATGTAAGGAGTTCTTCGAAAAAGCTGATGAAAAAGCCTCGCAAGGCATTATCGGCGGACTGTTCGGTATGCGTTTTCCTTTCATCAGTGAAGGGGCAATGCCATGTACCAACTGTCTGAGCAATGATGCTTTATTTAAGGTGCAGAGTGATGTTATCCGTCGTCTGGCGGCAGAGAAATCCTGTGTGTTCGTCGGACGTTGTGCCGACTATATTTTACGGGAACATCCCCGTTGTGCAAATGTCTTTATCTCGGCTACTAAAGAAGATCGTATCGCACGGTTGTGTCAGATGCATCGTATTGATGAGGAGGCGGCAGAAGAGATGATAGAAAAAGCGGATAAGAGACGTTCGGAGTATTATAATTACTACAGTTATAAAACATGGGGAGCAGCGGCTACTTATCATTTGTGTGTTGATTCCTCTTCTTTGGGGATTGAGGAGACGGTGCGGTTTGTGGAAGAGTTTGTGGCTAAAAAACTACAGATTGGAATGTAATTGAAAAAGAAAACAAAATCCCGATAACAATAAAGCCGGCTAAATTCTTTCTGAATTTGGTCGGCTTTATTTATTAATTAAATTAGTTCGCTTTACATCATCGCCAGTAATATCATCTGTCCTGTCAGGATACGAAGGAACATAGATAATGGATAAACAGTAGAATATCCTACTGCCGGTGCATCACTGGATGTCACCTGATTGGCATAAGCCAATGCGGGAGGGTCCGTATTACTACCGGCTATCAATCCCATCAGAGTGAAGTAGTTTACCTTATAATATAGTCTTGCAATTGCACCGATGATAAGCAACGGGATGACAGTGATCAGGAAACCACAGCCTACATACAGTAAGCCGTCGCCTTCTACAACTGTTTGCACAAAGTTGGCACCCGCATCTATACCTACGCTGGCAAGGAATAGCACAATACCGATTTCGCGCAGCATCAGGTTGGCACTCATCGTGGTGTAAGTCACCAAATGAAGTTTGTGTCCGAAACGTCCGATCAGGATAGCTACCACCAGCGGACCGCCGGCCAAACCTAATTTCAGAGGAGTCGGCATACCGGGGAATGCAATCGGGAGACTTCCTAAAAGAATACCTAAGAAGATACCTACGAAGATAGTAACGATATTCGGTGTGTCCAGACGTTTCAGTTGGTTACCCAAAACACCAGCTACACGCTCTACCGCATCTTGCTGACCTACTACCATTACGCGGTCACCTACCTGTAATATCAGGTTCGGATCAGCGAACAGGTCCATACCGGAACGGTTGACACGGGTCACGTTGACACCATACATACTACGGAAGTGCATGGAACCGAGCGTTTTTCCGTTAATTTCCGGTTTAGTAACCAGAATACGGCGGGAAACCATCGGAAGATCCTGCTTCTCCCAGTCCAGTTCCACTTCTTTTCCGATAAATACGGTGATGGCGGGAGCATCTTCTTCCGAACAAACAATAAACAACTGGTCGCCCATATTGAATATCGTCTCATGATTCGGAATACTTACATGTCCTTCGTGACGGATACGGGAGCAAACAAACTTACGTCCCAGAAATTCTTTGATTTCAATCAGTGTTTTTCCGCTGATAGACTCATTGCGTACCTCAAGGCTCATCATGTGCGGCTTGTGGTGCGCGTCTCCGCTCTGAGTTTTCAGGCTCTCTTCCTCTTTGGTCATATTGACGCGGAAGATGTAACGGATAGCGATGATAGAACCGATAATACCTACCACACCCAGCGGATACGCACAGGCATAACCCAGTGCAATCTGCGGTCCGTTGTAGCTCAACTGGTTCAGGGCCTCATTGGCGGCACCAAGTCCCGGAGTGTTCGTCACAGCTCCATAGAGGATACCCACCATCATCGGCAATTCCACACGACCGTTCCAGAGGTAATAAAGCCCCAATGCAACAGCAATATTTAACACTACGATGCCTACAGCCAACAGGTTCAATGTCATTCCCCCCTTTTTGAAAGAAGAGAAGAACGATGGCCCCACCTGAAGACCGATACAGAATACGAACAAGATCAATCCGAATTCACGGATGAAATGTAGGATGTGTGTATCGGCTGTGAAGCCGAAATGTCCCATTAGGATGCCGGCAAACAAAACAAAAGTGACTCCCAAAGATACTCCGAATATCTTTATTTTTCCGAGATACACACCGGCTGCCACTACAAAAGCGTAGAGGAATACAATGTGTGCCACAGAGCTAGGGTCCCACAATAAACTTTGTAACCAATCCATAAATATTAGTAGTTTTTATAATGTTCTTCTAAAAACGGGTGCAAAATTACTCATTACATCGGAGCTAATCAAATAAAAGGAGAACTAAAAATGAAGAATGAAGAATTTGCTTCGTTTAGCCTTAAGTTGCACGGAGATTCTTCATTCTTAGTTTATCATTCTTCATTTTCTCTCTGTAACCTGTAGTGCGAATTTTTTCTAAAAAGAAGAATCGTTCGAACTTATTAATTATATTTGCAAGTCGAACGACTGACATTTAGAAAGAGACAAATAAAAATAAAGACAATATTAATTCTTGTTTTAATTTTAAATAAACTATGGCAGACAAAAAAGAAAAACTCTTCTCAGACTTTTCTCCTGTCTCCACCGAACAATGGATGGAGAAGGTTACAGCCGACTTGAAAGGTGCTGATTTTGAGAAGAAGCTCGTTTGGAAGACAAACGAAGGGTTCAAAGTGAAACCTTTCTACCGGATGGAAGATCTGGAGGGTTTGAAAACAACAGATGCACTTCCCGGAGAATTTCCTTATCTGAGAGGAACCAAGAAGAACAATAATGAGTGGTTGGTTCGTCAGGAAATCAAAGTAGAATGCCCGAAGGAAGCCAATGCCAAAGCACTGGATATTCTGAACAAAGGTGTTGACTCACTTTCTTTCCACGTAAAAGCAAAGGAACTCAATGCGGAATACATTGAAACACTGTTGAATGATATTCAGGCTGAATGTGTAGAACTGAACTTCTCTACTTGTCAGGGACATGTGGTTGAATTGGCCGGTCTGCTGGTAGCTTATTTCCAGAAGAAGGATTATGATGTGAAGAAACTGAGAGGTTCTGTCAATTATGACTTCTTTAACAAGATGCTGACTCGCGGTAAAGAAAAAGGCGATATGGTTCAAACTGCCAAAGCCCTGATCGAAGCTATCCAACCGCTTCCTTTCTATCGTGTACTGAATGTAAATGCAATCTCGCTGAATAATGCCGGAGCTTACATTTCTCAGGAACTGGGTTATGCATTGGCATGGGGTAATGAATACATGAACCAGCTGACAGACGCAGGTATCCCTGCTGCTACAGTAGCCAAGAAAATTAAGTTCAACTTCGGTATCAGTTCCAACTACTTCCTTGAAATTGCAAAATTCCGTGCAGCACGTATGCTGTGGGCAAACATTGTAGCTTCTTACCATCCTGAATGCTTGCGTGATTGCGATAATAAGGGGGCTAATGGAGAATGTCGTTGTGCTGCGAAGATGGCGGTTCATGCCGAAACTTCCACTTTCAATCTTACTTTGTTTGACGCTCATGTGAACTTGCTTCGTACACAGACTGAAGCGATGAGTGCTGCATTGGCAGGTGTGGATTCAATGACAGTCGTTCCGTTCGATAAGACCTATTCGACTCCGGATGAATTCTCTGAACGCCTTGCACGTAACCAGCAGTTGCTACTGAAAGAAGAATCTCATTTTGATAAAGTGATAGACCCGGCTGCCGGTTCTTATTATATCGAGAACCTGACAGTGTCTATCGCTAAACAAGCGTGGGAACTCTTCCTTGCCGTAGAAGAGGCAGGCGGTTTCTATGCTGCACTGAAAGCCGGTACAGTTCAGGCAGCAGTGAACGAAAGCAACAAGGCTCGTCATAAGGCAGTTGCTCAACGTCGCGAAGTGCTACTGGGTACCAACCAGTTCCCGAACTTCAATGAAAAAGCAGGCGAGAAACAGCCGATAGAAGCTAAATGCTGCTGCGGAGGTGGTGCTCATACTTGCGAGAAAGATGTGGATACTTTGGTATTTGACCGTGCTGCCAGCGAATTTGAGGCGTTGCGTCTTGAAACGGAAGCTTCCGGCAAACGTCCGAAAGCATTCATGCTGACTATCGGTAATCTGGCTATGCGTCAGGCACGTGCGCAATACTCTTGCAACTTCCTCGCTTGTGCCGGATATGAAGTTATTGACAACCTCGGATTCGAAACGGTGGAAGCCGGAGTAGAAGCTGCTATGGCTGCTAAAGCTGACATTGTAGTTCTCTGTTCAAGCGATGACGAATATGCGGAATATGCGGTGCCGGCTTTCAAAGCATTGGACGGCCGTGCTATGTTTATCGTAGCAGGTGCTCCCGCCTGTATGGATGAACTGAAGGCAGCAGGTATCGAGAACTTCATCCACGTGCGTGTCAACGTATTGGATACCTTGAAAGAGTTTAACGCCAAACTATTGAAGTAAGATGAGAAAAGATTTTAAAAACTTAGATATATATGCCGCATTTCAGCCTGCTAACGGTGCTGAATGGCAAAAGGCTAACGGTATCTCCGCTGACTGGAAAACGCCGGAACACATTGAAGTGAAGCCTGTTTATACAAAAGAAGACCTCGAAGGAATGGAACACCTCGGCTATGCTGCCGGACTTCCTCCTTATCTGCGTGGTCCGTATTCAGTGATGTACACTCTTCGCCCCTGGACTATCCGTCAGTACGCCGGATTCTCTACTGCCGAAGAATCAAATGCTTTCTATCGCCGTAACCTGGCTTCCGGTCAGAAAGGTTTGTCCGTAGCATTTGACTTGGCTACTCACCGTGGTTATGACCCCGATCACGAACGTGTGGTAGGTGACGTAGGTAAGGCTGGTGTATCTATCTGCTCACTCGAAAACATGAAAGTTTTGTTCGACGGTATTCCTTTGAGCAAGATGTCCGTGTCTATGACGATGAACGGTGCGGTACTTCCGATTATGGCATTCTATATTAATGCAGGTCTGGAACAGGGTGCTAAACTCGAAGAAATGGCCGGTACTATCCAGAATGATATTCTGAAAGAGTTCATGGTGCGTAATACCTATATCTATCCGCCTGCATTCTCTATGAAGATTATTTCCGATATCTTCGAATATACTTCGCAGAAGATGCCTAAGTTCAACTCCATCTCTATCTCCGGTTACCACATGCAGGAAGCAGGTGCGACGGCAGATATCGAGCTGGCTTATACATTGGCCGACGGTCTGGAATATCTGCGTGCCGGAACAGCGGCAGGTATCGATATCGACGCATTCGCTCCCCGTCTGTCTTTCTTCTGGGCGATTGGTACCAATCACTTCATGGAAATCGCGAAGATGCGTGCTGCCCGTATGTTGTGGGCTAAGATTGTAAAACAATTCAATCCGAAGAATCCGAAGTCACTGGCATTGCGTACACACTCTCAGACTTCCGGCTGGTCGCTGACAGAACAAGACCCGTTCAATAACGTAGGACGTACTTGTATCGAAGCCATGGCTGCCGCTTTGGGACATACACAGTCTTTGCATACCAATGCGCTGGATGAGGCTATTGCCCTTCCGACAGACTTCTCCGCACGTATTGCCCGTAATACTCAGATTTATATTCAGGAAGAAACCTATATCTGTAAGAACGTTGACCCATGGGGCGGTTCTTACTACGTAGAAGCTCTGACCAACGAACTGGCTCACAAGGCTTGGGAACGTATCGAGGAAGTAGAAAAACTGGGTGGTATGGCGAAAGCTATCGAGACAGGTATTCCTAAGATGCGTATCGAAGAGGCTGCCGCACGTACGCAGGCCCGTATCGACAGCGGTTCTCAGACTATTGTCGGTGTGAACAAATATCGTTTGGAAAAAGAAGCTCCGATTGATATCCTTGAGATTGATAACACGGCAGTTCGTCTTGAGCAGATCGAGAACCTGAAACGTTTGAAAGAAGGACGTAACCAGGCAGAAGTGGACAAAGCACTGGCAGCCATCACCGAATGCGTGGAGACCGGTAAGGGTAACTTGCTGGAACTGGCTGTAGAAGCTGCTCGTGTTCGTGCAACGCTGGGTGAAATCTCCTATGCTTGCGAAAAGGTTGTAGGACGTTATAAAGCAATAATTAGAACTATATCAGGCGTGTATTCATCAGAAA
>ERZ857521.779-NODE-779-length-44300-cov-8.051305_pt1 | contig 44300 bp, 39 predicted proteins | sample MGYA00519701_ERZ857521 | MGnify/ENA primary metagenome ERZ857521 (study PRJEB31778, sample SAMEA3449346) | human gut metagenome | biome: human gut; feature: human-associated habitat; material: faeces | place: United Kingdom | collected 2010/2012 ...
CCAGCAGGTAAAGTCATCTCCGCTTGTTATTCCGAAGTCCGGGTTGGTGACATAGTTCCTTACCATTGCATTTACAGCCGTATCTCCAACAATAAGCTGTGGCAGTTTTCTCTGTTCGTTCATGGGTAATGCCTGGTACAACCTCATCCTTCCTATGATTTTACAAAACAGTTCTTCCGATATGCTTGTCGATTTGAGGTCTTGAAGAACTTGTAACGTATCATCCATCCCCGGCTCGAAACCACCGAACAGCTCAAAGGTCTTTTGCATGATGTCTGCCTCGGTCAAGCATTCTATCGTTCCTGAATATCCGTCACAGGTCAGCATCAGGTTTGAGCATACCCTTACTTGCCAGCCGACGAACACCTTGAACTTCATCGCCGACTTCCTGCTGTATAACTTGTCCTCGTTATATGCCCTCACTCCTCCTACACAAAGATGTACTGTCTGCCCGTTAATGGTTCTTGTAAGGTTAAGTACGTGACAGCAGAAAGCCATTCGTTGGTAGAATACGGTCTTCTCTTTTTCCGTAAGCTCGTATGCTTTCTTGTGCTGGGCAGATGGAATACGGCCAATAATTGGATGGGAAACCCTTAACTCAACTGGTGTAAGCTCCCCGAACACATTGCTTGCCACTTTTGTAACCGCAGATATGAAATTCTGGTGAGAGATTGTAAGGCTGTTGTCGCTGAAAGTTGGTATGATATTTCTCTCTGTCAGTTCTTCAAGCGATATTTTCTGTGTATTACTCTCGATGAAGTTGGGATGCCTTTTACCTTTTGCTCCATTGTCATTTGTTATAACCTCACCTTCAAATGGCATGGTTATCGTCTGTCGGTCGTTGTTGTTTGTCTTCATTTTACTTGTATTTTTGATTGTTGTCTACCCGATGTTGAAGAAATAAAGGACCGGACTTTTTGGCATTTTGATTGTTGTCGCCTTGTTGTCCGGTCGATTTGCAGCTGTGTCATTGATTGAAACTATACTGCACGATGTCTTGTTCTTCTTTGTCTTTTCCATGTTACGATGATTTAAAAGATGAAAAACTAAGGAGGCTCTCGCGATTCAATAAGTTTCACGATTACCCCCTGTAATTTCTTTATTCCCTTCAAGAGCGTAGCAATGCCCTCAAAAAAGTTAATCAGAACGTCGATGTCTTTTTCCTTAAGCACTCTCAACGACGTTTGTTCCAGCTACCGAATCAAGTGACGCGGCAGTTTTCTTGTTTCTGTACTTGCCAATGAGATTTTTGCTTAAGTCAATGGCCTCGATTAAAGTCACGGTTACTACTAATACTTTGTAACCTGTCCTTAAAATGTTCCTGATTTCCATAATTTGTTTGTTTTAAATGATTGTTGTTAATGTTAATTCCTAATACAATAGTAAGGCTTTCGGGGTTTCTCAGGCGGAAGAAAATTAAGTGAAAAATGAAAAACGAAAAGTGAAAAATCCAAATGCCAGATAAAGGTGAAAGGGTGAAAAAATAAAAAGATGAAAAAAGACAATGCAGTCTTACGGAAAATGAGAAGTGGTGTTCATAGATATTTGCTAACGTAGTTCCCCTAGTGATAAAAGGGAATAGCACTTTTTTATCCTGAGATAATCCCTTTATATAAGAAACCTGGTCTTTTCAGTAAGAATTTGTGTTATATTCGCTAACAAGTACCTACGGACTGAGGTATCCATAAGCACACTTTTTGCATAAGTACATGGGTGAACATCTATTATCATCAGCGTATCATAAGTATTCCATAAAGAATGCAATATTGAAATTGTTCCTCAATGATTATTTTTTATTTATTAGATGTAGTCTTAAAATTACATTGGTATCATACATTTTATGAGTTAATGAATACTCCTTAAAATATTTAAAAGAAATCGATTTATTCGTAAAATATTGAAAATCTCAATTTTAACACATTTGTACGTTTTTTTAAATGTTATTATTGAAAGTATTAGTATAAAAACAAGCACTGTTGTCCAAAGAAATTTTTCTATTCAATGAATTCGTAGATTATGCTTTTCCGAGATTTGATTCTATATTTTGCAAATCGTATAATAAAAAATAGAAATCATGAATCATGGGAGAACCGTATTTATTCAAATTATTTCTCTCATACCCAAGATATAAGTTCGACAAGTTTATTTGTCAAAACAAATCTGCCTCAGAACATCTTCGATTATGGTCTGCTGACTTTATGAAAAATTTTTGACAATAGTGAAACACTGATTATTATAAATTTTCAAACTATTATTACAGTTAGATTCAAAAAAAGATTGTGTTTGCAAAAAACTTTGTATATTTGCAGAATAGATAATGAAATAAATTCATGGCAAATTTACTTTTAACTGAAACATGTGTTCGCAGTTGCCCATACTGTTTTGCAAAGCAATATATGAAAGATGCAGATGTTATGGATGCTTTAACATGGGATAATCTTATATATGTTACAGATTTTCTGATTGCTTCAGGTGAACGTCATATCTCTCTTTTGGGTGGAGAACCATTAATTCATCCAAATTTAGCTGAATTTATAATTTATTTGAATAAGAGAGGTATAATAGTTACTGTATTTACAAGTGGTATTATGCCGGAAAGTAAATTCACATTATTTGCTGAGAAGATGTTTTCATTCCCTGATTTAAATGCAGCCTTTGTTGTTAATGTAAATGAGCCTAGATTCAGTAAGCCTTCTGAACTTGATAAAGTTAGAAAGTTCCTATCAACGTTTGCGCAAAGAGCGTCTTTAAGCTTTAATATTTATAGATTGGACTTTGATATGGCTTTTTTAGCCAATTACATCATAGATTATAATTTAAATAGACATATTCGTTTAGGATTGGCTCATCCTATACCTGGGAAAAAGAATACTTACATTTCTCCCGAATATTTTGACAAAGTAAAAGATAAATTACTTGATTATTTTGCGGAGTTTGAAAAATTGCATATTGATCCAGGTTTTGATTGCGGATTTCCTATGTGTATGTTTAATGATGAAGAACTTGGACGAATATTTAAGTATACAGTTGGGCAATGTGCCTTTCAGTGTGGTCCTGCTATTGATATTGGCACAGATTTAAGTGTTTGGTCCTGTTTCCCTTTATCTGATTTCAAGAAAAGAAGTCTTTTAGACTTTAATGATTTTGCAGAAGTTATAGATTTTTATAATACAGAAATAGAAAAAGTCAGACAGGAGGGAGGTGGAATTTATCCAGCTTGTGCAACTTGTTTATATAGACAGAAACGTCTTTGTTCTGGTGGGTGTTTGGCACATGTCTTAAATCGTTTTTCAGTAGAAAGGAGAACTGATTCAAATGAATGAAGTAAGAAATAAACGTTATTTTTTTGATTTTAATTCGAAATTGCTTCAAGAAATCATTGAAGATAATTCATTGAATGATCATTATGATAATGTCAAAGTTGAAGGAATCGGAGATTTGATGAAGGTACTGCTCAATATAGATTCCCTTAGAAGACTTGGAATATGTATATATCTTCCTGCAGATGATGATACAAATTATTCATCCTTGAAAATTCTATCCTCATTAGGAGTGGATTGTGGATTGTGGATTGAAGAAAACATGAAAATTAAGGATGAACTTTTTTTAGATCTTGCATCGTACTATTATGCATCTCCTGCTCCACATGCAAGAATTGAGCCTTTTGAATATATAATATCACATATTAACGATGAAATGAACATTAAGCCTATAGATTTATATTCATCTTTAATTGGTACATATAACGGTCAAGCATCTTTCGATATTCTTTTAAATACATATTATAATCATTTCATTGAACTTGACATGTGTTCTAAATGTAAAGCATTTCGAATATGTTGCGGATGCCTTGAAAATAATTTCTCAGAATGTGAACGAACTATGAACGAGGTTCTTGAGTACATAGTTATTAGAACTCGATTTTATAATAAGAATATATGCCAACGTTAATTTTTAAAGAAACAGAAGCCTGCAATTCAAATTGTATTTATTGTGATGTTATTGCACGTAAACAGCCCAAGACTATTAGTTTTGAGTTGCTTGAAAAAGTTTTTGTGAGTATCAATGAATATTTAGAGATTCATCCACAAGAATATATGAACATTGTATGGCATGGAGGTGAGCCTTGTCTTGTTGGCACTACCTTTTATAAAAAGGTACTTGAGATTGTTGATAAAGTTTGTCCTAAGACAAAACGACGAATAGAGTATGATATTCAAACGAACTTAACATTAATAAATCAAGAATTGATAGATGTTTTTAAGGAAATGGGCATATGTCGCATAGGAACAAGTTTTGAACCGTATAAAGGAATTAGAGGTTTTGGCCCCCTAAGAGATACAGATGCGTATAACAAATTGTTCTTTCGTGGTATAGACTTAATAGAGCGTAATGGCTTCTCATGGGGTTTTATTTATGTAGTTACTAAGCATGTTATAGATAAGCCATTAGAAATATTTCATATACTTACAAATTTTAAGGTAAAAGGAGGATTCCAACTTCATCCTGTATATTCTTATAAGAATAAAGATCCCTATGAGGTTGGCATTACGGCTATGGAATTTGCTGACTTTTTAGGCACCATCTTTAAAGAATGGTGGGATATGCGTGAATTGTATCCATTTGTTGAGCCTTTTTTCTCATATCTAAATCACTATGGTAATGGTGGTCCTGTATGTTGTAGCGACAGTGGAGAATGTGCTTATTCGCATATATATATTGGACCAGAAGGAGAGATTTCTCATTGTGGACGTTCTTCTGATTGGGATATTTTTAATGTTGGCAACATTAATGAAATAAGTATCTCGGAGGCTTTTCAGGCAGCTTATAGGAAGGATATAGCCAAACGTTCTGCTTTCCTTATGAATAATGACTGTAAAGGTTGTGAGTATTTTAAATTATGTCATGGCGGATGTCCTCTTGATGGCTGGAACTCAAAAAATACAATATTTGCGAAGACTGAATGGTGTGTAAGCAGAAAATATTTTTTGAAGAATTATTTTGAACCTATAACGGGATTAAAATTTGACGATAAAAAATATTTATACTAATCATATAAAGAAGAGATGATTATGGAAGATAAGAAAAAAATAACTAGACGCGAAGCTTTAAAACGTATTGCTAAAGTTGCAGTCAGCATGGCTGGACTATCAGTGTTGTCTCCTATTATGGCTGATGCACAATACTATTATAAGTACTATAATTATTATAATTCAGGGTATGGTCATGGCGATTATTCAAAATATTATAATTACTATCGCAACTATTACAATTATTATTCTAACTATTATAACTATTCTAATTATAGTAATTATTTCAATTATAGCAATTACAACAATTATAGTAATTATTATAACTCCTCATTTTATTACACAAATTATTCAAACTATTATCGCAACTATTACAATAGGTATTACAATTATCTTAAATACGGTTTCTAATGCCATTAAATATTTCAGTATTTGTCCCAGAAGGGATTATTGTTTCCTCCGACACTTTAGCCTTTGTCAAGAATGGTGATGAAGGATATTTTTCAACTGCTGTTAGGACTTTTTGTTTATGGGATCGGTATATACTCTCTTTCGCAGGAGAAGGGTATATAGATGGTATGCCATATGGATATTATATTAGTCTTTTTTTGAAGAAGAATGATTCTGATCGTTGCCAAACTGTTAATGATTTTGCTAAATTATTTATAGATTTTATGGGCAAATATTCAAGTCTTGATAAGGTGATAATATATTGTGCAGGCTATGATATTAGTGACACTGATTTTGTCCCATGCCTTATGTTGATAGACAAAGGGGATATTATTCGTCTAAACTATGATTCTGACAACTCTCAAGTTTTATATAATTACCATGTTGTAGGTAATAGTTTATGGATTAATAAATTGTTTCTTTCAACAACATTTGTTGACAATGTAATATGTCAAAAAGAAACATTTAATGCCGCAAATATTGACTTTTCAAAATATTCTGTTAAAACAGCAGTCGATTTTTCCAAATTTCTCTTCGATTTAACAGGTAAAATGGATTTAATAACCCAAACTAGACCCTCCGTAAATAACGAAATAACAGTAGCCGTAGTAACTCCTTTAGGAAAGACGAACATCTACAAAATATAATTTATAGGAGAGATATTTAAGATAATCTACATAATGTAATGATAAACTTAATAATTTTACGCATTAACCATTTATGGGTTTACTGTAAAATGGATTTACTGCATATGAAATTCAACACTTTTATAAAAATATGAATGATGTTCATGTATATTTGGACAACGCAGTTTCTCTAGCGAAATAAGGATAATAACACTTTCCCATTCTAAGTACTAATTCCTTTATTAAGGAAACAGGTCTTTTCAGTAAGAATTTGTGTTATATTCGCTAACAAGTACCTACGGACTGGAGTATCCACAAACACTACAAGAAAATAAGAAAAAAATAAAAAGACCGAAACACCCAGCTCCTCGCTAAATGTCCCAGTCTTCGTTTTTAGGTTCACCATACTTCCGTAAGAATGCACTCAAGGCAAATAACTTCCGTATGGATCGTCACCAGGGCCTTAAACTGACAACTTTTTTGGGTTGCCTTTTCCACAGGTTCTTCATCCGTGGTGCCTCTTGCCTTATTTGTATTCAGCCAATGGATCTATTCTTTTCTTTCTTTCCATAAGCCAAACGATAATCCGAACCAGCCGTTTTCTCTGACTGTCGGATAAGGGTGATATTGTCGTATCATTATCCCTCATTATTAAGGCTTTGAGCCGTTATTTAATCTGTCGTTTTTACATGGTTCCCAAAAGACGGTCAATCGCATTATGAAAGGTGGCATATTAGGATGTAAAAGGCCACATATTGCAAGCTAAAACACGGTCTTTTACAAGCTGGCATGCTAAATATTGTAAATCAACAAGTTACACAAAAAGGATGTAAGGGGCGCTTTTCATGGTTTATATGATGCAATTTAATGGATATGATTAAAGGCGACAACAGGACAAACAAAAATCCGATAAAATAAATATTTACGTCTGGAAAAGCCTAAAATCCTTATATTTGAAGAAAATAATCATCTATTCATGGGGCAACTTCACAAAAAATAGCTAAATTTGCCAACAGCTTCGGGGAGAAATCCGAGGTTGCAGAAAGGCATTTAAGCTTTAGTTCTACATTCTAAAATCGCCAAATTTCAGAATCCATTAAGAGAACACGAGTGAAGGATGCCCCTTTTGCTGTTTTCGTATATGAGCATGGACGGAAGTGAATTCTGCCCCTGTCGTCATATCGTAACGGCGTGGGGTGATTGTTTTCTTCCGTTCTTTTAATGGCAGTGTTTGGCGATACTGAGAATGTTAGAGCGTGGGTGATAATCAAGTCCGCGCCTTTTCTGTATGGAAACGTCAAGTATAACAGCTGAATTTTGGCGGGCTTATAGGCAGAAAAGAAATTTTCCGCATTTATGATCGAACTGATAAAATATGCATCCACGAGCTTGTTGTGGGGAATTCTGATAGGTTTATTTTGCCTTGTTATTTTCTTTATTATAGTTAAAGGTTGGTGGAAAGACACCCATTTCAATCTTAAGTCTTATTTGATTAGCAGTGTTTTAGGGGTTGTCTTGATTTACCAATGTACTTTGTTATGCGGCGCAATGATAATAATTAATATGGCCAATGATTGTGAACCGGCTATCACTTCATACGTAAACCAATATACATCTGAAACCGAATATGTATTATCAGAAGAAGAAACAAACAGTATTATAAGTAATCTTGCCACAAATAATCCATTAGTTGCTAATCATATTGATACTTCGGAGTTACAAGATTGCACTGCAAAAGAATTACCAGGAGCAATTATTTCACAAGTAAAAAACAATAGGAGATGGTTTATCTTCAGACGTATTTTATGGAGTCTCGGATTTTCTTTTATTGCAGCAGTCTTGGTCATCAAAAGTATATCTCATCAGCAAGATAAGAGACGTGAAAGAATATACAAAGACAGAGAACGTGTAAAACGTAATAACCGTACTCGAATAAATAGATACCGACATTAATTAAAATGAACCAGAATAATCTAAAAGAATTATATATATGAAAACAATCAGTTATTGCACAAGTAACCACATCCTTGTAGGATTGGGTGGAACAGGAGGAAAAATCCTTCGTGCTTTCAAAATGCGCTTCTTTGAGGAGTTTCAGACAAAGGAAGAACGTGACAAACAGCCTGTAGCACTTTTATACGTTGATTCAACTGACGAGATGATGTCTAAAGATGGCAAAGCCCGTGCAGATTTCCGTGTAATGGGACAGGACGCTTCCTTTACGAATAATGAATTTCTAAACATAAAGGCTGTTGACGTTGAGTATATTTTAGACCACATCAACAATTATCCGTCAGTAAAAGGCATTGTAGATAATGTCTCAGCCGTTAAGAGTGCCATAGGGTCACTTGGACAAGCCGCCGGTCAAAAACGTAGGGCTGGTCGTTTGCTTTTTGCGGCCAATGCTGTAGGATTTGTTAATAGCCTTCGTGATGCTTATGCACGTTGTGAACGTATTTCAGGTAATTCCAGTACAAATAACATCCATATCTTCGCAGGCTTAGCTGGAGGTACAGGTTCCGGGTCTATAATTGACGTTGTACTTCAATCAAGAAAAGCTTTCCCAGATGCGAAGATTTCGGTCTATGCCATGATTCCTGAAATGAATCTTCCAAAAGCAGATATGGATCAAGGCCGGTATTATCAAAATGGTTATGCTGCCATGAACGAATTGAATGCCTTGCAAACAGGACGCTGGACTCCGCAGGATGTTACAGGACGTGGCAGGTTAAACTTGTATAATGACAGGGTGAAAGGTGTTGCAGATGGACTGACAGTCTATAGCAATGTAAACGAAAATGGATTGACTATAAATTCTTTACAAGAATTGCCGAAAATAGTTAGTGATTTCCTGTTTGCCCGTATCTTCTTCATTAAAGAAGACGATCAGGTTAATAGTGATATTATACGCGCCTGGAACTTCGAGAATATGGATGATTTTGCCTTGGAATATGATGAAACAGCAAATCCTGGAGCAGATGGTCGCATACCTGTAGCCCGTACAAAAAAAATAAATTCATTTGGGATAAAACGTGTTGTATATCCCGAACTACGTGTGCTGAAACACATCACTTATACGATTGGTGAAAGTGTACTCTACCAGTTTAAATATAACAATTGGCGTGAAAACCAAGGTTATGTAGACGAAGAAAAGAACAAAGATTACCGCAGCGAGTATTTGAACAAAGATAAACTATCAGCTTGGATGTTGGACAAGGACCATCTGACGCTTAACGTCAAGATATTGGAGTCTGACAAAAGCTATCCAACATTCAAGGAGTATTGGCATGATAAAATTCTTGGATATTCTGAAGATGCGAAAAAATCAAAAGACTCGTTGAACGAGTTAGATGATATTCTGTCAGCATTCTATGTTGACCGTTTCAGGGATGAAGGTGTTGAAAAATACTTCCAAGGAAAAGAACGCATAATACCCGAAATGGCTCGTGAAATACGGCATAACATAGAGACCGAACTTTTTGAAAAATGGAAACAGGGCGATATTTCAATCGTTGAATTGCAGAAGGTATCGAAGCTTATTTTAGAAAGAATGGATGAAATCCGTAAAGAGCTTGATACCGCCAGCAACGAAGAGAAAGACAATTATTCAGCCATTGACGAGGAACGTAGTGGTAATCTTTATGATAAGAACCATCAAGGAATGTTCCAAAAAATGCTAAAAGGAAATGACCTTTTCAATCGTCACAAAATGACATTGGAAGACCTTTACGTCTCGAAAACAGAACTTGTAGCTTTAGAATTCGCAAAGAAATTAGCTGCAAAATTGTTTATTGAAATGGGCAAAATGGATACAGATATTTCTTCTTTCGGGCAGAAAATCAATGACGCTATCGCAGAGACAGAAAAGCTCATTGTTGCTCAGCGTAAGGTGAACAAAGGATTAGAAGACATGAGGGGTGCCATTATAGAGGTAAGCGAAGATGAAACGATGGAAACCTTTGAAACAGACTTAAAGACAGACAAGATTGATATGCCGAATATTGCTCGCACTATTCGTGAACAAATTCTTCCAGACAGTGACTTCTATAATTTCGGACGTTTGGCAGAAGAAGTAAGCGTGGATGAAATCAAGGATGCTTTTGATATAAAGTTGTCGGAAATTGTTAGAACTAAACACGATGAAAAGGCTGATAGCGAAAAGAAGGTTCTTGGATTAAATATTTTAACCCAACTTAGGCAGAAACTAAAGACAGATGATGACATAAAAGCATTTGCAACAAAGATTATCGGACAGAGCGGCATGTATCTTAAACTAAGCAATGACCAGATACAGTTGCACTTACGTAACAACGAGGGGAATCTTAGTCCAACAAATCCTGCAAGCATCAACAAGAAAGCTATACTTATTTCCATTCCATCGCCTGATGACAATTCAGGCTTGAAAGGTTTTGCAGACAAGTTGGAAGATGCTTTTAAGAACTCAATAAACCAAAGCACAGCTCGTACTACTATTACTGTAAACCGCAAAAGTCCTCGTAAGGACGAACTATCAATATTGACAGTAGGTTACTGTTTCCCAATGAGAGCCATCGACTGGCTTTCATCATATAAGGTACGCTATGAAGATTTCCTGCATACAGGTAATCCCGCCACGGATGCGGGCAATGCAATCTTGCTTCACAGTGAAGGGGACGGTACACAGTTCCCATCGCTTTTTGCTGTAGATAATGCCGAGGAAATTGCAGCAAAACAAGCGCACGTGATGCAAACTGCTCAACAAGCTATAACAACAGAAATGGGAACGCAACAAGGTAGTGTACCACCACCAATGCCTAGCAGTGAAATTCCTATGCCTCCACCAATAATGCAACAACCGGAAATAAAACTATATATGGCAGTTGCTGGAAAACAGTACGGGCCTTACACATACGACCAGTGTAAACAAATGGTGAAAGGAGGACAATTAACCAAGCAAAGTATTGTGTGGATGGAAGGTATGAATAATTGGGCACCAGCAAATCAAGTAAATGAGTTGCAAGAATTGTTTGCTCCTCCTGTCATTCCTGGAATGCCTCCAATTCCACCCACAACAGGTGGCCCAACTCCTCCACCAATGATGTGATAAAATAAAGAATGACATTAATTAAATTATAAAAATAGACAGAAATGACTGAAAGAAGAAACAGAACGCATACTTCCAATTATGAGTATGGTATTTGCACGAATACAGGGAAGTGCAAATTGGCTGATTCAAAAAAGAGGCAAAAAGTTTTTGTTCGTAAAGACGATGACTTTAAATGCGAAGAATGTGGTGAAAAACTAACTAAAGTTTCACCACCCAATAGCAAAAAAACAGCCATAATTGTAATTGCAGCTATTTTAATAATTGGAGGCGGTATAGCGTTGTTTTCCACTTCCGGAGATTCTTCAGCTCCCAAGCAGCAGCCTGTTACAGACACAACTGCTGTGGTAAGCCAAAAGGATACCGCAACCATTCAAAAACAAACGGAAACAACCGTTGCGTCAGAAGAAAAACAGGTAGTTGAAAATGCTGCATCGACACAGCCTAAACAAGAGGTTGCTACTAAGCTAGCAGCAAGGCCAAATACCGAAGCTGCCACAAGTAATGGTACAAGGTTGAAATGTGGAAAGTATGAAGGTCCTATGTCTGGCGGAAAACCTGATGGTATCGGTGGAACAATCACCGTGACAAGCTCATACACTATTGACCTGAAAGATGGGAATGACGGGAAAGTTACATTGGAGGCTGGAGACCGCATCTCAAACACAAAGTTTAAAAATGGAATACTTCAGCAAGGACAACTTATCCGCAGCAACGGTGAACGGAAATTCATGTCTGGACTTTCTGAACGGCTTTAAAATAGTAAAACGATGAAACCGATATATAATAAATTTTGTTTTTGCATAGCTTTGCTTTTGGCAATTCCATGGTCTCTGCCTGCACAATGCAATCACTATCAAACTGATTTGTTGGCGCAAATGGCTGAAGCATTGCAGATGCAGACGGTATTGGACACTCTTAGCAATGGTGTCCACATAGCTCAACAAACCTATAAAGGCAAACCTCTTTGTATCATAGTAAATGACGGAGAGGTTGAACACATAGGTTATGCTATTTTCCCAGAAGGTATGAGAGAAGATGCACCTTCACCTGTCTATAACTTTTTAGAAAGGTATGCCTTGCAAGCATCGCTGCCTTTGAAGAGAGCTAAGACATTTGAACGCCAGATGTATGAAGATGATGTTACTTTTACAAAAGGCGGAATTACCACATTATCTACATTGTGGGGTAAAGAAAACGTTGAGTTCTCGTTGGAAAATCTGCAAAACAGAATGTGCAGGGCTACATGGAAACAAGAAGGTAATGTCTTGTGTTCTGTCAGCTTCCCTGTAAGTTACAATCTTTATCATGGTACGGATTTGGTCGAAAATCAAAGACGGTTGATTGAAGATTTACAAAGAGCGTCTGTCGCAACTACCGACAATGATGAGCCTGTCACTAAGGAGCTGCTGTCAAAGATACTTGAACCGAATTATTTTCTTTTAAAAGGGGACAGTATGTATATTGCATCGTTGAACAGTGACAAATATTATGTCAAGGGTGAAAATGACGAATATAGTTTGCTGTTTTCCGATAAGCATCCGGTTGAAAGTTTTGCCAATCTGCTAATGACAAACAGCATAAGCAACAACATACGGGCTTCGATAAAGCTGGTATTGTATGACTTTAAGAGCGAAACGATAAACGTGCCGTTGGTGAACATGCTCAATTATTTCAAAAAGAAAGGTTGTAAGGCTTATTTTGGCGTAATCCAAAGCAAACAGGAACAGCATACGGCTGAACTGTTGTTGCTTAATAGGGAAGAAGGATACTGCCATACTCTGAAACTGAACTTCAGCACATCCAATATCACCACCCGTAGCGGTAATATATCTGGACGCATGAATTGTTATGTGCCTGTATCAAAAATAAAGTTTTTATTTGAAGAAAAGGAAAAGTAACCATGAAACGATTCCATATCCTACTTTGCTGCATAATGGCTGCAGTTATTCATTGTTCAGCGCAAAATGCCACGTCAAAGGACTTCAACAAAGTCAAACGTTCCGACGAGTATTTTTACTATGATGTTACAATGGGACAAGAAGAAGCTGCCAAAAATGCCGCAAAGATAAACTTGGCGAAACTGATCAACGATTATATTGACAGCGAAGGCATTAAGACTGGAAAAATCACGGTAGATGATTTGCATGACGTAAACTATCTACAACGAGATACTTATGGCATGGTCAGAGTATTGGCTTATGTTAAAAAGAGCGATTATGTAGATTGTAAAACAGCAAAGGAAGAAGTTAATAAACCGACTGTTGCTACAGAAAAATCAGAGCAATCAACAAATGTCAGACAAGATTCGACAGCGGCAATAACAATTCCTACACGCAATGTTCCTTCACCTGAAGCAATAGCTTTGGCGAAAAATGCAGGCTCTTTGTCTTTAACGAAATGGCAACAAGATGCTGTTGCCAAACTATGCAAGATTACGGACGCTGAAAAGTTCGTGCATGAACTTATTGACTTGCAGAACCAATATAAGGTAAAGCGTTTTGGCATACAAGAGGATTGTAAGGATGAAGCAAATAGTTTCTTTGCAATCTACGATTCAAACAAGATGGTCGTAGCCCTACTTGGACCTGGAACAGGCTCTCGTTATGACTTTCTTTCCGGTGGCAAGGAAAGCGTTGATTCATACATGGCTAAGGGTATGAAGGTAATATGGTTTCAATTATCAAAATAAAAATGATTATGAAGAAGATACAGATTTTTATAATAATGCTGCTGGTTACTGCTTCAGCTTATGCCCAACAAGTGACTTTTGAGTTTTCTGACGGCATTGACGATGGCCCACTCAAAACAAAGATGGAGCAACAAATGTCGGCATTGCTTACAGCCATCAACACTGCCAATACAGCAGGCGGGGACATCAATTTTTCTGGCATAGACATTACTGACGACGCTTCAGGAAGTCTCACAATGACATGGGAGCAAGTACATTTTTTTACTGAAGATGATGACATAGTAGACCACTGCGTAAGTTTGCCAGGCAAGTCTGGAGGCTTCAGGGTGCGCAATATTGGAGTTATAATGAACCCCAAGCCAGAATCAGGCTATGATGGCGAAAAGAGACGTGAGATATACATTGATTTTGATAACCAAGGGCGGATTATCGACTTCAACTTCACACTTGGAATGAATATGTACACAGAAATCCTGAAAAAAGGTGAAGAACTTGGTGACTTAGACCGTAGGATGCAAATTATAGACTGGTGTGAGCACTTTGCAAAGGCTTATTGTGATAAGAACATGAAGTTTATGCAAACCGTTTTCAGCGATGATGCCATCATCATTACAGGAAAGATGACCATGCAACGTGTAAAAACTGACATGGGTATGAAAAACCAAGCGAAAGTGAAATATGTACAACAGACAAAAGCACAATATTTGACAAATCTTGCGCGGGTATTCAAGTCAAATAGTTATATCAATGTTAAGTTTGATGACTACACGGTAGTAAGGCACGGGGCAAAACCTAATTATTATGGCGTCACACTTCGTCAGAAATGGCATACTGCACGTTACAGTGACGAAGGAACAGTATTCTTGATATGGGATTTTACTAACGAAGACGCTCCGAGAATCTTGGTACGCACTTGGCAACCAACAACAGAAGAGGCTTTCAAGATGGGCGACTTCAAGTTGCCTTGACACATCGATAATAAGATAAAATTCCCTGATTTGTAATACGTGGCTTTTCGTAATGTAAAACGGCGCAAATGATAAGACAAAAGATGCCCTTTTACGAGCCAATATGCCACGTTTTACATCAAATGAATATTTACAATGAAAATCAACGAGATAGCATTTTCAGAAAAATAGATTTATTATGAAAAAAGTCATATCAATAATCGTTTTTATGTTTTGTGTCCTTACCTTATCGGCACAAGACTCGTTAAAGGTGAAAAGCTTTGAACTTGACCCTACTGACCTGACAGCACAACAACGTAATGTAAAAGACGGTAATGGTGACATCTGTGCATTGGTAAAAGTGCAGATTGTGGATAATGAAGTGAAATTTGAAGGAGACATCATAGGACAAAGCGAACAGCAGAAGAATGAGTATTATGTTTTCCTTATAAATGGTACACAACGTCTTAAGGTAGTATCAGAAAAAGCTCTTCCTTTGGAAATAGAGTTTTCCGACTATGGCATCAATGAGGTGAAGGGAGGATGTACTTATGTGTTGAAGGTCGTATGGTCGGAAAAAGCTCCCGGTGTAAGTTTCCATACAGAAATACCAAATGTGAAAATCACTGTTGACGGCAAGACTTATACAACTGATGAAATGGGAGATTTGGATTTGCCGTTACCTAACGGCAAGTATGCTTATACAGCAGAAAAGGCCAATTATATAACCATTTCCGACACTTTGACTATTGACAGATTGCCAGTCATAAAAAATATCACCTTGCAAACGGATAACAGGTTGAAAGATAAAGGCTTGTTGACATTGACATATCCGCTAAATGCTGAATTCACTATTGAACCAACGTCAGAAACATCGTCAAAACCAGCAAAGAAGAAAATTCAGACAGGAGAGGCTTTGGCTTTGAACGGAGATTACCAAGTAAGTTTCAAGAAGAAAAAATATGTTCCTGAGACAATTAGTGTCACTGTAAAACAAGGACAGATTGTAAATAAAAGCTTTAATCCGAGTTTGGAAGCCGACCAATATTATAAGTCAGGCAATTATAAAAAAGCATTTAATGAGTACAAGAAACTGGCTAAAAACAATGATGACCTGGCATTGTTACGGTTAGGCAGTTGTTATATGGACGGTAAGGGTGTTCCTGCAAACAGCAAGCTCGCAATATCTTGTTGGCAAAAAGCTGCAAAACTAGGAAATACATTAGCTTACCAGAAACTGTATGAAAGTGAGCCTTCTATGCAAGGGAAGCTGCTATGGCTTGCACAGGCTGCCGGGCAAGGTGATGAGAATTCCGTAATAAAACTGGTTGAACATTACAGGGAATACAAAGAATGGAAAGAGGTTAAACGCTGGCTGGACAGAGCATTTGTGTTAGGAACGACATCAGCTTATGCCTATTACGAAATGGGAGAATTGTATTATCGTGGTAACGGAGGTGTGAAACAGAATTTCTCAAGGGCTTATAAGTATTTCGCAAACGCAGCGTCACAGGGACTTGATATTGCGAAGGAACGCATTATAGACTATACTTATTTAGGGTTGGATGGACAGAAAACTGACCCACAAAAAGCTATATCCGATTACCTGAAACTTAAAAAGCTTTCTGATGACGGAAACTATAAAGTAGGAATGTATTATTACAATATCCAAAAGACGGACTCTGCACATTTTTATCTTTCAAAATTAAGCGTAGATAACATCACGGATGTACCTTATACGGGTGGAGCCGAAGGAGCTTTTAGAAATTTAGGCAATTCTTTCTGGGAACAGAATAATTTTGGCGCAGCAGTATTTTATTATCGTCTATATGACAAAATCGACGGAGAACCTGATGCAAATGTTTATAATCGTTTAGGTTATGCATATAGATTAGGTAAGGGTATTACTAAAGACGAATCTTTATCATATAGGTATTATGTAAAATCGAGCAAATTAGGAGACAAAGAAGGGTACTGTATGCTTGGTTTGTGCTATGAGAAAGGAATTGGTGTGACAGAAAACTTAAATGAGGCTGCGAGGTTATATACCATAGCAACAGAAAAAGGCTCTACAACAGCGACAGCTTATCTTGGCACTATGTATTATATGGGAAAAGGTGGATTGCCTAAAGACAGAGAAAAGGCCATTAGCCTATGGACCAAAGCTGGAAATGCTGAAAAACCGGCAATCACAGCCATCAATAATTTAATAAACTATTACAAGTCTAAACGTAACAAGAAAATGGTTGATTACTGGACAAATAGAAAAATCAGTTTATCGAAAAAATGATATATAATAAGAGAATTGCCACACTGATATTAAGTTTCACCACATTGTTTATCGGAGGTGGCTTGTATCTTATGTACCGAAGCGAGCATTTGGTAATGTTTGATTGGTGCAAAGCCATAGGCATATATCCTTATATACAACAACTTCGTCCACAAGGACATTTTGATAGTTGGTTGGTTTACTCTTTGCCTGATGGATTGTGGCTTTTTTCTTATATAATATTAATGGGTGCTATATGGGCGTTTAATGTACGGAAAAGTCTTTTTTGCTCCGTGCCAATGATGTTGGTAGCAATTGGTTCTGAACTGCTGCAAATACCACACATCATACGAGGAACATTCGATGTAATGGACCTGTTGTGTTATATTGCAGGAGGCGTAATCGGTATCTTTTATATAAAACAGCTTAATAAAATTAATGATTATGAAAACAAAAAACTTATTTAAGATTTCAATTTCTGTGGTTAGCTTCGCATTCTTCTTATTGTTGGCAGGAGGTTCTGACGAAAGTTCAAGCCCGTCTTCAAGTCCAAGTGATTCGTATGAAACACCTGTGACAGAACCGGAAGAAACGCCTGATCAAGAAAAAGAAGAGGAGGAACAAGAAGAGTTTGTTCCAGTAAATGAAGGAACGGAGATGCCAGAGGAAAGTGATGAAATTGAAATACAAGGCAATGGTACAGAAGAATAGTTTATCATGAACCATAACGCACTGAGATTAATTTCTTGGTGCGTTTTTATTTTTTCTAAGCCACATCATAAAACATTAATATCTTCTCATATTGCTTTTCGTTGTAGAATGTCCTCCAAAGTGATAAAATGCGCTAATCAACTCCTCAAAACCTAACTTGTGAATAGAAGGTTGAACATAAAGTGTCATAATAAGTTATTTAAAGCTACAAAACGCTCCTACAAAACCTCCAAATCCTAACTAATGAATGAATAAAATAAACAAAAAAAATATATATGGTTATACAAAACCTAATTTATAAGCTAACCGAAGAAGTACAGTATTCGAAGGCCCGTCAGGATAGTGTTTCTCCTGATGTAATTGCAAGAAAAGAAAACACTGTAATAGTGCCCGACAAGTTTAAGGAGGATATAGAAGCTCTTGAGACTTATATTGGCAAGAAACTCGAAACCGGACTCTGCATTAAGGTTGACTTGTCTGAATTGTTGACCGTAATACCAAGGGAGAGGAAAAGGACAGATGCTTACAAGTCTTTGGTGCAGTACCTTAAGGACGATTTTGGGATAGACTTGATTATCAACTCAAAAAAGCAGAAAGGAGATACTCATGAAAAATGAAAAGGTTAGGAACGGCGTAAGAACCTGTAAACACTTTGCCACGTCGATTAAAATCTCCGAAGACGGTTTATTGGTGGAAAAGGAATTTATCGACCATGAAAACGGGAACAGAATAACAAGGCTTGATTTCTTTAATCACGAAAGCAAGAATAGTGGTTCAAATGGGTGCCAAGTCCCTTAACTACGGATATGCAAGAACGGCAAATAATAATGAATTACAAACATACAAGAAATAAAAATCCAAGAATAACATGATGAAAATAAAAAGACTGAATGATAACAAAGCAAGAGTTATAATGAGCAACGGCGACATAAGAGAAGTAAAGTACAAGTCGGAGTTGCTAAACCGTATAAGGGAAGACCTTATTGCCATTGAAAACGAATCGTCGGACTGTGACTCGGAATCTTTTACCGAGGATGACGTATGGTCGCTGTATGAGTTCCTTTTAAGTAGGCACAAGGACGACTGGGTGGTGATTGACGACATGAAGGATGACGACACAGGGGACTCCTATTATGAAGAAGAGGAGTATTTTTATGAGGAGGAACATACTGTCAATGATGAATATGAAGATAAAACTGACTTGTGAATATGAAGAAGCTGTTTAATATAAGTCCACTTTCTATTGGCGATGTATTTACGGTTGGCTTGAAAACCGGACTCTGCATTAAAACGACCTTGCAGGAAATACTTGGAATATGTCCGCGTGAGAAAAAACGTAGCGACGCTTACAAAGGACGGGTCGGATATTTAAAAAGGAGTTACGATATAACATTGATAATTAAATCTCAAAAACAAGTAAAATATTATGAAGAAAAAGATATTATTAGTAGGCAAGGTTCGTGAGATTGAACCTTCCACATTAATGAGTGTTCAACAGGAAATCCAGAATGTTTTTGACAGTGTTACTGAAGATGAAGGTGAGCGCAGGGTGGTTTTCTCCGCTTGCAATCCGTCCGACAATGAATTCGAGTTTACATTCAACCGCACATCCTTGCAGAACTTGGTTGAGGAAGCCAAAATAAACTCCGCCGATGCCGATACCATAACAGGCACAGGACTAAATGGTTTCAGAATGCCAGAACCATATCCAAGCGCACCGTTCGGAAGTTATTTCAACACATTCATCGAAATTGACGATTTTATTGAAAGCTACAAAAAGTCTGCAAGGATGTTGGGCGCAAGCAGGATGAAAGACATCAAACTGGAGATAACACCAGAGTATGTCAAGTTAAAACTGGTATATTGACAAAATGTAAAACGTAGTAAAAAGAACAACGTGCCGTCAGGAGTTACCCTCTTGGCGGTTTTTATTTTCTCCTTTCTTGAAAAATTACAAGCTGTTTTACGATAACAATGTCGTTTTATTGCGCAAAATGACAAAAAGGGGAATCCAAAAGCCCTCAAATTCTTACCTGTGTGATAAAAAAAATTATTATGGAACATTTAGAAAACAAAATTAAATTGGTTTTTATGACAAAAGTGACTTTAACCCAACGTATCAACTACACAAAGTTCAACCTCGGTTATGCAACAGTTGGCGATGTAGTGAAAATCATCAGGGAAGGGAACATCTTGATGAATGATTATAAATATGGTCAGTACACATTGAAACAAGCTGTAGAGTACATCAGGAGTTTGAACACCCATGCCGAACAGCAACAATGGAAAGAAAGACTGTTGCCTGCTGTGGCTTACAATGGTGTATTCTCAGAAGTGGAAGAATCTCATATCATGCAATATTCCAACGTGACGGCTATGGACTTCGATGATATAGAAGGTTATAACGAAATGCAACATTTATGGCGCAGGCTGGTAATAACTCCCTGCGTGTATTCAGTTTTCGTTACACCGAGCGGAGGGAGACTGAAAGCATTGGTTCTACATGACAATACCAATCCGAACAATCACAGAGACTTGTATGAACAGCTATTGGCCAAATTCAATATTTCAAACCCTGACACAAGTTGTAGAGATTTGGCAAGGAGGAACTACCTTAGCTACGACCCGAACATATGGGTGAATCCTAATCCTGTGCCTTACCATTACGTACCTACAATAAAACCGATAATCCAAGTACAGCAAGTAAGGCAAGCACAACCTCAGAATCATTATGCTCAAACAGGAAAGACAATATCTGACAGGAGCATAATAAGCATAATGAACTCGGTATGGAAAAAGAACAATCCCGAATATTGGCAGGAAGGACACAGGGCTTGCAGTATCTTCTATTTGGCTTGTAAACTTTGCAGATGGGGTGTTGAAGAGGATTTGGCTTTGGAGTATTTTATCAAAGGCTGGGAAAGTGATACCATGACGGAAGATGAGATAACAGGTCATGTAACTAATGCTTACAAGACTGAGAAAGACAACTTTGGAACAGTTGAATTTACGTTTTACAAATAACATGACAAAAAACATTGCAGAAGATGAAGTTCAAAGTAAACCGAAGGCAGGTATGTTATGTAATGGTAAAAATTATAGGATAACCAACTCATGCGGCGTTGGCCTACATCTTACGAAAGAAAAAGAAGTGCAGGATTTTTTCCATAAATTAGGGGTGATACTTATATATGCAGGATATTTGGAGATAAAAGGTTGCATACTGTTAACCATGAAGTGACTAATGTGCAGCTTTTTTTTAATGAATACAGGTTGTTACTTAAATACAATGAAATCCAATGGTAAAACAGTTGCATCCTGTTAACTTTGATATAACCAATATGCAGCTTTTTTATGGACGGAACTTAATGCACAACATCTTTTTCTTTCGTTTGAAGTAGGCTTGCGCCGCATGAGCAAATGAACATAAAAAACAATAATAACAATATCTTAAAAGAAAAGCAAAAATGGAAAAATACAATATGCCCGAAGGTTGCAGGTATATGAGTGAAGACCAAACACTTTTGCCTTACTTGCAACAATTCAAAAAGTTCATACTCAACAAGACCGTTACAGGCTGTGGAGGAACATCGTTATTCTTAAATTCAAGTATCGATGTAGTAATAATATCCCCACGCTTGCAGGCACTGAAGGACAAGCACGAGCAGCATCCCGACACATTCCTGTTCCATTCGCCTTATACCAACAACGGGAGAAGGGCTGAAGACATAAAGAGGCTGATGTCGGAGTTGAACAGTTACATCAAAACTCATGGAAATACCCCTTTCATTGTATGTAACCCTGCCAAGATACTCGTAACACTGGATTCATGCGACAAGGTGATAGACGTGTTGAAAAACAATGAAGCAATAAATGATTTCCTTTTCGTGGTTGACGAGTTCCAGTGCCTTATGGGTGACGCAACTTTCAAGGGAACAACGGACATGAACTTCCTTATCCGTCTTGACTGTGAAGCTAAAAACATCTGCTACCTATCAGCTACACCAATACAAGATAAGTACCTTGACTTTGTTCCGCAATTTAATGGCCTTCCGTACATAAAGCTCGAATGGGACCAAGCCGTGCTTGAAGAACCAAACGTCAGGGAGATACAGATGAAGAAGGACGAGAGCGCGGAGAAAATCTGTAGTAATATAATCCGTGACTTTAAGACTAACGGGTATTTTGCGAGGAAAGTGGTAGACGGACAAGTGGTTTATTCAACCGAGGCCTGCATATTCCTTAATGAAGTAAGGTCAATAATAAACATAATCGTGAAGAACAACCTTAAGCCCGACGAGGTTACGATATTGTGCTCCGACGGTAAGGTATCAGGACTGCCAAAGGGTTTCAAGGCTGGAGGACTATGTACAGACAAGTACAATCCACGTAACAAGACATTCACGTTCTGCACCAAGGCGTCGTTCGAGGGAGTCGACTTTTATTCAACAAACGCCATGACCTACGTATTCATAAATGCCGGGAAGGAGTGGCAGACCTTGGACATAATGCTCGACATACCGCAGATACTCGGTAGGCAAAGGCTCGACATAAACCCTTTCCGACACGATGCGGTCATATATTACAAGACAAAACCGAACTGCCTTTCGGAACAAGAATTCAGGTTGCAACAAAAGGCGATGGAACTTGAAACAGAACAATTCATCAACGGCTTCAACAACGCTCCTGACTCGATGAAGGAAAGACTGATAAAATTAGTCCGTGACAGGTCAGACGACAAGAAGTTCGTTGACGATTATGTAGACGTGTTACAGGAAAACGGAAGGCAGACACTCGGGATAAACACTCTCGTACAGATGGCGATGTGGAACAAATGGCACCAGCGCAGCCACTATTACAACAATTCATGCCAGCTGATGGCAAGCATACAGTCGGCCATAGCGAAGAACGTAAACCGGAATGAAGTAAAGAACTTTGAGGCATGGTATTACTCGGCAAAAGATAATGACAGGCTCAAAGGCTATTCGGATTTTCGCAATACATATACAGAATACGATCCTTTCATCCTGCAAAACCCGTTCATCGACATACGTTATCACGATTGGTATGGTAAATTGGGCTATGATAAACTTGCACGCCTTAACTTTGATGAACAGAAAGTTGAGCAGGAATACAACAGTTTTTGTAATCATGAGCCGATTGCACAGGAATGCAGAAACGTTTTCGAGACAGGCAGATTTTACACAAAAGCTGAAGTGAAAAGAATGCTCCAGAATATTTATGACAGTCTTGGCCTTATAGGAAGAAAGGCAAAATCAACGGAACTAGGGTCTTACCTTAATGCAAAGGAACGTATGATTACCGATGACGAAGGCAACAGGAAGGAAGGTTACGAGATACTGCCGTAATTTAACCGTGTTGTAAAAAGCCGTAAACCGCCTTGTAAAAGACCACATATTGCCCTCCGTTTGACCGCCTTTCATCGTGTAATCTGCCGTATATTGCAAAATCAGGGGTGTAAACTGCCAATTTTTATAATCCAAATACGCTTTTAAGTTGGTAAAGCGCTGTGTAACAACGGATTAAGCCTGACAATAAAGACTGGTCACATTAACGCCTGACACCCTGTTTACACCCCTCCGAATGACAGTTTACCCCCTGACAGACAAGTTTACACCCACAAAACAGGAAACGAAAAAGCCACCCCAAGGGTGGCAATTATTTTTTTGTCCCTAATCAATCCATGCTGTCATTGTACCTTTGACTGACTTTTTTATGTAACGGTATACTTAGTAATCGACAGTTATAGCAAGGGGAAGAAGCATCTATAAAAATTGCCATAACAGGAATAACGTAACAGGTATAGAGCTAGGTGATATGACAAGACACGCCCACCCCTGATAATATATGTTATATGTTAAAACATTGATTTTAAGATAGTTACGTCGTGACATTTTTACAATATGTTATTTTTTAATGTAAAATATGTTTTACGATTGTTGTAATGGTAAATGAACAACTATATTGATTCATCCAGCACAAATTTCCGGCCTTTGGATATTGGCGGTTCTGGATTTAATACAAATTTAATTTTCTCATTTTTTAATTTCTTGAAAAAATGCGTGTGGTATAAATTCTTTATTGTATATTTGTAGTAATTTTATATTATAAAAATATGAAAGAATTTTTCGAAATAATAAAAATAATGAGCGACATAGTCCCAAACATGTCACTCAATAAAAAGACAGTTGCAATGTTTGGTATTCCAGGCATACTTCTATATATTGGTGCTGAAGGTTTGTCTGTATATTTTAATACTAAAGGAAAAATAGCAGAAAAACGGGCAGACCATAATAACAAAATGACCGAAAAGGATGCCGACCACAAAAACAAGATTTCTGAAATGAAATCCCGAACGGATTGTAACATCAATGAAATAAATGCTCAGGCCGATGCAATAATCAGGGTCGATAATGCAAAGACTGAGAATAAAATTAAGATCCTTAAACTTAGGAAACCATCTGGAAAGAATGATTCCGAATGTGCCACAGAAGAATATACGCCTTCCCAATGGGAGAACTTTGACGATGCCTTGTACAAACATGAAGGAGGGCATACGGAAATGCTGTTCGGTAACTTCATCAAGAAAGGCGGTATACACCTGATTGGCGGTCCGAAAAGCTCAGGCAAGACGATTGTCGTGACTACCATTGCCGAGGGTATTTCCAGTGGTAAGGCTTGCAGCAGCTGGGTTGAAGGTGAAAAATGCATGTCGGGCAGTCAAGCAGTACAAAAAGTGTTTATATATGATCTCGAAATGGAGGAGGATGCCCTGAAGGACCGTAACGGCAGGTATGGACATAAATTCCCCGGTGTAAAGCGGTGTAAAAACAATGAGTTTACCGTTAATACCTGGCTCAAGGACGTAGGCTCCGTCATAAGAAACGAGAACGAAGACATGACAGTAATCCTTGATAATGTAACAAGGTTAAATGCCAATATGTCTCAACCTGTTACAGCAAGAAGACTGTTTGATGGCATAAAGAACTTGCAAAATAAGGCCAAGCAAAATGGTTTTGTGGCAACATTCATTCTTGTCTGCCACCTTGCTAACGATAGGCAGCCATATAACCCCATAACGCTTAAGGATTTTGCCGTTGCGGACAGTCTTACGACAGGCATGGACAGTATAACCGCCATTTCTCTTTCAAAAATGAAAAACGAGGTCATCTTTAAGGTCGTATGTTTAAGGCATGGTTGTACACCAGACCAAGTCACAGTCCTGCGTAAAGAAGAAAAGCCGTTCCTGCATGTTGAATTTCTCAGGTTTGACGAGGAACGCAATGTCCTGCCACGAAAGATAAAGCCTGTAAAGGATACTGGCACTTCATGTAAATCAAGCAATACTGATATCAGGATGGTAAGTATCGTTCCTTATGATATTGCCATTGAAATGTCAAAGGATAAGAGTGCGGGAATGACCTTGAGCCAAATTGCCAAGAAATATCATGATAAAGGCATAGAAAGGCTGAAACATGCAACCCAAGTGTCACGAATATTGAAAATGCTGACCGAGCCAGGGGTGTAGTAAGCGATAAATAAGGCAAAGGAAGAGCCATACTATCACAATGAAAAACAGAATTCAAATATGGCTCTTTCCTATAACAAATATAATAAACGTATAAAATAGAGATTACCTTCCAAACACATATTTTACGACTTTTGCATTGGCCTTGTTCTCGTTAACGAAGTCGCGCTCTATGTAAATGTCGGTTACCCTCATCGATTCGTCCACATGGTTGAGGGCTGTATGAACTGTGTACTTATCTATACCAACCTTATTAAGTGCTATTGTCGCCCATGAATGCTGCATCATAAAAATACATTAAAGCAGATGGCTCATTGCTTCGTCTATTTGTTCATTATTAAAACTGTCAAGATAGATTTGGGTTATACGTTCAGAACTGTGTCCTAAAGATTCACTTATAATGGATGTTGAGACACCGGCCCGTTTCAGTACTGTTGCGTATGAATGTCTTGCAACATAGGTCGTGAGAGGTATGGAAAGGTTTAATACCAGACCTATTTCTTTTAAGTGCTTGTTGAGCTTAGCCAATACTTTATGTAACCTGTTCGCGACTTGTATTTCTGTTTTGTGGTATGAAGTCAATATCGGGAATAAGTATTCAGAATTTACGTTTCTGTATTTATTGATTATTGCCATTGCCTGTGGTTGGAGAGGTATGTTTATCAGCTTTTTTGTTTTGTTTCGGTAATACACGACGTGCCCTTCAATTATGTTGTTACGTTTCAGCTTTGCAATGTCTATAAAGTTAATCCCGGCTGTGAGGTATGAAAACGCGAAGACATCAACTGCTAAACGTTCCATTGCCGACTTTCCTTGATATTGCATAATCCTTAATACATCATCCTTGCTTATAGCCCTCTTAATTGTTTGCTTGTTCAGCTTTGATACTTTATAAGCGCGAAAAGGATAGCAATCATTCTTAATGGCTTGTTCGGTTATGGCCAAATTGAATATTGCCCTTAAATGTCTCACACGTGTACTTATCGTATTTACAGACAAACCATTTTTCTTTGCCCACGTTTCATATTTCTTAAGCCATGTCGCGTCTATGTCAGAAAACGCCATGTCAAGATGCCCGTTGAATTTGATGAAGGAAGAATACGAAACCTTAAACATCCCTGCATACCTTACCCTACCTTCTTTTTTCAAGTTTGTAATGTATGACAAGAAATACTCACCGACAGTCTTTTTCTTGTTGTGTTTTGATTTTGCGGTTTCAATCAATGTAGTTGCAGTAAAATCTTTTCCGGCTATCTTCTTATCCAGCACCGCCTTCTGTATTTCGCAAATTTTCTCATTGATGACGATACATATCCTTTCACGGTTGGGGCATTGTGGCTTGGGTGCATTATTCCTGAAATCCCACAGTTCTTCCTTTATAGATATACCAAGACTTACATACTTTTTCCTGCCGTCTTTGCATATACGTATCATCAACGGTTTTTCGCCATTCGCAAGAGTTTTACATTTGTAGCATACGGCTTTCACTGTTTCGCTCATTCCATTTTGGTTTAACTCTTGGTTTAACTCATGGTTTAACTTTGGAGGGAAAAACAGCGTATAAAAACAAAACAGGCAGTCATCCGTTTAAAGATAACCGCCTGATTTTCAATGGTTTAATAAGTGATCCGTTTGGGGCTCGAACCCAAGACCCCAACATTAAAAGTGTTGTGCTCTACCAGCTGAGCTAACGGATCTGATTATTCATTACGTTCGTAAAGCGAGTGCAAAGGTATGCTTTTTTCTTGTAATGACCAAATTATTTGCCGTCTTTTTGCCTTTTTTCTTCATTTTGGCTTGGTGCAATACTTTGATTTACGGCGGTTTTATATGTTGACAATTGCGTTTGGGGCGAGATGTCTTTATCTGGAACTGCTGGTTCGTCAATATTTTCTTTTGTTATATAACGCTGGTAGTATGCTATGATGAGTGTCGTTAGCGGTAGGGCGATGATGAGTCCTATGAAACCGAGCAAGGCACCCCATACAGAGAGCGACAATAAGATTACTGCAGGATTGAGGCCCATTGCCTTGCCCATTATTTTGGGGGTAAGCACCATGTCGGTTATTATTTGTACGATGACGAATACTCCTGTTGCCGATGCGAAAATCACCCAAAAGTTCTGGCCCGTATCGGCGGCCTTGAGTAACGAAAGTATTACCATAGGGATGAATGCCAGACCGTGGACGTAGGGAATGAGGCTGAGTATGCCTATCAGTATGCCGAGTCCGATTGCCATGGGGAATCCTATGATGGTAAAGCCTATACAGAAAAGTATTCCTATGCATAATGCCACGAGGCCTTGTCCACGGATGTAGCTGTTCATCTCGCGTTCGACGTCGTTTATAAGCGCATGCCAAAACGGCCGGTTCTTTTTGGGGAAAATCTTGATGAATCCGGAAGCGAGCCTTTCATAATCAAGGAGTATGAAGAAGAGGTAGAGCAGGGTGATAAGCGACGCCACAATGCTCAGGATGACGTTTGCCGTTTGTCCTATTACTGAAAACACTTTCGGCATGGCTCCCTTTATGGCTTGGACTACATCCTCCTGTTGCATGAATTTCTGGATTTCGTCCTTGTATTCATTCAGCCATTGCTGTATAGCTACGGGAAAGTTGTTTATGTGCGTCTTTTGGTGAAGGTATCGGGATATTACCTCGCTTAGCTTGTCAAACTGTTCAATCATTGGCGGCACAATGAGGTAAAAGATACCACCTATTACGGCAACGATAAAGACAATTGAGATTATGATCGACAGCACCCTTGTGGGTACGTGCATCTTGTATTGCACAAATTTCACGATTGGGTATATCATGTAAGCCAGTAGCCATGCCACGAAAAACGGCAGCAGCACACTGCTGAGGTAATTCATAAGAAGCAGTACTATGACCACTACCACAGCCGTTAACGACCATCTTATGAATTTGTCGAATGTTATCTTTTCTTCAAGCATAATTCAATTAATCCATAATTTAATTTATGTTGCCGGCGCACTTGTTTTTCTTTATCTTATCATTGTTTGTTTCCTGCCTGTAATCGGGCTTCCTCTTCCGTAGCTTTTCGGTAACATTCACGGCATAACGGCTCGTATTCGCTTTGCTCCCCAAGCATTACTCTTTTGCTGTTGGCGACAAGCCGGTGGCTTGCATAAGCAACCGAACCGCACCTTACGCATATTGCATGTACTTTGGTTACCTCGTCGGCAACGGCGCATAGGGCCGGAATCGGACCGAACGGTATGCCTTTATAATCCATATCCAGGCCTGCGACGATTACCCGCACGCCTCTATTGGCCAAGTCATTGCATACATTTACCAGGCCATCGTCGAAAAACTGCGCTTCGTCGATGCCAACAACTTCTATGTCGGAAGACAGCAGCAGTATTGATGACGAGGAGTCCACCGGTGTGCTCGGTATTGAGTGGCGGTCATGGCTCACCACTTCATCATCGGAATATCGTGTGTCTATGGCCGGTTTGAAGATTTCCACTTTTTGCCTTGCGAATTCGGCACGTTTCAATCTTCTTATAAGCTCTTCCGTCTTGCCGGAAAACATTGAGCCACATATCACTTCTATTCTTCCCGGACGGTGCGTCTCACCTGTAAAATTATTATCCATTTCGGCGCAAAATTACAAAGACGTTTTAAAAATTGCAAAGAAATACGCCGTTTTTTTGTCGTAGATGATTATTTACCTATATTTGTACCGAAATATGGGCTTATTGTATATCGTGCCCACGCCGGTGGGTAATCTTGAAGACATGACGATGAGGGCTGTGCGAGTGCTGAAGGAGGCAGACCTAATCTTGGCTGAGGACACCCGTACGTCGGGCGTCCTGCTAAAGCATTTCAATATCAGCAACAAGCTCATGTCGCACCATAAGTTTAACGAACACGGCACTTCCGCCTCAATCGTAGAGCGTCTCAAGGCAGGAGAGACCATAGCCCTTATTAGCGATGCTGGCACTCCTGGAATAAGCGATCCTGGCTTTTTCCTTGTGCGTGAAGCCGTCAATGCGGGTATAACCGTGCAGTGCCTCCCTGGAGCCACGGCTTTTGTTCCGGCCTTGGTGTCGTCGGGCTTGCCGTGCGACCGCTTTTGTTTTGAAGGATTCCTGCCGCAGAAAAAGGGGAGGGCCACGCTTCTCGAAGCGCTGCGTGACGAGCGCCGTACCATGGTGTTTTATGAATCTCCTTACCGGGTATTGAAAACACTCAAGCAGTTTGCTGAATATTTCGGTGAAGATCGTCGTGTAAGCGCTTGCCGCGAAATATCAAAGATACATGAGGAAAGCGTACGTGGAACGCTTGCCGAAGCCATAGCGCATTTTACGGAGACAGCTCCACGCGGAGAATTTGTAATAGTGGTGGAAGGGAAAAGTAAGCTTGAAGACGGGAGAGGGAAAGGAAACGGTAAAACGACGAAAGACCGTGAATGACACAACATCCCGTTTTCCGCTCAGTTGCCCTTTGGACTTTCAATATAAAGAGAAACTAACGTAAAACTATCGTATATGAAGAAAGTATTATTTTTAGCGGCATGTATATTTACGCTTGTCGCATGCAACAACGGTAAGACCTCGTCGTCAGACCTTCCACAAGAGAGCCGTGCCGACTCATTGCAGAAGGTTCTCGAGCAGAAAGACAACGAAATCAATGACATGATGGGGATACTCAACGAGGTGGAGGAAGGATTCCGCCAGATTAACGAGGCCGAGAATCGTGTAAGCGTGGCAAAGGACGGCGAAGGAGCCAACCGCCAGCAGCAAATCCGTGAGAACATGCAGTTCATCCAGCAGCGTATGGCTGAGAACCGCGAGCTTTTGTCAAAATTGCGCCAGCAGGTAAAGAGCGGTTCAATAAAGAGCGAGCAGCTGCAGAAGACAATCGAGGACCTTACGCGCCAGCTTGAGGACAAGGACCATCAGATAAAGGACCTGTATGCCCAGCTCGAGGCAAAAGACATACACATTGAAGAACTTGACCGCACGGTCACCACCCTTAACAAGAACGTAAGCACATTACAGGACGACAACGCCAAGAAGGCCAACACCATCAACGCCCAGGACAAACAGCTTAACACGGCATGGTACGTCTTCGGCACGAAGAAGGAACTGAAGGAACAGAACATACTCGTAAAGGGTAAGGTTCTCCAGTCAAACTTCAACAAGAGCTATTTCACCAAGTGTGACATTCGCACCCTCAAGGCACTTAAGCTCTATAGCAAGTCGGCAAAACTCTTGACCATGCACCCGTCAAGCAGCTACAAACTTGAGCGTGACGCGCAAGACCAGTATATCTTGCACATCACCAATCCGCAGCTCTTCTGGAGCACGAGCAAATACCTTGTCGTACAAGTGAAATAGCGAAAGCCGTGAGCCGCAAGGCTAAGGCGCGTTATTTAGAATAATTGAGCCGCGACACCGTTCAACCGGTTGCCGCGGCTCTTTTCAGTTTTTTATGTCATATAATCTTGTCCGCTATGGTTTCATGCTGATTGCGGCCTGGTCTGTGCCTGTTATGCACACGTAATTGTCATACCATTTTTGCGGATGGCGTTCGTTCGCTTCGTATGCAGTCTCGAAATGTCGGTACAGGTCTTCATATCTTATTCCTTGCCTTATAATTTCTTTTAAGTCGCGTGTGCTCAGCGGTATAATCTTCATCCCTTCAACGTATTTGTCCGGATTGGTCGGGCAGCAATACAGTGAGTTTTTCCTGTTCATGAAGTCACTTATTACGTTTACGTTCAGGTTGGTTGTCACAAACACACAATAGCTGTTAGTGTTTCCTGTCCGTAGCAGATGGTTGCCCAAGTGTCTGGACACGGGTTCCATTTCCATGCGCCTTTGGTTTGTCTTGTCCGTTAACGTAGCCTCCAGCAAGAGGGAATGGCCCGGATATGCGGGCACGGCCGGATATTCCCATACGATGTCGGCCTCGCCGCCCGCCGCGTGTGTTACTGGCAGCAGGTTTGCGTCAAGGGACAGTTTTAGGTAGTCAAGGATTTTCCCTCTCCTTCCGCTCACCTTGTACCATATTATTCCAAGCACATATTCAAATATTGTGGGTACGTCGGCGTTGTCGGTGACTATGCGGTTTATGTTCGCGTCGTTGCGTTTGTCGAAGGCGTCGAGCAATGTCAGTAAAGTGTTGTTCTGGAAGTGCGTGTCAATCATCTTGTTGAAGCGATCGTACCTTATTTTGTCGACTTCGTCGAACGCCTCTTCTATTGTTTGTATGTCGGTTCCGAGTTCACTGCTTACGCCGTCAATGATGTCCTTTTCGTTAAATACAAGTGTTTCGCATATTTCGGCCAAGCTCGTTTTCCGTTCCAGCAGGTGGCATTCCCTGTAAGCCTGTTTGTATAATTCGTCTATAGAGGATGCGAATAGGTGCTTCGGTACAATGTCAAGCTTTACTTGTTTGTCGTCGAATATGAAGCAGTTTGTTAATCCCAGGTAGCGCTTGTTGAGGTCTTGGTAGTCTTCCAATGTGGCTTTGGCCTTAAACAAGTGTATTGTGACAAAAAAGAATGCTTTGAAGTCTTTTTCAGTATATGTCGCGCTAACGGGAAGCGGGCGTAAGTTTCCTTCAGGATTATTTTTCACCCTGGCGGCAACGGGCGATTTGAATAGCATTGTCTTCCATTTTATAGATATGGATTGCTGGAACTTTTTGAGACTGTCAAACATCGGTATAATCCTTGACGTGTCCCCTTCCATGTACACGGAGTGCATTTCTTTGTATAGGGTGACGTAACTCCTGTCGTACGCCGCGCTTTTGCGGTTCATGCTGACGGAGAGCAGCATTTCTTCCGAGAACGGCATGTTTGCAAATCGTCTCAGCCCTTCGGCGTAGTTGCTTTTCGACATCATCACTTCCGTAATCACCTGGTTAATCGTCACTTCACGGTTGCGCAGCCTGTGGGTAAGGCTTATGATGTGTTCAGTTGAATGCCAGTCGGTGCATAAAGGCATGAGATAGCAAAACTCGTTATGGCTTAGATAGTCGAGTCTTGACAGCAGGTAGAGTATCACAATGAGCGGCCTTACTGTCTGTCCGTTTATTTTTTGGCTCAGTTTCAGCAGTTGTTCAAGGTACAGCATGCTGTCCATGGATATGCCTATCGGTGTCTTTTCGTTGTACCGCAGGCTGGTCGACAGTTCGAGCAGGTACCTGCCGGCTTCGGTCAGGCGGTGGTTTTCGTTGATCAGTCCCATGTCATACAGTCCGCTGGTCTTCTCCCTCGCGGTCTTGTATTTCCGGCTCCAGGGCTCGCCGCCTTCCATGAATCCGTTGTCTACCAGGTAGTCGTAGTATCTCACCTTGATTTCGTATATGTCATTTTGGCCGGGCGCCATGTATTTCTTTTCCCATCCTTGCGAGGCGTTCTCGGGGTCTTTCCAGAAAGCGTCAAGCAGGGCGAGCTGGCGCTCGGTCTTGTAGTTGAACTCTTTTGTGCGGAATGACGTGGTGCCGAGTTTCCACATGAATGACGTGTACGGTATCTTCTTGTATTCCATATCCGGTGATGCTAAAAGTTGGTAATCAATACTTCCTTGGAGTCGGCAGCCCTGGATTTCTTCCGGTAGTTGCTGTAGTGGTAGTCCATGAACAGCTCATGTGTTCGGTACCGGTTGCGCCCGAGCCAGTCCTGCAGTATCACGTTGCGCTTGCCTTCGTGCTCAAGGACGTTGGACAGGGCAAATCTTAGTCCACGGGCGTTGAGCCTGTCGAGCAGCGCCAGCAGGTCTTGTTCGTCTTTTGCGGTCCATCCGTCTTTCTCGTTGTACGTCGCCGTCGTGATGAGGTATGGCGGGTCGCAGTATACGAGGCTGCGCTCCGTAAGCCGGTCGAAGTTGAAACGGCGGAAGTCCTTGGTGCTGAACTCGCAGTCCTGGGCGTGCAGGGCTTTCATGAACCGTATGAGCTTGCCCTCGATGGCGGTGTTGAAGTCGCGTTTGCCTACCGGCAGGTTGAACGTTCCGTTGTCGTTGAAGCGCATTTGGTTGTTGAATCCGAACACAATCAGCGTGTACAGGTATATGTAGTACTGGTTGTCTTTCTTCGGGTAGGAGTTGAACCGCTCGCGCAGGTGCAGGTACTTGTCCCTGTTATACACCGACACGCCAAGGTTGGCGTCGCCGCCGTAATAGGCGAAGTTATGGTCTCGTGTGCGGCTGAGGCCGAACTCGTCGACGAGCGCGTTGACACGTGCCACCATCGTGTCGGCGTTCAGGCGCCTTAGCGTCTTCAACAGGCCTATCAGGGGCTTGGATGTGTCGTTGTATACAGTGTGTCCTGCGTTGACGTTCATGCCTACGTTGCACCCGCCGCAGAACAGGTCGACGAACACGTCAATGCCGTCCGGGAAGTAAGGCAGTATCTGGTCCAGTATCCTTGCCTTGCCGCCGATGTAGTTCAGCGGCGACGATATGTAGTTCTTTACCTGTTTACGCTGCATAGGAATAGCCTTTCCTGGTTGTCCTTGTTGAGTTCGCTCTTGCCCGCGTCAAAGCCTCTGTGGCTCATGTTGAACACCCTAACCTCGCCGCGCAGCGACATAATCCTTATTATCTCCTCGTCGGAAATCTTGGCGTTCGAGCGGCATTGCAGCTTCTTGCCGTTGTTGTTGTACGACAGGAGGATGTACCTGCAGCGCAGTTTCATGACAAGTTCCTCGAGCGCTTCGGCAGCCTCGGCGCTCTTGCAGTACCTGCTCTTCATGGTGCTCCTGTCCATCTTGCGCGCTACGCCGAACACTTCGGGCTGGCGCCATTGCGCCACGTTCTCCAGCAGGTGGTATGTGTCGCAATACTGGCGGCTGTTGTACGGCGGGTCGAGATAGGCCACGTCGGTCTCCTCACGGTCGGCTATGGTGTTTGAGTCGGCGCAGTAGATACGGTTGTCAGGGTTCATCGGCGCGTCGTTCTGCGGCATGCGCAGCTCGAGCGCGCCGTCGTACTTGCCGTCGCGGATGAAGGAGTCGTAGTGTCCGCACGTGTGGCTTATCCTGTCCATGGCGTAGATGAGCGACGTTATGATGGAGGCTCGCTCGCGTCCGTTTATTTCACGGTTGGCGTAGCGTGTCTCCACGTCGTCTCGGATGAATCCTATTTTGCGGCACGTTGCAGTGTTGAAGTAAGTGTCAGAGAAGTTGCGCGACATGTAGTTGTCCTCGTTAGAGGCGTCATAGGCGTTATAGTAGTCGAGCAGGCGCGCCAGCCGTTCACGGTCGACAGGCTCGGGTGAGAACCAGCACAGCGCTGCAAGATAGTTGCTGTACATCATGTCGCATACTACAAGGCGCTTGTCGGTAAATGCCGAGGCCACGCTGCCCGTGCCCGAGAACACGTCGAAAAATGAGCGTACGCCTTCGCAGTTGCCGTCAACAACGCTTCTTATCCACCCAAGCAACTTGTATTTGTTGCCCAAATAGCGCCGGTTACTTATATTGAACGTTTCCATCATATAGTCGAGTCATGGGCAGCATACCAAGCCGGGGTTGTCGCTTGCGCCCTAATGTACGGTAAATATTGTTCAAAATTACAAAGAAAAAAACTGTCATGCAAATTTTACGTACGCAAAATCGGGTTTACATGCGGCGAGTCCGTCGGCCGCCGCAGTGACCCGAGACAACGACCAGCGGTTGGATACTTGGATATCACGCCTGTAAAACGCCGTCTTCCGTAATATGAAAGACGGCATATCGCCACGTAAAAGGCCGTGAACGGGGAGCTAAAAGACGGCCTTTTGGATTTGAAACGTAAACTTGCCGCTACGCTTGCGGTTAACATACATATTCACTATCCATATGGTTGATTGTAAGTAAACAGGCATATAATACTTACGGTTTTTACCCTCGGTAATACGTTCTCGCGCCGTCCGCCACCCACTCTTTACAAAAATATTTAGGGCAAAAACGTAAAAAGGACGATTAAAATTTGCTTATTTCATAATAAGTATGTACTTTTGCAGTCGCTTATGGAAACGGGATTTAGCGCAGTTGGTTAGCGCACGCGTCTGGGGGGCGTGAGGTCGCTGGTTCGAGTCCAGTAATCCCGACCAAGCAGTAAGGGCCCGGAACTTGGTAAGAGTTCCGGGCCCGTTTTTTATATTGCGGCAAGACAAAAAGCTTGTTTACGGCATATTTTATTTTGCTTTTAAGCTGTTTTGCATTATCTTTGCACTATGGAGACGTTGTGTGTGCCTCGGTTAGCGGGCATGACGGCGATGGATAAAAACCGTAAGTATCATGAAAAAACTGTTAGCCATATTCTTGATTGTGCTTGTTGTCGCTGGCTGTGACGGAAGGAAATCGGCAGAGGAACTGTTCGGGCAGACGGCATCGGGGGTGGTAGTGGTGCTCAACGAGTATTATTATGAATTGAAGTTGCCCGCTGGCGGCTCACTCTATTTTACCGGGCTTGACGAAAACGGTGACATAAGCGGCCTTACAGCTGACGAGGATGAGGCCCGGGCAAACCGCAGCATGCTTACAGGCACTGCTTTTTTTATCGGTAGTGACGGCACAATGATGACTAACCGTCACGTGGCCAGTCCCGGAATTGACGCCGTGACTGCACGCCGCAGCATGATAAAGATATTGAGACTGATGAAGATGTACATCTCTGAGGAAATGACTTCATTGTCGCAACAGTACGCCGTGCTTGAAAGCCAGAAGGCCGACTGTGTTTATACCGACTATTACGGTAATGTATATTCGGACCAGAATAGGTTGGACGAGATTAACGCCAAACAGCAGGATTTAAGCCGAAGGTTTGACGCTCTGGGGCAGTCGGCTGGCGAGATTGATGACAACATAGACCCTGAGGGCATTAAGATTAACACCGTGTGTGAGCTTGGCGTAGCATATAATAACACGTTTGTGACGACCGACAAGGATTTTGTGGAGAAGAATCCTTGCGTTGTAGTGCGCATATCGGACAAGGAGGACGTTGACCTTGCTTTGCTGCAGCTTAAAAACAAGAAGACGCCCGAGGGGGCTCATGTGTTCACTATAAAGGGAAACGGCGATGACGATGGGCTGTTGACGAAACTGTTTGGCGGTTCGGGTAAGAATGCTCCGCTGAAGATAGACCAGCAGTTGTATATGCTCGGGTATAATGCCGGCCTTGTGTTGGCAAATACCCGCCAGGGAATCAAGGTTCAGATGACCAGTGGCAAGGTTACACAGCTGCCTGACGGGCAGCGCCTGCTGTATAGCATTCCTGCCCTGCAGGGGTCGAGCGGCAGTCCGGTAATTGATGAATACGGCGACGTGGTGGCCGTCAACTTTGCCAAACTCGGCACTACGGATAATTTCAATTTCGGCATTCCTGTAGAACGTATACGGGAATTCATAAGGAAATAATCATTGTACATCGTTTGTCGACGTGCCCAAGCGCTGTTGAGATGTTTCTCGGCGGTAGGCGACATAAAAAAGGCACATGCCCTTTGTGGGTATGTGCCTTTTATTCATTCAACGTGGATGTTACCACATCTTGCTTATGAGACCAAGCTTTGTATCGTTGATAAACTCGATGATGTGGCGTATCTCGGGGCCATCAGGCACCTGTTCCTTAACCTGTCTTACGGCGTCGAACACGCTGGTCTGGCCGTGGAATACAAGGCGGTAGGCATTGGCGATGTGGTCTTGAACCTTCTGTGATACTCCGTGGTTGGACAGTATTGAGGCGTTGATACCGCCGTACTTTACGGGATTGTCGCTGGCAATGATGTACGGCGGTACGTCACGGCTGATGCGGCAACCGCCTTGTATCATTGAACCGCGGCCAACACGCGATCCGGCGTTAGCGATGACGTTGGACGAGCAGATTACTGCGTTTTCGAACAGACAGTCGCCGGCTATCTTTGTACCGTAACCGAACACACAATCATCAGCAATCTTTGTGTCGTGTGATACGTGCACGCCTTCCATAAGGAAGTTGTTATTGCCGATGTATGTCTGGCCGTCGCTGAAAGTTGCACGGTTGATAACGACATTCTCGCGTATGATATTGTTGTCGCAAATTACGAGCAGGGAGTTGTCGCCCTTGTAGTTGAAATCCTGTGGCATAGCTCCGAGTACGGTGTTCTGGAACACCTTGTTGCCACGTCCAAGACGGGTCCCGTTCATTATGCTAACGTAAGGATAGATGACGCAGTCGTCGCCAATCTCAACGTCTCCCTCGATGTAGGCGAAAGGATAAATCGTAACGTTTTTCCCGATTTTCGCCTTCGGGTCTATTTCTGCTTTTGGACTTATCATATTGTTTAATTTTAATCGGTTATAAGGTTGTGGGTTTTACGGTTATACGGTTTGGGTTGTTATGTGGTCATAAAGGCTTTTATGCTTTCTCCGTACAACTCTATGACCGCATAACCGCACAACCCCATACTTTAATCCCTTCCTCCGCCGAGGGCGTAATAGAGGTTCACGACAGCCTGCATCTTGTAGAAGTCGTCCTGTACCTTTGACAGTTCAGCATTGAGCAGTGACTGCTGCGCCGTTATAACCTCGAGATATGTGCTGCTGCCCATATTGAAGAGGTCCTTGGTGTACTGGACATTCTTTGTCAGGCTTTCTACTTGTTTCTCTTCAAGCTTGCTCTTTTCGTCAGACGAGTTGTAGAGCACGAGGGCATTGCTTACTTCAGAACCTGCCGAGAGCACGGCGTTCTGCCAAGTGTTGTAGGCTTGTTCCTGCGTTGCCTTGGCAACCTTGAGCTGCGCAACAAGCTGTCCGTTCTGGAATATCGGCTGGACGAGGCTTCCTATTGCGCTAAGCAACCACTTACCTGGATTGACGATACCAGAGCCTGAACTGTTTGTGAACGCTCCGGAGCCGCTAATCGTTATATTCGGATAGAACTTTGAACGGGCAGCCTGAGTATCGTAGAAGCACTGTGCAAGAGTCATTTCGGCATAGTGAACGTCAGGACGGTTGTTGAGCATTTGTATGCCTACGCCCGTACTGAATTCTGTAGGCAGTGACTGGTCTTCCAGTCTACCGCGGGCGATGGTCTGCGCCGGCTGGCCGAGCAGCAATGAAAGAGAGTTCTCCGTCTCGCGTATTTGGCGTTTCAGGTCTGCAGCCTGTGCCAATACTGAATAGTAGTTGGCCTCGGCGCTCTGTACGCTGGTTTCCTTTGCGCTGTTCAACTCTTTCTGTAGCTTCATCATGTCCCATGTATCCTTTGTCAGGACAGTCATGTTGTCCACGATTTCCAGCTGTTTGTCAAGCATAAGTAGCGTGTAGTACGCGTTCGCTATGTTGGCAATCAGGTTCGTTTTAACAACAAGCTGGTAATCCTTTGTAGCCAGAAGGGCCATCTGCGCGCTGCGTTTCTGGTTCAGGAGGTTGCCGAACAAGTCGATACTCCAGCTTGCGTTGATTGGCAAGGAGTAAGTCTTCGTTGCCTTACTTCCGTCCCATGACGATATTGTTCCCTGCGGAGAGAACGTGAACGAAGGAACGAACGCCAACTTTGCAGCCATGAGCTGTGCCTCTACCATCTTGACATTGAGGGCGGCGTTGAGCAAGTCTGTATTGTGCTCGAGACCTTGTTCGATAAGCACCTGGAGTTGCGGGTCGGTAAATACGCTGCGCCATGGAAGGTTTCCGAAACTTGTAGTGTCGGTAACGGCAAGCGTATCGGTATTTGAAGTTACGTCACGCACAATGCCTGTAACGTTGACATCGGGGCGCTCGTACTTGTTGTAGATTCCGCAGCTGCTCATAAGGGCAGCGGCGGAAATCATTATCAAAATATTATTTCTTTTCATCATTGTTGTCATTTATCTTGTTTTCAACCGGGCGGGTGTACTGCAACAGCTCCGTATCTACAGCCGCGTTGTCATCGTCGAACTCGAGAGGCTTAGCTTTCTCCTGCAGATACTGGAAGATGTAGAAGAGCACCGGAACTACCAGGAGCTGGCAAATCATACCAATGAGCATACCGCCGATTGCGGCAGCGCCGAGAGTCATGTTACCGTTATATCCCACACCTGTAGGCCGGAGCAACGGCATAAGGCCGATAATCATTGCCAATGATGTCATCAGGATAGGTCGCAGACGGGCTTGGGCACCGAGCACTGACGCCCATGAGAGTGCCATACCCGTGCGTCGACGCTCAAGGGCGAACTGCACGATAAGGATGGCGTTCTTGGCCAAAAGTCCGATAAGCATGATCAACGCAATCTGCATGTAGATGTCGTTCTGCTTTCCGAACAGGTCGGTGAAGATGAACGCGCCTGCAATACCGAACGGAATGGAGAGGATTACCGACAGAGGTACCAGATAACTTTCGTACTGCGCACTCAGAATCAGGTACACGAAGGTAAGACAGAGTACGAAGATAATCATCGTAGAGCTGCTTGACTCCTGCTCGGAACGTGTCAAACCTGAGAATTCATAGCCGAAACCTGTCGGCAGGGTTGTGCTTGCAACTTCCTCAACGGCACGGATGGCGTCTCCTGAAGAATAACCTTCAGCCGCGGTGGCGTTGACGTCGATAGACGTGAACAGGTTAAAGCGGGCAATCTCCTGAGGACCGTAGACTTTGGTCATGGTGACGAACTCGTTAATCGGTGCCATGCCATTGCTTGTCCTTACATATATATTATTCATGCTGTTCAAGTTCTCTCGCATTTTCGGGTCTGCCTGAATCATGACACGGTAGAGCTTACCGAAAGAGTTGAAGTTTGAAGCATAGAGACCGCCGTAGTATCCTTGCATGGCCGTAAGTACAACGCTCGGGTCAATACCGCTCTGCTTGCACTTCTCGACATTTACGTCGATCTGGTACTGCGGGTACTGAGAGTTGTAAGAAGTCATAGCCGTTGCAATCTCGGGACGCTTGTTGAGTTCGGCCAGGAAATTCTGGGTTATCTTGAAGAAGTTGTTGACATCGCCACCGGTACGGTCGAGCATTGAGAACGTCAGACCGTTGGTTGCGGAGAATCCTTGCACCATAGGCGGCTGGAAGGCCAGTATCTGTGCGCCCTTGATGGCTGCCGTCTGTTTGTAAATCATGGCGAGCACCATCTTTGAACCCATGCTGTGAACGTCAAAATACTTCATGAAGCCTTCTTCCTTGTCACGCTCCTCAAACGACTTCAGCTTGATTACGAACGTACCTTGGTTGGTACCTTGTCCTGAGATGAAGTTGTAACCGGTGATACGCAGGCGGTTGGCGATTGCGGGGTTGGTGGCAAGCATTGAGTCAACCTGGTCCATCACAAGGTTTGTCTTCTCAAGAGAGGTTCCCGGAGGGGTTGAAACGGTACAGAACACAGTACCAGTATCTTCGTCAGGTACGAGACCGGTTTTGGTGTTCATTGCAGTAAGCACGAGTGCCGCGATACCTACAATAACGGCGATGAGTGATATTACCGGTTTCTGCACAAGCTTGCGTACGCTCTTTGTGTACTTGTCTTGTACTTTATTGTAAGCACCGTTGAATGCTGCGCTGAAGCGGTCGATTATTGACATTTTGCGTGCAGAGCCGTCCTCGTTTTTCGGTTTGAGGAGGATTGCACACAACGCAGGAGACAGCGTCAACGCGTTGACAGCCGAGATAACGATTGAGATAGCCATCGTTATACCGAACTCCTTGTAGAACGTACCGGACGTTCCGCCGATGAACGACACAGGAATGAACACGGCTGACATCACGAGGGTAATGGAGATAATAGCTCCCGAGATTTCGTTCATCGCGTCGATTGAGGCCTGGCGTGCTGACTTATAACCCAAGTCGAGCTTCGCGTGGACGGCCTCGACGACCACTATGGCGTCATCGACGACTATCGCGATTGCCAAGACTAACGCCGAGAGCGTAAGCAGGTTGAGCGAGAAGCCGAACACATAGAGGAAGAAGAACGTACCGACCAACGACACCGGCACCGCGATAAGCGGGATGAGTGTCGAGCGGAAGTCCTGCAAGAAGAGGAACACAACGATGAACACCAGCACGAATGCCTCAAAGAGGGTGTGTACAAGGTTGTCGATTGAAGCGTAAAGGAACTCCGTCACGTCCTGCATGTACTTGATTTCCACGCCAGGAGGCAACAGCTCGCGCTGCTGGTCGATAACGTTCTTGATGTCGTTAACGATTTGTGTAGCGTTAGAACCTGCCGTCTGCGTCACCATCATCATGACGGCGGGCTTGCCGTCAACCTTTGACGTAACGCTGTAATAAAGTCCGCCAAGCTCTACGCGGGCAACGTCCTTCACGCGGATTGTGTTGCCGTTGGCGTCGCTTGATATGACCATGTTCTCGAACTCCGTCGGAGTTTGCAGACGACCACGGTAACGAATGGTGTATTCGTATTGATTGTCGCTTTGTTCGCCGAACTTACCGGGTGCGGCCTCGATATTCTGCTCGGCAAGAACTCCGGAGATGTCAGATGGCATGAGGCCATAGTTCTTCATCTTGATGGGGTCGAGCCAGATACGCATTGAGTACGTCTTTGCACCCATAACCTCACAGTCGCCCACACCGTTGACACGTTTAAGTGCCGGAATGATGTTGATGTCGGCGTAGTTCTGCAAGAATTTCTCGTCGTAGCGTTCCGGGTCGCCGACGATGGACATAAGGAGCACGGTTGACGTCTGGCGCTTCTGCACCGTCACACCGGCCTGTGTAACCTCGGCAGGCAGAAGAGCTGAAGCCTGTGATACACGGTTCTGCACGTTCACCTGACACATGTCGGCGTTCATACCCTGCTTGAAGAACACTGTGATACGGCCCGAGCCTTCGTTCGTTGCGGTGGATGTCATGTAGGTCATGCCTTCCACACCGTTGATTTGCTCTTCAAGCGGCACGATGACCGAGTTCAACACTGTTTGCGCGTTGGCTCCCTGATAGTTCGCGCTCACGCTGACGGTTGGCGGCGCAACGTCAGGATATTGCTCCATTGGCAGCGACACCAATCCGATAAGACCCAGGATGACCGTCAGGATGGATATCACCGTTGACAGCACCGGGCGCTTTATGAAGTTGTCTAATCTCATTGATTTTATCTTTTAAGTTGACAAGTTAACCAGAGACGAGCAGACAAGGAGATTTGTCTTGAACCCAAGCTTTATGCCGAATGACGTCGGCACATAAACTTGTCTACTTGTTTCTCGTCTGCTTGTTTCTTTTAAAAACTTATTTTGTCAAGTTTTCCTTGAGCTTGTTCAGGTCGTTCTGGCTTGCGCCCATCTGGCTGGTTTTCTTCAGCTTTTCCTGATACTGCGCCTCTGTTATCGGCGTTATCTGCATGCCGTCCTTAAGCGTTGTAACGCCCTTGACAACTATGCGGTCGCCGCTTTTCAGTCCGCTTTCTATTATGTAGCTCTTTCCGTCGTTCTGTGGATTTACCGTCACGTTGGTGTACTTTACCTTATTATCCTGTCCTACGACGTAAACGAAATAACGGTCCTGAACCTGTACCACTGCGTCTTGCGGCACAACCACTACGTTAGTGCTTACGTGCGGCACGATGATATAGCCTGAACCGCCGCTCTTTAGCAGGTGCTCAGGGTTGGGGAAGTCGGCGCGCATCGATACCGAGCCGGTAGACTGGTCGATGACACCGCTTACGGCAGCCACTTTTCCGTCGTGGTTGTATGTCGTCCCGTCTGCCAGTTGGAGCTTAACGGCAGGATACTCGCTTATTGCGGCATGCAGTCCACCTTTCTCCTTGGTCATGTCGAGAATGTCTTTCTCGGTCATCGAGAAGTACACCTGCATGGTGTTGATGTCTGACACGGTGGTCAGCGCTTCAGCGCTCGACGCGCTTACGAGGGCTCCTACACGGTAGGGCAGGTCGCCTACGACGCCGTTTGACGGGCTGGTTACGTAGCAGAAGTCGAGGTTCTGTTTTGCTGATACGTAGTTAGCCTTGGCCTGTGCGAGCGCTGCCTGTGCGTTCTCATAGTTGTTCTTTGCCGACTGCAGCTCGTATGAACCGATGACGTTGTTCTCAAACAGTTTCTGGTTGTTCTCGTAAGTCAGCTTCGACGTGTTGAGCTGTGCCTCAGCCGAGTTGACGGCAGCCTTGGCCTGGCGGGCTGCTGCCTCGTAAGTTACCTTGTTAATCTCGAAAAGCACCTGGCCCTTCTTTACGGTCTGGCCCTCCTTGACATACATCTTTGTTATGAATCCTGAAACCATAGGACGTATCTCAACGTCTTGCACGCCTCTTATCGTTGCCGGATAAGTGGTCTGCAATTCAGCGTTCTGTGTTTCGATCGTCCTCACGGCGTACTCGTTGTCGCCGCTTCCACCTTGCTGTCCGCCGCATGACGAGAGCATTACGGCCACAGCTGCAAGCATTAAAAACTTGTTCTTTTTCATACCTATTTTACTTCAAATAAATTATGTTCTTTTATTTTTATGGCGGGTTGAATATGTATTTATACGAAAACTATTTTGCCCTTATCGGTTTTCGACGTGCAAAAATACACATTATTATTTTAATACGCCATAGTGCTAAATGATAATTATCGTGATTTAACTTTATTTGAGCAAGACAAGCGGTGATTGTCCCTATTTTCAAGGAGGTTGGGCAAAAATCAATGTCTGTCGGCATAAAAGGCTGATTGGCATGGGTGTCAGCCTGAATCATCGTTTTATGACGAGCCTTTTATTGATTGCCGGATGTCAAAACGCAGCTTGTTTCTGTTAACAACATATCAAAACGTAAACGTGAAAATGTCCGTCGGAATAACGGAAATAGGCAGTTTGCATGCCCGTTAATACTCTCCCGATGCCTCATAGGCGGTCATGGGAAGTGTTAAAGACGACCTTTGAGGGTGTCAAAGACCGCCTTTCGTATCCTCAAAGGCCATCTTCCAGCATGCAGGATACCATATATTTAATGTCTGAAAGTAATATTTTAACGTGAGTTCGGTATAAGAAAACGATTGAAAAAGTTGTGGGAATGAGATA
>ERZ857521.781-NODE-781-length-44273-cov-11.810914_pt1 | contig 44273 bp, 25 predicted proteins | sample MGYA00519701_ERZ857521 | MGnify/ENA primary metagenome ERZ857521 (study PRJEB31778, sample SAMEA3449346) | human gut metagenome | biome: human gut; feature: human-associated habitat; material: faeces | place: United Kingdom | collected 2010/2012 ...
AAAAAGAAAGTATTCAGTACCTGGTCTGTAAATAAATTTTTCCAAAGTGTGGTATCTAATAAATTTGTATACTTTGGAGAGTACTGGTACGACAATGGTGGTTTGCCATCAATTCTTGCAAACTATCTGCAGACCCATAAGTTAAATGCGTTGGATTATATTGATAAAGATAAAACAATTAACATTAAAGTAAATGATTTTAAGAATCCAACTTCTTTGACATCTATCAATCAGAATGTCTTAATGTGCCAGACAGGATATCTAACTTTACGTTCACCTGTATACTCAAAAGGCTTTATGACTTTAGGAATACCAAACAGTGAAGTTTACAATGCACTATTTTCCCTAATGGCACTAAATATCTTTGATGATACAAAGCTTTTGAGTGTTAATGAACAAATTCTTACACAAAGTAAAGATGCAGGTGAAATCTTAGGTTTATTCAATACTGTTCTAAACACAGTTTCATATGATAACTATCCAATCAGTTCTGAGGCAGTAGTTCAGCAATTGCTATATATGTACTTAAAAGGCATTTGTAACTCTGTTACTGCAGAACTACATTCATCAAAAGGTAGAGCCGATCTTGTAATTGAGTCTGATAACAGAAGAATAGTCTTTGAATTTAAGTATGCAGAAAATGAGACTGAAGCTAAGGCAAAGCTTAGTGAAGCTGTAGAGCAGATAAAGACACGAGACTATGGCAACATCCTACCTAAAAAGAATGAGTTGTTAAGAATTGCAACAGTGTTCAATGCTGATCCAAAGGTGAGAGCTTTTACTGAGTATCAGGAAGTTTAAGCTTACAATGAATTTTAAGTGCAAAACTTAACTGAATAATACCTACGTATCCTAAGCGCCACATAAGGCTAATCATGTGGCGCAATAAGTCCTAAGAGCATGAACCAACCTAATACCTGTCATTTTTTTTAATCATGAATTAGCTGTTTAATCCTAAGCGTGATTTTCAAAAGGTATTTATTTACTTTTTTTATACACCAATCTAAATCTGGAACGATGCCTTTATAAGATTAGTTCATAAGGTAAGGCAATGATTATTTTCTTCTAAATTCCTCAATCCTAAATTTCTCTTAGATCTTTGTACTCATAGCCTTACCTTTCAAATTTTAGTTAAAGACCATGTTGCTACCTGCAACTTGGTTATACAAATCAAAATCTCATATATCGGAGTTTATAAAAGCAAAGAGCAAAGTTGTAGCTAAGATCGGTTTATTAGATAAAAAGAACGATAAAAGACCATCAATAAAATACCTGCTAAAGGTATTAGACCATAAAAGCGAGTGTAGTATGAAATTTAAAGACATCTTAAAAAATCTCAAGTTCAATTTTAGAACCCATCCTGTGTTCAGCTTTGCTTTCATCATTGCAACAGCATTTGTAGTGCTTAGCTTTGCACTTTGTTTTACAAGAATGAGTTTTGTAAAACAATGCGAAAACGGTGATATTGCAGCATGTAACAGAGCCTGTGCTATCAAAGGCAGAACTGCCTGTGCAAATCTTGCGTTTTACTACCAGCAGGGTATTCATGTAAGAAAAGATGAGCAAAAAGCTCTTTATTATTACCAAAAATCGTGTTCTCAAAAGTTAAGCTACGCTTGCAGACAGGCTGAGCTAATAGAAAAGCAACTTAATTATAAGATGTTAAACAATCAGTAGAAGATTACTAAAGGCAGAACACGGCAAAAAACATTTAATTTGGAGAAACCTATGGTTAAAGCAGTTGCTAATAGTCATCCTATCTACAATTAGGAATGTATCTTATGAAACTAACACAGCACTAACACAGCGATGGTGTTTTCTTATGAAAGTTCATATAAGCATGCAATGCCTATGAGTAAAACTAATGAAAACTTGAAAAACGGATCAGTGCGCATTTTTGACTAAAAAGCCATCTCCAAGATGTCCTGTTTTGCTTAAAACAATTGGAGATTACAACCTTATGACGTGTATGTACTTACATTATTATTGAAGTTGCACCAGTTAATTTGTATGTTACGTCGAAGAGAATTTTAGGAGATATCTTATGATTTCACTTATTGATTTTGTTAAAGCATTTAATTCAAATCTAGAATATAGGATTTTGATTGTGGTTGACGAAATATGCGATGTATTTAGTGGAAATAAAGAAGAATTTATTAAACGAGTACAAAATCCATATTGCTTCCAAGATTATTATGTACAACATGTCGATTTCGATGTTGGTTATGATGACTATTATGATAACAGTAAATTGGTTGAAGATGGATACTGTTTATACATTGATGCTGATACTACTGACAACCTTGATGATTTTACCTTAGATGGCTTAACCTGGGTTGAAAAAGAGTTAAATAGAAATAACTATAGAAACAATAAATACAAAATCAGCAATGTAATTTCAGAAAACAATATTGTTAAATCTTTTAACGTTGAGAAATGTGAATGAAACTTAAAGGATCTGAAAACATTATTCTGCATGGCTTAATGGAAGATATTAACATCAATAAAGATCAAGTTCTTTTTTATTGAGTTACGGTAAACATCTAAATGATAAGACAAGCAAATTTATAATTTTGTGGCAGGGCTAAACATTGAATACGTCAAGCCATTGAAAACGTCAAACAAATTCAAGAACGTCATCAACTTTACCTGATAACAGCAATTATACTAAAGATCTAGCTTACAAAGCATTGTCTGTAGTGTATTCTTACTTCTTATTGGATGTAGCTGTTTAAAAGTTGCTGCTGGATTACGTTTGATTTTTGCCATTTAAAACTCCAATTAAGTCGTAAAATGATATCAGACTTAATTGGGGTTACACGGAATTTATTTCACTCTCAGATTTTTACCTAATCTTTAGAGTCTACTTAAATCTTTAGAGTTAATTAACTCTCGTAAGATTAAGCCATATCAAGCAATATATAAGGTAGCCAGATCAAATCTTAGAATTAACTCTTACACGAGTGAGTCTTACTTGGTACCAAAGATTCTGTCACCAGCATCACCAAGACCTGGGCAGATGTAAGCATCTTTATTTAACTCACGGTCTAACTGACCTACGTAGATCTGAACATCAGGGTGAGCTGTTGCAAGTTTTTCTAAACCTTCAGGAGCTGCAATGATGCATAAGAACTTAATCTTTTTGCCGCCTTTTTCTTTAATCATATCGACAGCATCAACAGCTGAACCACCAGTTGCTAACATAGGATCTAAGATCACACAGGTTCTCTCTTCAAGGTTCTGTGGTAACTTGCAGTAGTAAGGAACTGGTTTGTGAGTTACCTCATCACGGTACATACCAATGTGACCGATTCTAGCTGAAGGTACTAAAGCATCAAGACCTGGTACCATACCTAAACCTGCTCTTAGAACAGGGATAATAGCAAGCTTTAAACCATCTAACATTGGAGTCTTGCACTTCTCAAGAGGAGTCTCAACTTCAACTTCTTTTAAAGGTAAATCGCTTAAAGCTTCATATGCTTCTAGCATTGCAATTTCTTCAATTAAAGTACGGAACTTGTTAGTAGAAGCCTCTTTATCTCTTAATAAAGAGATCTTGTGCTTGATAAGAGGGTGCTTGAAGATTGTAATGTTAGGCTGTTTTGTAAAATCCATTCTATTTATCCTTTTTTCAATCTACTAAATTTTAAAATTTATCTATGCCTTTATCTGTAAAGAAAACTGTTTTAAAAGTCAGTTATCTAAAAGTAGCTTTCTATAAAAGTGATCTTCTGCCAATATAACTCTCAATAAAAATAACTTTCTACCAAAGTAACATCAGTAAAAATAACATTCAATAAAAGAACAGACACTGTCTGTTCTTTTAACTTACAAGGCTAAGCCTTGTGGTGGATCTCGTTTTCAATGACGTTCTCATCGAAAACGTATTTGTTACCAGGTAATACTGCATTTAAAACAATACCTGCAATTGCAGCAATAGCAAGTGAGGTTAAGGTTACAGAAGTACCAAAAACAGAGAAGGTTAAACCGTCTTTAAAGCCTAAGCCTGACACGAAGATCACAGCAGCAATGATGAGGTTTCTTGACTTAGATAAGTCTACTTTATTCTCAACGATGTTTCTTACACCAATAGCTGAAATCATACCGTAGAGGATAAAGGAAATACCTCCGATGATAGCTGTTGGCATGGTTGAAATGATAGCTGAGAACTTTGGCACTACAGATAAGATAATAGCTAGTAATGCTGCCATTCTTACAACCTTAGGTTCATAAACTTTTGACATAGCAAGAACACCGATGTTCTCACCATAGGTAGTATTAGCAGGACCGCCGATGAAGCCTGCAAAGGCTGTAGCTAAACCATCACCTAATAAGGTTCTGTTAAGACCAGGCTTTGCAATAAAGTTCTTACCAACAGTAGCAGAGATTGCTGACATATCACCGATGTGTTCCATCATGGTAGCAGCTGCAATTGGTGCCATTACCAGGATTGCAGTTAAATCAAATTTGCACATCTGGAATGGTGGCAGACCTACCCATGAAGCACTAGATATTGAAGCATAGTTAATAATTGCTGAGCCATCAGTATTAGTAAAGCCTGCTATATCTAAAATTAAAGCTACGATGTAGAGTAATACCACGCCCATTAAAATGGGGATGAGCTTTAACATGCCTCGTCCCCAAATATTAAATACGATAACGGTTAGAATTGCAGCTAAGGCTAATGGCCAGTTAACAGCAGAATTTGAAATAGCAACAGGAGCTAATGACAGACCAATACAAACAATCATAGGTCCTGTAACTACAGGTGGAAGGTATCTCATGACTTTGGCAATACCTACTAATTTAATAATAGCTGCCATCACAAGATAAACTAAACCTGCGACAACCACACCACCACAGGCATAGGCTGCTTTATCATTAACACTCATGGTTGCATACATGCCAGTGTTAAAGTTTGCAATAGTATAGAAACCGCCTAAGAAAGCAAATGATGATCCTAAAAAGGCAGGAACCTGTAACTTAGTGCACAGGTGGAAGATTAAAGTACCGGCACCTGCGCAGAATAAAGTAACAGAAACTGTAAGACCAGAGGTTAATTCTTCACCTGTAGCATCTTTAAAAAAGCCCATAACTAGGATTGGCACTAAGATAGTAGCACCGAACATAGCAAACATATGCTGAACTGCTAAGATCAGCATCTTCTTTTTATTGAGCACAAGGGGAGTTTCAATAGTATTGTCTGTGTTATTCATAAAGTTGTCTATAAGGTAAGGTTCTAGAGTCGCTGTATTCATACAGCATCATTTAACTGCTTTAAAAGCACAAAGCCGCAATCTTATCAGAGTAAGCTAATCTTGACTAGAAAATAAGAATGTCTAAAGACATTTCGTACAGGTAAATAGTCAAATAGGTAAGTAGACTAACAGTAAGATGATATTAATCTCTTACCATTCTAACTATTACCTCACAAAACTCTATAAGCAAGCCTCTTTTAAATCAGTCAACAGAATTTTACATCAAAATAAAGAGGGCAAACTTTCTAAATATAAGCGGTTTTTAGATTACAGATTAAGATCACAGATTGATCGTGCTAATTTTTTAGAGATCTGATTTTATAGAAGTAAAAATAAATTTTATGATTATGCTCAAGATCCAAAATCCACTCAGAGATTATTGAGTAAAAACAATGTACCATAAGGTATACACGCATAACTTTTTGAATCTATTCCAAAAGCGATAATAATGTCTCTAAAAATTTAACATATACCAGGATCTGGAACGATGCTTTTATAAAATTGATAAGATTAAAAAAAATAGATAAATTGTGCAAAATTTCGTGAATTAAAAAACACAATTAGCACTTTCTATGAAAAGGTCTCTTAAAAAAAGCCATTCTCAAGTAAGAAAGTAATATATAAGAATGCAGGAACAACAAATGATTGACAAAATTAGAAAAACAGCAAAAGAAATGATTATTGACACTATCTCTTCATTTTTCGAAGAAAGAATTGAATATGTAGCTCCAAATGATTTTATAAACAGATTACTTGATATATTTCCTGCATATAAAGAAGAAAAAAGCAAAACAACAGGAAAAAAATACTCAAAATTGGATCCTGAAGAAAAAGCTCATAAACAAGCTTATGCCGAAAATATTAGACTTATCAACAAAGGTTGTTTTGATTATGATGAAAAATCAAATATAAAGGGTATCTTTATAAATAAATGCAAGGATTGTTTTGAAAAAGATATTTTATTTACAAATGATTCTGATGCTTTTGCCGACAGTGGTGTAAAAAATATAAGGTATTGGTACTTTGCTCCAGGAAAAGATGCTTCAATGTGGGATGAGTTTTATGCTAAAGGAATAATGGCAATAGGATGGGATAATCTTGGCAATTTGACTCAATATCCTACAAAAGAATCCATAAAAGCAAAAATGAGAGAAATAAATGGAAAACCGAACTATTCTTACATGAATGATGGTTTAGCTACATGGCAGTTCTGCCACGATATCAAGGTTGGCGACATAGTCTATGCAAAAAAAGGAGTAGATACAATTATAGGTCGTGGTGTGGTTACTTCTTCTTACGAATACGATCCCAATCGAAAAGAATATCGTCATATACATAAAGTAAATTGGACCCATGATAAAAAAGAACATGTTATTTCTGTTAATGATAAATGTGCACTAAAGACTCTAACAGATATAACTCCATACCCAGAAACTACAAAATACTATGAAGAACAATTTAATATTGACTCAGATCAATGTGAGACTTTTGTTCAGCCGGATTACACAAAGAAGGACTTTTTAAGAGAGGTTTATATGAGTGAGGAAGATTACAACTCACTTGTATCTCTATTGGAACATAAAAAGAACATTATCCTTCAAGGCGCTCCTGGAGTTGGTAAAACATTTGCCGCAAAACGTCTTGCTTATTCAATTATAAAAAGAAAAGATCCTTCTCTTGTAAAGATGGTTCAATTTCATCAGAGTTATTCATATGAAGATTTTGTTCGTGGCTACAGACCAACAGACAAAGGATTTGAAATAAAAAACGGTCCTTTTTATGATTTCTGTAAAAAAGCTGAAGGAGATAGTGAAAATAGATACTTCTTCATTATCGACGAAATTAACAGAGGAAATTTAAGCAAAATCTTTGGTGAGTTGTTTATGCTTATTGAAGCAGATAAAAGGGCTGATCCTCTAAAGAATAATCAACCAAGTGTACAACTCCTTTATAGAGATCCAGAAAAGGGTGTAGAAGAATTTAGCATTCCAAGTAATCTATATATTATTGGAATGATGAATACAGCAGATAGATCTTTAGCATTAATGGACTTTGCTTTAAGAAGACGTTTTGGATTTTTTGAGCTAAAACCAGCCTTTGAAAATGAAAATTTTAAAGAATATGAAAGAGCTTTGAACAGCAAAAAATTTACAGCTCTAATTGGGGCAATTAAAGCGATCAATGAAAAAATTGAAGAAGATACTTCTTTAGGCTCAGGCTTTTGTATTGGACATAGTTTCTTCTGTGGCCTTGATGAAGAAACTAATAATGATGATTCTTGTAATGTTGATATAGATACAAAGTTAGAGTCTATAGTTAAATATGAGATCAAACCATTATTACAAGAATACTGGTTTGATGATGCTGAAAAAGTAAAAAACGAAGTAGATAAATTACTGAAGGTATTAGGTAGTAATGAATAGTCATATTCCTATTAAAAATTTGTACTATTTATTAGCCTATGCTTTTTCTGCATTGAAAGACCACAATTATTCAAATCTTGAAAAAGAGGATTTTGATAGTGCTGAGGACTTGTTTGCTGAAATTCTTATCTTGGCAGTATCAAAACAACTGAAACAGGGATTGAAAAGAGGCTATCTTCTTATCGAAGAGGAAATTTCTTCTGTAAGGGGAAAGATCCTTTTAGCAGAATCTTTTAAAGAAGGTAGCCTACAAAGGAAAAAGTTAATCTGTTCTCATGATGAATATAATGAGGATTGCTATTTCAATAGAATTATTAAGACAACATTGATTCTTCTGTTAAAGTCAGTAATTAGAAAAGACAGAAAAAGCAAAATAAGACATCTTTTGAAGTTTTTTGAAAATGTCTCAGAACTTAATCCTCATAGGATAAACTGGAAACAGCAGTACGACAGAAATTCAGCTACTTATAGGCTGATTATTTACATCTGCAATCTTCTTGTTAATTCAAAAATACAAAGTAATTCTAAAGATGGTAAATCTCTTGAAGATTACATAGATGAAAGAGAATTGAGTCATCTTTATGAAAAGTTTATTCTTGGATTTTACAGAAGACATTATTCAAATCAATTATTAGCAGATGCTAGCCAGATTGAGTGGGCTGAAGTTGAATCTGATGATCTTTCTTTGTTACCATCAATGAAAAGTGATATCACTTTGACTAACAAAAAGCGCAACAAAGTTCTAATTATTGATGCAAAGTTTTATTCTCAATCTTTGCAAAAACGATTCGAAAAGTTTTCTATTCATTCAGGAAACTTGTATCAGATTTTTACATATGTAAAAAACAAAAGTTTTACTTGCTCTGATAAAGAAGTATCTGGATTGCTCTTATATGCAAAAACAGATCATGAACTTCAGCCAAAAGCAAAGTTCAAAATGAGTGGTAATGATATATCTGTAGACAACCTTGATTTAAGCACAGATTTTTCGTTGATAAAAGAAAAGTTAGATCGCATTGTGAAAGATTGGATTTGTTAAGAGGCCCAATGTAGCAATTAGAAGGTAGTTGTCCTAAATAAAATGTAGATGTTCCAATATATGGAATAGAGCTTGAGTAAAATTTGATAAAACAATTATAAGTTTATTAAAGAGTTATTTTATGAATTCTAAAGATATAGATGTGTTGTGGGATGATAACCCAGTTGATATTACCAATGAAGCCAATTTTATTTGGAGTATAGCAAATAAAATTAGAGGAACATATATGCCTGATAAGTATGGTGATGTCATCATTCCAATGACCATTATAAGGCGTTTAGAGTGCACTTTAAAATCTACAAAAGACAATGTTATACAACTGTTTAAAGATGATCCAACCATCCCTAAACAGATGTTGTCAAAGGCTTCAGGTCAGCAATTCTATAATACAAGCGAATTTTCTCTACAAGAATTGTGCAATGATCCTGATCATATAGCTACCAATTTTGAATCTTATATTGATGGTTTTTCTGAAAATGTCCGTCACATCTTAACAGATGATGATTCTTTAAATATAAAAGCTCAAATAAAAACGATGAACAAAGGCGGATGTTTGTATAGTGTCGTCAAGGCTTTTTCTGAACTGGATTTGTACCCTCAGACATATGACAGTATAAAGATGGGATATATCTTTGAGAATTTGATTGGAAGGTTCTTCCAAAATGTCGATGCTGGTCAGTATTACACAGGTCGAGATATTATCAAAGTTTGTGTATCTTTGCTTATTTCTGAAGGTTGTGAAGACATTTTTGAAAAGGGAAAAGTAATCACTGTATGTGACCAAGCCTGTGGTACTGGTGGCATGTTGTCAACAGCATACAGCTATTTGAAGCACTACAATCCAGACGCAACTATAAAATTATTTGGTCAAGAGTTAATGGGAACATCCCATGCGGTTGGTTTAGCTGAAATGCTAATTAAAGGCCAGAATGCTGATAACTATAGGCATTCTGATTCTTTTAAAGAAGATTGCTTTCCAAATCAAAAAATGCGTTTTGTCATTGAAAATCCTCCTTTTGGGACGCCTTGGGGTGGTAAAGACGCTAAAGATGGTCAGGAATTAGCTGTAAGAGATGAATATAAAAAAGGGAAAAATGGGCGTTGGGGAGCTGGTCTTCCTGGAACTGGTGATGGTCAGCTACTTTTTGTTCAGTCAGCATTGGCAAAGCTAGAAGAGAATGGTAGGGCTGCAATTATAGAAAATGGATCTCCTTTATTTACTGGAGGCACATCTTCAGGTGAGTCTCAGATAAGAAGATATCTTTTGGAAAATGACTTAATTGAAGCAATCATACAATTGCCAACAGACTTATTCTATAACACTGGTATAACCACTTACATTTGGATTTTATCTAAACAAAAGAGGGATGAACGTAAGGGGAAAGTTCAGTTAATTGATGCATCTCAGGTCTTCCATAAATTAAGAAAACCCTTAGGTAATAAGAAGAATGAGTTTTCTCCAGAAGATAGAGAAAAAATCACTAAGCTATACGCAGATTTTAAAGAAAATGAGCTTGTAAAGATCTTTAATAACACTGAGTTTATTTATAGAGAATACACTGTAAAGCAACCTTTACAGCGAAGCTATAGCATTACTGAAGAAAGTATCTCTAACATGTTACAGAAAGGCTGTTTGAAAAAGATTTATGATGAAAATGCAGTAGCTGAGCTTGAAGATAGAATTGAAAACGGTGATAAGTTATCTTCAAAAGAACAGAAGAAATATGACTGCTTTAAACAATCAAAGCCTATATATGACTCTATTTTAGATATTCTAAAAACAAACATTTCTGATAAGAAATGGCTTTCTCCGAAAGACTTTTTACCTGTTTTGAATGATTATTTGTCTGAATTAAAACTTGATAAAAAGTTAATTGAATCCATCGTTGATGGACTGTCTGTTATGGATAAGACAGCTGAAATTCAAAAAGATAAAAAAGGAAATGTCATTTATGATAATGAAACTAAGGATATAGAAATAGTTAAATTTGACGAAAGTATAGAAGCTTACATGGCAAGGGAAGTGCTACCACATGTTCCTGATGCTGTTGCATTCTTTGAAGAAGATACAAATGCAAAAAATCCTGTTATTAAAACAGGAGCTGAAATTCCATTTACTAGGTATTTCTATGAGTATAAGCAACCTACACCTGTAGATGAACTTGAAAGTCTATTTAATAATTTAGAGAAATCTGTTCGTGACAGAATCTTCAAATTGTTTGGTGGTAAATGATCATGTCAGACGAAAAATTTAAAAATGAAATTGACTGGATAGGAAGTATTCCACTTGGATGGGATTCAAATAGAGCAAAATACTTATTTGCTCTACGATCTTCAAAGGGGAACAGTTTAAGCTTGAAATTGCTTACTCCATCTCAAATCTATGGGGTAATTCCTCAAGAAAAATACGAACGATTGTCTTCATTCAAAACAGTTAAGTTAAAAGAAGGAACAGATTTAAAACAATTTAGAACCGTTCACAAAGGAGATTTCTGTATAAGTCTCAGAAGTTTTCAGGGCGGTTTCGAATTCAGTACATATGAAGGGGTAGTTTCTCCTGCTTACCAAATTTTTTATCCAGTAAAAAAAGTTTGTGGCAGGTACTATAAATATCTTTTTAAGGTAGAACCTTTTATCAACAAGATCAATTCACTTACTTTAAGTTTGAGAGACGGAAAAAACATTTCTTTTTTTGATTTCGGAAATATTAGAATACCAAAACCAAATTTAGAAGTACAAGAAAAAATTGCCAATTTTCTAGATAACAAGTGTTCTGAAATTGACTCTCTTGTAGCTGACATTCAAAAAGAAATTTCAATTCTTGAAGATTATAAAATATCTGTAATTACAGAAGCCACCATAAAGGGACTTGATCCAACTGTAGAAATGAAAAAGACTGATGTTGATTGCTTTGAAGCAATTCCAACAGATTGGAATGTTAGTAAAATAAAATATGTCTCACAAGAGGTCAACGATTCTGGTCTAATGGATCCTGATACTGATTCATATATTGGACTGGAAAATTTATTACCATATTCTGAAAATTTAGTTAGTTCTGATTCATCATATCTTTTGTCAACTCAAAAAAAATGCCATAAAGGGAATGTTTTATTTAGTAGATTGAGACCATATTTAGCTAAAAGTACTGTACTTAAAAAGGACTCATATGCTACGAGTGAGTTTATAGAACTGTTACCAAAAAAATGTGAAGCAAGATATTTAAGATATTGCTTATTAAACAATATAGTATTGAATAAGATAAATTTATCAACATATGGATCCAAAATGCCTAGAGCTAGCTCTGATTTTATTTTAAATCAATATATTTGTTTTCCAGAATTGAATGAACAAATAGTTATAGCGGACTATTTAGAAAATAAATGTTCAGAAATTGACCAAATTATTTCAGTAAAACAATCTCAACTTGAATTATTAGCTGAATACAAGAAGTCTCTAATCTATGAGTATGTAACAGGTAAAAAAGAGGTGATCTAACCATGGTAAAAAATATTCTTAATGAGCGTTATGATTACCAACAACAGATATTGTCAATCTTTAAAGATAATGGGTATCAAATCCTAAAAAATAAAGATCTTCAAGAATCTGTTCAGCGCTATGCCATAGATGGGAAAGTTCTGTTTAAGTTCCTCTATAGCACTCAGTCTGAAAAAATGGAATCCTTGGAGAAGATTTACCATTCTACCTTAGAGGAAACTATTTTAAATGCCATAGATGTAGCTGAAACTAAAAAAGGTGGAAGCAGACTGAATGTTCTAAAGCATGGTATTGAGATTGCATCTTATAAGCTAGACTTTTTATTTACAAAGCCAGCAACAACTTTTAACAAACAAGCCAATGAGCTATATGAAAAGAATGTATTTTCTGTAGCTGAAGAGGTTGATGTAAGCGATAAAGAAAGAGTTGATCTTGTAGTATTCATCAATGGTTTTGCTGTATCTGCTATTGAACTTAAAAGTCCTACTTCAGGACAAACTTACAAAAATGCAATAGCACAGTTTAAAAATGAGAGAAATCCAAAGACAAGAATTTTTCTTTGGAAGGCAGGTGCCTTAGTTTTCTTCGCTGTTGATATTTTTGAAGCATATATGACCACAAGGTTAAAGAAAGAAGACACTTTCTTTATGCCTTTTAACAAAGGTCGCGGAGAAGGAATTAACACTGGTAAAGGTAACCCAATTCCTTCTGCTAACGAATATGCAACTGATTACATGTGGAATGACATCTTTACAAAGGAAACTTTAATGGATGTCATTACAAAATTCATGTATATCCAAGTTGATGAGAAAAAAGACAACGCAACAGATAAAATCAAGCGCTCAGAAACTGTTATCTTTCCAAGATACCATCAACTCGATGCCTTACGAAAAATTATTTCTGATGTTAAGGTAAATAAATCATCTCAAAACTATCTGATTCAGCATAGTGCGGGTAGTGGTAAAACAAATACCATTGCCTGGTTAGCTTATAGACTTTCATCTTTGCATACTGATGACAATAAAATCATCTATGACAATGTGATTATCTGTACTGATAGAGTTGTTGTAGATAGACAGTTACAGCAAGCTGTTTTGGGCATTGAGCACAAGTCTGGTGTAGTTGCAGTTATGGATAAAAAGTGCACATCGGATGATCTTGCTAAAGCTCTTGATGGTAATACTAAGATCATTGCAACTACTATTCAAAAATTCCCTTACATAGTAGAAAAGGTAAAGTCTTTAAAAGATAAAAGCTTTGCTTTAATCATTGATGAAGCTCACTCATCAACAGCTGGTAAAAATATGGCAGCTGTAACACAAACTTTAGGCTCAGATGATGAAGATGAAATTAGCAATGATGTAGATCAGATGATTGAAAAAGAGATTATGTCTCACGGTAAACAACCAAATGTATCTATGTTTGCGTTTACAGCAACTCCTAAAGCAACAACATTAGCCTTATTCGGTAGAGAAAATACAAAAGGACAAAAGGTTCCTTTCCATCAATATTCAATGAAGCAGGCTATTGAGGAAGGCTATATTTTAGATGTTCTTCAGAATTATGTAACTTATGACACATACTTTCAGCTAAATAAGACTATAGCTGAAGATCCTAAAATGAAATCAGGCAATGCCCAAAAGCAGATTGCAAGATTTATTGATCTTCATGAAGAAAATATAGCTCAGCGTGTAGAAATTATTATTGAGCATTTCAAAGAAAAGGTAATGTCTGAGCTAGATGGTAAAGCAAAAGCTATGGTTGTAACTTCATCCCGCGAAGCTGCAGTTAAATATAGGCAAGCTTTTGAAAACTACGTAACCAAACATGGTTATCAAGATATACATGCTTTAGTTGCTTTTTCTGGAAAGGTTACAATCGGTGGAACAGAATACTCAGAACCTGGAATAAATGGATTCCCTGAAAATGTTCTACCAGATCGTTTCAATACAGACGAATATAACGTGCTATTGGTGGCCGATAAATACCAGACAGGATTTGATCAACCAAAACTATGTGCAATGTATGTATTGAAAAAGCTAAAAGGAGTTACTGCAGTACAGACCTTAAGTAGGTTGAATCGTATATGTCCACCTTATGAAAAGCACTGCTTTGTCTTAGACTTTTCGAATTCTTATGAAGATATACTAGAGTCGTTCTCAAAATTCTATTCAGGAACAATTCTATCTAGCGGTCTTACTCCAAATGCCATCTATGATATTGAAGCAAAACTTGATGGTTATTATCTTGTGCTTCAATACGACGTGGATCTATTTAATGAAATCCTTTATGGTGAAAAGCTGAAGGCGTCAAAGAAAAATTACGCTCAAAGTTTGCTTCAAATATTGAGCAAGTCTGTTCGAGAAATAGAATCTTTAGAAGACGAAAAGAAAAAAGAATGCATAATGGATATACGCCATTTTCTGCGTTTTTATGAGTTCTTAATTCAAGCTACAACTTTTAGTGATCCTGAACTTCACAAAAAATATAACTATTACAGTTACCTATTTCCTATGATAAAAGACGGAGTTGAAGATCCTAGTTTTAGTTTAGAAGGAAAACTAAAAGCTACAAACTTTAAACAAAAGGTAAGTGGAGAACACACCAATACAAAAGTAAATCCTAATCCAATCGTAAAGCTTCCTGTTGCAGATTCGATTAAATTGGCTCCAACCAAAGAAGAAAAGTTATCTGAGATAATTGAGGAAATAAACTCAAGATTTGGTACTAACTTTGATACAGATGTGGCAATGCGTGCTGCTTATGTAATCAGGGATCAAATGAAAAAATCAGATGATCTAAGGGATAGTGCTAAGAATAATACAGAAAAAGATTTTTCTTTGGTTTACTTTGATCACGTTGATGATGCTCTTGCAGATGGCTATGCAGAAAATAAAGACTTTTTCTCTCTTCTTATGAAGAATGAAGATTTGAAAAAAGAGGTATTAGGTCTATTTGCTGAAGAGATCTACAACTCACTGAGAAAGTAATTCTCTCTTATTTGAGGAGTTATCAATGATAAATGCTCTTTATAATGATCCTGAAAAAGGATGGAGACCTATAACTGTAGCAGAAGCTAGAAAAAAATATGCGAGTACTGTACACTCTGATTCGTATCTTTTTAAATGTCCACGTTGTAAAGAGCTACTTACGTTTGTTAATAATAGAAAAGATGGAAAACAACAGCCACATTTTAGACATAAAAATGGTTCTGAAGCTTGTCCATTAAAAATCGAAGCTGAAGAAAGCAATGGAAGTTCATCTCAAAATGAATCTTCTAAAAACGGTCCCTACATCGAATTAAGAATCAGTTCTATAAATAAGTATATTGTTAACTTTAAAGTAATTATTTTAGAGAGACTTATTGATTCTGTTGGTGATCTTCAAACAGCTAAGCATATTATTTTTAAGGATCCACATGCAAAATCTCGTAATGTTGATGTTCTTTCAAACATCTATAATTTGAGCTGTAGTGGCAATAAATCAGAGTTATTAAAAGAACAGTTTGATCTGAGCTTTATTCCTTCAGAAAAGTTACTTATTGATTTTGAAAATGGTAAGGATACTATAGAGGTTGATTGCTTATACAAAGATTGTACTGTTTTCACTGATTCCCAATTACCTAAAAAAATAGATAATAACAGAAATATACATTTATTTTACGGTCAATCTTACTTGTTTTGGGTAAATCGAGAACTAGTATCAAAGTCCATCTTTAGACTATATCCAGAAAGCTCAATCTTGTCTCGATGTGGTAATTATCTTCTAATAAGAGGTGTTATTTCTTATAACAGCCAATTAGTTCAGTTTTTGATAGGGCATTGTTATCCTGTTCCTGTTTTTAAAGATATTCATGATGTTATTCTTTGGCCTCCATTTTTAAGAATAAAAGCTTCCTCAGAAAAGAAAGAAATACAATTATTTTGTGAAGAGCATTTTTATGATTTAGTTGCCCAATACAATGAAGATTATTCTGATTTAACTGGTTATGTTGTGCGTAGAGAGACAAGTAATGAATCGAAATGCAAATCTGTAACAGAAGATTATTTCTTAGATCTTGTTTCTCGTGCAATTTTTACTCAATTCTGCGTTGAAGTAAAAGATGAATCAGGAAATCTTGTAATGAGTCAAATAGAACCAGTTGAAATTCCCTCTGCAAAAGGCCTTTATTTTTCACCTGAGTTCGATGGTGAAATTATATTTTTAAATAACAATATTCCTATTTTTAAAAAAAGTTTTTGTGCAGAATCTAATAACGTCTCGATCCCAAACGATTTTATTAAAAAAGGCATAGATGTCCAAATTATGTACGGAAAAGATTGTGTTTGGCAGATATCTTTCATACAAGAAAAGGTGACAGACAATCAATTTGATGAGAACACATCATTTATTCTTAAAAAGATGATGAAAGTCTTATCTTCTGACCATGGTTCATTAGTAAAATTTGAACGAAGGTATCTGAATATGATATCCGATGTTAACTTCATTCCTAAGCAACTGAAAAGAATACTTTCGCGGTATTATTTTAAAGGAACAATTCCAATAAAAGCTTTACATCTTTTATACGAATTGAACAAAAAAAGAGGTAACTGATGCCTGAGAATATTTTTGAAGACAATGTTTTTGAATTTAGAAGAATCAAAATTGGAGATACTTTCAGCTTACTTTGTGAGTACTATATCGATCCTAAAGATAATAAGGGCAAGCTTCATCCTTTAGCTGTATATGATCAAAAATGTAAAAAGATTGGTCCTAATCTGCGAATAGAACCGTACTATTTCAGACTTAATTCCAAAGATAGTTATGAGAACAATAATTTTATAGCAATTTTCGATTTTGACGCAGTTAAAAACTTAAAAAATGAAAGCAGTGTATTTTGTCCTCCATCTAAAAGGCAAGATCTTCATATATATGAAGTAAAGCATATTTCAAGGTCTTTTAATTCAATGCTCGAGTTTATTGATTACCTTCAAAATGAGGGGATACCTTCAAGAGATTTTGATCTGAATTCAGAATCAGAAGATTTTTTTATTAAACCTCGCAAAATTAATGGAGAGCAAAAAGTAAACTCGCTTCTAGTAAATAAATTTGATTTTGAGTGTTATGGCTCTGTATATACGCTTAGGAAAGATAAGTTGACTCTCGATGGTCTCTTTCTGGAAGAAGGGGGTAATTATGAAAATTACATTGATGAGCACAAGCAAACTTTATCATTCTATAAATATACCAATATCACAGAAAGTTGTTCGATTGTACATACCCAAAGTGAAGATGAAATTTGTTTAAATGAGTTAATAAACTATCTTGATTCTGTCTATAAGGAGCAAAATAGAAATTCATCAGCAAAAATTTTGGAGAAAGCTTTTTCAAAATTTCTGAAAGAATTTAACTATCAAAATTCAGCATTTGAAGATCTCGCAATAAGAACAGGTTTTACAAATAATCAGCTGATTGACAAAGTTTCACAAATTACAAAATTTCTCGATAATGAAAAAACATCATTCTCGGATGATTTGGTATTTAAAATTGTTAAGAACAGTGAGGTTATCAGAAATAAGTTTCTAGATGAGATTAAATTAAGATATCAGAGTCAGCTTAAAGACATAAAAACAGCGATCCAAAGAGAAGAATCTCTTTTAAATTCTAGTCAAGAAGAAAAACTCAATTTAGAAAAAGAAATTCAAAGTCTAAAAGATAAAAAAGACTCCTTAAGCCTATTTGAAAAGAACTTTACAAACAGTTTTGAAAACAAACTAGATGAATTAAGGAAATCTGTTCCAGATGCTCTTGCTTCAACGATGTTAAATCGTTCAATTTTTGGGAACGAGAAAACGCTTCCAATCAATGTTGAAAAATCTGATTCAATTATTTTATTAAAAGACAGCTACCTTGACGACAAAACTACCATAGTGACTAAAATTGATAAATTCGATATTTTGTTAAAATGTGCCAAAAATAGATTTAGTAAATTAAATATTAAAATAGAATTTAGTGCGATTTTGTTTTATTCCATGTTCTTATGTGAAAAATTGCACCAAAATTTGATTATATGTGGTAAGTACTCAGAACAGATTGCTCACATGTATTCTTACATTGTTCATGGAGCAAAAGCTGCTGTTCTTGATTGCTCAAATTCTTACGAGCCAACAGTTCAATCTAATATTGAATCATTAAAAGCAAAGGTAATAGTTGTAAAATATCCTTTTGAATCAAATTGGATTGATAAATTGTCATCAATATCAGATTCTTCAGATAAATTCTTTATCTTGGTTCATTCTTTTATTGAAGATCTAAATATTGAGCCAAGCAGTGTTTATTCGTACTTTTTACCAATATTTACAAATAAACTCATTGATTATTCAAAGCCAAAAGTAACAATAAGCTCACTATGGTCTGAAGTTAAACCTACCCTTTATGAATTAAAGAGTGAGAATGAAGGTGATTCTCAGATTTCTTATGAAGATGATGATTCAAATGAATCTTTATTTCTATCTCTTGATCAAATCCTAAGTAAAATATCCTCTAATGCTTCTGAAAGATATCAGATGTTAGCTAGAAAGATAAAGGCTAATGATTCGAATATGTCTGATAATGATTTTCTCGCATTATTTATTGTTCCTTTCTTATATGCAACTGGAAAATTGGATGATCAGCAACTTGAAAAGATTTTCGACAACGAAGGGCATTTAAGAGATCTGAAAGAGATATTAGGATCATATAATGACTGAAATAGAGTTTTTGAAAGAAGTTGGGGAAATTCTATGCAATATCGATAAGAGCAATAAGGTCGACTCAGATCTTGTTAATCTTCCTAATATGTATTTATACAGTATTGGATGTTTGAATGGTCTTATGTCTCTTCATGATAATGATTTTGAATTTTCAGAAAATAATCAATGTAATGTCGGTAGTAGGGAAGTATCCGTTCAGCATTTGAAAATTAGAGTTGCAGATATTGTTTCATGTCTAGAAAAATCTTCAAACAATGAGGTGAATTTAGACAGTTCAGAAAATAAAAATGATTTTAATAGCCTAGACAACTGTGATGAAAATTCAAATAATTTTCTTATAGAGAATGTCTATGAACTTTATTTTAAAGCAGGTTTCTTTTATCACAAAAATAATAAAGTAAAAGCTTCTATTCCTAAAACAGCTACTGTAGGAAAAGTAAGTTTTGTTAGAAGCACTGTATACAGTCCTTCCTATAAAATGAGTGGAGCAGGAATTTATACCACTTCTAATGAACCAAACAATTTGTTACAAGCTAATAAAGTTCAAGATATGTTTGGTCTTTCAAAAGTATCTTGCAAAACTCTTTATGAAGCAATATTGAAAAATTCAATATTTAAAGAGAACGATAACATTGATAAATTCAATTTACGATATTTATCTTTGAAAATACAAAATGGAACTAAATATTGGACAGATAAAGAAGTTTATTCTGATAAAGGAATAAACTTAGTTAGAGAAGACAAAATCAACTCACGACGATATTATCTAGCCAAAAGACAAGATAAAAAAATTAAATTCTGTAATCTTTGTGAGTACTTTTGTTCTGGAACTGAGTATGTTCCCTTAGCAAGAGCAATTTTGGAAACTAACAAGACGTTGCCAACTATAAAATTCCGAACAGTTAATCGATTGGTTTTTATTCAGCTTGGATATCTATTACCACCTGCTGAGCAAAACTTTTTTGAATTATACAGTTGGTCAATTAAAAATTCTGTTTTTTATAGAATTATGCACATAGATGTATTTGTTGGTTTTAAGACAATTCTTGAACGAACAGGGTATGTCTTTACCGATGGTGACTTATGAAAAATTCAGCGATTTTTGTATTTAATGAGCTTTGTAATGCAATTTCTAACTATATTAAGTCGCAGTATTTTAGTAAAAATCAATTTCTGTTTAAAGCTATTGATACAGAGCTGAAAAAGGAAGATGTCCTTTTTAAAAAGCCTTATATTGAATCATCGCCTGCCTACCAGTCAATAGAAAATGGAATAGAACAATCTTCAAAGATAAATCCTTGGTTAAAGTCGCTTTTCTCAGATCTTTCATCTTGTAATATTGGAGTTCATACGTCTCCTTATGTTCATCAAATTGAGTCGTTAGAGATGTTTCTTGAAGGAAAAGATCTCTTTGTTTCGACAGGTACAGGTTCTGGTAAAACAGAATGTTTTATGTGGCCGATTTTAGCCAAGCTGTCAAACGAAGCTTATCAACATAAAGACACCTGGCAAAATCAAAGAGGTATCAGAACTCTTATTCTATATCCAATGAATGCTTTGGTTAGTGATCAGTTAAGCAGACTGAGGAGAATGCTTGGATGTGAGAATGATGATTTTATAAATTCTTTAAGACAATCTTGTGGATATGATGTCAGAAGACCTCAATTTGGCATGTATACAGGAAGAACACCATATCCAGGAAAAAAATCAAATAAAACAGAGGATAGGCGGTTAGCTACAAGTCTTTCAGCTCTTATTTTTAATGAATCATCTGAAAATTCTGAGTTAATCTCAAAACTCAAAGAGCAGGGAAAGATCCCTGCTAAGAAAGATTTGGCAGAGTATATTAAAAATTTAAATGAGGGAACACATAAAACATCTGAAGATGATGCGGAGATGATTTCTCGTTTTGAGATGATGAAAGTCTGTCCTGATATTTTAATAACCAACTATTCAATGCTGGAATTAATGCTTCTTCGTCCTAGAGAATCAAGTATTTGGGCAAGTACTAAAAATTGGCTTAAATCAAGTGACGATAATAAGTTATTATTTGTAATTGATGAAGCTCATATGTACAGAGGCTCTTTTGGTGGAGAAGTTTCTTTACTAATCAGAAGGTTACTAATAAAACTTGGTATTCCAAGAAATAAGGTTCAGTTTATTTTAACTACTGCAAGTATGCCTTCTAATTCTGAAAATGAAATCCAAGAATTTGCAAATAAGCTTACAAGCGCAGAATTAACGAATAAATTTGAGCATATTACAGGAAAGCAGATCTGCTATAAGAATGATCATACTGTAGAGATCCCTTTTAATAAATTCATAGAATTCAGTGATGGGGATTTTGAAGCAAATTCAGATGATGGCCTGAAATCTTTAAATTCATTTTTTAAAGGATTGCCAGAATATGAGAATTGGTCTTCATTTGAAGATGCAGAACGGTGGTTATATAAACATTTAAGACAATTTTCTCAATTTGAAAAGCTCTTTGAGCTATGTCAGGGAACTGCAAGATCATTTGTTTTTCTTGAAAATGAGATATTTCCTGACGTTTTTATCGAATATGCTGAGAAAGATAAAGCGCTTTCAGTATTGTTAGCGATAGCTCCGCTAGCCAAAAATGAAAAAGGATTAACTCTTTTCCCTGCAAGAATGCATATGCTGTTTAGGGGAATAAAAGGAGTGTTAGCTTGTACTAACCCTAATTGTCCAGATAGGTTAAAAGATGTAAATGTAACGCTTGGAAAAGTATCTTTATCTGCTTTTGGAAAAACTTCTTGTCAAACATGTTGTTCTGTTATTTACGAGTTATACAATGATAGACGATGTGGAGCTTTGTTCTTAAAAGGTTTTATTAGTAAAGAAGACTTTTCATCAAATAAAAAGTGTGTTTATTTGTGGCCTTATACGAACTCGTATTCAGAGAACGACCTTTTAGAAATACATTTATATGTTCCAGAAAACGATTTTAGTAAGGCTTCAAAAGATGAAATAAAAGCTTGTTATCTCGATTCAAAAACTGGTTTTTTAAATCTTGGAGATGATTCTTGGGATGGTAGAGAAAACGTCTTGAAGTTATTCTATAACTCAGATGATATTAGATTAAAAAATAAGAATGAAATTTCCTTTTCGATTTGTCCCCATTGTAAACATACGTTAGATAGAGGTCATAAATTAACCTCATTTAAAACCATTGGTAACTTGGCTTTTTACTCTTTAATCAAAGAAGCATTTTCTTTACAACCAGCAGTTAGAAGTAAATTTTCTGAGAAATATCCAAATGAAGGAAGAAAAGTTCTTTTGTTCTCAGACAGCCGTTCAAGAGCTGCTAAGTTAGCTTTAGAAATGTCTAAAGCATCTGACTACACTCTATCAAGACAGCTATTTGCTTTAGCTGTTCAAGAACAAGAAAAATGTGAAAATAAAGATGCTAAAAATTTAGACAGACTTTACGGTTTTTTGTGTAAAAGTCTTGCCAAAAAGAAGACTCAAATTTTTAGTGGAGCAAGTAGAAAAAAGATATTAAAAGACAGTCAAAATTACAATTCGTTACAAACAGAGATAAAATACGATTGGGATCTTGATCCTGAGTCTGATATTCCTACCGAAACTTTGTCAAACGCACCTAGTGCAATGCAAGAGTATTTATTAAGACTTTTTGCAGGTAGCTACAATACTTTTTTTGATACTGCAACAATGTGGTTAGAACCAACAGACCTTTTTTGGAATAAGTTCAGAGGTGCTCTTTTTGAGAAACTAGGAAATGAGTATGCCGAAGATTTAAAAAACAATCAGCAACATTACAGAGAAATATTTAGTGCGTGGATCAGAGACATATTTGACAAAAATGTAGCGTTAGGTCAAACGATTGATATGAACGTAAGGGAAGCTGTAAGACCCCTTTATGATAGGTTAAAAGTTGGTCTGAGTGAGGATTGGTCTTTTTCAAAAAATCTAACTAATATTTTAGATTTAGATAAAAGTGAAAAATTAAGAGAAGCTTTGCATTACGCTTTAGACAGTGTTTTTCTTGATACTTATTTTGATGAAAAAGTAAGTCGGAACAAGTTTGTCGATTTAAGAAAAATTCAAGCCAAAATTGATCCTAAACATACATGGTATAGGTGCGATACTTGCTCTGATATTTCACCTTATAAATTATGCAATAAATGTCCAAATTGCGGTTCAGATAAAATTCGGGAATTAAATGATACCGATCGAAATGCCTTAAAGTTTTGGTCTGAGCCTATCAGAAAAGTATTAGAAAATGAAAATGAGCGTTTATTTTCAATTGATACAGAAGAACACACTGCTCAGGTTTCTTATAAAGATCAGCGTGACAAGTTATGGGCTAAAACAGAAGAATATGAGTTAAGGTTCCAAGATATCGTAGGTGAAAATGAGTCTCCAGTGGACATATTAAGTAGTACCACTACCATGGAAGTTGGTATCGATATTGGTTCTCTTGTTTGTGTAGGACTTAGAAACATCCCTCCAACCAGAGAAAATTACCAGCAGCGAGCTGGTCGTGCGGGTCGTCGAGGTGCAAGTCTATCAACAATTATTACCTATTGTGAGGATGGTCCTCATGACACCCTTTATTTTAAAAATCCAGAACCAATGTTTACAGGAGAGCCTCGTACCCCTTGGATAGATACAGACAGTCAAAAACTTGTAGAAAGACATGTAGCAATGTTGGCTATACAAGAATTTCTGCAAGAGAACGACTCTAGTCTTGATGAAATGAATACAGCAGATTTTATCAATGAATATTATGATGAATTTTGTGATTACTTAAAGCTTTATACTCAACGGATAAGTTGTAATAATTTACCTGTCAGTGTTGTAGCAAATGCCGAAAAATATGATTTTTCAGATATATACTCAAATATCAAAGAAAAGCTATATAAGTTAAAAGATAAGTTTGAAAGACACCCAGAATTGTATGAGCTGGATGAAAACGGAAAAGGAGGAAAATCTGTTCTGGATTCAATGTATGATGAAGGTGTAATCCCATCATATTCTTTTCCTAAAAATGTTGTCAGCACATACATTCTAAATGAAAAGTACAAGCAAAAATATCACATAGAAAGATCATTAGATGTTGCGATCAGTGAGTATGCGCCGGGGAGAGGACTGGTTGTAGATAAAAAAGTCTACGAAATAGGAGGAATATATACTCCTTATCGTTCAGATCAAATTTTTAGTTCGGTACCAAAATATTTTGAAGACAAAAATTATTACAAAACTGTTTCAAAATGTGAAAAGTGTGGATGGTTTGATATTGAATTAGATAATTTCTCTAAATGCCCATTTTGTGGAAATCTTAAATTGACAAGAAATATCAAAATGCTGATACCTTGGGGATTTATTCCAAAAAATGGTAAAGAGATTTATGAAACACAGTTAAATGAAAAATATTCAGCTGTACAACCTCCAATTTATTCAACGGTTCCGTCTTCTGATGATTTACATACTCTGTCAGGTTGTAGTTTTATAAAGCAATCATCAAGAAAAGATCAAAGACTTATCATGCTTAACAAGGGCTATAAATCTGAAGGATTTAAAATTTGTAAAACGTGTGGTGTTGCAGCACCAAGTGATACAACTGATGCTCAGCTAAAGCATATGTATATACCTAACAGGTTTATTAAATCACATAAACATGAAATAGAGTCATTTGTTAATCTAGGATATGACTTTATTACAGATGTTTTTGTTTTTGAAATTGAATTGCCAAAAGCTAAAATTGCCTTTGATTTATCAGAAGCATTTTGGATAAAAAGGGCTGCACAGTCATGCGCTGAAGCTTTGAGATTGGCTGCCGCTAATATCTTAGATATCGATATATCTGAGCTGATGACAGGCTATAGATTAAGAGCTAAAGACTCTTCTGGATATATCGATCTTTATATGTACGATCAATTATCAAGTGGAGCTGGCTACTGTAGTGGCTTAGGGAAAATATCAAATGAACTCTTAGAAAAGGCTCGTTCTATTATGACTGATTGCCACTGTGATACAGCTTGTTATGAGTGTATCAAGCACTATAAGAATACTTATGTTCAGGGAGATCTTGACCGTCGTGCAGGTGTGGACTTATTAAATTGGGGAATTGACGGTACAGTTCCTGATTACAAATCAGTAAACGATCAGTTTGATATGGTGTATCAATATGAAGCAATTTTAGGTTCAAAAGTAGATATTAAGCTTGAAAATGAAGGTGTCTATTTAATTTGTGAAAATAATAAAATTAAACTTGTAGTCTATCCTTCTATGATTAAACCAAAAATTGAAAAAGATGTCATCCAAGTATCAGAGTTTGATATTAAGTATAGAAAACCAAGGTTTATTAAGATGGTTGATGATTGGTTAGGAAGTTTGTAGTGTCACGCAAAAAAGACTGATTTCAGTTTATACAATGAAATGAATCATATTCAAAGATAAATATAACTAAACAAAGGTATGTCAGATGAACAAAAAAATAGCCTACGTAAGCACAATATTGTTAGCTTCAATATTGGTCTCTTCATGTAGTAAATACCCTAAAGTTGAAGAAAAGACCTCTCCTGAATTTGAAAAGGTCCTTTCTCTTTTTAAGGATGAGATGCCTACTGAAGAATTATCTAGTTCAATGAAAGCTAGAATTGATGAGTTAGATAAAAAATGTAAGGCTAATGATGATGAATCTTGTATGAAACTTGCTGATATTTATAGTTCAAATCATTTAGCTCAGCGAGATATACAAAAAGCTGTAAATATTTGGGTTGATCAATGTCAGAAAGATAATCATAAGGCATGCAGAAGATTGTATGTTAATAAAGCTCTATTCCAAGGTAAGAATTTGGAACTTGTCAATAGCGTCTATGATAAGTCAGCCTCAAGCTTAAAGGAGAAATGTGAGAGCGGAAACTCTCCTGATAGCTGTTACAAGTTAGCTTCATATGACTTATTTAAGGAAAAGTCAGATATTGCTTTTGAAAAGATAAAAAATTCTTGTGAGAATGGTTCTGTTCTAGCATGTTCTGAGTTGAGTGATAGCTGGTCTATTACTTGGCTTTCTCGCATTTTGAAGTATGATGACAAACTAGCAAAACATTATAAAGAACTGTATAAAAAGGGTATTAAGAAGCAGTGTGAATCGGGCTACGACAATTATTGCCTTGATTCATATATGGAAGAGTATAAAGACGAGTCTTCATCTGAAAAGAAAAATCTTGTAATGTCAAAAATTCAAGCTCGCTGTCAAAATGGAGATGAAAGATCTTGTACTTTTGAAGGTGAAATGCACTTTGTTGAAGATTTTCCAAATGATAGTGATATAAAAGAAGGTTTGACTCTTCTAAATAAAGCCTGTGATAGCAACATTATTCCAGCTTGTACATTTTTATCTGATCTTTATAAGCAAGGTAAAAAGATTGAAAAAGATGAAAAATTATCACTCACATACCTCGAAAAGGCATGCAATATTGGTGATAGTGACTCATGCAAAGACTTAGCTAAATTTTATCGTGGCGACGTAGAACACCAAGAAAATAAGTCAAAGGTCATCGAATATATAGAATTAGCTGTAGAAAGAAGTTCTTCATTCAGTAGTATTGTTACTGACTTATTTGGAAGAAATGAAAGCAATGTCAAAGAGAGAATTCCTTTACTAAAAAAAGGCTGCCTATTAGACAAATATGCTTATGATTGTTTAAGCCTTGCTGATGATTTGTATTTAAATGGCAATGGAGACAAAAAAAACGCAAATAAAGTCATTGCATTGAACGAATATGCTTGCTCTTCAAACTGGTCATCTGGTTGTGTAAATTTATCCAAAATTTACACAGAAGGTAAATTTGTAACAAAAGATTTAGACAAATCTTTTGAATTTTCTAAAAAAACTTGTGAGCAAGATGCTCTAAGCTGTTTAATTGAGGCAAAAGAGTATTTAACTTCTATAAGTTATGGTAATAGAGAAAAAAATGATAAAAAAGCCAATGAGCTATTAGAAATTAACTGTAGTTCAGATTTTCCTAAATCAGAAGCCTGCAGAATTTTGGCAGAAAACAATGAAAAAGGAATTGGAACAAGTGTTGATTTCGATAAGGCCAACAGACTTTACAGTAAAGCTTGTAATGCTGATAACTTGCCAGATGGAAAAGCTTGTTTCTATCTTGGTGAAAATTACGAGTCAGGTTTAGGGGTGGAAGAAAATATACAAAAAGCAAATGAATACTATAGAAAATCCTGTGAAATAGGAAATTTCTATGGATGTGTAAGTTTTGCATATAACCGAGAAAATGGAATTGGTTTTGAGTTAAATCAGCAAAATAAAGATGCTTCTGAAGAGCTTTATAAGTTAATTTGCAGTAATGATAGCTATCCTCAAGATTCATGCGGTTTGATGTATGACAATTTCTTGAAGATGAACAAAAAACACAGTAAAGAAAAAGCTATACGTATAATAACTGCATTGTGTGAAACAGGAACTAACAATGTGGCTTGTTTTCAATCAGGATTAGAATTTGGAAATGGAGAACATGTAAAAGCAGATCCTATAAAATCAAATTATTACTATAAAAAAGGTTGCTATGCTGATAAAGATTATGACCCTGGTTCATGCACTAATTATGGATATAACCTATCAAAAGGTATAGGTGTAAAAAAAGATATGACAAAAGCTGTTGAAGTTTACAAAAGGGCCTGTTCAGTAAAAGATCCAGAATCCATAAGCTGTTCGAACATCGCAAGCGCATATATGAATGGAGACGGTGTTGCAGTAAATTATTCTAAATCAATTGAGTATGCAAAATTAGGTTGCGAAAACAACAGTGGGTATAGCTGTGGTTTGCTAACCTATTATAGTTTGTTTGGAATAGGAACTAAGCTTGATTATAAAGAGGCTCTTTCTTATGGAGAGAAAGGTTGCGATTTAAACGATTCTTCTAGTTGCAATATGCTTGGACTCGCTTATGACGAAGGTAAAGGTGTAAAGCAAAATTACGGTAAAGCTAAAGAGTATTATGGTAAAGGCTGTGATCTTGGTTTCCAAAAGGCTTGTGATAACTACGCAAGAGTTAACAAGATCTTACAAGGTGTTAGGTAATACAACTTCTTTAAAACTTAATCTTTACCTGAAATTCAATCGTCACTTTCAGAAATTGATAATTTGGTCAGTGACGATTTTCATTAAAAGTCTAATTTTATAGTCTATCTTTAATAGACAAGGAACATATATGAACTCAAAAATAATCTCATCCATAGTATTTGCTGGACTATTCTGTAGTTCTTGCTCAACAGGTTTAGACTTTTTTAAAAGCAGCGATACTAATAACAACACTAAGGTTGTTGAAGAAAAGAAAACTGATGACCTTCCAAACGATGCTAAAAGCTGTATGGAATTAGCTTTAAGTTATTATGAAGGTGAAAATAAAGATGATCAAAAAGCAAGAGAACTTTTTGAAAAAGCCTGTAAGCTAGAAAATTCTGACGGATGCTTTAGAGCTTCAGAGTATTATTTAAAAGGAATTGGTGTAAATCAAAACCATTATCGAGCAAAAGATCTTTTAGAAAAATCTTGTGCGTTAAATAATATGTTTGGATGTGATCTTGCAGGTATGATGTATACACAAAGTAGTGAAATACCAAAAGATTATTATAAGTCCAAAGAATATTTTGAAAAAGCTTGTAATTTTGATATTGCAGACAGCTGTTCTTATCTTGGAGCTCAATATGAAGCAGGGTATGGAGTTAATCAAGATTATTTGATGGCTAGAGATTTGTATGAAAAAGCTTGTAATTTAAATGATGGTAGCGGATGTTCTAACTTAGGTTACCTATATGATGAAGGAAAAGGTGTAAAGGAGAATTCCTCTGAGGCCAAAAAACTGTATCAAAAATCATGTAATCTTGGTTATGGACAAGGCTGTTCAAACTTAGGTTTTCTATATAGTCAAGGAAGAGGTGTAAAGAAAAGTTTCTCTGAGGCTAAGAACCTTTTTGAAAAGGCTTGTTCTTTAAATACAGGAAATGGATGCTTTAACTTGGGAATTATGTACAGTGATGGCACTGGAGTTAAAAAGGACTATTTTGAAGCAAAATCTCTGTATGAAAAGGCTTGCAATCTTAATGACCCTTCAGGATGCAACAACCTTGGAATTCTTTATGAAAATAGTCTGGGAGTAAAACAGGATTTCTTCAAAGCTATTCAATTGTATGAAAAAGCATGCAATCTAAATAATGGATTAGCTTGTGCAAACCTAGGGTATGCATATTATTATGGAAGAGGCGCTAATAAAGATAACTTAAAAGCAAAATACTATTTTGGAAAGGCATGCGATTTAAAAAATCAAAGAGGTTGTGAAGAATACGGCAAATTAAACTGGTAAAAATGATTGCAATCTTCTAAAAAGATCATTGGAGTTATATATCCATAATACACTCTTGGTTTTTCAATGCAAGTATAGAGGCGATCTTGCTACAAGTGTAATTGAGTTCAGACTTAATTATAACTTTCACAGATCGCCGTACTAAGGTGTAGATAAGATCTTTTTAGACAGACCTCTAAATCTCTTCGATTCAAAATTTTGTTAGCAATAACCTCTGCTCATAGCGTAGCTACGTTCAATAACCGTTCTCAAAATGCGTCCACAAGAAAAAACTCAATAGCTAATCCTAATAACAAGCTATAGCCACGTATCTTTTCTTAGCACCAAATCAGTGATTTTCAACTCAATCCAATCTTTTCTTGAAAATTAAATTAAAGCGTATGTATAATCAAACTACGTCCTGCATATTCAGGCGGAATCACAATTTAAGGCTATTTCAGGAATAGTTTGTACCTCATATGTTAGATAACGCAGTAGTTGTAAAGTTAAGTGGCAAAGCATTAGGCGGTGTAGAAGAACTGTCTAAACTTTTCACTGCCTGCCGTGGACAGAAATTAGTAGTTGTTCATGGAGGTGGCGTTGAGGTTGATGCTTTGTTTAAAGCTTTAAATCTTGAGGTGAAAAAGAAGAACGGTTTAAGAGTAAGTCCTCGTGAACAGATGCCATACATCAGCGCAGCATTAGCTGGTATGTGCAACAAAAGTTTACAGGCATTAGCTATTAAAAACGGTCTGAATGCTTTAGGTATGTTAGTAAGTGATGGTAAGACCATCACTGTAAGACAGTTATCAAAGGATTTAGGCATGGTAGGCGCCGTTGAACCTAATGATAAGAAGTACCTTACTTTACTTCTTGAAAACGGATATACACCAATCATCGCATCTTTAGCACACGATGATAACGGTGATCTGTACAATGTAAATGCAGATGATGCAGCACTTGCTATTGCAAGAGTATTAAATGCTCCACTGTATTACATTTCAGATGTACCAGGTGTCCTTGATAAAGAAGGCAAGCTCATTGATGAGCTTGATGAGAATAAAGTTAATGCTTTAATTGCAGATGGCACTATCTCAGGTGGCATGACAGTTAAAGTAAAGAGTGCAATTGATGCAACCAAGCTTATCAAGAAGCCTGTATACATTGCCTCATTCAAAGATCCAAATCTTGCGAAAAATCTAATCTCCCGGTCTCGGCTTGGCACAGTATTCAATGTCTAATAGCATTTGCTGTACATAAAAGACAATGTTTTAGAAAATAACTTTTATAAACAAACTTTTATAAACAAACTTTTATAAACAAACTTTTATAAACAAACATTGTCAGATTTAAAAATAAGAAATCTTAATATGTACTGCGGACTTTAAAGCATAGTAAAACTATTAACAGGCATTTATATATTTTTTAGGCAAAGTCGATATACATAAAATCGTGGAGACACATCTATATGCCACCTATAAATCAGAATTCATCATCATTTGTATTATTAGATGAAATCAAACAGAACACATTAGAAGAACTTTATGACAAGGTTGTTGATCTTTATGACAAGAAGTTAATGTCAAAAGAGGATCTGACTAAGGTTAATGAAGCATTAGTTGCTGTAAATCAGGTGTTCTTAAAACAGGAAAAAGCAAACTTCACCGTAAGACAGGCAACCTTAGCTGATGTTGACTCTCTTATGGATATGATTGAGTACTGGGCAAAGCAGGGACAGAATCTTCCTCGCAAAAGGAATGACATTATCCGTGGTATTCAGACCTTCGCTGTCTGCGTCAAGGATGACAAGGTAGTAGGCTGTGCCTGTTTATATGTTTATGACTCAGGTTTAGCTGAAATACGCTCATTAGGTGTATCACCTGTAATTCAGCGACATGGACAGGGCAGGGCGATTGTAAACTACCTCTTAAAGCGAGCATCAAAGATGTTCATTCAAAGAGTATTTGTACTTACAAGAAGTCCTGAATTCTTCTCAAAAGTAGGCTTCCAGAAAACTGTTATTGAAGCTCTGCCTGAGAAGATTTTAAAAGACTGCGAAAACTGTCCAAAGCGTGAAAAGTGCGATGAAGTGGCATATATCTACAATGTAAAGGATCACAACTAATATGAAAATCACCAGAAAAACTTTTGACGAGGTAATGTTCCCTTGTTACACCCCAATGAACATGGTTATTAAGAAGGCTCATGGTTCATATGTTTTTGATAATGAAGGTAACAAGTACGTTGATTTAACCTCAGGTATTGCAGTTAACTGTTTAGGTCATACCCCTGAAGGCGTACAGAAGGTAATTAAAAAGACCTGCAAGAACTTAATTCATGTAAGTAATATCTTCTGCAACGAGTACACACTGTCACTAGCTAAGAAGTTAACCTCACTTACAGGTTATGACAAGGTCTTCTTTGTAAACTCAGGTGCTGAAGCTAATGAGACAGCTTTAAAATTAGCTCGTCGTGTAGCATTTGATGACTATGGCGCAGAGAAGAATGAGATTATCTCATTTGTAAACAGCTTCCATGGCAGAACCTTCTTCTCTGTAACCGTAGGCGGTCAGGAGAGTTATTCAGATGGTTTCGGTCCAAAGCCTGCTGCTATTACCCATATTCCATACAATGATATTGCAACCTTTGAAAAGACCATCTCAGATAAGACTTGTGCTGTGATCTTAGAACCAATTCAGGGTGAGGGCGGTATTATCAAAGCTGATGATGCTTTCTTAGTAAAAGTACGCGAACTGTGTGATAAGTTCCATGCTGCTTTAATCTTTGATGAGGTTCAAACCGGTGTCGCAAGATCAGGTACTCTGTATGCTTATGAGCAGACACCTGTAAAGCCTGATATCTTAACCTCAGCTAAAGGTTTAGCTTCAGGCCTTCCAATCGGTGCTGTTTTAACCTATGATAACTTTGCTAAACACTTCGTACCTGGTACCCATGGTTCAACCTTTGGTGGTAATGCTTTAGCCTGCTCTGTAGGTTGCTATGTACTTGATAAAGTAAGTGATAAGAAGTTCTTAGAGAATGTAAAAGCAACCTCTGAGTACATTAAAGCTGCTATCAGGAAACTTGATGAAAAGCATCATGTCTTTGATGATGTAAGAGGTGAAGGCTTACTTATGGGTCTTGTTTTAAACAAGAAATACTCTGGTAAGTCAGGTGCTCTGCAAAAAGAATGCTTTAAGCATAAGTTATTAACCTTAACCGCTCATGGCGATGTATTAAGACTGGCTCCTGCTTTAAACATTAAAAAGTCTGTTGTAGATGAAGCTATGAAGCTTTTAGATAAAGCTTTAACAGACTTTGTAAAAGACAATGCTTAATAAAAGGGGATTTTAGAAGATAAGAGCTTAACAAGTTTAAAAGCACAACTTTTAAGTTTTAAGCTAAGTTTAATGAATCTTATCAGATCCGCTACAGGCACTGTGTGTAATTAACTGAAACATGCAGTGCCTTAATTGTCTTAGTGGTAATAGCTGAAATTCACCTCAAGCTAATTTTCAAAGCAAACTCAGGATCTTTGCAAAACGCAATCAGGATCTCTGCAAACCACATTAAAGATCAGTGCAACTAAAATTCAAGATTGTTTCCAAACTCTTTTAAGATCACTGCAACAAAAGTTCAAGATCATTGCAAACCAATCTTAAGATTTGTGCAAACTTATTAAAAGATCATCTGAAACTTTGTAGTACTCACAATAAAAGCCAGTAACTACAATTACTCAAAATTTTATTGTGTATAATTGATAAATATGAAGTAAAACAGGAACACAATAATGAACAATAATGAATTTTTACCACTACCAGATAATCCTGGCTGTTATGAAGAACTAAAAGACGGTAATTGTTACTTTGTAGATAAGACAGAGTTTATAAAGACTGTTTTTACAAGTTCTACAAAAGTTCTGTTGTTTACAAGACCAAGACGTTTTGGTAAGACTTTGCTCATGACCATGTTTGAGTCTTTCTTAAAGATAAATCCTGATAAGCCTTTTAATACCTCTTTACAGCAAAAATACTTTCAAGGCACCAGGATACTTGAGGACAAGGAGTTCTGTTCTAAGTTCATGGGACAGTATCCTGTTATTGATATTTCTTTAAAAGATGTAACAGGTAAGACCTTTGAAATAGCATATAAAAATTTTGCAAAGGAAATAAGCAAACTTGCAGAAAAGTATAGATATCTTTTAAACAGCCCAAAACTAGATAAAGAAGATAAAGACAAATTAAGCAAAATTCTTAAGGTAGAGTTTTTAAGGGAATTTGAGAATTCAGATTATCTGACAGGTTCATTAAGTATCATAGCTACAGCTCTTTATAAAGAGTATGGCAAGTATCCAATACTGCTTATAGATGAGTACGATGTACCTCTAGCTAATGCTTCATATCATGACATACAGAATACAAAACTGTATCGTGATGAGAAAGACTTTAAGGCTGACTTTCATTACAACATGGTAGATTTGATGAAAAGTTTTCTTGGTATTTTAAAAGATCAAAAGACTCTCACCAAAGTCATTATCACCGGTTGTTTAAAGGTAGCTAAGAACAGTCTCTTTACAGGTGTTAATAACCTTAAGGTAAATACAGTCCTTTCTGAAAACGAAGACTATACAGGAATCATTGGTTTTACCAAAGAAGAAACCTATAAGTTCTTAAAAGATTATAAAATGGACAACTTTGCTCAAAAAGTAAAAGAGCATTATGACGGATACAAGTTCTATGACAAAGAGATGTTCTGTCCATGGGATATAGTAAGTTTCATTAGTGATTATTACAAAAAGAATCTAAAGGGAACCTTAAAGTTAAACAGGTTAGAAAACTATTGGGAAGGCACTACCTCTGATAAATCCTTATCAGGTTACCTTGGTTATTTAACTGATAATGACAACCAAAAGATGCAGAACTTGGTTGATGGTAAGTCAGTTAACTTCATTCTAAATGAATCTATGAACTATGACACACTGTCAGAGCACAATTCAGATGATTTCTGGTCTTTATTACTACACACTGGCTATTTAACTCTTGATTGGGATAAGACTAAAAAGGAAGAGTTGTCTAAAGACAGTAAAACCAATAAAGAAGTCTTTGCAAGAATTCCGAATTTAGAAATACTTGAATGTTTTGAACATAACATTCAAAACAGATTTAATACAGAGATTGTACCTAACACTGTTGCAGATGAAATAGCTAACGCTCTTTTAAATGGTGATAGTACTTTTGCTCAATTAAAGCTTCGCACTATCTTAATGAACTTTATCTCGTTAAGAGATAATGCCACAAAAGCACCTCATGAGAACTACTATCATGGTTATCTAAATGGTCTTTTCACTAACTGCTCTGAAAATTTCTTCTCTGAATATCATTCAAATTTTGAAGCTGGCGATGGTTATGCAGATATTGCCTTTACAGATACATTTTCTGAAAAGGCAGCAATAATTGAAATAAAAACAACAACTGTTGTTTCAGATTTAATTGATCTTAGCCAAGAGGCTGTCGAGCAAATCGAAGAAAAGCATTACGCAGATCCTTTTAAAGCTAACAAAATGGTTCAAAGTATCTATGCTTACGGAATTGCCTTTGCAGGTAAAAACTGTTTTATAACCTGTAAAAAACTTAAGTAGTTTCTCTCTTTCTCTTAGGCGCTACAGTCGTTCTGTTAAAGCTCTCATAGCGCCATGATTTTCAATTTTAAGATTTTGCTACTCATGTAAGTAAGATTGTAACAGCCATTTAATGAGAGTCTTTTACAAAAGCGACTTACTAATCAAGTCTTACTTGTCCTAATGCTTTAATGCTCTCTTTTATTTCTATCAATTTAATTTGTGAGTCATAGAGATCCTGAGTTATCCTGCAGGCTTTTGCTTTCATACTCTCAGTAGCCGCAGGTAGTGGAATAGCCTTTAACTCTGATAACTGCAAAACCTTTAACTTATCTCCTGTGATCTTAGTTTTAATATAGTCCTGCATATCGTCATTTCTTAATAAGGCAAAGATAAGTTCCTGAGAATAAAGATCAGGATCTTTTGATCTGATGATGGCAAAGCACTGACCTGCCATGACTTTCTTTTGTCCTTCTTTATAGAAACCTACTTTACCTACAGCACCTTTTACAGAGATCACAACATCACCATCAATTAAAAGGTTTCGTTTAGCCTGTTTTAAGCCAAGTTCAACCTCAACCTCTTTAGGTACTGAGGTAATGATGCCACTTTCGGGCACATCATTTAAATTTAACTCACACAGTTTCTCTTTAAAATCTGTATCCGCAGGTGTCTTACAGGTTAAAGCCTTATAGATAGTAGCTATCTTATCTAACTCTACAGTACCTTTTTTTATGTAGGCAACACTGTCTAAGACATCAGTTGGAGATACATAAGCTGTAGGATCTAATTTACAGAGTTTATCAGCATTTGATTTTATTGAGCTAATTGAGACAAACTTACAGTGCTCTGAATTCTTTTGAAAAGTGTCTGCTCCTAAACAGGATAGGGCATGAGATACCTCATTTACAGTCTTTAAAGCTAAGACACTGTGAGCTCTTGATGAGAGTTTCTCATCAAGGCAGTTTGCTGTAGATAGGTTGCACAAAAGCAGTTTCTTATCAGTTATCTTTAAATCAGTAATTTTACTGTAAGCTTTTTTGCTGTCTGATGAGGCTGTGTTTAAGACCTCACTGTAGCCTTTTGCAACTGAATTGCTTACATTCTCTTTATCAAAGACTAAAACATCAATTAAAAGATCTTTATCAGCACAAAAGAATCTTGGTAATCTTAAGACGGCACTTAAGTAATTATCTTCTAATAAGGTCTTTCTGAAAAGAATGCCTTCATTAGCATTAGTGTAAGTAATTACATGAGGTATAAAGAGCACAAAACGCTTTTGTACTGTTCTCTTTAAAAGGTTATATAAAGAGTAATAGTACTTGCACAGATTCTGTATGTCACCTTTAAAGAGTGGCTGACAGACAAAAGCTGCACTATGAGGATTGTCGATTAACTCCTGTCTTGAAACATAAGGTTTTAATGGACTGTTAATTTGTAAGAGCAGTGCTCTTACAAAGTTAAGTTCCAGCGATGGAGTGTGTAAATATGAAGTGTCATCAATATCTGCATTACCTGCAGCATCGACCTGTTTTTTGCATTCTTCAGGGACTAAATTAGCTTCATAATCACGTAGGAAGACAGTCTTTTCATTTAGGTTTAAAGAGTCTGATTTTAAGCCTTGAGCATGAGAGCTAGTTTTTTTTAAGTTTTCATCAAATCTCTTTAAAGCTTCAAAGTTAACTTTAGCATCAATACTCATCTTACTGTCAACATTGACAAAACTGTCAATGCTGCAGTTATGATCATTTAAAAGTGAGTATTCAGCATAAGGCAGTACATTAGATAAAAAGAGCACTTTATCATTATCTTGACTGCAAGACTCAGATAGATAATCACAAAGTACTTTTACAAGTCTCTGTTCATGGAAAAAAGTATTTGAGAAGAGCTCATCTGCTGCATTAAAGAAATTATCAAAAATTACAGTATCAGTATCTAAAACTGTACCTTTGTTTCTTTTGGCAGGGCTTAAAGCGTTATTACTGTCAGCTTTACCATTAGCTGAAGGCGTATCCTGTACTGAATCTTTTAGATGTTCTATGTTTAACTTATTGATGAAACTGCACAGATTGGCTTTAAGTTCAGTGTATGGGTATGAGTCATAAATACTGATACCTAACTTATTTAAAGCATCAGTGTTTAGTGTTAAGTTATAAGAGCTGTCAATATTTAGTTTTTTATTGTTATCTTTGTCATCAGCCTCTTTTAAGTAAGTTTCATTTAAATCAGTTTTTTTAGCACCAATCCTCTCTAAAAAGTTTTTTACATACTGATTATTGCTGTTTTTAATCTCATCTGAGTTAATACATTTGATTAAATCGTCCAAAAAAGAGTCATGACATCCGCTTTCATCATATTTAGCATCAGTAAAAATAAGTTCTTCTAAACTTTTATCTTTAAACTGATAAAAGGCAACAGCAAGCTTTAGTAACAGTTTAGTGTTTGACTTATTAAAGAAAGTTGAAGAGGTAGCTTTAGATCTTAATGTCTTAATAATCAAACTTAAGTTATCCATGTTTACTTTATCTGTAAGCTCTTTCATGCTTTTGTCTCTTATTTACTGAATATCTCATCAATCTGTATTAAAGATAGTGTACAGAATTGTAAAACGAAAAACATAACCTTAAGTGATTTAGATATAAAAAATACCTAAAAATTTGCTTAATAATAATTAGGTATCGTATATACTGAAATATCATCAAAGGATGATATTTGAAATTTGTTTTTCCTAAAGGAGATCATCATATGAGAGTAACAGCTGACAAAGTAACAGAGCCACGTTTATTTATCACAAGTGATCTTCATTTAGGGCATAAAGCCATCATCCAATATTGTAACCGTCCTTTTGACTTTACAGATAAGGGGATTGAAGAGTGTGACGATTTTCTATTAGAGCAGTACAGAAATACAGTAAATGAGAATGACATGGTTATCTTTTTAGGAGATTTAACTTTTAAAAAGAATCACAAAGGTCAAAAGATGACTGAGATCTTTACAAAGCTTCCTGGTCGTAAGGTTTTAATTAAAGGCAATCATGACTGGTATAAAGACTCTTTTTACAGAAAGTGTAGCTTCTTATTTGTTAACAGATATTTAATCTTTGGGAATTACTTTTTATGTCACTTTCCAGTAACAGGAAAACCTGATTACCATGGAAGACTCATGGATGAAGAGTACTGCAAGTTTGTAAAGGCAACATGTGGCTTTATTGGTGAAAAAACAGATTGCTGTACTGTAATCATTCACGGTCACACTCACACACAGAGTGTAGATGAGGATGATGGGATTACCCGTTATAACTGCTGTGTTGACTATAAACCTAATCACTATGCTCCTGTGGAGTTTACAAAAGTGAAGTTCCCAGATCTATACACTGAGGTTGCAGACTATTTTCAAGCGCTTGAGTCAAAACAGACAGAATGGCAAAACTAAATTTTTTTAATCAGTAATAAATGGGTATAGACTACACCTATTTTTTATAAAAACACTTTTAAGGTGAGAGCTATGTTATCTCTTGAGAATAAAAATACCAAAGTAAACGGTTCAAACAATATCAGATCATTAAACCAAAACTTTAAGGCAAGACTTAAGGATAAGTTAGGTTTCACCATTAATCCTTATACACTTGTAAATAATGCTTTAAGATGTAAAAAATCAGGCTCTTTGCAGTTTAAAGGCGAGTTGTTAGAAGAGGTGACATCAAAACTTAACAGAGATAATAGTGCTCTCTCTTATGATAAGTTTGCTTATAACTACTTTACAAAGTTGCTTTACAGACAAAAATGCACTGAGATAAATTGCGATAATGAAGCCTTTGAATGCTACGAAAAGTTCTCAAATGATGACTTTCGTCCTTCTTCTTTTGATGAAAGCTTTTGTTTTAAGGTATTAGATTGCTGCAAAGGTAAAGGTACTTTAAAGATAGAGCTAATCTGTAACTTTGCTCATTTTATGTTAGATAATGGAGACTTTACACCATTATCTGCTCGTTATTACTTTGCAAAAAATAATGCTGACAGTGCTGATGATAGTGCCTTAGCAGTGATCTTAGTCTCTCATCTTTTACAGGAGACTCCTTTAATTGATCTTGATACTCTGTTTTATAACCATTGTGTTAAAGACAGTAATAATACAGAAAAGAGCGTAAATGATGATAATGGAAGTGCTCTAATTCCAGAAAAAGACTCTATCTTAAAAACAGACAAGCAAAATCAGGACACTGATGTTAAATATGACCCATGTAAGCTTTCAGTTGATGACTATGGTTTGTCTTGTCCTTTTATAGGTAGACCTTTTGATGATAACTGGCATTTAGAAGATCCTACAGGTAAAAGTGATGAGATCTTCAAAAGAGTGATCAAAGAGATTGAAGAGCATATCCTGCAATTAAAATCCTATTCTCAAAAATAAATTTATTAAAACTTTCACAGATTGCCGTACTAAGGTGTAGATAAGATCTTCTTAGGACGACCTTTAGGTCTTTTCGGTTTGTCCTCTTTTGGTTTAGGTTTTCTACCTCTTTTTTTTTGGCAGGTTTAGGAGTAGGAATGGACAAATCAAGTTTTTCTAATTCATTTATAACACAGTCAAGAGTGTGAACCCATTTATCATCTGAACTTTGAGGCTTTTCACTATTAAAAGAGTCTGTCAATCCCCAGGCAGTGCCTAAATCATCAATCAAATCACCAAACGACATCTTATCTAACAGATTTGTCTTAGAAACAGCTTTGAGTAGATGAAACGTGATGATGGTAGATACCAGATTGACAAACTCTTTACCCATTACAGCGAAATCACCTTAGACTGGATGAAACAATTAGCTTTTAGCAGGCTGAGCCTATCCTGATACCGCACAGCGCTGGCAGAGACAAAAAGAAAAAGGTTAAGATGTAAGCACAGGATATAAATGCCTGAAAGATGAGCATAAGTAGAACCAAGGTTACAAACTCATAGGAAAAGCCACCTACAATCTTTAAGATAATTGGTGTCTTAAAATCCTCAATTGCCTGAAATCTTAAGATTCTGCCAAGTGCAAATCCTGCTAAAGTAAGCATTACTAAATACTTACCAAAGCCTATTGCCAAAAAGAGGATCCTGATAACTGGCAATAAGATAACTTTATCTAAGTCCACAACCTTTGCTACCACCAGAACTGGTTTTATTAAATCAGCAATCTTACCTATCCTTACTAAGGCGTCTTCACAGTTATGAGAAAAGATATAGCAAAAGTCATCTAATTCTTCATAAAAGATAACCTTAGTACAGGGGCCTAAGTAATCAGCACTTAAGATAAACAGCAAAATGATAAAACCGATTACATAAAGTCTTAATGTTTTAAAAGTAAAACCGAACATATGATCCTGTCCTGTATTGATCCTTGGTTGTTATCTAAATAATTAAACATAAAACAGATGAAAATTGATGCAAGCAGAGCTTTGCATCAATCCTAAAAGCAGGGAAGTAATGCAAAGCAGTAAAGGCACAATCTTCTAAAACCATACTAATCACGCACCTTATTGTCAGTAAGAATTGGAATTACACCTTTGACAAAGCGACCATCAGAGAGTTTTGCCACATACTCAAAGTTAGGCAATTCCATTAAGGCTGATGCAGGGAAAATCCTGTCGATATAGGTATTGGCACTTATAGAGGCTGAGTCTTTGTAATTCTCTTTATAGGTATCAGACATTGTGCCTGTAGAGATGTTCTTAGTATAGAAAGTGGTATTAGGTAAGGAAGAGGTGATGACAGATGCTGTCTCTTCATCTTTTACTCTTAGAGAATACATGGTATTGCAGTTACCAATTAACTGCATAGCTGCATCTTTAGAACCACATCTTTTAGCTAAATCAGAGAATGTCTGAGTTGCAATCGTAATTGAAAAATCGGCACCTCGAGCTTTGTTTAAAAGCTGCAGTAATGCTTCATTAACCACCTCACTTGCCTCATCAATAAAGATACTTACCTTGCGTCTTTGCTTTACCTTGTCAAATTTTGGGGCCTGTAAGATACTCATGACCTTGTCAAATTCAGGATTTAAAGCTTTATAACGAAGCTGTTTCTGTTCTTTTTCAGCCTTTTTCTCCTCAATAAAAGAGTTTATTTCATCCATATTTACAAGTTCACGACTAAGAGCTAGGGCAGCCTTTGCATCAGGATCGACATTATCATCACCAGCCACATCAGTAAAATCTGCCTCATGACTGTGTAAATTGTCATTGATGTTGTAATTTTGTTTGCAACCTATGTTGCCATTTAGTTTGCCATCTAAACTGGTATTAAAAGCACTGTCTACTTTACTAAATACATCATCAGCATGGCGCAACCTATCATTTGCACTATGATTATTAAGAGCATGTAAATCCTCATCCATTGAATAAATATGATCTGCAAAAGAACTTAGATCTGATAAAAGTAACTTACCTACATATGAGCTTAAGGAGGCATTGGACATTGAATGCAGTGCGCAGTAAAAGACCTTATTTTTTTGGTAGATATCTGAAAAATCGGTTTGAGTTGGACTCTTTGACAAGATCTGTTTTAGGTTGTAACTGTTTAAGGTATTAAGTACGGTCTTAATACTTGCAGTGGTTCTTTCAAAGAAAGACTGTTCTTTTACAGTCATAGATATCAGCTTTTCAAATTCAGGATCAGTATCCAAATTTGAGTGCTGTTTTAGATACTTGTAATAGGTAAGAAAAGCTGCTGCCTTGACCTGAATTTTTACGTTCTCAAGCTTTGAGTTTTTCTTTTTAGCTGTAGTCTTTTTAGTCTCATTTTTGCTTGTACCTGATGCTTTTGTATCAACAGCAGTAGCTGAAGTTGTGTCTTCTACTTTCTTTTTAGGGGGACGACCACGTCTTTTAGGTTTTATTTCAGTCTCTTTAGAGTCAGTTTCTGTTTTTATGGTATTGCTGTTATCAGCAAAATTACCTGTCTGGCTGCTGCCATTATCAGCATAATTATCAGTACCTGATGAGACATCTGTATCTGCAATTTGAGCTTCAACGATATTATTCTCATCATTTTGAGCTTTTACTTTCTCTTTAAGAGCTGATAACTGCTCTGGTGTTAAAGATAAAGCAACCTCTGGATCTAAAAGACTATCCTCGCTTATATCAGAAATACCATCTAATTGAGCTTCATCGCCAATGCTTACTAAGAAATCTCTTACATGAGTGTAAAGGTGCTTTTCAATAGAATAACCTTTTAAGAGTCTTGCAAAGTACACAGCAAGATCTCGGTTTTGAGTTTTAGCTGTAAGTTTAGACAGACCTGCTACCATGCCGTCAAAGTAGCTTTCGATATTGGCATGATTGCAGATATGGTAGATATCAACAGGTAAATCAAGACAATCTAAGGCAGTTACAGCACAGGCTACAGCCTCCTGACCATAACTTGCAAAGCTGTCAGTATCAAAGGTTGACTGCTTCATAAGAGATGACAGTTTATCTGCAATATCAGAGGCACTTGTGGATGAGCCAAAGAGGTTAAAAGCAGATGTGGTTAAATTTGGATCTTTAACATCTAAAACATGGAAAGCACCATCACGATGAGTACAGGCACAGATTCTACGAGCTCTGCGCTTTAAATCGTGATCTCCTTTAGGATCGATAATGATGACAGTATCGTTTCTTTCTATGGCCTGAGTAATTAAAAGATCAAAGAATCTGGTTTTACCAGCGCCTGTAGTACCAAAAACAATGGCATGATCTTTAATATTCTGTAAAGACATGAACAGAGGCTTATGGCGTCTTTCCAGATTATGAATTTGAGCAGAGCCTTTACCGTGAGGCAATTGCTTTAGTCCCTGCTCCTGGAGGTTTGCCAATCGTCTTGCATGCTTTGGTAAAAACTCGTAGCCATATCCAATAAAGAGTTTATTGGTGATGTTTTTAGTAGCGACCATGGTCAGTGCTGCAATGTCATCTTTATTCAGATTTATAGGTACATAATCCTCACGGTTACGGTTTTCTTCCTTTTGAGATTCAATATGCCTGTCGATAAGACGGGTAGCTTCTGTAAACTTATAGTTACTGTTTTTATCTAAGATAGGTACTTCCTCGTAACCTGAGAGCTTATAAAGCTCACTGTCACAAAGATAGTATTCATTAGAGTTTTCAAAGTCAGGTTCATATTTGAACATCCCAACATAGATTGGTATGTTCAATAGGATCACCAATGCAAATGATAGAGATGATGAAAGTGACGCACCATCTAGGGCACAAAAGATACAGGTTGCAAAAAGAGTTAAAGAACCTAACACAATTAACCAGGTAGGATCTTTAGTTTGAAAACTGTTTTCTACAGATTTTGATTTAAAGAACATTAAATAATCCTCAAAATAAGTTTGAGGCAGTGTACAGGGCAAATTTTTAAGAACAGACAATTTACTGACAAAAAATGCAAAAAATAGAAGTTTTTTTGAAAATTTCTTATGATTTTTCTTATTTTTTCTTTTTTTTTTTTTTAATTCTTTTTTGTAGTGTGAAAATGGCAACCTTCCATATATAATAAGGAATGTAAAGCAATTCCATCGCTTGAGAAGACAAAATGCCGAAGTATTTAAATAAGGAAAAAAATCTTTTTTAAGAATCATTAGATTCTTTTATATACGTTGACAAGTCTCCTTTAATTGAGATCATAAATAAATATATAAAGACAAAGCAAAAATATTTTTGTCTCTGTAGATCTCGTCGCTTTGGAAAGTCTGTAACAGCACAAATGCTATGTTCTTACTAAGGTGAAGACAGCTCATCCCAGTTTGATAGTCTCAAAATTGCAAAATCTCCAAGCTATAAAAAACATTTAAATCAATATAATGTTATTTTCATTAACATGTCGCTAGAGTTTAATAGCGCACGTCATGATGTTAATCAAATGATTTCGTCTGTCACATCTTCAATAGTAAAAGAATTAAAAGAAGCTTATCCGCAAGTTGTATTCAATTCTCCAGACAAATTGTACGAAGCTTTAGACGACGTATTCTCTGTCAGCAAAGTTCCTTTTGTCTTCATTGTTGATGAATGGGATCGCATCATGCGTGAGAAAAAAGAAGATGCTCAAAGTTTAAAACTATATCTTGAATGGTTAGAAAGTATCTTTAAAGATCAGGCCTATATTGCTCTAGCCTACATGACAGGTATTCTTCCTATTAAAAAGTATGGAAACCAAAGTGCATTGAATATGTTCAATGAATTTTCAATGACTGATCCTGATAACTTTGCTCCATTTATTGTTTTTACAGAGAGGGAAGTTCAGTCATTGTGTAACGAATTCAAGATGAATTTTAATCAAATGCAGCAATGGTATGACGGTTATTCATTTAAAGATGTTCCTCATATCTATAATCCTAACT